>Ga0209693_10000126_pt1 | contig 29278 bp, 24 predicted proteins | sample HubBroMetageWRM3_FD_188345 | JGI IMG/M metagenome (GOLD analysis project Ga0209693, IMG submission 188345) | Warmed soil microbial communities from the Hubbard Brook experimental Forest, New Hampshire - Hubbard Brook CCASE Soil Metagenome WRM 3... | ecosystem: Environmental > Terrestrial > Soil... | reverse complement strand
TTACTGCCCGGGTCGGGGAGGGTCCTGATGCGGCGGCGCTTGGCGACACTCCAGAGGTAGGTGTTGCCGTCCTGGTCGGCGGTGGCCAGGATCGTGCCGTCCGGGCTGAACGCGACCCCGTACATCGCCAGGCCACTGGAGCCGGCCAGGGTGGCGATGCGGAGGTCGGTGGCGGTACTCCACAGGTACGTGCGGCCGTCAATGTCCGCGGTGGCGAGGGCCTGGCCGCCGGGGCTGAACGCGACGTCGAACACGGTGCTGGCGCCGGGATCGGGCAGCGTGGCGATGATGCTGCCCCCGGGCCCCCACAGATAGGTGCTCCCGTCCATGTCAGCCGTGGCCAGCATCTTGCCGTGCGGGCTGTAGGCCGCCGCATCCACCTGTCCGATGCCCGGGCCGCCCAGGGTCGCCATGAGGTCGCGGCCGGCGACGTTCCACACGTACGTGCTGTCGTTGTGGTCCGCCGTGGCCAGGTTCCTGCCGCTCGGGCTGAACGCGACCGAGTGCACGCCGTCGCTGCTGGGGTCGGGCAAGGCGGCGAGCCGGCTGTGGTCGGCGACGTTCCACAGGTAGGTGCTGCCGTTCTGGTCCGCGGTGGCCAGCATCCTGCCGTCCGGGCTGAACGCGGCCGCGTTCACGCCGGTGCTTTCAGGGTCGGTCAGGGCAGCGATGCGGCGCACGGTGGCGGCGAGCCCGCCGGTCTGGCTTCCGGCACCGCCGGACTGGGCGGCGCCCTGGCTGGCGGCCGACGGGTGGTGCCCGAAGCTCCCATGCGTGGCCGCAACGACGGCACCCACGGCGGCCAGCACGACAACCGCCAGTGCGGCCAGGCCGATGCGCCGGCGGCTCGAGCGGCCCGGCTGGTCGCTCTCGCCGGAGGAGTGGCGTCCGCGGCGGGGGTCGGTGGGCCGACCGGTGACGTCCGCGCCGACTGGCGTGTCCGCTGGCACGGCCGCCGTGGTCTGCGGCGTGACGTCCTGGCCGGCAACCTTCATCTGGGTGCGCGGGCCGCTGGAGGCCGTCGCCACATACGGCGCCAAGCCGAGCGCCGCCCGCAGCTCGTCGGTGAACTCCAGGCAGCTCTCGTACCTGTGGTGCGGCTCCTTTGCCATCGCTCTGGCCATGATGCGGTCCACCCCACCTGGGAGGTCGGGCCGCCTCATGGCCAGCGAGGGCGGCGGCTCGGACAGGTGCGCCCAGAGCACGGCCATGGGCTCCGGGCGCGCATACGGCGCCGCGCCGGTCAGGGCCTCGAATGCCACGCAGGCAAGCGCGTACTGATCGGCCTGCCCGTCCACCGGCCGGCCGTTGATCTGCTCCGGGGCCGCGTACTCCGCGGTGCCCATGAACTGGCCCGAGCCGGTCAGCCCGGCCGCCATGGCGGCGCGCTTGCTCAGCCCGAAATCTGACAGGTACACATGTTCCGGGCGGCCGGGACGGGCGTCCACCAGCACGTTTGCCGGCTTCACGTCACGGTGCACCAGCCCGGCGCCATGTGCGGCGTCCAATGCCGAGGCGACAGGAGACAGTAAGGCGGCGGCGCGGTTAGCCGGCAGCGGGCCCTCCCGGAGCATCACGGACCGCAGGTCGCCCCCGACGACCAGGCGCATCGCGATGAACAGCACTCCGTCGGCCTCGCCGGCCTCGTAGACCGGGATGATGTGCGGATCGTCCACCGCCGCTGCCGCGCGCGATTCCCTTATAAAGCGCTGCCGGAACGCGTCGTCAGCAGCGAGCCCTGGTGCCAGGACCTTCAGCGCCACCATGCGGCTCAGGCGTTCGTCTCTGGCGCGGAACACCACCGCCATGCCGCCCGCGCCGATCTGGCTCTCCAGCAGGTACCCCGCCACCCGTGAGCCCGGAGCAAGCATCCGCAGCAGCCCATCGGCGTGCCTGGAGGAGTCGTCAGCCATCGCACCTCCCTCCCCAGGCGCTGGACATCATACTTATATGTCCATTTCACAACCGATCCTGGCATGAAATCCCACGCATGGCTTAGAAGGTGAGAACGATTCGGCCACGATGTGGCCCGGAGGAGAACTCCAGGTAGGCGGCTTGGGCCTCGGAAACGTCGAACTGGCGGGCGACCGGCGTGTGCAGACGGCCGTCCGAGGCCTTCTGCACGAGCGCGGGAAGCCCGACCGGATCCATCCGCGCGTAGACCCGGGTGACCGTGATGCCGCGCTCCGTGTCCGGCACGACGGTGACGCTGGCGTACCTGCCGCCGTCCCTGATCGCGGCGAGGGCGGGCGCGCCGATGCTCGCGGTGTCCAGTAGCGCGTCAACGCCGGAGGGGATCGCCTCGCGGAGGGCCGCGCCGGCGCCGCTGCTGCCCGGGGTGATCGCGTGGGCTGCGCCCCGCGCCAGCACCTCCGGCCGGTCGCGCTCATGGACGATCGCGGCCACCTCGAAGCCCTTCGCGACCGCGAGGTCGAGGGCGAACCCGCCGACCGCCCCTGCGGCGCCGGTGACGGCGAGTGTCTCCCCGGGCGCCAGATGCAGCTCATCGAGGCCACGCCACGCCGTAAGACCGTTCAGGCCGATGGTCGTTAGCTGGGCGGCGGCCAGGCCCTCCGGGGCCACGGCCACGTCGGTGGCGGGCAGCGCGACCATCGAGGCCTGGGTCCCGCGGCCGGTCACGAACCACGCGCTGAAGCCGACCACGCGCTGGCCGACCAGCGATGCGTTGACGCCATGGCCGACGGCGGTGACGCGGCCGGCAAGATCCCATCCCGGCGTGTACGGCGGCTCGGCCCCGGGCGGGAAGCGCGACGCCATGGCACCGCTGACAATCCCGGCGTCGGACGGGTTGATCGTGGCGGCCTCCGTGGCGATCAGCACCTCGCCGCCGGCCGGCCGAGGGTCGTCCGCGCCGGCGACGACCAGGTTCTCGACACCGAACTTGGGAACGCGCACCACGCGCAACAGACGGCTCCCCCCATGCCGTGCCCGCCGGAAGGTGATTGCGGGCGGGCGCTAGGCAAGCATATTGCGCGGAGCGCTCAGGACCGGGGACCGGCGGCCGCGGCGTGGCAGGTCGGCCGTGGCCGCGCGTCGGTATGCTCGGCCGGTGAGCCCGATCTCGATCGTGGGTGTGCCGAACAGCGCTGGGAGCTACGCGGCCGGCCAGGACCTGGCGCCCGAGGCCTTGCGCTCGGCTGGCCTGGCCGCACGGCTCATCGCGGCGGGCCTCGAGGTCCGCGACGAGGGCGACCTGCCTCATCAGCCATGGAGACCCGACCGCGAGCACCCAATGGCCCAGAACGCCGGCCAGGTGACCGCGTCCCTGCAGGAACTGGCCGACCGGCTCGGGCCGCCGCTCGCGCGCGGCGACTTTGCCCTGGTGCTCGGGGGCAACTGCACGATCGCGCTCGGGATCATGGCCGCGTTGCGGCGCCTCGACGCCGGCACCCCGGGGTTGCTGTATCTCGACCGGCACTATGACCTGAACACCCCGGACACCACGATGGACGGCGCCCTGGACTGGATGGGCCTCGCGCACGCGCTGGCCCTGCCGGGGTGCGCGGACACCCTGGCCGACGCGTTCGGGCCCCGGCCACTGCTCGAGCCGCGCCAGGTGGCATTGCTCGGGGTGGACCCGCAGCCGGCCACGGAGTGGGAGCGTGAGCAGGCTGCCCGGCTCGGCCTGCACGTCGCCACCAGCCAGGCGCTGGCCGCCGACCCGGCCGGTGCCGCCGCGGCCGCCCTTGGCCACCTCCCGGCTGGCCCGCTCGCGGTCCACATCGACGTCGACGTCCTGGACTTCATCGATGCCCCGCTCGCGGAGAACACCGACTGCCGCAACACCGGCCCCAGCCTCGGCCAGGCCGAAGAGGCGCTTGTGGCGGCCGCGCGCGATCCACGGGTGCGGGCGCTGTCGATCGGCGAGCTCAATCCCACCCGCTGCGCCGGCGATCCCGACGCGCTTCCCCGCTTTGCCGACACGATCGCCCGGGTTCTCGCCGCCACGGCCCGCAGCACGCCCGCCCGACCATGATCAACGGAAGATAGCTGTCGCTCTAGCGACAGCGGTGGTGCCATCGACGCTAATCGCGCGGAGCGCTGCCCGCGCTGAGCAGCGTCATTCCGCCCTTCAGACGGCGGAGCGCTCGCTGACCGGGCGGCGGCGCAGTTCCGTCCGCTGGATCGCCGGGGGCACGTATGCCTGGTCGAGAGTGCCGACGTCGGCTCCGGGCGGGACGATCTCATCGATCCGGTCGAGGACATCGTCGGAAAGGACGACGTCCACCCCCGCGAGAAGGCCGTCGAGCTGTTCCATGGTGCGCGCACCGAGCAGTGCGCACGTGACGCCCGGGTGCGAGATCGCGAACGCCATCGCGAGGTGCGGCATTGGCAGCCCCGCTTCTGCCGCGAGCGGGATCAACCGCTCCACCGCGTCCAGGCGCTGCTCATCACTGAACGCCGCGAAGAGTTTCGCGCGGATGACGTCGTTGGCCTGCCCGCGGCGGACCCGGCCGGTGAGCATGCCCTGACCGAGTGGCCCCCAGGCAAGAATGCCCATGCCGTAGCGCTGCGCGACCGGAAGGACCTCACGCTCGATGCTGCGGTTCAGGATCGAATATGGCGGCTGCTCGGTACGGAACCGCTCCAGGCCGCGCCGCTCCGCCACCCAGTGCGCCTCGACGAGGTCCGATGCCGGCATCGTCGATGTCCCGAACGCGCGGATCTTGCCGCTGCGGACGAGGTCTGTCAGCGCCGAAAGCGTCTCCTCGATGTCCGTGTCGGGATCGGGGCGCTGGATCTGATACACGTCGATGTGGTTGGTCTGGAGGCGGCGCAGCGAGTTCTCGACCGCCGTCATGATCCACCGGCGGGATGCACCCTGCTGGTTCGGGTCGGTACCCATGGGGCGGCTGACCTTCGTCGTGAGGACCACGTTCTCACGACGGCCCTTGAGCGCCCGGCCGACGACCTCTTCTGAGTCCCCGTACGCGTCGGCGGTGTCCACGAGGTTGATGCCCGCGTCGAGCGCCTTATGGATGATCCGGATCGAGTCGTCGGGGTCGGGGTTGCCGACCTGAGTAGCGAACATGAGCGCGCCGAGCGCGTAAGGGCTGACCTTGATGCCTGTTCGGCCAAGGTTCCGGTACCGCATGAAGCTTCTCCAGCCGTGAGCGTGACGCGTGCATCCGTTGGCTTGCCTGCCGTTAGGCGGTGTCTTCCATCGTGGTTCGGCGCCCGGCCGTCCGAAGCCGGGTGAGCGTCGCGGCGAACTGCCGCAGGGTCCGCTCCGGCACCGCGGCGCCGAGCCAGCGCCGCAGTTCGTCGTCGAAGGCCACCCCGGCCTCGGCGAACAGCCGCTGCCCTTCCGGCGTCAGCTCCAGCAGCGACGATCGCCGGTCCTCCGGGTTTGGCAGCCTTCGGCAGTAGCCGCTGGCCTCGATCCGGTCGACCAGCTTGCTGGTGCCGCCAGTGGTGATCCCCAACTCGCTCGCGATGTCGTAGACCCGGCAGCCCGGAAGCCTGTCCATAACGGACATGGGCTCAAAGTGTGTCAGCTGCAGATCGAACTCGCTCTTCAGCCTGGCGTCGACCGCGTTCCAGAGCTCGATCTCGAAACGGACGATGTCGTTGAAGAGCCGCCTCAGGTCCACGCGGGGGCCCACCTCCCAGGTCGGCGCAAGCCTACTTCCCGTGAAGGGGGCGAGCTCACGACGATGACTAGCTTCCAACAGGATTGCTTCCTTCAAAGTATATTCCATGGAAGGTTGTATGCTAGCTTCGGCGATGGCCGCGGCCGCGCAAGGTCGCTCCCCACGCACCCTACGGAGGAGATGGCAGATATGACCACAATCGGGATCATCGGCAGCGGGCACGTCGGCAGCAGCCTCGCCAAGGCGGCGATCGCCCACGGCTATGACGTGGTGCTCAGCAACTCCCAGGGACCGGATTCCCTGGCGGGGTTGGTACGGGATCTGGGCCCGCACGCCCGGGCGGCCGCGCCCGCCGAGGCGGCCGCCGCCGGCGACTTCGCGATCGTCGCGATCCCGATCACCACCGTCGACCAGGTGCCAGCCGAGCCGCTGGCGGGGAAGGTCGTCATCGCCACGATCAACTACTTCCCGCAGCGGAACGGCCACATCGCGGAAATCGACAACGGGACGACGACCGTGCCGGGAGTGCTCCAGGCACACCTGCCGGACAGCCAGGTCGTGCGTGCCTTCAGCATGATCGAGGCGGCCGACATGTCGGAGGACGGGCACCCCGCTGGTGACCCAAAGCGCCGGGCGCTCGCGCTCGCCGGGGACGACCCGGCCGCCAAGCAGATGGTGGCCAAGCTCTACGACGAGTTCGGCTTTGACACCGTGGACCTTGGCGGCCTCGCTGAGAGCTGGCGGGTGGACCCCGGTCAGAAAGCGTTCGTCACGCACCAGAACCGCGCCGACCTGGAGGCGAACGTCGCGAGCGCCAAGCGCCCCTCCTGAACGGGAGGAACAGCCGATGACCAGAGCACGGAAGTGGGTCGCCGTCGACTTCGGCGGCCCCGAGGTGCTGCGCTGCATCGACGTTGATGTGCCCGGCCCCGGGCACGGCCAGGTGACCATCGGCGTGCGCGCGTCCGGCATGAACCCTGCCGACGCCAAGCACATCGCGCCGGGCCAGGACCCCGGGCTGCTGCCGCTGCCGATCGGGTACGAGGTGGCCGGGATGATCACCGCGCTCGGGCCCGCGACCCGGCTCTCATCCGGTGGCGGCGCGGTCGGGGACGAGGTCGTCGCGTCGCCGGTCACCGGCGGCTACACGACCGCGATCACGGTCCCGGCTTCCAGCGTGTTCGCCAAGCCAGCCAAGCTGAGCTTCGCCGAGGCCGCCAGCCTGCTGCTGGTCGCGACGACAGCGGCTGATCTGCTGCGCGCTTGCGGACCGCGGGAGGGCGAGACCGTGCTGCTGCATGGAGCGGCCGGGGCCGTCGGCGTGATGGTGCTGCAGCAGGCCCGTCGGCTCGGGGTGCAGGTGATCGGGACCGCCAGCCCGGAGAACTTCGACTACGTCCGGGGGTTCGGCGGCACCCCGGTGCAGTACGGCCCTGGCCTGCTCGACCGGGTCCGGGCCGCTGCCCCTGAAGGCGTCGCCGCCGCGCTCGACACGGTCGGCAGCGAGGAGGCGGGGGACGTCTCGCTGGCACTGGTCGGTGACCGCAGCCGGGTTGTCACGATCGCCGCCGCGCCGCGGGCCAGCGCGGACGGGTACGTGTTCGTCGGCGCGTCGAACCCGGAAAGCGGGCCGTTCCGGGCCCGGGCGCGCGGCGGCATCCTCGAGCAGGCGCAGGACGGTGGGCTGGTCGTGCCCATGGCGAGGACGTTCGCGTTCGAGGACGCTCCCGCCGCGTTCGCGATGCTGACCAGCCCGCACCCGCCAGGCAAGATCGCCCTTGTCCACGATGACCCAATGATTGGGCGGTAAGAGCCGTCCGAAACAAACACATGGGCTAGCCGAAATCCGCATCGGCCGTCCGAAACGTCAGTGAAGCCCATGAAAACCCCTGCAAACCTGGCGCTGATCATGATCAACGGAAGATTGCTGCCGCTCTAGCGACAGCGATGGTCCCATCGACGCTAATCACCCGGAGCGCTGCCCGCGCTGCCCGCGCTGCCCGGAGCGCTGCCCGCGCTGCCCGCGCTGATCTGCGCCGCGAGCAGCGCGGCTACTGCGGCTTCCGCTTCGGAGGGGACCGGCAGCGCCGCGGGCAGCGCGGGGATCGCTGCAAGTTTCCCGTCGGCCTGGTAGAGGCTGACCAGCCGGGGATCGATGTAGGACGCGCGGGCCACCGTTGGGGTATCGCCGAGCCACTCGGCCACGCCGCGGACGCTGGCGGCGATCACCCGGCTGCGGCCGCGCTCTGTGGCCGGCGGCTCGGCATTCGCCAGCAGCAGTGCCATCAGCACGGTGGCGTTCCAGGTGCGGAACTCCTTGGCGGTGTAGTGCGCCCCGGCCCGCTCCGCGATGTACTCGCTCACGTCGTGCGAGCGCAGCGGGTGCCAGCTGCCGTTGCGCTCCCAGGCGAACAGCGCCTCCAGGCCGTTGTCGCTGGTGGCCAGCGCGCGCACGGTCGGCAGCACCGCCGGGTCGGTGACCGTGATCTCGCGGCGCTTGCCCTCCTTGGCGATGTAGTCGAACCTGACGCCGCTGCGGGTGACGGTCACGTGCCGCTTCTCCAGCGTGGTCGCGCCGTAGTGGTGGTCCAGTTCGGCGTACTTCTCGCCGCCGATCCGGAACAGCCCCAGGTCGATCAGCCGGACCACCCCGGAGGCGACGCGGTCGCGGTTCAGGCTCCGGCGGCGCAGGTCGTGCACGGTTGCCGATCGGAGCTCGGGCAGCGTCCCGGCGAACCTGAGCATATGGTCGAACTTCTGCGCATCGCGCTGCTCGCGCCATAGCTGGTGGTACCGGTACTGGGTTCGCCCCCTGCTGTCCACGCCGGTGGCCTGGATGTGGCCGAGCGGGTCGGGCGAAATCCAGACGCTCGTCCAGGCCGGCGGGATCGTCAGCGCGCCGATGCGCTGCAGCGTCTCGGCGTCGGTGACCGGCGCCCCCGACGGGCCGTCATACCGGAAGCGGGTGCCGTCCCGGCGGCGGGTGATCCCCGGGCCATGCGGGTCGCTGCGGGTCAGCCCGGGGACCGCGGCGTCGTCCGGTCGCTGCAGCTGGGGTTCGGTGTTTGTCACTGGGCTACCCGCTCAGGGCGTCGCGGCAGATCGTGAGTGCCTGCTTGATGTTGGCATCGGTGATGCCGTGGTGGGTCACGAAGCGCACCTGGTCCGGGCCGCTTGCGCCGCCGCGCAGGCCGAGCTTGCCGCACGCCGCCAGGAAGTCGGCCGAGCCCGGGCCGGTGAGTTGGAAGCGCACGATGTTCGTCTGGACCCTGGTGAGGTCGCACTCGACCCCGCGCAGCTCGGCCAGGCCCTCGGCGAGCGTGCGGGCGTTCTCGTGGTCCTCGGCGAGCCGGTCGACCATCGTTTCCAGGGCCACCAGGCCCGCTGCGGCCAGCACCCCGGCCTGGCGCATGCCGCCGCCCAGCATCTTGCGCCACTTCCGAGCTTCGGCGATCTTGCTGGCCGGCCCGCACAGCAGGCTCCCGACCGGGCAGCTCAGCCCCTTGGACAGGCAGAACGTGACGGTGTCCGCGACCTCGGCGACGTCCCGGGCGGTTGCTCCGGTGGCGATGGCCGCGTTGAAGATCCGCGCTCCGTCCATGTGCACGGCCAGGCCGTGGGCGTGCGCGGTCTCGCCCGCCCGCCGTAGGTCCGCCAGCGGCCAGGCGACCCCTCCGTGCCGGTTGTGCGTGTTCTCGATCACGAGGGCTGCCGACAGCGGCTGGTGAACGTCGCTGGCCGGTCGCAGCACGGCCAGGATTTGCTCCGGCGTCAGCACGCCGCGCTCGGTCGGCACCTGCCGGACCTGGATGCCGCCGACCACGGCTGCTCCCGCGGCCTCGTTCATGAACAGGTGCGAGAAGGCCTCGGCGATGATCTCCTGCCCGGAGCGGGCGCTGGCCAGGACGCCGAGCAGGTTGCCCATGGTCCCGCTGGCCACGAACACTGCGGCCTCCTTGCCCATCCGCTCGGCGGCGGTCTCCTCCAGTCGGTTCACGGTGGGGTCGTCCCCGAACACGTCGTCGCCGAGCGGCGCGCTGGACATGGCCTGCAGCATGGCCTCCGTCGGGAGGGTCACCGTGTCGGAACGCAGATCGATTTCGGTCAAGTCAATGCCCCTCTGTGCTGGTTCGGCCCACGGTTACATCGTCTCACCTGCCCGAACAGTGCCAGAATCGCTGTCGTTCCGTAGCCAGGCCGCCAGGCCGCCAGGGGAGACGCCCGTGACCGCTCCGTTCGCCAGCGAGCTGCTGGGCTGGAAGCCGAGCAGCAAGAACAAGCTCGGCTGGCCCCTGGTGCCGAACTTCGCGGATGTCGACAACGCCGAGTCCATGCGGATCGGGGCCGGAATGCTCGACTTTCTCGGCATCGCCAGGGGAGTGGCCTCCGCCGTTCCGAAGGACCCGGGCGGGCCGCTGGAGCTCGCGGTCCGCGACCACCTGGCCGATCATCTTCCCCGGGCGCACGCGGACCGGGCCTGGCTGGTCGCCCGCGGGGCGATCATCACCCAGTTCGACCAGTACGCCCACCTCAGCAAAGTCGCCGAGCTGGTGCGTGCCAACCCGGAGCTGCGCATCACGGTGGGCATGGACTACCTGATCAAGCCGGACGTGACCGTCGCGCTCGGGGCGGTGACGACGGCATCAGGCCTGCCCCCGCTGCACGCCGCGATCTCGTGCAAGTGGACGATCCGGTCCGACCGGGTGCAGAACATCCGGCACGAGTGCCTGCAGATGATCCGCCATCGCCGCGGCCGGCAGCCGCACCTGGTGACCGTGACCGCCGAGCCGCTGCCGAGCCGGCTGGCATCGATCGCGCGGGGGACTGGCGAGGTGGACGCGGTGTACCACGTCGCCTTCGACGCGGTAAACGCGAGTGTGACCGAGAACGCGAACGCCGAGCAGCAGGACGCCTGGCGGGAGGTCGTGGGCCAGCGGCGCCTGCTCAGCTACGAGTTCCTGGCCGGGACCCTGGCCTCATGGTGACCGAGTTCCGGCGTGGGACACGCGGAATGTCGGTGCCCACAGGCACAATCGAACAGATGCGAGCGCTGGAGGAACCGTGGGCGAACTGACCTGCCTGGAGATCTGCGCTGGCGCTGGCGGTCAGTCCCTGGGCTTGGAGCAGGCCGGGTTCGCCCACGAGGGGGCGGTCGAGCTTGACCACGACGCCTGCGAGACGCTCCGGATCAACCGCGGCTCCGAGTGGAAGATCATCGAGGACGACCTCCACAACCTGGACGGGCGCGCGTTCGCCGGCATCGACCTGCTCTCCGGCGGCGTGCCCTGCCCGCCGTTCTCCATCGCCGGGAAGCGCCTCGGCCAGGAGGACGACCGGGACCTGTTCCCGCAGGCGCTCCGGCTTGTCGGGGAGACCGGCCCCCGCGCGGTGCTGCTGGAGAACGTCAAGGGCCTGGCGACCCACCGCTTCGACGGTTACCGGGCCCAGGTGCTCGAGCGCCTGCACGCGCTTGGCTACCAGACCTGGTGGGACGTTGTGCAGGCCAGCGAGCACGAGGTTCCGCAGCTCCGGCCCCGGTTCGTGCTCGTGGCCATGCTGGACCCCTGGGCGGGCCGGTTCCGGTGGCCGCAGCCGTCGGCGAGCCCGCCACCGACCGTCGGCGAGACGCTGCACGACCTGATGAGCGCGCGCGGCTGGCCGGGAGCGGACGGCTGGCGGGACCGGGCCCGGGGCATCGCGCCGACGATCGTCGGCGGCAGCAAGAAGCACGGCGGCCCAGATCTGGGCCCGACCCGGGCGCGCGAGGCGTGGAAGCTGCTGGGGGTCGACGGCATCGGTGTGGCCAACGAGCCGCCCGGGCCCGAGATCCCCGCGGACGCGCTGCCCAAGCTGACCACCCGGATGGTCGCCCGGATCCAGGGTTTCCCGGATACGTGGACGTTCTCGGGCCGAAAGACGGCCGCCTACCGGCAGGTCGGCAACGCCTTCCCGCCGCCCGTGGCCAGGGCCCTGGGCACGGCCATCAGCGACGCGCTGGCCACGGCCGCGTCCGTGCCGCAGGCGACGGACCTCGGCCACCACGCCAGCCTCGCCGCTAGCTGACTGCCCCCTTCCCGGGCCGGCCTCTGACCCGGCCCGCGGCATTCCGCCCCAGGCGCAACTCCCGACTCGTCTTCAAATATCGGTCAGCTGACCGATGTCTTGCCATGCAAGTTGCATGAGTATTTTCCTGCAATTGCCGTCAGCGCGTACGGCACGGTCGGTCGGCTCCCGGTCGCCGCCCGGCTTCGGCATGCATGACGCAGGACGGCACACATGGCGCAGGACGACATACGCATTGAGGACTTCGGGTGGAGTGAACCTTTGACAACGGCATGGTTCGACGAGCAGCGCAGGCTGAGCCCGGATGAGCTGCAGAGCGTGAAGTTCCCGCAGTCGGGGCTGGGACGGCATGGCTACGACGAGGCGGCCGTCAACCGGTTCCTGCGCAAGGTCCACGCGGAGTTCGTGCAGCTGATCAACGAGCGGGCCTCGCTGTGGCAGGACGTGCAGCGGCTGCGCCAGCGCATTCTGGCCGGGGAGCTCAACAGCGGCCCGCAGGCGGTGCTGTTCGGCGAGGTCGACCCGCACGCGCACGCGGTGCAGATCCTGTCGACCGCGCAGGTAAGCGCCGACCGGTACCTGGCCGACTCCACGGCCGACGGCGGCCCGGTGACGGACGAGGCGATGCGGCGCCGCGACGACATCATGCGCGAGGCGCAGCAGCACTCGGACATGATCCTGGAGAAGGCCCACACCAAGGCCCGCGAGGCGGCGGCATCCGCGCTGAATGAGGCGCCGCCGCAGACCGACACCGAACAGCGGGCGCTGCAGGCCGAGCTGGCGTATCTGCGCACCTACAGCAGCGTCTACCGGGCGAACCTGTCCGCTTACACCAAGAGCGTGCTGCGCGGCATCGAGGAGTGGGAGCGCAAGGAGGCGGGCCGGCTTCAGACGCGGGAACCCGGCTCATTCCATGAACCGGCCTTCGGGCACGCCGATCAGCGGAGCATCGGCAACTGATGGCGGCGGATGGTGGTGCCCGGAAGGCACAGTGCCCCTCACGTCCCGGCTGGATAAACCGATGAGCTGGGCAGGTGCCGGATGGCGGTAGAGGCTCGGCGTCTGGTCCGCGGGGCACACCCGGTCGTGGCGCTCTTCGCGGCTCATGTGCTGCAGAAGGCGCGCCAGCTCGGGGTGATTATCAGAGATCGTCACCCCGGCCGCGCAGAACGAGTGCAGGACCGCGAGGTTGAGCTCGGTCATCGCCCTGTCCTTCCACCGCCTCCGGCCCGGGTCGGTGGCCAGGCCCATCTGCGTGGCGATCTGGCGAAGCTGGTCGTAGCGGCTGGCGTCGCCGAGATCCCGGGAACCGATCTCGGTGCACACGTGCCAGCCGTTGAACGGCGCGGCCGGGTACCGCACGCCGCCGATGTCCAGGTACATGTCGCTGATCATCGGCACGGCGTACCACCGCAGGCCGAGGTCGGCGAACCAGGCGAGATCCGGATGCCTGATCATCACCTCGAGCACCGCGTCGGCTGGCAGCTTGTGCAGCGTGGTGAGGCCGCCAGCTTCCTCCACGATCAGCGGGAGCACGTCGAAGCGGCCCGCTGGACTGCCGCCGGACCAGCCGAGATGACGGGCAAGGCGGGTGACGTCCACGTTCGCCGGGTCCCCGACGACGGCGCCATCCGCGGTCTCATGACCGGCGTACCGCACCAGCTGGGAGTTGAGGATGCGCGGGCCGGGCAGGTACGGCCGGTCCGGCGCGAACACGGTGATCATCGGGCGGATCTGGCCGCCGTTCGTCGCCTCACGCAGGTGCGCGGTGCACTCGGCCGCTATGGCCGGCGCCGACGTGATCTCGCGGCGGTCGCGCACCTGCAGGCTGTGCCAGTACGGGCGGCCGACACACCGCGTGCTGTTCCGCCACGCGGCACGGGCACCGAAGGCCAGCTCCTCCGGAGTGTGCCAGTAGGTCCCGGTCGCCTCGATCTCACGCCGGACTCGCCCGAGCCGCTGGAAGGCCGGGCCCGCGTGATTCTCGGCGTGGAACAGCGTGATGAACTGCCGGGCGCTCGCGTGCAGGCCCTCAATAGCGAACTTGTCGCCGCCCGCGAGGGGCCACGGCGGGGCACCGTGCTGGTTCAGTGTCACCGGGACCTCGCCAGAAAGCAGAGCACTTCGCGCATTCTGGTCCCGTATGACATGGCGCCCTCCGGTGCTGGCTGGACCGGTTTCCTGGCAGAAACCACGCAACCAGAGTGCGCCGAAAACCCGGACGCCTATATTGCAGATTCCTTGACGCCTGCATTGCAGCGCAGGTCAATGGGTCAAGGCGGCGTTGCTCAGGGGGCGGATACCCCGCGAGCGCTACGAGGTGCGGCGCCCGAACGCCGGGTCGGTGGCGTCCAGGCGTATCCGGGCGGCCTCGGCTTCGGGCACGCCGAGCCGCTCGAAGATGTCGAGCGCCTGCCGGAAAACGATCCGGGCAGCGTGCGGCCCTTGGGTGCTGAGCGTCGTTTCCGCTATTCCCTCGAGGAGCTTGGCCTCCTCGTATGGGTCGCCGATCTCCCGCGCCAGCCGCAGAGCGGTGCGGTAATGCTGCAGCGCCTCGTCGTACCGGCCAGACGCGCGGTGCACGTCGGCTATCCCGCGCAGCGCCATGACCTGCTGGGACAGGTTCCCGATCTCCGCGGCGACCAGCCCGGCCCGCTCGTAGTGAATCAGCGCCTCGTAATAGCATCCTGCGCCCTGGAGAATGCCGCCGATGTCAATGAGCACTTCGGCTTCATAGGGAAGATCCCCGATGCTGCGGTATATGGTCAGCGCTCTGCGGTAGGAGACGAGGGCCTCTTCCTGATCGCCCTTATAATGGTGAACGCAGCCAATGCTCTGATAAAGGATCGCCTGACTCTGAGCGGCGCCTATCTCAGTGAATATTTCCAGCGACCTCTGGTAGTTCTCGAGCGCGTCCCGGTGCTGGCCGGCGTACAGGTGGAGCTTTCCCAGGTTGTTGAGGCTCTTTGCCTCGCCGCGCCGGTCACCGACCTGGCGGTACAGGGTAAGCGCGTCAAGGATGTGCTCCATTGCATCGGGGTATCGCCCGAGGTGCCAGCAGGCGATCCCGGAATGGCCCAGCGATTCGGCCACGCCGTGCCGGTCCCCGGCCTCCTCGTACAGGGTCTGCGCTTCCTGGAAATAGGCGAAGGCCTCGCGGGAACGGGCCTCCCGCTGGTGCGCCAGGCCCATCTGGTCCAGGGCTTCGGCCTCGCCGCACCCGTCGCCCAGCGACCGGTAGATCGCCGCGGCTTCCCCGGCCAGCGCGAGCGCGGCGGCGTGCTGGCCGATCTGCTGCTTCACGACGCTGAGCTCGAGCGATGCGCACGCGATCCGGGCCGGGTCGGCGATGTCGCGGCAGGCCTGCAGGGCGAGCGTGTGCGCCTCGATCGCCTCGTGCAAGTACGCCCTGATCTCCACGAAGCCCGCCAGGGCGTGAGTGAGATCGGCGCACTGCCGCTGCCACTCGTGCTCGGCCGCGTGCCGCGCGGCCTGCAGGATGTTGCGCCACTCCGACTCCAGCCAGCCGGCGGCGCCCTCCGGCGAGCCGAGCGCCGGGCTGTCGAACGGGGGATTGGCGACCACCACCGCCATCCGGTGCCGGAAGGGATGCAGGACCTGGTCAGCCTTGTCGGCCGAGTACAGGTAGTAGTCCAGGAGCCTGGCGACGGCCTTTCGCCGCTCGGCCGAAGGATCATCGTGCGCCGCGCGGGCGGCCGCGAATCCGCGGATCAGGTCGTGGAAGCGGAACTGCCCGGCCCGGTCCTGAGCAAGCAGGTGGTGATCAAGCAGCGCGATGCAGGCTTTCTCTGCCTCGGCGAGGCTGCAGCCGCCGAGCGCGGCCGCGGCGTGCAGGCTGACCAGCGGGCAGGGACTCAGGCCCAGCAGCCGGAAGAACCGCTGATGGTCGGGGTCCAGCGCGCGGTACGACAGGTCGAAGGCCGACGTCACCTCCGGGTTTGCGCCGCTGCCGTCCAGGCCGGGACCGGACTGGGACAGTTCCCCGGCCAGGTCCGCGAGCCGGAACGGGTAGCCCCGGGCGAGTCCGGCGGCGGTGAGCTGGATCGCGAGCGGCAGACGGCCGAGGAGTTCGACGGCTGTGGCGGCCTCATCCTGATCCCGGATGATGCCGGGGCTTGCGACCTGGGCGAACAGCGTGACCGCGTCGTCGGTCGGCAGCGCGTCGAGGTTGATGATCTGGGCGCCCTCGAGGCCGGGGAGCCCACGCCGGGCAGTGATCAGGATCAGGCATCCGCCCACCTCAGGCAGGATCGGCCGGATCTGGTCGCTGGTTGCGGCGTCGTCGAGGATCACCACAGCGCGGCGCCGGCTGAGTTCGGCGCGCCACAACGCGGCGCGCTTGCCCATGGCGTCCGGAATCTGCGCTGCAGGCACGTTCAGCATCTGGAGCAGACGGTGCAGCGCCTCGGCCGAGTCGAGCGACGGGCTCCCCGGGTCGTGCGTGCGGAAGTTGAAATACAACATCCCGTCCGGGTACTGCGGGGCGACGGCGCGGGCAGCGTGCACGGCGAGCGCGGTCTTGCCCACGCCGGGCATGCCCTCGATGACTCTGACCTGGGGAATGCCGCGGTGCTCGCCGGTCAGCTGCGCCAGTTCCTGGCCGCGTCCCACGAACTCCATCGTGTCGGGCGGGAGCGTGTCCGGCTGCGCCACCGCGCCGGGGCGCCCGCTGGCCGGCCTGGCGGAAAGCTCTGGGTCACGGCGCAGAATCCGCTGGTGGAGTTCGGCCAGCGCCGGACCCGGCTCGGTGCCCTGCTCCTCGGCTAGCTGACTGCGGGTTTCCCGGTAGAGGCTGAGCGCGTCGCCCTGCCTGCCGCTCCGGTAGAGAGCCGTCATCTGGTGGGCGATGAACGTCTCATCCAGGGGATACTGCGCGAGCAGGCCGCGAAGCTCGCCGATCAGGTCGGCGTGGCGGCCGAGCTCGAGCTCGCACTCGACGCGTTCGAGGATGACCGCGCGGCGTTCTTCTTCCAGGCTGTCGCGCATCCGCGCCACCCAGTCGCCGCTGATCCCGGCCAGCGCCTGGCCGTGCCAGAGCGCGTCCGCCTCGCGTAGCAGGCGTGCCGCGTGGTCGTAGTCACCGCTCTCGGCCAGGGCGCTCGCCTGCCGCCGCAGCCGGCGGAATTGATGCAGGTCAACGGCCTCGGGATCGACGTCAAGTACGTAGCCGCTGGCCCGCCCCGCCAGCCGGACGGTGTCCCCGACCGCCTGCCGGAGCGACGCCCGGAGCCGGGCCACGTAAACAGACAAAGTCTCCCGGGCCTTGGCCGGCGGCCGCGTGTCCCACAACCGGTCAATGAGCGCGTCGGCCGGCACGATCGTGCGCGGCGTCAGCAGAAGGATCGCCAGGACACTGCGGGCCTTGGCGGACCCAAGGTCATATGGCTGCCCGGCCGACCACAGCTCAGTCGGCCCGAGGACCCGGAATTCCATGATCGACCTGCATCGTTCACCGCCTGTGGCACGCTCGGCGCTCGTGCCCCGAAAGGGTTCTGGAGACATTCTGCCCCGCTGATACCCATTTATAAAGCAGCTTTCACACAACACTTGGAAAATGCCAAAGGCGTGAGTGTTTAGTAAGGCAAATTTAAAAGTCCTTTGTGATGCAACTTTCATTTAAGGTTGCACGCCGCCGCCCGCGGACTCGGCGCTGCCGCTCGTGCCCTGTGTCCAGAGTGGCCAGCGTGATGGCCCGGAGCCGCGGGATTCCTGTGGCAATTGGGGCGGCCGAGGTTCGCGGTACGAAACCTCGCTGGGCGGTCACGCCGAGGGTAGCTGATTCGCTCGGCGCGCATGTCACTCTCTGTGCGGAGTCGCGGTTATCGCCCGTCGGCTCATCGCTGCGAATTTGCGAAGGCAGCCCTACACGCTGTGGCTAATCATTACGGACCGTGCGTGCATGTGCATTAGGCTCCGTGCTGGCCTCGAATTGCAGAAAAAATGGCTCTGATCACGGCGAATGCCGTGCTCGGCGGGGGATAGTGGTGTAGTTTATCGATCTGAGAGGACCTGGCATTTAATACCTCAATGGAAGGACTTCTCGATGAGTAGTCACGAATCGTTACGGCATCGGACCGCGGGGACCAGGAAGCCGGTAGGACGGCATCGCCGCGAGCCCGTCTCCGGAACGGCTCGGCGCAAGGTTGTCCCAGCGCTCGTATTGGCAGGCGTTGGCGCCGCAACAGCGGCGGCTTCCGCTCATGGAATCGCCGTTCCTGCCCATCTAAGCGCAATACACATCGCTAACGCCCCCTGGGTATATTAGCTCAGTAAAGCGGGCATTCTCGCCACCATATTCGAGCGGGCCGGGTCCATGATCATGGTGGTGACCTGTGGTTTCTCGCGGCGGCCTTGAGTGAGCGGCGCTTGCGAGGACGGCTAGGCAGCGGGCGGTGGTCGGGCGTCTCATCGCCCGCTGCCAAGCCAAACCAATGGGTACAGTTACTGCCCACTTTAGAGATGCGACTCGGGAAAGCGTCGCCGGTTTCGCGTGCGCTACTGCCGAATAGCGCTCGCGGTACCCTGTGATGTTCGAGGATGAGAATGGAGAGCCTGACAACCCTGTCAATTTAATGACCGAAAACGCGCGGGCTGGCACCTTCTGCCAATCCGCGGTCTTTGCATTACTGGTTAGCGGTGTACACCGCAAAAGAAGTGCTCCGGACGATGGAAGCTTCGATTCAACCGCTATTTCATACCGCCAGGCCCGAGTGGTGGCAGCGCCCTTTGCTGGGTGAGCGAGTTCCGGGCTGGCGTGGAACACGTGTTGCGGCAGCGCGGGGTGGTCTACGACGTTGGGCGCGCATTCCACCGGCTGGCGGCCTGACTACTCGCCCGGTTTGAGCTCGACAGCTTTCCGGGCCTGAGCTCGGAAACAGATGGTCGCGTCAGCGGGCCAGGCCAAGCTCGCCAGCTCGCACTCCGGCCTGGAAGCGGGAGCCGGCCTCGAGCGCAGCCATCAACTCGGCGACCCGCCGCCGGTAGGTGCGCAGCGAGGTGCCCAGCCGCCGCGCGGCCGCCTCGTCGGTGAGGCCTGCGCCGAGCACCCGCAGGATCTCCCGGGCCTCGGGAGCGAGCTCGGGGACTTCGCCGCGCAAGTAGGCCTCGAGGTCGGTGGCCGCCTCCCAGGCGGCGGTGAGCAGTGAATAAACCCCGCTCACCAGGACCGGGGAGGCCCTGACCTCGCGCCAGCAGGTCGAGATCATCGCCGAGGTGACCGGGCGTTCGATCGACTTCGAGGACGTCACTCCGCACGAATTCGCCCAGGCTGCTATCCAGCGGGAACCCCGCCCGAGCAGGCACGCCTCATGGAGCGCCTGAACGAGACCCTTCGCGCCCGCCGCTCCGTGAACATCACCGACGACATCGAGAACATCACCGGAATAGCCCCGGGACCTTCCGGCTGGTGCCAACGCCACGCCGGTGCCTTCCGCTGAGGCTCGCTCCCCGGTCATCCCCCTCGAGGCCAGTCCCGTGCGGCTGGTGCCAGAATAAGGAAGGGTGAACACTACCCAGTTCGAGAAAGTCAGGACCGGCCGCGGCTTCTTTGCCGCCCTTGACCAGAGCGGCGGCAGCACGCCCAAGGCGCTGGCCGAGTATGGCGTCGAGCCGGACCGCTACAGTTCCGACGCCCAGATGTTCGATCTGGTCCACGCCATGCGGACCCGTGTGCTGACCAGCCCGGCGTTTGATGGCTCGCGGATTCTCGCGGCGATCTTGTTCGAGCAGACCATGGAACGGGACGTCCAGGGCGTCCCCACAGCCCGGTACCTCTGGGACGAGAAGAACGTGGTGCCGTTCCTGAAAGTCGACAAGGGGCTTGCCTCCGAGCAGGATGGCGTGCAGCTCATGAAGCCCATCGACACCCTCGATGACCTGCTCGAGCGCGCGCAGCGGCACCAGATCTTCGGTACCAAGATGCGGTCGGTGATCAACGACGCTGACGAGTCCGGGATCTCTGCGATTGTGGACCAGCAATTCGGCTACGCGAGCCGGATCCTGGCCGTCGGCCTCGTGCCGATCCTCGAGCCCGAGGTCAGCATTTCCAGCCCGCACAAGGAGCAGGCTGAGACGCTGCTGCACGACTCCATCGCCAAGCACGTCGAGGCGCTTCCTGAGGGCGCGACCGTGATGCTGAAGATCACTATCCCGACCCGGCCTGGCCTGTACGGTGACCTGGCGTCCGACCCGCGGGTCCTGCGGGTCGTCGCCTTGTCGGGCGGGTACAGCCGCGACGAGGCATGCGCTCGGCTCGCCCGCGATCCCACCCTGATCGCCAGCTTCTCCCGTGCGCTTCTGGAAGGGCTGACCGAAAACCAGACCGACGAGCAGTTCAACGCCCAGCTTGACTCGTCGATCGAGCAGATCTACCAGGCGTCGGTACACAAGCAGTGACGGCGGGCAGTCAGCCAGTGCTCTACGTCGTGGCGTGCGGCGGGCCCCCGGCGGCGCAGCTTGACGCGTTCGTCGGTTTCGCCCAGCAGCACGGCTGGGACGTATGCGTGATCGCCACCCCGGACGGGACCAAGTTCCTCGACGCGGGCCGGCTGGCCGAGCTGACCGGTCATCCGGTCCGGTCGCAGTACAAGCAGCCGGATGATGCGGACGTGCTGCCGCCGGCCGACGCGTTCGTCGTGGCCCCGGCCACGTTCAGCACGATCAACAGGCTGGCCCTGGGTATCAGCGACACGCTGGCGCTCGGTCTGCTGAACGAGGGCCTGGGCGCCGGCCTGCCGATCATCGCCGTTCCCTGGCCGAACGCGGCCCTGGCCCGGCATCCAGCCTTTCAGCGCAGCGTCGGCCTGCTGCGGGAGTGGGGAGTCCAGGTGATCTTTGATCCCGCCCGCATTCCGGGCGCCACCAGCGATCCGGCCGTCTTCCCCTGGAACGAGCTGCGGGCCGCGCTGGCTGGCCTTCAGTAGCAATGCTGCGAGCCGCGCTGTGCGGGCTTTAGTAGTAATAGGGAAAGCGGTCCCAGTCCGGGGGCCGCTTCTCCAGGAAGGCATCCCGGCCCTCGGCAGCCTCGTCGGTCATGTACGCGAGCCGGGTGGCCTCGGTCGAGAACACCTGCTGGCCGACGAGCCCATCGTCGATGAGGTTGAACGCGAACTTCAGCATCCGCTGCGACGTGGGGCTCTTGCCGTTGATCTTCTCCGCCCAGTCCAGCGCGGTGGGCTCCAGCTCCGCGTGCGGCACCACCGCGTTGACCATGCCCATCCGGTGCGCCGCCTCGGCGTCATAGGTTTCGCCAAGGAAAAAGATCTCCCGGGCGAACTTCTGGCCCACCTGCCTGGCCAGGTACGCCGAGCCGAAGCCCCCGTCAAAGCTGCCGACGTCAGCGTCCGTCTGCTTGAAGCGGGCATGCTCGCGGCTGGCCAGAGTGAGGTCGCAGACGACATGCAGGCTGTGCCCGCCGCCTGCCGCCCAGCCGGGCACCACGCAGATGACGACCTTGGGCATGAACCGGATCAGCCGGTGCACCTCCATGATGTGCAGCCGCCCGCTGCGCGCCGGGTCGATGCCCGCGGCCGTCTCGCCCTCGGCGTACCGGTACCCGTCGCGCCCGCGGATGCGCTGATCGCCGCCGGAGCAGAACGCCCAGCCGCCGTCCCGGGGAGACGGGCCGTTGCCGGTCAGCAGCACGCAGCCGACGTCGCTCGACATCCGGGCGTGATCCAGCGCCCGGTACAGCTCGTCGACGGTGTGCGGCCGGAACGCGTTACGGACCTCGGGCCGGTTGAAGGCGACACGGACCGTGCCCGAGTCCACGGCACGGTGGTAGGTGATGTCGGTGAAGGCGAAGCCCTCAACCGCACGCCACCGGTTGGCATCGAAGATCTCAGAGACCATATGCCGATTCTGGGGGGCGGGGGTTGTCCGGCCGGTAGCGGGGTGGCCCGACCCGTAACGCCGGGGTTGCCCGGCCGGGGGCAGGGTCGTCCGACTGGGCCGCACGCCGGGATCCCCCCGTGGCCAGGACGGGGCCGTTGGGCCGCACGCCGGGATCCGCCGCGGCTAGGACGGGGCCGTCAGGCCCGCGTCGTGCGCGAGCAGCCCGGCCTGGGTGCGGTTGGCGCACCCGAGCTTGTCGAGCATCCGCGAGACGTAGCCCTTCACCGTGGCCTCGGACAGGTACAGGCGGCCGGCGATCTGCGCGTTCGACATGCCCTCGCCGAGGCAGGCCAGCACTTCGGCCTCGCGTTCCGTCAGCGCGGCAACCAGCCTGCGGGCGCTCTCCCGCGCGGGCTGCTGATCGGCTGAGGCGGCGATGAGGCGCCGGGCGGCGATCGGGGACAGCACCGTGTGCCCCTCCGCGGCGACCCGCACCAGCCCGATCAGGTCCTGCGGCGGCGTGGACTTGACCAGGAACCCGGCCGCTCCCGCGCGCAGCGCCCGCAGCACGTACTGGTCGGCGTCAAAGGTCGTCAGCACCACGATCCTGGGCGGCTCGGCGAGCTTGCCGAGCCGCTCGATCGCCGTCAGCCCGTCCACGCCGGGCATGCGCAGGTCCATGAGCACCACGTCGGGCCGGCTCCGCAGCACGGCCTCGACTCCGGCCGCGCCGTCGTGCGCCTCGTCGACGACCTCGATGTCGGGCGCGGAGCCGAGGATCGTCCGCAGGTGCGCGCAGACCATCGGCTCGTCATCGACGACTACGACCCGGATCATGGACGTCACGCCGCCGGCTCGGCCGTGGGCACGTAGGCCGGCAGCCTGGCCTCGAGCCGGAACCCGCCGTCTGGGGTCGGCCGCGCCTCCAGCGCGCCGTGCACGAGCTCGATCCGCTGCCGCAGGTGCTCGAGGCCGAGCCCGGAACCGCTCTTGGCCAGGCCAGCGGCTGCCGTCGGCGGGCCGGCGGGCGGGGTGTTCGTGACCGTCACCCGCACCTCCGACTCGCCGTAGCTGACCTGCACGAGCACCCGGGAGCCGGGCGCGTGCTTGCGGGCGTTCGTCAGCCCCTCGCGCACCATCCGGTACGCGGTTCGCCCGACCACCGGAGACGCGAGCGACCGGTCGCCGTCCTCGACAAGCTCGGTCGGCGTGCCCACGGCGGCCGACTCGGAGATCAGCGTCGGCAGCCCGGAGACGGACGGGGTCTGATCGGCGGCGTCCTCGGGTTCCCGCCGGAGGATGCCAACGAGGTCCCGCAGTTCGTCGAGCGCCTGGCAGCCGGCCGCCCGAAGCTCCTCGGCGGCCTTCTTGGTCGCCTGGTCGGTTGCGGTGATGCTGAGCGCCCCGGCCTGCAGCACCATCAGGCTCACCCGGTGCGTCACGACGTCGTGCATCTCGCCAGCGATCCTGGCCCGCTCGTCCGCCCTGGCCTGCTCGGCGAGCAGGTGGCGTTCGCGTTCCGCCCGCTCGGCGCGGCCCCGCAGCGCCCGCATCGCCTCGCCTCTGGCACTGAAGTACAGACCCAGCAGGGGGCCGAACGCGGTACGCAGCAGGGCGATCGTGATCACCGTGACCGATGGGTCCCAGACCCTGGCCACGATCATGGTCAGCGCGCCCACCGCGGCGAACGCGACGCGCCGGTCCTTCCGGTAATAGAACGGCCCGTAAGCGGCCAGAACGGTCCCGTAGGGTGCCCACACGGTGCCGGACTGGGCAGGAACCAGGAGGCCAGCCGGGGAGATCAGCAGTGAGAGGGCGACGGTGAACGCGGCCAGGATCCCGATCACAGCCAGCGGGGCCCGGCGGCGGAAGAACAAGGACGCGTCCGCCAGCGCCTGAACTCCCAGCAGGGTCCAGGCCAGTGAGCCGGGATGGGCCGGCCACCAGGACCCCCCGCCCAGCGTGTTCGCGGTATCGGCGGCGACGAAGAACGCGGCGAGCAGGGCATCGTTCGCCACGCGGTGCTGCCTGGCGAACGCGGTGATGAACGCGTCCCCGGGCAGGCGCCGCCGTGACCATGTCCGAACTCCCATGCCGCTCACGGTATGACATGCCGCCCTGGCTGCCCGCTCACGCGAAACCTTCGTCGGGGGCAGAAACCTACGAAAGTTGCAGTCGCTCCGGCCAGGCCATCCGTTGGTAGCGCCCGGACCCTACCGGCGGCCCTGCCGCGGCGCGGTGCCGCTGGCCTGGACTAGGGGCATGCACACCACACCTGATGCAGTCCACGTTGCCGGGCTGCGCAAGAGCTACGGTTCGGTCCACGCCGTCCGCGACATCAGCTTCTCGGTCCAGCCGGGCGAGATAGTCGCCCTGCTCGGCCCGAACGGGGCGGGCAAGACGACCACGCTGGAGATCCTGGAGGGCTTCCGGCGCCGTGACGGGGGAGAGGCCCGCGTCCTCGGGCTTGACCCGGGTGACCGGCCGGGCGCCCGCCAACTGCGGGAACACACCGGGCTCGTCCTGCAGGAGGTCGGCGTTGAGCCGTACCTGACCGTCCGGGAAACCCTCGCCCGCGCGGCGGGCTACTACCAGGCGCCCCGGGACGTCGCCGACGTCATCGGCATGGTCGGCCTGGCCGGCCTGGAGCGCCGCAAGGCCCGGAAGCTGTCTGGCGGCCAGAAGCGCCGCCTCGACGTGGCCCTGGGCCTGGTCGGGAACCCGCGGCTGCTGTACCTGGACGAGCCCACGACCGGTTTCGACCCGGCCGCTCGCCGGGACGCGTGGGATCTGGTGCGCGAGCTGCGCCAGGAGGGCACCACGATCCTGCTCACCACGCACGACATGGAAGAGGCGAACGCGCTCGCTGACCGGGTGATCGTGCTGTCCGGTGGCATGGTCGTCGCCGAAGGCGCGCCGTCGGCGCTCGGCGGGCGTGACGCGGGCAAGGCACGGATCACCTTCCGGCTGCCGGACGGCTTCTCGACCGGGGCCCTGCCGGTGCCGGCCACGGCGGCGGACGGCGTGATCGCCGTCGAGACCGCGAGCCCGACGCAGGCTCTGCACCTGCTGACCGACTGGGCGGTGCGCGAAGGCCTGGAACTGGGCGGGCTCACCGTCAACCCGCCCAGCCTGGAGGACATCTACCTCAGGCTCACCAGCGGAAGCACGGCGCCGAGCGTGCCGGAAAGGACGACGAAATGACGACCGCAGTAACCACCGCGCGCCGCCCGTTGGGGCGCAGGACCGCCCGCCTGCTGGCCCACCAGGTTGCCTACGAGCAGCTGTCGTTCTGGCGGAACCCGCAGAGCGCGATCTTCACCTTCCTCTTCCCCGTCGTGTTTCTCACGGTCATCGGCGCCCTGTTCAGCGGTACCGGCCGGAGCTCGTACTTCGACGGCCTCTCGGTGCTGCAGTACTACGTGCCGACGATCGCCGTGCTGTCGGTGTTCGGCTCGTGCTACGGCCAGCTCGCGGTCGCGCTCGCGGCGCGGCGGCAGAACGGGATCCTGAAGCGGATCCGGGCTACGCCGCTACCGGCGTGGGTGTATTTCGTCGGCCTGGTTGCGCACTGCATCCTGGTCAGCATCATCGACATCGCACTGATCGTCGGCATCGGCCGGCTCTACGGGGTGCCGCTGCCGTCGGACTGGCCGCAGATCGTCGCGATGCTGGTGCTCGGCGCCGTCTGTTTCTGCGCGCTGGGCGTGGCGGTCGCCTCGGTGATCGCCAACGCCGACGCCGCCCCCGCGGTCGCCCAGCTGATCCTGTTCCCGCTGCTGTTCATCTCCGGCACGTACACGCCGATCCACTCGGCGGCGCTGAACCGCGTCGCCGGCTGGCTCCCGGTGCGGCCCTTCAACGAGGCCCTGACCGGTCTGTTCACCGGGCACGCCGGCACCGACTGGCGGCAGCTGGGAGTGGTGGCAGCGTGGGGCGGCGTCGGCGCTATCGTCGCGGTCCGCCGCTTCCGCTGGGTCCCCAAGCCCTAGCGGGGTGGGGTTCCGGCGGGCTACGCGCCGGGCGACCGGCTCGGCGTAGCGGGCGGCGAGCGGTCCCACGATGACCAGGATCAGGACGTAGGCCGTGGCCAGCGCTCCGAGCCGGGACCCGGCCCCGGCGCTGGCCGCGAGCCCGGCGATGACGATGGAGAATTCACCGCGCGCGACAAGCGCGCCGCCGGCCCGCCACCGCCCGCGGGCGGCGATCCCCGCCCGCCGGGCGGCCCAGTAGCCTGTGGCGATCTTGGTGGCGGCCGTGACCACGGCCAGGATCACCGCAGGCAGCAGGACCGGCGGGATCTCGGCCGGGTCGGTGCTGAGCCCGAAGAACACAAAGAAGACCGCGGCGAACAGGTCGCGCAGCGGGCTGACCAGCGTCTGGGCGCCCTCGGCGACCTCGCCGGACAAGGCGATGCCGACCAGGAACGCGCCCACGGCTGCGGACACCTGAAGTTCCTGGGCGAGCCCGGCGACCAGCAGAGTCAGGCCGAACACGACCAGCAGGAGCTTTTCCGGATCGTCGTGCGAGACGAAGCGGGAGATCACCCGGCCGTACCGCAGCGCGATGAACAGCACGCCGCCCGCCGCGGCAAGGGCGATGACCAGGGTCAGGCTGCCGGTTGCCAGGCCAACACCCGCCACGAGCGCGGTGAGGATCGGCAGGTAAACGGTCATGGCCAGGTCCTCGAGGACGAGGACCGTGAGGATCACCGGGGTCTCGCGGTTGCCGACCCGGCCGAGGTCGCGAACGACCTTAGCGATCACGCCAGACGACGAGATCCAGGTGATCCCGCCCAGCGCGACGGCTGCGACCGGCCCCCAGCCGAGCAGCAGTGCCGCCGCGGCTCCGGGCAGCGCGTTGAGCACGAAGTCGACCGCGCCGGCCGGGTAGTGGGTTTTGAGGCTGGTCACCAGCTCGGGCGCGGTGTACTCCAGGCCCAGCGTGAGCAGCAGCAGGATCACGCCGATTTCTGCGCCGGCCGAGATGAACTCCTCGCTGGCGCTGAGCGGAAGAAGGCCCCCGTGCCCGAAGGCGAGTCCGGCCAGCAGGTACAGGGGAATCGGGGACTGACCGAAGCGTCCGGCTAGCCGGCCGAGCAGGCCCAGAGCGAGGATGATGCCGCCGAGTTCAGCCAGCAGAGCGGCATGCACCGCTCAATCCTTGGCGAGCAGCGCCGCGGCCGCGTCGGCGCCCTCGCGGGTGCCGACGACGACCAGCGTGTCGCCGCCGGCCAGCCGGAAGGCGGCCGCGGGGGAGGGGATGGGGTTGGACCCGCGCAGGATCGCGACGACGGACGCCCCGGTCCGGGTCCGCAGCCCTGTGCTGCCGAGCGGCCGCCCGTTCCACCGTGACGCAGCGGACAGCGCAACGCGCTCGGCGACGAGGCCAAGCTCGGCAGCGCGCAGCAGCCGGGGGTCGTCATGCCCGGCCAGCAGCGCGTCGGCGAGCACGGCCGCCTCATCTACGGTCAGGTGGAACGAGAACGCCGCATCGCCGGAACTGTCGCCGCGGTAGCCGTCCAGGCTCCGCGAGCCGTTTCGGTGCGCGACCACGGACAGGTGCTCGCCGTCAGCTGTGGTGAAGTCGTACTGGAGTCCTATCCCCGGCAGGTGTTTGATGCGGGTGCGCGGAGGCACTCACTGGCTCCCTTCCTGGCGCGGCGACCGCCCCTGCCACATGCACGCGCATGTCGGCAGGGGCGGCGTGGCGCTGACCGCGCCATGATGGCGAGGCGCTGACCGCGCCGATGAAAGGCCGGGGCCACCCCAGGGGCTATGCCGCCCACCCCGGCAGGACGCCGTTCGCCCGCGGCTCCTAACTCATTGGTACCGGCCGGGCAAGAAACCGGCGTGTGCTCGCGGTGCAGTCCAGATGGAGGCGGCCCGCCCGCCATCCGGGCACCGCTGGCGATAATCGACCGGTGAGCATCCTCGAGCGCCCCATGCCGCCGCTGAATACCGACGAGCGCACGACGCTCGAGAGCTGGCTTGATTTTCACCGCACGACCCTCGCCATGAAGTGCGAGGGCCTGGACGATGAGCAGGCCGCCGAAGCGTCCGCACCGCCGTCCCCGGTCACGATGACCGGGCTCGTCCAGCACATGGCCGAGGTGGAGCGGAACTGGTTCCGCCGGGTGCTGGCCGGAGAGCACGCCCCGCCGATCTACGACCCGCAGGCCGATCCGCGTGGTCCCGACGGCGGCTTCGAGCTAACTCAGGGCGCCACCCTGCGGGACGCCCTCGCCACCTGGAAGGCGGAGATCGCCCGCGCCCGCGAGCACTGCGCCGCCCGCGGTTTGGCCGACACCGGCCGCTTCATGGAGCAGGACGTCAGCCTCCGCTGGATCTACGTCCACATGATCGAGGAGTACGCCCGCCACAACGGCCACGCGGACCTGATCCGGGAACGCATCGACGGCGCCACCGGCGTGTAACTCCGGATCAGGCGGCGCCGAACCAGCAGCAGAGCGCGTCTCGCAGAGCGGGCGCGGCGGTGCCAGCGGGTTCGCCGGTGGGCGCAACCCAGGCGATGTAGGCGTCCGGGCGGATCAGCAGGGCGTCGGCTGGCCGCTGATCGGTCTCGGCGGTGCGGATGTCGATGCGATGCTGCCAGTCCCGGGCTGCCTCGCGGAGGTCCGGGCGGTCGGCGAGATCGAGCAGGATGGGCCGCGCGGCATGCATGAGTTCCGCGACGCTGGTCGCGGCATGCCCGGTGCGCAGGCTCAGGTCGGGCGCGAAGGTGCCGGCCAGAGCGTGCTGGTTCGGGCGGGACCCGGGCATCGGGTACCGGATGTCGGTGCCGGCGATCATGGCCCCGACGCGGCGCGATGGCTGCTCGTCGGCGAGCAGCTCGGTGACGACGTCCCGAAGCGCTTCGGCGGCTGGGTCCAGCCCGCGCCGCAGGGCCACCTGAGCCTGGGTCTGTAGTAGGGCACGTGCGCCAGCCGGGTGACGCTCGCCGTGATAAGTGTCCAGCAGGCCGCCCGGCGCCCAGCCGTGGATGTCGGCGGCCAGCTTCCAGGCAAGGTTGACCGCGTCGAGGAGGCCGAGGTTGAGCGCCGCACCGGTAGCGGGGAGCAGGTGGGCCGCATCGCCGGCCAGCAGGATCCGCCCGTCGCGGTACCGTCCGGCCTGCCGGGCCTGAAACTGCCAGCGTGACAGCCGGGTCGCTCCCGCCAGCGGGAGATCCGCGCCGAGCACCCGGCGGATGCTGTCCTGGAGTTCGGCCAGGGTCATCGGCGCGTCATCGTCGACTTCGCCGGGCTCTTCCTCGGTGGCATGGACGAGCAGCCCGCCCTGAGTAATCCGCCCGAAGGAGAACACCCCGTGCTCGGTGCGGGTGAAGCCCGCACGGATCAGGCCCAGCCCGGGTACGTCGAGGTCGCCGTTGTCGAGCATGGTCACCGAGTCGGCCAGCGTGACCTGGCCCAGCCGGTTGACCTCCGGATACGTGGTGCCCGGGAACGGGATGCCCGCCAGGTCGCGCACCGGGCTGCGGCCGCCGTCGCAGCCCACCAGATACCGCGCGGTCAGCCGGTACTGGCCGTCCGGCCCACGCACGTCCGCAGTCACCGCGGCGTCGTCCTGGCTCAGCCCGGCCACTTCGTGTCCGCGTTGGATGACGGCGCCGAGTTCGCTGGCGCGCTCGCCGAGCAGGCGCTCGAGTTCCGGCTGGGGGAGCGCCATCGCCTGCAGCGGGGGATCGGCCAGGCGTGAGAGGTCCAGATGCACGCCGCCGAACGGGAA
>Ga0209693_10000125_pt1 | contig 29721 bp, 59 predicted proteins | sample HubBroMetageWRM3_FD_188345 | JGI IMG/M metagenome (GOLD analysis project Ga0209693, IMG submission 188345) | Warmed soil microbial communities from the Hubbard Brook experimental Forest, New Hampshire - Hubbard Brook CCASE Soil Metagenome WRM 3... | ecosystem: Environmental > Terrestrial > Soil... | reverse complement strand
ATGGTCGAGGACTGAACAAAAGAAAGTTGGATTAATAAAGGAATATTCCATTCTTACAGAATTCCTTTACAATATGAAAGGTCATTGGATATTCTGTGATGATCCGCGTGATTCCTCAACATATAAGCCATCGCGTAAAGAAATAGATCCAGATACGTTCACCTGAGGAGGAAACAATGCCTAAATTTGATAATATAGTAGACCTTATAAAACAATCCGACAAAACGGAATGGGGTCAAGCTGGTATAGATGTAATTGATTCCATAAGTTTTATAGGAGCTTATTTTGAAGGTAGGGAAATAACAAATTATACTGCTGCCGATTTATTAAAAGGCGCTGAACTTATTCTCCAACGAAAAAAGATATTGGAAGACAATGAACGATACTCTTGAGGAAGATATCATGGAATTCACTGAGGAAGAACTCAAAGAAATCCGTTCTATTGCCACTGATCTAGTAGTATATGGTAAAAACTTCATTGAGGCTAAAAACAATCTTCCTCATATCCGCTTCAAACGAGCGTATTGGGAGATTGTCAAGAACCGTACAACCCATTCCCATATCTTAATGGGTTGCACGTCAAGGTTTAGTTCACTAAACAAGATTGGACCTTGGCGTCCTGCTGAGATAAACGAATGGTTTGGCGATACAAAGAAACCGATTTGATGACTGTGGTCATCAAAGGAAAGTGACATGGCTGACATTCTCCCATTAACAAATGGCAATCTTGCCAAAGCCACACTTGCAGCACAGGAATGGTTAGAGACCTTTCCTGTGTTTCAAATTGCTCCTAATCCTGAATGGCCTCTTCCTATGCCTTTGCAATTAGGCATATACGAGATTATCTTGAGCCAAGCACCAGAGAACATCTCTCCTGCTGGGGTGAAGAACTTCCTCATCCAATATACATCAACGCCTGAATATCATCACATGATCCTTGAGTACGCAACCCGATTTGACTTACAACGCAATCCCACAACCCCCATCACAGATGAGGAAAGAGAATACGCTCGCCGCAAGCTATATCCTAATGAATTCCAAGAGATTCCAGATGATGAAGCTTGACAGGCACATGTCCTTATGCTATGATACCATGACAATACACAGGTTCACGCATGACTGGTAAAATAACCATAACAACAGGACTCTATAATGCCGCCACAGGACAATATGAGCACCATAGAGAACCCGCTGCCGCGCCATCATCAGAGATTGATGCTTTTACTCCTGATTACCAAGCACGAGAACCTGAAGTGGATCCAGCGGTGTTCAAAGAGGTGGCACAGGAGGGCGAAACAGGTTCTGCTGGAGACAGAGGAGACTTTGGTGAGCCAACTAACGTCAAGACTCCCATCGACCTCAAATACGTCCAGGACAAGGCTCGAAGATTGGTTACAATCGAAGACCGATTAGAGGAGATTGCTGCCGAAGAAAAGCAATTGAAGGAAGAACAGCGCCAGATACGCATCTTCCAGCTTCCAGAAGCCATGTATGAACTCGACATAAGGCCCCCAGTCATTGGTGTTGGCAATCGCGTTGTTGAGGTGGAGTCACTGGTGACAGCGACACTGCCATCTAAAGACAAAGAGCCGGAGAAACGTGAGAAAGCCATCAATACCATAATTGACATGAAGCTGGGGGGCAATGTCAAGCGGTCGTTGGAAATAGATTTTCCAAGTGGTGATGCCATTATCGAACATAAGGTAGTTGATGCGATCAATGCCCTTGATCCTGCTCTTAAACCTCGTATCAATACCACCATTCATCATTCTACCTATACCGCCATGATTAGCAAGCTAATAGCCAAGGGAACACCAATTGATCGGGACTTGCTTGGAGTGTGGGTAGGTAACATAGCTAAAGTGAGAAAAGTAAAGGATAGTTTATGATGAACTGGATAGTATTCAATCCTCAATGTGATCTAGGGTTTTTACCAGACCTCATATCAGATAATGACCCGCGACCCGTCAAAGACCAACTAAACGACACGTATCGACATGGGGGAGGGTGGAATCCCCAATCTCAGTTCACCTTAGATAGATCCAACCGTAATACATTGAAATATCCCGGCGATCCACCCATGAGACCACTCGCAATGTCCCAATGCCGGGATGAAATCCTTTTATTCTATCCCTATGCATACCTTTGTATCTTACAGTTGGACGGATCGTTTGAGGTAGCAAGAGTAGATTAAATACATGGCGCGATCCAGCACAGAGACTGGGTACAATGATCTGCTCTACCAGGTCCAATACTTAAAGGGTATGTAGGGATGCCCCCAGAAGCGCGCCATGATTGAAGAGGTTAAGTTTTGTGAATACTGCCAATGCAAGACTTGGTTTGTGGATAGCGTTTGTGAATGGAGTGATATACACAAAAGGGAGACACCAGTGGCAAATCTTAATTTGGGCAATGATAATGTATTCGAGCAATCCTTAACCGTCGATGAAATCCGCAACGCTGATCAATCGGAAGAGGAGTCAACTGCTTTCTGGGAAAAGATTACGGGATGGTTGGATGATGCTCAAGCTCCAGTATTCACCAATGAACATAAGACTACCTATCTAGTCATCGAAATCACCAAATGAGGATTGATCCCCTCATTATCTTTGCAATCCTGTTTCTGATCGCTTATGGTGGTCAGATCCTCATCGCTATTCTGGGGCTAAAGTGACGGTTCAAAATGTACCTTGGACGTTTTTTTATCCACCGTGTGAGACGTTGGCACTTATTCAGGGTCATGCGGATGCAGACAGGTTGGGATGTTAAACGCCATTGTCCTAAATGCAAATGGGAAGTGACGTTTAGCAACGGTGCGTTTACCCGTTACTATTGCAGCAAATGGTTAGTGGTTGCGGTTGTTAAAGCGAGATTGGGATATACCAAATGAAAAGAGAATGTGGTGATTGCACCTTATGCTGTAGGCTATTGCCAGTTGTATCCTTAAGTAAGGTCGCCAATCAGAAATGCCAATTCCAGAAATTTCATAAGGGGTGTTCTGTATACCGTACCAAACGTATGCCACTTGAATGCCATGTGTGGTCGTGCAGATGGATCACTAGTGCTTTGCCCGATAACATGGCTCGACCTGATCGTGTCCACTTTGTTGTGGATACTATGCCTGATAACATTGTAGTCCAAGATCATGACGCAGGTACATCACATCCTATGGAATGTGTTGTGGTCTGGTGTGATCCAAAACATCCGCTCGCATATCGTAATCCAGAGTTATATAACTGGATTGCCAGCATGAATAAAGTTCTGATGGTACGCATGAACTCACGGGATTCCATTATTGTGTTTCCCCCAGGACTCAATTCGACGCATGAGTGGGCGGAGGTTACTACCGAAGCCTCAGAACGTGATGTGGTAACAAAGGCAGTTGAAGATGCCATCAAACAAAACTATGACACCCTCAATGGACCAGTCCAATTTAACCTCTCAAATCTCCCTGCAACATGATGACCACATCTGGCTGACTGTTGGGGGTAAAGCATGGGCTATTCATGGGGTAGATGGTGATCTCATCCATCTATGGCGGGGTTTCTATCCTTATATTCAGTATGCCATGCTGGATATATCGAATGTGAATTGGGAATCATATCACCAAAAAGCTATTGACCTTCTCTATCCTCCTTTGGAGGCATTAAAACATCCGTCGCCTCAGGATACGCAAAGGAAACACAATGACTGACACCTCTAATGCCCCTACATCATCGCCTCTAGTTGAAACACCCCCTCAACCTAATGCTGTGTCAACGGTCAATGACCTTGACCTATCTCAATACGCGGGGTCTGGATTTGAGGATGTCAAATCGACTGATTTGGTGCTTCCTTTTTGGAAGCTCCTTCAGAGTGCGGGAAACGAAACCAAGAAACAAGAACCGGAATACATCAAGGGAGCCACGGAAGGGATGTGGCTTGATACTGTTAGCAAGCGCCTTTACCGTGATATCGTTGTTATTCCTTGCAAGATGGTAACCCACTATATCGAATGGCGTAAGCGCAATGAAGGTGGCGGTCTGATCAAGAACCATGGCACCGATCGTGCCATTCTCGACTTGACGCACCGCGACGAAAAGACAGGCAAGGACACGCTTGACAATGGTCATGAGGTCATCACAACTGCCACTTGGTTTGTCCTCGTTATCGAAGGAAAGGAAATCAACACCGCAATAACCGATGATCCCGGTACCCCAGTTGAGTTGCTTACCCGAGCGGTGATCACATTCCAATCTACCGCTTTGAAAGCGTCGAGAGGGTGGGTATCTTTGGCGCAAGCAATGAAGTTGCGGGATCCCAAGACCAATCTACAGTACCAGCCGCCGATGTTCGCCATGAGCTACCAGCTAGGGTGTGTGGGGACACGCAACGATGCTGGAAGCTGGGTTTTGCCAGTTATCAAGCAGGCTGGATGGACGACTGATTATCCTAATGCTTCTGTCCTAATCAAAGAAGCCAATGAATATACCAAGTTGGCCAATGAACTGCACTTGATGGTTATTACTCCTCAAGGTTCAGGTGATGATGACCGTCCCCAACGCGATAGTAAAGCCAATCGCTATGAGGATGATCGTCCACGCCGTCAACCAATGCCAGGAGGTCCAAATCCGTCTGGTCGTGAGGAGGTGGATGACGATATTCCGTTCTGAAAATCCTGTATTGACAGGACAAATTCCTTATGCTATGATAAGTGATCCTCAAGTCTCCCGTTTCAATGAGCCCCCCAGCCCAGGGAGATAAGAGGACACCTGGTCGGGGCGTTTTGAGGAGAGCAAGACGCCCCGATCTTTTATAACGGAGGACTAGGGATGTACGACGAAACGATTGCGAGTGCGGGTGGCGTTGTCGGGGATCCTATCGAAAAGCCCAAGTCAAGGGCAGAGAGGATTACAGAGTACAGAAAGGCTCATGCCTCTGAATACAGGTCAGCGTGTGACAGTGCCCAGTGCAGGTGCAGTCCCACCAAAGCTGAATTGCTGATCATGGGGCAATACGAAAATCCTCCCATTGATTGATTAAAGGAAGGGCGAGAGCAATCTCGCCCTTTTTTATGGAGTTTGATATGCCAAAGAGACCCAAGATACCCAAGCTTGGACCTACTGGCGATTATCCAAGAGGTATGATAAATCAGGACGATGAAGGTGGACTTATGATGGCTGTTTCCCAATACAACGATGCTGTCCGAGTCGATTTTGGCAAACCAATTGCTTGGTTTGCTATTCCCCCTGATCAAGCTCTGGCTTTAGCTTCCGTACTCGTTAAACATGCTATGGAGCTTAAAGGGAAACGGGAATTAGGTTAATAATACCTGTGGGTGAGGAATTACATCCTAACGATGAAAATTATGATGGGAAAGTCTATTTCCTAGGCAAATGGTCTCAAGGTAATGTTCCACATAAGGGATGGTCTTGTGTTGATATGGAGGATGTAGAAGAGGATTTTGAAACCTGTGAAATGTGTGAAAGGGCTGAGATTCGGTATGTCCATATTATGGTACATGATAATTATGGTACATTAAGATGCGGATGTATTTGTGCGGCTCATATGTCAGAGGATTACAAAGGCGCAAAACAAAGAGAAAAGGATTTGGTAGCCGAATTTCGTCGTCGTAAAGCCTTTATGAAAAAGGAGTGGAGGTCATCTGCGAGAGGTAATGCCTATTTGAAGAAAGACGGATTTGTTTTGGTCATAGTGGAACAATACAAAAAGTACAAAGTGGGTATTTCCGGTCCAAGCGAAGATGATGAATGGACTTGGGGGAATAAGAGGTATGATACAATGGATTTAGCAAAGGATGCTGGCTGGAAGGCACTTAAATGGGCGAAGAAGAGGAAGAAAAAGGAACACCTATACTATGACCCAAATGTGAGGTAAATTACATATTCCTAATGTATATTTTTAGTGATACTCAAAACAGGGATTTTAGTATACTAACATAAAGCCACAATCCCTATTCACATTTTAGTATACTAAAAACCAATTTGTACAGGGATGCGTTTTGTGCTATCGTAGTACATGACCGAGCTTATCCCTTACCCCAACAGAACGCCAGATGACTGGCGTAGAATATTCACGGAATTGCGGCAACATAAAATTGCCCATGCTATCTTCATGGGTGGTGAAATCCGACAATTCCATGACACCTTCAACGAAAGCCCCCAGATGTGGGGGACTAATTGGAGAGCCGCATGTCGAGAGATTATTGGCATGGACCATTCTGCTGCCTCTCAATATGAAACAATCTACCGTGTATTGGGTGGCGACCTTGCCCCTATAGTTAGGAACGCATTGCCAGATCGCGCCTACACTCTATATCTTATCGCGCGTGCGGTTGATACAGACCGTGAGCGCGTCGAAAAGGCGATCATCGATGGCAAGATCCACACTGCCATGTCTCAAAAGGAAGCGAAACACTTCCTTGATGAAACCTTATCGATCGAAGAAGAAGAAGAGGAGATTCAAGAGGTGAAAGAGGTAAAGGAACCTTTAGCGGTTAAAGGTTATCTCGATCACCAAATGACTAAGGTAGTGGAAAAGGATATTGTATTAATGGCGCGCTTATATGGTGAGGACTTTGGTAAGCTCCTTCGTATGCGCCGAGACCACGCTGATTTATTCGGTGTGATACAGAAGTGGGATTCTACCTTTGAGGCTAGAGACGTAACCGTCCTCCTCAAAATGCTCCTTCATGAAGATGAACCATAAAAAAGTTCTTGACAGGAGATATATTTTTCGTTATAGTGATGGATCGTCGCGTAAATCCTCTATAGGTAGCGGCGACTGTCAAGGAGGATTGTATGGCGTACACAGAAACGGAATGGCGGGAGTTTGTAGCAACGGAGTTGAGTCCAGAGAAGGCTCGATTCACTGTTATCGAACTGCCTGTTACCAAGGAGGCCTTGAAAAAGGCAATTCCTGGCAGCCACATGTTCTGCACGGTTGCCAATGCCTTTTCATTGTATACTGGTATGGATGCAAATCAATACCAGATTGACGTTACTGGCAAAAACGTCAAATTCGTAATTGACGGATGGCGTTACTTCCTGATTCCCGATGTTGAAGCGGTGGAGCATATCAAGAAGCTCGACCAATTGGGCTTCCATGAAAATGGTAAAGCCAATATCGAGGACTTCGAGCCATTCGATATCAAGTTGAGGGCATACGAGAAGAAGGAAGTTCACCTTCGCCCTGGTGTTGCAAGGCCGAAAATTGTTCCGGCGAACACCCCAGTCGAGACTGGGGTGAAAGGGGAGTATAGCGCGACCCAATCCTCTAAGAAGAACGGCAATTCCAAGAAGGATAAGGGTAAGGACGAGACAGCGATTCCGTTGCCTGCGGTTATTGAAGCTACTCGCCAGCGCCGCCAGCGTAAGGATGCGGGACAGCCGCGTAAGTCTCGTTGGTCCCTGTAATTTAAAATAGCCTCAAGGGGCGTGTCCTCAGGGGCGCGCCCCTTTTTTTATCAGGAAGGTGCGATATGGAAACCACCAATGTGGTACCCTTCAAGAAAGACTATGAAGGTTTAGTAGAACAAGGAAAACAAGTCGTCAACAAACAGGAGAACATAAACTGGGAACTCGGCGAATTGGCCCTTAACGTAGTGAGTGAATACGGCGAGGGTACTTTATATCAGTTTGCTGAGGATATAGGTGTGAACTATAGCACACTCCAAGCGTGTGTTGCCACAGTTAAAGCTTGGCCCCAAAAACTTATGCGCATAAGTTTTTGGAGGACACATCAAGCCCTCAATGCTCATCCTGATCGCTATAAGATCATGGCAGATAATCCAGGGATAAGTTCTCGGCAAGCTTTAGCCTTAATGAGAGAATATCGGGCCTCGCTTGCACCTGAACCTTCCAAAACGTGGCCTCCAGAAAGAATCGCTAAAATGACGGAACGATTGAACGATGGATTAACCTATAAAGAGGTCGGTATAGAATTGGGGGTTAGTCCAGGCGCAATCTCAGGTAAATGGGCTAAGGAAGTAGAGAAAAAATCTGATCCTGCTATGAGGTTGTTACCACCTTCAATGCCTGATGATATTTACCAACAGGTATTGAGACATGCTGCGGTAGCCAAGTCTCATATGCACCATATCGAGAGCCTCTCGATATATGTGGATCAAATGCATGAGGATGCTCGCCATGCAATAGCCACAGAGGCTAAGATTATCTATGACCTTGCTAAAGCCACCATCAAGAGACTTGTTGGGGATCCACGAGACGTAAAATCTCCACAATGTGGAGTGGAAATTAAAATCCGCAAAGACGTCGAATAACATAGGACCCATAGTTACCTGAGTCGAAGTAACTATGGGTCTTTTTATGGAGGAATAAATGAATAATCGGATGAAACGTGCAAACATGGTGCGGCAAATGGCCTCACATGAATATGATGAGGAATATGCAGCCATATTAGATAAAATCCATATCTATGAAGAACACCTTCACGCCTTAAGTGATGCCGAATTTAATCAGGCTGTAATTAAATACGCCGAAAAGCTTATTGAAGAGGCGAAACGTGGCTGAGGGACGGCTGACCAAATAGATCAGGACATAAAAAATATGTCTTGAACTGGGATTATTTTTATGCTACGATAGCCTTATCGTTAACCCCAACCAGTGAGACTAACAATGCCCTATGCTTCTGACTTCGGATTCTCGATAGAGGGTCAACTGCCAACTTCCCGAGAGGAATCGGAACTGGAACGACATGATCGCATTTGCCGTTCTAAAGGCATCAATCTTGAGGACATCAAGACTTGGCCCGAAGAATATGCAGGTGCTCCTACCGATAGCAAATGGCACGCGACGGTTGGAGATTATGACCTCGATTGCACAGTTGGCACTGGATCAACTGCCGAAGCTGCTATCGAAGACCTCCTTGATCAATTGGAGGATTGATCGATGGCGACGGAACAAGATCAGCGGAACCAATATTGGGATCGCATCAATGCCCTGTCAGTCAAGATACAGGCATTGGCAGCTATGTCCTTTTCGCATATGAAAGGGGATCAGGATATCATTCATGATATCCTGTATTATGACTATGATGTCCGCGAACAAGTTCGCACCCTCTATGTTGGGGTCTACAATGAGGACCCTGACGATGACGCCATGAGCGACATGATTGGCGATCTGGTAGACGCCATCATAGCGAGGCGTTCCAAATGATTGATGACCTTATTGCTACATCGGAAAAAAGCCTCGATCTATTGGTATTTGCCTTAAATAAATACCAAGCAATAGGTTGGGAAGAGGAAGTCATGCCTATCAAGAAGAAAATTGCTGAGGCACGACAAGCCATAAAGTCAGGTGATCTAGCTACTGGTCTTCAATCATGGAAAGAAGCTATAGGTATGTTTACTGACCTTACAGGCGTGGAGGTACCTACCTCATGACTCCGTTATCTGAGGCAGCACTAGCCGACATAAAAGGTTGGTATGGTGCTCGGTTCAATATGATTGTTCAGGCGTTCAGGTCTGAACAATATATGCCCTACAGCGAATTCCAACTCTATCTCTCACGAGATGGGGTGAATGGGTTCCCCGCTCTCACCCTCTATCGCTATATCTTCCCTGATGCTGTGGCGATCATAAAGGCTCGGCACAATGGCTAAGAAAGACACCTACTCAATCCATTACCAGAGGCAGAAGCTTTTGGATCAATATCGTGGTGACCGTGTATTCGGTGATGAATATGCGGTCATTAAATATGATGCATTAGGCATTGAAGCTGGAATTTACCACGTCGTTTGCTCCACACTGGGGGACATGTGCGACTGCCCAGCTTCGCAGCGCCCAACTTGCCGTCATCGAGATATGGTCTATATTTTCAAGGACCAGGGCATGATGGACAAGGAGAATGCTCGGTATAACTACGACACCAGGCAATGGGTAGCAGCATGAACGCCGTATACACCTTTGTGGATAATAATGGAACAAATATCCATATCAATTCAGAGGGTTTAAGGCTATGGTGCATAGCCAATAAGCCTGAAATATTTTGGCTACCGATGAATGAAAAGGTGGCTCAGGATTTTGTTCGGGATAATGTCATATCGTTAGACCGAGTTAAGGAACTAAGTACCCGTAAAAACCTAGATCCTATCATCATGGTGAAGGACGGGACATTTGGATCTAATGGTCATCCTAACGCAATGTTGGTTGATGGTCATCATCGTTATTTCCTTACCTTTTTGAGAAAGCAACCCTTCATTGAGGGGTATTTCTTAGAGGAATCCCAATGGAGACCTTTCCAGATCCATTGGTTGCGTGACATAAGTGCGGAAGAGTTAAAGCGTAGACCTGTGACTAAAAGGAACTATTAGCCATGAACAATGATCGCCGCAAAGAAATCGACAAAGCCATCAAAATCCTTGATGGTGTAAAATCCGAAATTGAGTCCTTTGTTGCGGAGCATAGTGATAAGTTGGAGGAGGCCAAAGGCATCATTGAAGGGGCAAAGGAGGGGGAAGAAGAAGCACTGGAATCTATGCCTGATAATATGAAATCGGGTGAGAGAGGGGAAGCAATGCAGGCTGCCATCGATGCGATGGATGAGGCTGCCAATAGCATTGACGATGCTATGGGTAGTTTAGATACTGCAAAAGAATAAAACCTAAATAGGGAGGGGACGCTCATGGATAAGAACGAGGTAAAACAACATATTTTATGTGTCCTAGACATCCTGATTAGTTTAGCCAATCAATTTGATTTAAAGGATCTATCTGCGGAATTGACAACCTGCACAGAGCGTATTCAACCTGAACTTCTTATAGCCAAAATTATGAAAGCAGAGGTTATCCGATATCATACATCGGATGACGAATAGACTTGTAGTGGAAAAAAATTTGCGCTACACTCTGAATTGTCGCCAAAATAAAGGAGTGTAATATGGTAGGACATAACCCTAATCATGACAAAGATCCAATAACCCAAGCTATGGTCAGGGCAATGAAAGGTAAAACAGAGGATGATCCATTCATCCAGAGTATATTATCCAATTATGATACGCTCCAGAAAATGGTCTTAATGGACCCTACTCTGGATCCTAATGACGAGTTAGGACGATACGAATACATCCTAAACGCATGGAAATCTAACTGAGGAGTACAAAGTGGCTATTTACACCGAAGTCAATGCCGATGTTCCAGAGGGCGTAACCTTCTATTCCGACGGAACAGCGGATGTGTTCAAACGCTCCATTCTCACAGGCAAATTCCATGTTGCCAAGATTGCTATATCTCAGGAGCAATTCAACACATGGAAAGTGTCGGGCAGACTGATCCAAGATGCCATGCCCCATCTCACTAAGGAGGAGCGAGAGTTCTTCCTTTCTGGCTCCACCCCCAGCGAGTGGGATGCGATGTTTAAGGAGCCAGAGGAATGATCTTCCTTGTTTCTGTTCCTATCTGGCTCTGGCTACTCCTGTACATATGTACGGCGCCGGGACGAGCCAGAGCCAGACGTAACGCTGCCCATATGCAGGAGCTTCAAGTGGTGTCGGCAATGACTGAAGGCATGAAGGCGGAGTATTGGGCTCGCAAACATGCCGAAGCCGAAGCTTATCGTGTGGCTCATCCGCCAATGACCACAGCATCCTATATCAAAGCTGCCGTGATATTATCGATAATGGGCGCGGTCATAGCCTACGGAATCATGGGAGGAAACGGATGAAGCCTGGAGTGGGACAAGGTGTTCAAAACACCTTTACACATGAACAAACTCGTCGCCTCGTTCGCCTGCGTACCGAGCTAGACTCCTGGGGGAAACCCCTAGGAGACCTCGATGCTCTCCGTTACCTGATTGACGAACTATTGGCGATCTTACTGGAACAACCCGGTGAAACCAGCAAAAAGAAAACCTGAAAATAGTTACGGTATCCGCTCATTTTCTTCTTGAGTGGATATCTTTTTCGCGCTAGTGTACTCATATGAAACGCGCCGTTGTGGTCGCGCCAATTGTGAGTATCTTCCATGTCCGCTACGTTCGATCCAAATTCCATCAATGTCCCCCAAGTGGTACAGACATTGCGTGATAATATCGCCAATCTCGTTATCCGCGATCAATCTTTCGCCCAGTCATTGCTGGGCCAACTTGATCGTCGGGGATTGAGCAATTCCCAACTCTTCTGGTTGAACAAGCTTTCCGAGAAAGCAACAGCTACTCCTGAGCCAGAGCGCGAAAAGACGAAGGTCGGCGACCTCAAAGGCATCATGGGGTTGTTCGACAAGGCGCAAGAGCACCTTAAGTTCCCCGCCATCGTGCTTGCGGTCAGGGCTGACGAGGGATATAACGAATACCGCCTGAGCGTCGCAGGCGATCGGGCTCGCGTCCCTGGTTCGATCAACGTAACCAATACTGATAAACCACAATCAACGTGGTTTGGTCGCATTCTTCAAACGGGTGAGTTTGAGGCGTCGCCACGTGATGCAACCCCAGCAAATCTAATTCCTGGCCTGGCACGCTTTGCTGCTGATCCCGCTAGGGTTGCCAGTGAGTCAGGTCGTCTTACAGGTCGGTGCTGCTTCTGTAACAAGGGCCTTACCGACGAGCGTTCAACCGAAGTTGGCTATGGCCCCATTTGTGCCAAGCACTACGATCTTCCGTGGGGAGAGTGAAATGCGAGACGTAGCTTATCCTTATCCAAAGGCAACGGTTCAGAATTGCTCCGAGCATGAACTTCATTATTGGGTGACCGAGGCTAGTGACCTTGGGCTCCCAGTTGGAAGCTTTCCGCCCCAGATCGCAACTGATCTGGGAAACGGTCAACCGTTTATATATGGTTATGCCGATATGAACGAAGGTGATGTGGCAGGAGTCCATTATTATCAATGCAATGGAGTCTTAGGACTCCTCGTCATCAACGACTAAGAGGTACCTATGACTGGATGGAACCTACCCCCAGGCGTGACGAATAGAATGATCGATGACCACTTTGGTGGCGAGGAGGAAGATATGGGTATGTTGGAAGAAAAGGCACAGGAAGACCTTGAGAAGGTCAAGTCGCTAGGTTTATCTTGGCGCCAGTTACGTGATATCGCAAATGAAATTGGCGAAGAACATTTGGATAACAAAATCCTGATGGTTACTCGGCAGCACGATGAGGACGAGATATCGTCCGAAATCTATATGCTCACCGAAGCGGATCTAGTCGCAGGATTGGTTGGCATGTATTTCGCTGAGGATCCAGGTCGTGGCGGCTATGCCCTGCGAGACGTGCTGGGGGAGGATGGGCATGTCCATTCTGTAATCGTGTCTGATCCTCTATTGGGAGACTAAAATGGCGATCATTGACTTTGACCTTAAACCAATTCACCTTGCTGAATTGGTTCGTGGATATAGGCTATTGGTTCGAGCAACCCCTCATCCTAGAGCCCAGCCTGTGCAAGATGCTATCGACACCATTGCCGCTGAACTGTCACAGAGGAATTATATCATTTGTGACTGTGAAAGTGGTCGGCGGCGTATGGAATCTTATGATGAATACCAAAGCTTCCTATTTTGGGCGTGTGAGGACTGCTGCGACGACAAATACCACCATTACTATAAGAGGGGTTAATGGTTGACGATCCGGGTCTTCCTCCAGTTTTGACTGGCAATCGGGCAGCTATTGAAGCTGCCCTTCGCCAGCAATTGCTATGGATGGGAATGAGTAACGGTCGGTGGTGGAGATGCCACCGATACGGTCGCATTGGTAGTGAGAACCGAAATATGGTGAAGTTCTCAATTCCTATAATAGTAGGATCGGGACTTATAACCAAGACATCCATCACCCATGAAAGTAGGGTTATGTATGTGTGGGAACGATATGCACATACCGCACAATTTGTATGGTGTGATGGAAATCCTTTAGTTCATATTGGCTTGTCAAGACCGTAACAAAGTGCTTGACTGGAATTATTTTTTGCGCTATTCTATTTCCATGCTCACAACGAGCCCAACAGGAGACCTGAAATGACTGCCCACGCCCACTTCAACAACGGACGGATCCTCGATGAGGATGAACTCCGTAAATTCGCACCATCGATTTTCGGCAACACAGCAAGCCCTGAAAGATCGGATAAGTTCAAAGCCATTCCCACCATCGAAGTCATTCGTGGTCTTGCGAAGGAGGGCTTTCATCCTGTCTCGGTTCAAGAGCAAGGTGTCCGTGCTGCGAATCCTCAGCGTCGTCCCTGGACTAAGCACATGCTCCGACTCCGCCGCTTCGATGATACGGTCGAGCGTCTTAAGGTCGGCGACACGATTGCTGAGGTCATCCTCAAGAATGCGAACGACGGAACTTCCGCTTACGCATTGATGGCGGGTCTGTTCCGAATTGCGTGCTTGAACGGAATGGTCGCCAATACAGCAGACCTAGGGGAAGTGAAGATCCGCCACACTCTCAATGATCCCAATCCGCGAGCTATCGTTGATAAGGTAATTGAGGGATCCTACCGGATCGTTCGACATGCGGATGATGTTCTTGAGGCGCCTCGGCTTTGGTCGCAGAAGCAACTTTCGTCACCAGAATCCTATGCTCTCGCCGCACAAGCCCATCATCTTGTGTTCACCGATAGCGATGGTGTTGTTCGGACCCCCATCAAGGTTGAGCAACTTCTGACACGTCGGCGGCAGACGGATGCGGGAACTGATCTGTGGACGACATTTAACGTCATCCAAGAGAATGTCCTCAAGGGCGGGCTTGAGGCTGAGAGTGTCACCCATACTGAGCGTTGGGGCACTGTTCGCACCCGCACCAGAACTCATGCGATCGGCGCCATCGACCGTTCGACCAAGTTGAACAAGGACCTGTTCACTATGGCTCAAAACGTGTTCCAGAAGCAGGCGCTGGCGGCATGATTATCAATAACATCGACCGCGATCACGGCTCCTGGACTCGGGGTGTTGAACTCGGTGCGAATGGCGTGGCTATACTTTGGTATAGTCCGCGTCGTCGCCTAAGTATATCAATCTGGATTGGATGGCACAAAGTCATCTGGTCCCATAACGTTCGATTATCAGGATCGGGCGCAGTGTAAGGTCGAAACTGGGAGAAGGGACATGAACGATTGGTACAATTATCGTTTGTGGCGATCTACACAACCTTCTCCCAGTCGCGGCGTGAGGCGCCGCCTGACGAGACCGTCAGTCATTGAGGAGGCCCAAATGGGCGATGAAAGAGAAGAGGAAGTCAAAGAAGCTCCTCCCAAAGAGGAGCCCAAAGAGGAAACTAAAGAGGATACTGTTATAGCGTCGCCACCTGAGGAAAAGCCGACTGAACCGTCGGATGATTCCGCTGCGTAAGTAGCGTGAACACAGGGCAAAGGGATGTGGTTGCGGTCCGGTAGAAGTCCGGTGAAAGGCCCTGCATCGAGCCCCGCCGCAATATTATGAGGAGAGTAAAATGGGTAAGTTATTTAGTGGTGTTGTTTTTGTCTGGGCGTCCTCTCACTCATCGGCTTATGCCGATTATATCTGCATGACGGATAATGGATATCCCAAACAAATTATCACTTGTTATGGTGAAACATCAGAAGGTAAAGCCTTTACGAAAACATGCATCAAACCGCATGATGCTACCGAAATCGATTGTCCAGTAACAACGGATACTGATCTATAACATGACCACGACACTTGCAGATAGGGTTATTGAGGCAGTGGCGGATCGTCGTACTGACCGCTTTACTCGCGAATTACTATTGCCCGCAGCTAAGGATATACAAACGGCACAGCGGTTTGTTATGACCGAGGACGTTCGGGATGCAGTACGAGACCTATTAACTTCTCGTCCATCCTCCCTTCTTTCAGCCCTCTCCTACGCTCGTCCCCCATTCGAGCGTTGTTGGATCGAGTGGCCAACTCCCAATCAGCCCGAGCCAAAGCACGCCATCCGCATTCGTACCAAGCGAGTGGGGGCAATGATCACAGCAGAGCCGGATTCCAACTGTAAGGCATTCAAGTTCTATACGGTATGGAACTATGATGTTGGAGGTAGTTTTGAACGCTGGTTAGAGGTGACTAAGGACCGAGATATCGCTGCCGATATTGCCGCTCACCATAAAGTTGGTATTGGTGTTAGCGTCTTGCAGGTTGGATTTGATTTTACTGCGTTAGATGGCAGTAATGAGGATCGATATTTTAAAGGATGGCACGCACCTCCAGGATCAAAGACTTGGACTAGAGAACACTTGGCATCCATCCGTGACGACCAACATAATGCCATTCGTTTTGTCCTTGCTGATCCAAAAGAACGAGAATCTTTGGAGAAGATTGAATCCCTTATTCGTTGGGGAGTACGACGAGGGGGAGTAACTACGGAACATCTAGCTGCCTCTGCATCATTTGGTAAAGCTGGAATTGAAGCTGCTCTGGATGATGTTCGGGATGAAATTGGGCCTTTAATATCGATGCTAGTCCTGATGAACTCCAAAAACTGTGTGGATGTGTCAAAAGGTATTGTTGCTTCTAAGCATAATAAGGCGCGTGTCAAGAGTGGTAAGCCCGCTTTCTTAGATCACTCGACCGTCCACATTAAGCTTGGGAAAACGAATGCCAATATTGCTGCTGCACATGGAATGACGCATGAAGAGGCTAGACGGCATCTTGTGCGAGGCCACTTTAAAATTCGCAAATATGGCGTGTATTGGTGGACGCCTCATCTGAGGGGCAATGCACTTCGGGGCCACATTGACCGTGACTCCTATATCATCGATCCAGCGCACAAATGAGTGCTAGACATGCGATTCCGCATAGCTTTAGATGCTCACAGAAGCTCGCTGAGTCACGCGGAACAATGCAGCTATAGCTTGTACACGTCGCACAAGGAACGCTGTCTATGACGATTTATGAGGATCCCGCTAAACTTGAGGAGAAAAGCCGGATGAACCCATCTTCTGTATTGGTTGTCTTGTCAGGAGGACAGGATTCAACCACCTGCTTATTCCATGCCATCCATTCCCCCAGCGTGTTTAATCGAGTGGGTGCTTTGTCGTTTGATTATGGTCAGCGTCATTCTCGGGAATTGGAAAGTGCTGCCTTTGTTTATGAACTGGCGCAGCATTATGTCGAGCAAGGTATCCACATGGAACCTTACCGTCATATCAAGAGATTAGGTAACGTCTTTGAAGGTAGTTCTCCGTTGACGACAAATAATCCTCTTGAAGAATATACCGACATAAAAGACATGGATGCGAAACTCCAAGACAGAGTGGAGTTGACGTTTGTGCCGGGACGCAATGCCGTCTTTCTCGCCCTCGCCTACAGCTATGCTACAGCGTGGGGGTTTGATTCCATCATGACTGGAGTCAATGCTGCGGATGCTGGTAATTACCCAGATTGTACGCCAGAGTTTGTTGCCTCTATGGCAACGACAATGGAATTGGCAACTCGACAGCGGATCAAAATCTATACTCCCTTGCAAGGTAAGAGTAAAAAGGAAATTGTTGAGCTTGGTAACGGTCTCAATGGTTGCATGAGAGCGATGGCTTTTACTACCACAGATTATGCCGGCGCTTATCCGCCTCTTCAAAACCATGCCTCAGTCTTACGTGCGAGTGGATTCTCCGAAGCTAAGACTCCAGATCCATTGATCGAGCGAGCGAGGTTCGAGGGACTTATTCGGTAATGTTTGAGCGGTATAACCACTTCTTTTGGATTGACGCGGATCATAACATTCATCCCGCCAAGGATATAGAGGAGTGGTCTATTCATTATGACGATGAACATAGGGTTGTTGCCCAAACGGGCAATAACCAAATATCTGTGTCCACTGTTTTTTTAGGCATTAATCATAATTTCTTTGGTGGAAATCCACCCATTCTATTTGAGACGATGGTTTTTGGTGGACGATTGGATTATTGTCAATATCGATACTATACCTATGAGGAAGCTGTAGCAGGTCACGATAAGGTATGTGAAGAAGTCTTTGGGTTGGTGAAACATGATAAAACCTAATCGACATGATCGCGGCTGGCCTAAGGTGGCTTTAATAACCTATATCTATGAGACCGAAGCAAGTTGGCGGTTTTGTATCGAGCCTATGGGCTGGCGTGATGCAGTCTGGGAACGAAGTGGATATGTGGAGTTAATCCAATGGAAGAGGCAGAAAGAACCTACATCATTGAATGTGTCAACGAAGTAAATGATCCAGAAACCTTATGGGAGATATCCATTGTGCGTATAATGAAGGGGCCATTCGCGTCATTTGACGCGGCACATACTTGGATGGAAACTATTGGCGCTAAGACATTCAATACCCTAATCATCCATATACTTACTCCACCTTAACTGGCCTCACAAAGAATTGTGTGTATCCTCGTAATAAATCTTGAGGAACCCCTTGACAAGGTCGTTATTCTATGCTTATGTGATCCTCACGGGTAGAACCCGTACAAGGAGGACATATGCAAACCTATATGTTGAGACACCATGCCGAAGCATCTTTTAGGAAATTGAGTGAGGAACACCCACCAATTTTCTTTGAATTGGTTGAGGTCAGTGGTGGTTTCATCATTCGAGCCAAGCGACCAGTACACATTGAATGGTCGCCTGAAATCCTTTCATCTCTTAACCAACATGGAGTCGAAATCGTGACGGACAATACGCCTACACCTGAAACACCGACGCCTGCTACAGCGCCGCCGCCCGAAGCAACTGCAACGGCACCTGCTACAGAGGCCGCTGCTCCCGAGAAGCCGAAGAAGGAGCCTAAGCCGAAAGTTCAGTGGTCGGTCATGTGGAAGACTGCACCCGACAAGGTGGCGGCTCGCGTCGCCAAGGGTGAACCCCCATTCAAGGAGGGGTCCAAGCGCGATATCACTCGCCAACTCCTCGTGAAGGAGAACGGCTGCACCATCGACGAGGCTATGGCCGCGCTGGGGTGGGACAAGCAGACCTGCTTGTCGAGCTTCACCGAAATCGCAACCCTGATGAATCGCCGGAAGGTGGTTACGACGAAGGTCGAAGGTCAACCCAATCGATATACGATGGGGCCTCCGATGACGGCGGAACAGGTTGATCAGGAGCGAGTGGAGCGTGCTGCGCGTCGAGCCAATCTCGCTATCGAGAAGGAAGCCAAGGCTAAGGAGCGTGAAGCCAAGAAGAAGGCTGCTGAGGAAGCTGCGGCTGCTGCCACTGCTGCTCAACAGGCTGCTGCCGGCCAACATGCGCCTGCTCCTGAACATGCCGCCGCCCAGTAAATAAACAAATAGGGTCGGGTGTCAAAAACCCGGCCCTATTTTTTTGGAAGGAAACGCTTGTGACATACCTCACCGTAAAGACCTTTCCTCCGATTTCATGCTGCTATCGTAACTGGAAAGCTACATCCCACTGCCGGTTTCTTCATGGCTATGCATTGGAAATTTCCGTATATTTTTCCAGTGTAGCACTAGACGAAACTAGCTGGGGTGTGGACTTTGGAAAACTCAAAAGTCTTAAGGAGATATTGGAAGAATATTTTGACCATAAGACCTTGATTGAATCCGATGATCCCTATCTTGAATTATTTAGGAGCATGTCTCAACAAGGGATTATTAACCTTCGTATCCTACCCGCTATATCATGCGAAAAGTTTGCCGAGTATGTTTTCACCCTAACGGAGGGGTGGCTATTTGATAATGACTATACTGGCAGGGTTTCGGTCGATAAGGTGGAAGTTAGGGAACACCATCACAATGCTGCGGTATTCCAAAAAACATAGCAATTGCAAAGGAATAGCACATGTGCTATACTATACAACGGTACACCACCCTTATGTGAGAGAGTATATGGCGATTCCTGAACTGACAGTTGACCGAATGTTAGAATTGGCATATGGTCAAGCCCAAAATATTATCATGGGCAACAAAGAACAAATAATGCCAGTTTTTATGATCTTATCTGGTGATGACCAAATTATTTTTGTTGGTACTCCTTGGCATGGCGATGATCAAAAAGATATGGCAGTCGTCATGCTCAGGGACATGATGAAGGAGCATAAAGCTGTTGCATATAGCTTCCTGACTGAAGCTTGGGTTGCTCCACAACCAAAAGGTTGGAGACCAGGATTCGATCCTCGAGGTCCAGCCCCCAGTGAGAGGCCGGATAAGAAGGAAGTTGTTCTCGCAATGGCAACGAATGGTACCGATACCAAATATAAGGCTTGGGACATTGTACGTGATGGTGAAGGTAATTGCGTTGGTTTGGTACAAGAAAAAGAAATTACCAAATTCGCGTTAGGGCGTTTTGAAGGGCTGTTGCCAACATCCACACACTAAGGAAAAGAAAAATGTACGATCTTAAATCTTTGGGTAAATCGGTTCCACATGTTTATGTTGGAGCAGATGCAGCACTTCTGGAACGTGTCGAGAATCCAATGCGCCACGAGAATATCACCCCATCAATCACTTTGACCACCGATGAATTTACCTCGATCTGCCCCGTCACTGGGGGTCCAGACTTTGGGTCTATTACCATAGTCTATGGGCCTGACTCGTGGATCGTTGAATCCAAGAGCCTGAAACTGTATTTTGAATCCTTTCGCATGGAACCAACGTTTCATGAGAAAGTGGTCGCGAAGATTTGCTATGACTTGAAGGAACTCATTCAACCCCTATGGATTGATGTTACTGGAAAGTTTAAACCTCGAGGTGGCATCGAAATTGAGCCTTCTTGCTCTTATAGCTGGGAGAGTGCAGACAAGGAATAGGAATGTCTATTGCCCTGTATCACTCGGGATCATTAGGGGCTGCCTCTCATAGGCAGACCCTAATGAAACTGGTCGATTTCCGCTTACTCTCTTTCCATGAGAAGTATGTGGTGACAGCCAGAAACTATATTAAACAGGTCCAAGCAGTAAGAGATACATCCAATGTAACCATAATGTTTGACTCAGGAGCATTTACTGCGTGGAAGCGTAAAGAAAAGGATATCGAGGTTCGGGATTTGTTAGCCCGATTGAAAAAGGCTTTCAAATACTGTGAGGGACGCTTTAAAGAGGTTTATGCAATCTCTCTGGACAAAATTCCGGGGACTCCTGGCACGACTCCCAGTGCTGAGGAGGTTCGGGAAGCGATCCGAATCTCTGATGAAAATCACCATATCTTATCCTCCGAGTTGGGGAATAAGGTTTTACCCGTCTTTCATCAAGGCGAGCCAGACTCTCGACTACATGAGGTCTTGGCCCTTAACCCTGAATACATCTGCGTTTCCCCCAGAAACGATGTCCATGAAAAAGCCCGACGAGAATGGGCTCAAAGAACCCATAAATTAATTCCAAAGAAAGTACGCACACATGGTCTCGCCGCGACTGGTGGTGAAATGCTTTTGAACGTTCCCTGGTCCTCAGTTGACTCGGCAGCGATCATCCAAGCCGCAGCGTTCGGTAAAGTTTTCATTCCAAACAGGAATACCTTACTCTTGATCAACGTCTCCAAGCATTCGTCTTTCCGTCGCCATTACAGTAAACACTATGACCACTGGCCTGATGCTATGGTAAAAAAAACTCTGGAGTCATACCTTAACCTGGTTGGAGTGACATTGGAAGATATACGGTCAGAGGGTGGAGCTAGAGAATTGATCAATGCCGCAGTTCTAGTGGAAGCGTCACAAAGACCTCATGAAGAGGTTCCCGTTGAGCAAGGATTATTTGCACTGTGAGCAAGAGCAATAGGAATAAGCTCTATATAGGTCGAACAGTTCGCTATGTGGGATCGCCGTGTCTGGGTTGTGGTAGGATATTGGATGCAGCAACTGGAGTCGGTCATAAGAGTAAGCCTCGTCCAGGTGCTATTTCAATATGCCTTACATGTGGACATATTCAAGCTTATGGATCTGAAATGAAATTTCGGGAGCTTACGGATCAGGAGATGATAGAGGTCGCTGGTCATGAGAAAATCCTCCTTATTCAGAAAGCAGCTGGTCTAGCCAGAGAACATGCTGATCGAGGTGGTTATCCCTATTATCCATGGAAGCGTCAACGTTAGTCCCGTGCAACTTGAGCTATGAAAGGAATGCGCTAAAATGACGTTTCCTTGGATCTGTAAACGTTTCTGCAATCGATTTGGTAGCACACATGGGCTCGATTGCAGAAACGTTTATAGAACGTTATAGATGCGCCAAAGTAGACAAGAACGGATGAAATTAGCACATACCAAAATCAAGTGCTTGGTGTGTGGAAAAGAGGTTATTAGACGTGTAGAGAGGCAAAGGTTCTGTTGTCCCAAACATAGAAACACGTGGCATAACCAACAAAAGAAAATGGCAAATGACCCTGAATGATGCCCTTATCGTCTGTGCTCCAGCACTTGAGCCAACACCCCGTTTCTCTGATGTAACGGTATTGTTAAAGGGTGGCGAACTGTCAGCCTACAATGGTAATTTAGCGTGTTGGGCGCCGATCCCAAATCACTATGGTCCTGTAGCTTTGTCGGCTCCGCGTCTCAAAACTGTGTGGAGTCCATCGGCTACAATGTCTGTAGCCAATGCTTTCACAACCATCACAAGAGGAAAGACTCGATATCGTCTTGCCCAGAAACCTACTGCTGAAATTATTATGCCACCTCAAATTGAAGGTGGAACTATATTCCCTGAGAATTTGCGTCGAGCGGTCAAATATGCCATGACTTTTATGTCCAGCAATGCTATCCATTTATGGGCTAATGCTGTGACCATAACTTTTAGAGGCGTTATTACGACCAATAATCAAATCTTGGCGAAAGTGCCAATTGAATCTCCTTTCTCTGTCCAACTTCCCCCATGGGCCTTGACCGTGCTATTCTCCCGTGACGAATTGCCTTTGTTCGCTTACACCGAGAATACCATTAAGTTTGAATATTCGGATGGCGCTATTATCCAAGCTCAAAAGCTTGACGTGGAAATGCCTGATAAATTCTTTGACCTCGCCGATAGTCTAACTCCAGCATTGATTCCGATCGGGAATATATTGGCTGATCTTCAAGAGGTCAACAACATTGGGGGTCGGTTCTGTCAATTCAGTTCGGACGGGACTATAACGGTTGACGGAGAGAACGGAGAGCAGGCACAGACTATGACCGAGATACAAGGTCAATTCAAGATGAGCCTTGGGACTGCGGAATTGGTGTTTGGTGTTGCTACTCATATTGGATTTGATGATCCCACGAAACTCAAATTCTATGACGCCAAGACAGGTCTCATAGGTATCGCCGTAGGTGCAACATGAAGAAACGGAAACGTGAGAAATATACCTGCGCTGCGTGCAAAGGCGTTTTTTACAAGGGATGGTCAGATGAAAAGGCGGCAGAGGAGTTTCATGAGAGACATCCCACTATGCCTATTGATGAGGAAACGGCTTTAATCTGTGACATGTGTTATAAAGCCATTTTAAAGGATATAGAAGAACACCCAGAGAAGTATTCAGGACTAGAAGGAACATGAGTGATGCTTGGAACTAATGCAGTTGCCCACGCTACCGACCTAGCGACATGGGATCAAAAGTATTCGGTCTCCGAGATATTCCCCACTATACAAGGTGAAGGACCCTTTAGCGGATACCCCTCAGTCTTTGTCCGATTGGCAACCTGCAATTTAAGGTGTCATTTTTGCGATACCGACTTCGACAAAAAGATGGAAATGACTGCCGAAGAAATATTAACGGAAATTAGAATCCATAAGGAACAGCCATTGGTCGTCATAACAGGGGGCGAACCAATGTTACAGCCTATAAAGCAATTGATAGACCTTATTCATCATAGGTTAAAATATAAAATGGTACAAGTTGAGACAGCAGGGACTGTCTGGTTAGAAAGTTTAAACCAAACCAATATCCGCATAGTCGTTTCTCCCAAAACTCCAGAAATCAATCACAACATTCGGACTGTAGCACATTACTGGAAATATGTTATCAGTGCAAAGGACGAACATTGTCCCGAGACAGGCATTCCCATAACTGCCACACAGTCTGGGGGAAACAAGGCACGCCTCGCTGCCCCTCCCCCATGGATCAGGGCTGTCGATATATTCCTAATGCCACAGGAGGGTTCTGGTGAAGATGTGGTGGCAAATTATAGAAAGGTAGCTGAATTATCAATGAAGTTTGGTTATCGGGCATCAGCACGTCTCCATACGATCATGGGCCTGCGATAATGTTTAATTGGATTCTAGGTAAATATTACGCACGCCTACGTCGTATGGACATGGAAATCTTGTGGCCGATCTGTCTTAAAGAGGCAAAAGACCTTGATCATGCTAAAGGAGCATTTTATTGGCACGCTATGCATGATCCCGCGTGGCTTATACTTGGTGAAGAGGCAATTGTAGCATTTATCGACAAACTGGAGGCTTATGACTGATGGGCGATAAAATGGAAGTTGGGCGACTAGCCCTTCGACATGAAGGTGAATGGTGGAATGCCTATTGGGCTCGCAGCCAATTATCGATGGATGGCGCAGTCTTACTTGGCTCGATCCGTATGTCAGTGGCTAAAGGACCAGTAAAGGATGCCTTTATTGGGACAATGACATTAGCCTTTGGCAACATGGTTAAAGATGTAACTGGTCAGGATCCAACATGGAGCGAACCTCGCATTGCTCCAGAAAGTGAGAGAAGTGGACATGGCTGAGTATTTCGATGACTGGACTGGTATGTTCTGGGTTGATGAACAATGGCAACGGAGAGGTCACGGTCCTAAGGAAGATCCAATCGTTCAGCTTCGGAAGAGGCTTCAAGGATTTACGTTTAATGATACCTATGATAATCCCCCTCTTTGTGATCCCCCAGCGTATGCTGTTGTGGCGTTCGATACTGAAACCGATGATCCAGACCTATTGACAAAAGGGTCAAGTTGGGCTTTTGGTACAGGAGAGATAATTGGATTTTCTGTCGCTTGGACCGGATACAAAGCTTATTATCCTTTGCGCCATTGCGGGGGTAACGTTGATCCTGATCCACCACTTCGATGGCTGGCATCCCAAGTAAAACGAGAGGATTTGACATGGGTCATGGCTCATGCCAATTATGACGTGGGCTGGGTATTCAGGGAAACGGGTCAGTATCCAGCAGGCAAAATTGTTGACGTCCAGCACATGGCTGCATTATTGGATGAGAACGAGTTTAGTTATTCCCTAGAAGCCATTTCCATGCGATGCTTAGGGTATGGTAAGGAAACTGATCGCCTCAAACAATTAGAGGAACAGTTCGCCTGTAAACATACCACGATGATGGCAAGCTTGAAATTCTTGCCAGGTCCTGTGGTTGCCAACTATGCGGAAACAGACGCCGAGAGGACCCTCCAGTGTTACTATTCCATGCTGCCAAAAATCCAGGAAGAGGGCCTAACTACCATATTTGATTTGGAGTGTGATCTTATAACCTCAGCAGTGGATATGAAACGGCTAGGCTTACGGGTCAATGTCGATCGGGCTCAATGGCTATCTGAGGATATTCAAAAGCGTCGTATGCCAGAAACCGTTGACGAAATAAAACGGCTTACAGGTATTACGGTATCGCCTTGGCAAGCTGATTCCTGTTATGCCGCCCTCACCGAAGCTGGGGTTCAAGGGATCAAGAAAACTGCCAATGGATCATGGCAGATTAATACGGAACTATTGGCGGTTCAAGCGAAGACCACCCCGGTGGCTAAACATATTCTTGATCTCCGAAAAATGTCAAAGATTTCCGGCACCTTCATTGATGGTCATATCCTTTATTATGCAAACAATGGCAGATTACATGCCTCTTTTAATCAATTGCGGAGTGAGAGTGACAATGAGCAAGGTGGTGTTGGTACAGTTACTGGACGATGGTCAGCGTCTGATCCCGCCCTGCAACAAATCCCAGTGCGCGATCCAGAGTGGGGGCCAGAAATACGATCCCTCTTTCTACCAGAAGAAGGAGAGGAGTTCTTATCCGTAGACTATTCATCCCAAGAACCTCGTATGGCAGTTCATTTTGCCTACAAGGCTGGTATACGAGGTTCCCGAGATGCGGTGGCACAATTTAGAGCCAATCCTCGTACTGATTATCACCAAATGGTTGCTGACTTCTCTGGACTGAAACGAGACAGGGCTAAGACATTGAATCTGGGATTAGCGTATGGAATGAAACAAGCTAAGATGGCACGCGCGCTAGGTCTTCCAACACAATGGATGCGGTTAGAGAAGATTAATGGAAGTCGAACAAATTGGATTCCAATATCATATTCCGAAATTAATCGATGGCGATCAGAGGGTCAACAATGTGTTGAGGTAGCTGGAGAAGAAGCAAAAGCAATCCTCAAGAAATGGAAAGAAGGAGCCCCATTCTTAACAGGTTTATTTGAAGAATGTGAGGACATTGCCAAAGAAAGAGGATACATTTGTACCTTACTCAAGCGCCGATGCCGATTTGTTAATGTTGGCATGGGGGTTATGATCGATACCTATAAAGCTATGAATAGGTTGTGCCAATCATCTTCGGCAGATCAAACCAAAAAAGCCATGTCTTTATTAAAGGCAGAAAAGATTCCTATGAAATTGACTCTCCATGATGAACTCCTGTTCAGTATTTCCGACCGTGCGATAACGGATCGTATTAAAGAGATCATGGAACATGCCATCGAACTGGTTATCCCCTCTGTCGTAGATGCGAAATACGGTAAGGATTGGGGATCGATACCCAAAACTTAGTGCTTGATACGGACACACTTCTATGCTATAGTAAAGGAGTAGTTGATGATGCCTGCACCTGATCTAGTCATCGACATAGACTATGTGGTTATTGAGGGAGTCCGTATTAATCGACCTAGCAGAATGAGTATCCTGCAATGGTTGGAATTATGGGAAAGAACTCAAGTTACATGGGATAGGAGTCGTCGTCATTAACATGTTAAAGAAACAGGAGAGGTAAATGACCGATGTTACTGTCGCCCAGGAAACTGGGATAGTAATAAGAACTGCGGAACAATGGCGACAGTATGTCCAAGAAGCCTCATTCATGGAACTTGAAGCTATCTTGGAGAAGGGACGACGGATTCGTGAGTTTCACTCCGAATTCCATCGAGACAAAGAAAAGTGGGGCGGTACGTGGACAGTCGCGTGCAAGAACATCCTTTTCCTATCTCAGGGAAGTTGTTCCCTTTATGAAACGATCAACCGTGTCTTTGATCCTATTCTATTGGAACGAGTTCGGCATCTTCTGCCCTGCGACATCATGTCCTTATCGTATCTCGCCAGAGCAGTCGAATTGAACAGGGGCATTGTTAATGAGGCAGCCGCCAGCAATATTCTTTCCCCTGAGATGAACCGAGAGGCGGCTCAAAAGGTCTTAAAGGCTGCTGAGGCAGCAGAAGAGGATAAAGTCAAAGACCTTATCAGAGAAGGTAAGACTGATGAGGAAATCTATAAATCCACAGCATTGACTTACCAGAAAGTAACCGACCTCAAAAAAGCAGTGGGGGATGAAGCAACGGAACTGAATCCAGAAGATGTGGGTCCAGATGTTGCGAGAGAGATTCCAACCCCTCCTCCCCCAGCACCGCCGGCAGTACTACCTAAGAAAACAGTGGTAACGCCGCCACAATCAATCGTTCCGCCGCCTCCTGCTTTGTCGCCATTCAACGCGATACGGTTTGAGATTGAGAACTTAACCAATGTGATCATGGAGGATTCACTCCATATGATCTTGGAGTTCCGTGCAGATTTCCCAGAAGTATTCGCGACCATTGCTCAATGGGATGCGAAATTTGGTCCTCTGGCTGTAACAACTGCCCTAAAGCAATTACAGCCAGACTTTAATGATGGAGAACAAAGCCCAAAATGAGTAAGCCTTCTGTTGTATTTTCTCCCGAAGATCACACTCGAATTTTGGAGTTAGTTGCGGAAGGGCGTACAATCAGGAGTATTGCTGAGGAGTTCGGTCATTCTCTCCGGAGTATCCAACGGTATCTTAACAAGCAAGGGATTGAAACGGCTGCGACTAAGGATCGGGAAAAAAATAAACAACAGAAGGCTGAAACTCCACCACCACCAAAGATCAATGAGCGGGATAGAAAAATCTATCTTCCTGTTTTTGAACCACCTAAGGAACCTTTAGATCCAACTCCATCTGAGTTCAAGATGCGCCTTATAACTTTGGAGGAAAAAAAGCAATATGATTGTTCCTGGATCATTGGTGATCCAAAGAAAAGTTACCGATATTGTGGTAATTCAACGATTGGAATAATAGGTCCTTATTGCGAATACCACAAAGGACTATCTTTAACCAAACAAGTTCATTCAGCTCCAAGACCATATGCACCCGTAAATCAAAAATAACTAGCACAGGACAGCATTTTGTGCTATTATACAATAATGAGGAGATCCTTGCTTGGGGTACTACTCACACCGCAGCGGAACTTAGACTACCGGCGAGGGTGCGAATGGAGTTTGTGGGCTCCATTCTAGTCCACTACAAGACATTGTTCGGGTCCCTAAAGCAAAGGAGAAGTCGCTGTTTGACCTACTCCGGCGACGAGTATGCCATGCCCGTGAAACGATGTAACGTCTAGGATTCTCGCCTCCAGTAACTCCTGTTGCTGGGGGCGAGTCTTATTTTAGGGAGAATAAGATGAGGGCAGTTATGATCGGAGCAATACTAAGCTTGCTGGGGATCACAGAGGTTGAGGCTGCTTGCCACAAATATTCAAGATGGTATTACCCCTTCCCCCAGCGATGTAGGATCATAGCGGCGAATTATGAAGTGCCAGCAAAGCCCACGGATCCGCCATTACCACCAATTCCTGATTCACCAAATTACGATATCCCCATTCCTGACATGGCTGGGGTGTGGGTGGCAAACGATCAAAAGGAATTGGCTGAGGGCTTAGAGCGCAAAAAAGCCTTAATTCTTTTGCTCGGGGGCCATTGACTCTGCTGTTGCTGCTTCCAATGCCGCTGAGATAATATGCCCGATTGGAGATGGATCAATAAACGGTCTCATTGATCCATCACTCGACTTAGCGAGGATGGTGGGAGTGTTCAAGGCGACAATGATTTGATTGACCGCCTCCCCTGACAGATAGATATCAGGAGTTTTCATTGTTTGGGGCTTAAAGGGAATGTTCATTTCCGCACGCTAACAGAACAACACGGGGTTGTCAAGCCCCTACATATGACCCATAAAGACTTTTATTGCTGCCAACACACCAACTATAAGACCTGCAAATTCCAATAGTGTTCTGGCTAAATCTGAATTGCTACAGACAGGTGGTATATTCTCCATTTTGAGGATATAGAATTGGACGCATTCATACTCGGTATAGAAACCCATACCTAAGATTATATACAATAAGCCAAATACACCAACCACCGCTATGATGGTAACTAAGGCAAAGGTTTTCTGGTCTTCGTCACTCATTCCTTTGCCTATGACATGTTACCTCCGCTTTAAGCGAAACCGTGTTTCGTGCCTTTATTGTCGATGGTCAAAGCTTGATGACGTGGGTCGCCAGCACTTAGACCAAGATGCACCCAAGTATCGTACTCGTGGATCAATTGATCGATGCCAAGCTCCTTCATATGTGGATGTAGCTTTTTACAGATGGCAAGTGGCGTACCGAATCCTGGACACGAGAAATCAACTGCTAGTCCACTCATATGGGCACTTGACTTACTGCCTCCAACTGCTGAATTGACGGCTGGGCTGCGATAGCCAGAACTGATGAGTATGGGCTTATCGCCAAGTATGGTGCGAACTTGCTCCATCACCTCAGCAGTGCGCATGAGGTTCGCACGCTCTGGACTGCCGATTGGGGGCACGTTAGG
>Ga0209693_10000124_pt1 | contig 29837 bp, 30 predicted proteins | sample HubBroMetageWRM3_FD_188345 | JGI IMG/M metagenome (GOLD analysis project Ga0209693, IMG submission 188345) | Warmed soil microbial communities from the Hubbard Brook experimental Forest, New Hampshire - Hubbard Brook CCASE Soil Metagenome WRM 3... | ecosystem: Environmental > Terrestrial > Soil... | reverse complement strand
GCTGACAGTTGCGGTCAATGTCGCGGCCCAGCTTGGCGATCTGGTGGAATCTCTGATCAAGCGTGGAGCCGGAGTGAAGGATTCGGGCACCATTCTTCCCGGGCACGGCGGCATGCTCGACCGAATCGATGCTCTGCTTTTCGCCGCTCCGGTACTGTGGTTCTACGTGGCAGCACTCTTCCCACCCGCACGGCCCTGGTAACGCGTAAAATAGCTGTTTGGCTCGTTGAAGAGCTTTTTGCATGAGACGCATTGCCATCCTCGGCTCCACAGGCTCAATCGGCCGCAGCACGCTGAGCGTGGCTGAGAGCTATCCGGAGCGCTTTCAGATCGTTGCACTGGCCGCGGGCGCCAATCTGGATGCGGCCTTTGAGCAGGCTCGGCGCTGGCGTCCTCGCGTGCTTTCAATCGCCGCCGAACCCGATGCCGATACGCTGCGCGCGCGCTTGAAGCAAGCAGGTCTTAGCGAAATCGAGGTGGTTTATGGAGCGGCGGGCGCGGTGAAGGTCGCGACCCATCCTGAAGCCGATTTCGTAGTGAGCGCCATCGTGGGCGTAGCCGGGCTGGAGGCCACCTACGAGGCAGTAAAGGCAGGGAAGACTGTCGGCGTCGCCAACAAGGAATGCCTGGTCGCGGCTGGAGAGTTGATCACGGCCGAGGCGCGCCGCCAGGGCAAACCGCTGCTGCCCATCGACAGCGAGCACAACGCAGTTCACCAATGCTTGCGCGGCGGGCGCATGGAGGAAGTGGAACGCATCTGGCTGACGGCTTCCGGCGGGCCCTTTCTGAACACACCGCGGTCCGAGTTCGGCTCGATCACGGTGGAGCAGGCGCTGAATCATCCCACTTGGAAAATGGGCAAGCGCATCACCATCGACTCGGCGACCTTGATGAACAAAGGCTTCGAAGTGATTGAGGCTTGCCGGTTGTTTCACTTGCCGCCGGCTAAGGTGGAAGTACTGGTGCATCCGCAGTCGACGATCCATTCCATGGTTGAGTTCATCGATGGCAGCATACTGGCTCAGGTTTCAGTGACTGACATGCGGCTGCCGATTCTTTACGCGCTAACATATCCTGAGCGGATTCAGTCGGACCTGCGCTTCCCCGTCAGTAACTTGCGTCATCTGGACTTCTGCCCTCCCGACATGAGTAAATTTCCTTGTCTTCGTATAGCCTACGAAGCAGCGGAGGCGGGCGGGGCTAAGACGGTCGCACTTAATGCTGCTGATGAAGTTGCGGTCGCTGCGTTTCTTGAAGGCCGCATTTCATTTGATGAAATTCCCAGGATCATCGAAGCCGCGGTTTCTGCATCTAATTCTGGGACGCTGGAGTCGATTACAAAGGTGCTTGAAGCCGACGCCGAAGCCCGCCGATATGCTCAACAACGAGTTTTGGAGACAAGCCGGCGAACCTCGCACTCGCGGCCGGCATCTGTGGTTTAGTACCTAATCTAACAGGAGAGCTGTTCCGTACTTCTTTTATGTCTGATTTCTTTATCTCTGTCGCTGCCGTGGCTGTGGTTTTGGGCTTCATGATTCTGATCCACGAGTTCGGCCACTACGCTGTGGCCAAGTTGCTTGGCGTCCGGGTGGAGCAGTTCGCCATTGGTTTCGGCAAGCGGCTGGTGGGCTTCCGCAAAGGCGATACGGACTATCGCATCAACGCCATCCCGCTGGGCGGCTACGTAAAGATGAGCGGCGAAAATCCCATGGACGAGCGCACCGGGGACCCGGGCGAGTTCATGTCTCACCCACGGTGGCACCGCTTCCTGATCGCGATTGCCGGTCCCGCGATGAACATTCTGCTGGCCATCTTCCTGCTGACCGCGGTTTACATGGTGCATTACGAGTATCCGGTATTTCTGGACAAGCCGGCGGTCATCGAGGGAGTGAAGCACGACTCACCGGCCGACCGCGTCGGCTTACAGCCGGGTGACCGGATCGTAAAGGTCGAGGGTATTGAGAACCCAACCTGGGAGCAGCTGCAGCCCCGGGTGTGGCTTAGTCCCAATCAGCCTCTGACGGTCACTGTTCAGCGGGGAGATCAGACCTTCGAGAAAACCATTGTCCCCCAACCGGTGACTACCTCCGAAGTGGGCTCCGCGGGATGGTTTCCGGAAGACCCTGTCATCGTCGGCCAGATCGAGCCGAACTCGCCTGCAGCCAAGGGCGGCCTGAAGGAAGATGACAGAATTGTTGCCCTGGATGGCAAGCCGCTGGTTTCCATCGAAGCCATGATTGAACGCCTCCAGCAAACCAAGGAGACTCCTGTCGATCTTACGGTAAAGCGTGATGGCCAGACTTTGAGCCTTGTGGGCCTGAAGCCCGTGTTGGGGAAAACCGAAGACCCGAAGGAGCAGAGATATCGGCTCGGATTCGTTGCCCGAAGCGAAACCAAGGTTACCACCCTGCCATTTAACGAGGCGTTGAGTCGTTCGCTGGAGCAGAACAAGAAATACTCGCTGCTGATACTGGAGCTGGCGAAGAAGATTGTGCAGGGGAAGGTATCGCTCAAAGCCGTCTCCGGCCCGATTGGTATCGCGCAGGATGCGGGCTACGCGGCGCAGCAAAAGGGCTGGACGCCGCTCATGGAGTTGACAGCCGGGATCAGCCTCAACCTCGGCATCTTTAACCTGCTGCCCATCCCCATCATGGACGGCGGCGTCATTCTGTTCCTCTTCATCGAAGGACTCATGCGGCGCGATGTCAGCTTGCGCATCAAAGAGCGCGTCTACCAGGCGGCATTCGTTTTCCTGGTGCTGTTCGCCGTCATGGTCATCTACAACGATCTGATGAAGACGCTGCCGGGGCTCATGGACCGGCTCCAGTAGGGCTATCTCCAGAGGTCTGCTCTCAAAGCGCGATGCATTTGTGTTGCGCCAGACTGCCCGAAAGCCGCCTTCTGCGATGCCTTGCCGCTACTTCGACTTCTGTTCCGCAATCCATTTATCGGTCCGCGCCTCGAGAAGATCGAGCGGCAAGGTTCCTCCATCGAGCATCTCGTCGTGGAATTTGCGGATGTCAAACTTGGGCCCCAATTCCTTCTTCGCTCGTTCGCGAAGTTCGCGGATCTTGAGCTGGCCGAGCTTGTAACTGAGGGCTTGCGCCGGCCACGCGATGTAGCGATCGGTCTCAGACTGGATCGTGGGCTCGTCGACCGCTCCGGATTTGCGCATGAATTCCACGACCTGATCGCGGGTCCATCCCTTCGAATGAATTCCGGTGTCGACGACCAGACGCACGGCGCGGAACAGCTCGGAGGAAAGACGGCCGTAGTCCGAGACAGGATCCTGATAGAAGCCGACCTCTTTGCCGAGCTCCTCGGCGTATAGCGCCCAGCCTTCGATGTAGGCGTTAAACCCAAGACCATGGAGGCGGAATTTGGGTAGCCCCGTGAGCTGCTGCTGCACCGATAGTTGCATGTGATGTCCGGGAACGCCTTCGTGGTAGGCGACGGCCTCATCATCAATCATCGAACGCTCGGCGAAGTTGGAGGTTGCGACCACGACGCGGCCGGGGCGCTTGCCATCGGGCGTGCCGGTGACGTAATGGGTTGCGGCGGCGGACTGAAAGGCCGGTATGGCTTCGACAGTTACTGGTGACTTTGGGAGCAACCCAAAGAGTTCCGGGAGTTTCGGTTCCATCTGAGCGATGTAGTGGCGAAAGTCGTCGAGGATCTGATCGGCGGATGTAGGAATGTATTTGGGGTTGGTTTTGAGTGAGGCGCGGAAAGAGGCGAGGTCGGCGAAACCTTCCTTCTTCGCGATAGCCGTCATCTCCGCCTGGATGCGATCGATCTCGCGCAGGCCGAGTTGATGGATCTCATCCGGCTTCATGCGGGTGGTGGTGCGGGCGTAGATGTCGTTTTCGTAGCGCTTCTCGCCGTCTGCCAGGGAAGTGATCGAAAGAGTGGTGCGGCCTTCAGGGGCGTATTCCGTGCTCAGAAACGCGGCGAACGCCTTATAGGCGGGAACGACATCGGTATTAATGGCCTCGGTGATCTGCTGGGTCAGGCGCTTCTGGTCTTCAGGGGAAATGTCCGCAGGATATTTCTTTGTTGGGAGCAGAAAAGGGTCAGCATCGATAATTCCTTGACACTGCACGGGAAGTTTTTCGGCGAGGAATCGGACGGGCATGAGCTTGTCTTTCATGCCGGCGCGAAGCACTTCGGTGGTCTGGGTGAGGACGCGGGGGATCTGGTGAAGGCGCGCGATGTAATCCTCGTAATGTTTGACGGAGTCGAAGGGCATCGACAGAGGCATATCCGCCAAGCTTGTATGGATGCCATTCTGCTGATTGATCGGCATCTCGTACTCTTTGAGGTCGAAATCGGCGATGCGCTGCTGGAGCACGCGAACCAGCAGATCGTGGGAGAGTTGGTCCTGGTCGGAGAAGCCAGTGCTTGGGAGGGCTTCAATCCGGGCAAGGAACGTCTCGTCGGACTGGTGGCGCTGGCGAATGGCGTCGAGTGAGTACTCGGCTAGCTTGTCGTTGTAGCGGTAGTCGCCGTAGGCGGTGGCGCGCTCGGGAAAATTGCGGAGATCGGTCTCGTAGTACTCATCGAAAAGCGCGTTCTGGGCGGCAAGGCGATCGGCGACGGGCTTAGCGTTTTGGGCGAAGATGGAACCGGTCACTGTGACGATGAGGAAGAAAGTTTGGGGAAGTCGCATGATTAGGCAGAGTACCAGAAGGTCACGACACCGTGTTGACCCCTTACTTGATGTGAGATACAATGTATCTCAGCGAGGACTTATGGCAGCGACCGAGATGGTTCATGTTCGAGTGGAAAAGCGGATCAAGACCCAGGCCGCCAAGACGTTGGCTGCCATGGGACTGTCCGTGTCTGACGCAGTGCGTGTCCTACTGACGCGTGTGGCTGTAGAGAAGGCACTACCCTTCGAAGTGAAAGTTCCCAAAGCTGCAACCGCGGCCGCAATGCACCAAGCGCGCAAAGGGGGCCTGACCGCTTTCAATAGCGTCTCCGAACTGATGAGCGACTTGAATGCGGAAGATTGAGCGCACCGGCGCGTTTCGCCGCGACTCAGACGCGAGAAGCGCGGTCAACACCGGCGCGACATTGATTTTCTCGTTTCTGACATCGCCTCCCTCCTAGCGGACGATAGGCCTCTATCGGAGAAGAACCGGGACCACGGGCTATCCGGCGACTGGAGCGACCACCGTGAATACCATCTCAAGCCAGACCTGTTGTTGATCTACCGCAAGCCGGATGCGAAGGTTTTGCAATTAGTTCGAATGGGCTCGCACAGTGAGCTTTTCGGCTGACATTGGGCAGCATGGTTCATCCACTCCGCGCCCAGCGGGCCCCCATTTACGCGTGCTAAAATAAAGGTTCCCATGGCAACGATTCCACGTAGAAAAACCGTTACCGTCGTCGTTGGAGGCGTGCGCGTTGGCTCGGATGCACCGATTGTGGTGCAATCCATGACCAACACTGATACCGCGGACGTGCCTTCGACCGTCCAGCAGTGCGCGGCGCTGGCCCGCGCCGGGTCGGAACTGGTGCGGGTCACCGTCAACAATGAAGAAGCCGCCGCTGCGGTTCCCCGAGTCGTTGAGGAACTCGACAAGCAGGGCGTGCGGGTGCCTATCATCGGTGACTTCCACTACAACGGGCATGTGCTGCTCACGAAGTATCCCGAGTGCGCCCGCGACCTCGCCAAGTACCGCATCAATCCCGGCAACGCCAGCATTGGACGCACCGGCGACTCGAATTTCCGCACCATGATCGAAGTGGCAGTGAAGTATCAGAAGCCGGTGCGCATCGGCGTGAACTGGGGATCACTCGACCAGACGCTGCTTACCCGCATGATGGACGAGAACTCAGCTCTTGCAGAACCGAAAGATGCCCGCGAAGTCACCATGGAAGCGATGGTAGTGAGCGCGCTGAACTCCGCCGATCTGGCGCAAAAGTTCGGCCTGCGCCCCGATCAGATCATCCTGAGTGCGAAAGTCAGCGGCGTGCAGGATCTCATCGACGTCTACCGCGCGCTGGCCGCGCGCTGCGATTATCCGCTGCACCTTGGCCTGACAGAAGCGGGCATGGGAGCTAAAGGCGTGGTCGCTTCAAGCGCCGCCATGGGCGTTCTGCTGCAGGAAGGTATCGGCGACACCATCCGGGTTTCGTTAACTCCCGCTCCTGGCGGCGATCGCACCGAAGAAGTCCGCGTGGCGCAGCAGATTCTGCAGTCCATGGGAATGCGCAGCTTCACGCCGCAGGTTACTGCTTGCCCCGGCTGCGGACGCACCACCAGCACCTTCTTCCAGGAAATGGCGGAACAGATTCAGACGTACCTGCGCGAGCAGATGCCAACCTGGAAAGGCCGTTATGTGGGCGTGGAAGAAATGAAGCTCGCCGTCATGGGCTGCGTGGTTAACGGACCCGGCGAATCGAAGCACGCCAACATCGGCATCTCCCTGCCGGGAACGTTTGAGGAACCGAAAGCTCCGGTCTACGTGGATGGACGTCTGTTCACCACGTTAAAGGGCGATCGTATCGTCGCCGAGTTCATTGGGATTCTCGATGAATATGTCGACTCGCACTACGCAGCGAGAGAGACCCAAAAAGAAGAAGTAGCGGCTCGAAGCTAACCCTTCCCCAGGCACATAGAACCGCGGCCGCCGTCGGCGATCTCGCACATCCGCGCGCTCCAGCTACTGCCCAGGCATCATGAAAATCGGATTTTGGTTCGCTGGGTAGCCGTTCGCTTGTGTCGGCCCGGCACCGAAGGCAGTGGGCAAATCAGTGACCAGGGTATCGGGGGCAATAGAGCTACTGCCGCTGCCGTTCGTGTTGCTGCCGGTTGTAATGATGTCGGCGATAAAGCCCGCGTCGCACATGCTCACGTAGACATGGCTGCTGTCCATAGACGCTGTTGTAAAGATCCGGAAGCGAGTGGCGCCAGGAGTATAGAGTGCAGGCAGCACCGGAGAAACGCAAGCGGCCACAGGCGGAACGGCAAATTGGCCCGGAGCGAACGGACAGTTGTTGCCAGGTTGTGCGGCACACGGGTAATTCAGCAAACTCAGGGTTGGCGCGCTGGGATACTGCAAGCTGAGACTATTGGCATTGAATATGGTGAGGCCAGGGACAACGCAGGAACCCGTCACTGTTGGGTCAGGACACGCTCCTGTAGGTTGCCGTAAGCTGGCTACGTAAAACCTGGTTCCATCAGCCAGCGCCGTCACTGAGGTGGGCGCGCATCCCAAGGGACATGGTGCTGACCCGACCGCGAATGAGATAGCCGCCAGTTGAACCGGGGTGTCCTTGGCTCCGCCCGTGTCAGAAAAAACGTAGACCGTGCTGGTTAAAGGATTCGTTACATAAAGACGGTTCAAGTTGGGATCAAAGAAAATTAAGTTGGCTCCGGCTCCCACCGGCAGGCTGCTCGAAACGGTGTCCGTGGCCGTGTCGATCGTGACCAGTTGTCCGTCACCCTGGGTAAGCACATAAATTTTCTGACTGTCGCCGCGCGCCACAATCCAGACGGGATTGGTCCCGGTAAAACCGGTCACCGGGTTTGAAGATAGGTCTGCAACATTCAAGCTGCTGACCGAACTGGTCGTCTGGCTCGTTCCCTGATTCGCTACGTAGAGCTTTGTGCCGTTCGGAAGCTCGGCCAGACTAACTGGGTGAATTCCTGCGGGCGCACTGTTAGTGACGGCATTCAGTGAAGGATTGAGAGCAAAGATCGAATTGGCATTGTAGTTCGCCACATACATGAGGTTGTTCTGGGTACTGTTGACGAACACAGGCTGCGGCGGGAACGTTGCGGTCCCACCGGACGACAGCGCGGGGAGCCCGGAGGACGGATTCACATACTGGATGGTCGTGCCCGCCCCGTTGATCGAAGCAAGGGTAAAGCCGCCGTCGTAGGCGTTGGGGTTACAAGCAGGCGGTGTGCAACCCGGAATAACCACACCAGCGATAGCGATGGCATATCCAACCGCGACATTGGTCCATGGAGCATTCAGCGTCGCGGTCACGAGATTGCCGGCTTCGCTAATCGCCGTGATGGCGGATTCCTGACTCGGCAAAGAAGGTGAAGTTACCGGGCCGAATCCGGTTGCGAATGGAGCCTGAACTGCCGTAGTAAAAGAGGAGACACCGTCGATCCCGCCCGAAACACTACCCGCGCTGGCGACAAACACTCTTGCATTGTTGGGCAGAACGGCGGCATGCGTAGGCACATCGCCGAGGTTGGGCGCACTAGGGTCGGAGGTGGGCGTTTCCGCGATGATGGAGTCTCCCGAAACGTCAATCTGCAGGGCTCCGCCCGGGTTGTTGGGCGCATTGGTACTAATGGCGAAGACAGCGTGGAAATTTGCCGGGATGGGAGGCGTTTGTACCGGACACCCAGGAATTCCGTTCTCCGAGCACGGAATGACCACGGGACGGTAGACCTGGCCACACGCCATCATCAGCAGGGAGGCAACCACCAAGGCCGCCAATCGGCCCACGCGTCGAAGACTCATCAGCACCCCAAGGGAAAATTTCTGGTCACAATGAATTAGACATTCTAACGGCTGGCCGCGATCTGTGCCAGTGGTCTGACCCGGTGGGATGCAGATCTTCGAATACAAGTTGGACGGGTCTAAAAGGAGGTCTCAGGTCTTAGGCATTCGGGTTTTGCCCAAGACCTGACACCCAATGCCCAAGACCCTGATCTTGCGCTATCTGCCGCGCCGGGACTTGCCGCCGGCCGCGGCGGCTGGCTCCTCTGACTTGGCCGTGGCCGCAGGCTTTTTCTTGCCTTCCATCTGCGCGAGGCTCTGCTTCAAGGCAGCCATTAAGTCGACGACCGGAGCCAGTTTCTTTGGCTTTTCGACCGCCGCGACTTCCCCGCCCTCGAGCTTGGTCTCGATTAATTTCTTCAGATTTTCCTGGAAGCTGTCTTTGTACTTCTCCGGATCCCATTTGTCCGCCAGCGCTTCGATGAGTTGGTGCGCGACTTTTACTTCGGCTTCTTTCAACTCCACGTCCGGCGCGCCAAAACCTTCCACTTTCTTCACTTCGTCTGCGTAATACATGGTGTGCAGCATCAGTCCACCTTCATGCGGCCGCAGGAACACTGTGTATTCGCGGTTATGCATCGTGATCTTGGCGATGGCGACATATTCGCTTTCCTCTAACGCTTTGGTGAGCAGCGCATAAGGACGCCGCCCGGCCTCTTCCGGCAGCATGTAATACGAAGACTCGAAATACACAGGATCCACGTCGCTTGCCTTGACGAACTCCAGTATCTCCATGGTCTTCGCGGTCTGCGGCTCGATCTTCTTGATCTCCTCCGGCTCGATGACGATGTATTCGTCCTTGCGAAACTCGTAGCCTTTAACCATGTCGGCGCGGTCGACGACAACGCCCTCTAGTTGACAAATGTACTGCTGCTTGAGCCGGGATTTATCCGTGCGATGCAGCATGTTGAAAGAGATGCCGCTACTGCGCGCGCCGGAAAACAAGCGCACCGGCATGGAGATGAGCCCGAAAGTTAAGTGTCCAGACCAGACTGAAGCTGCCATAATCCCCCTCACTCAAAGGGATGCGACTGCGGCACCCGTGAAGACGTAAACTGCCCAGAATTGGGAGTTTAGCCTAGAAACGAGCTTTTAGTTGCACAAATCTTAGGGCACGGGGAATCGAAATGCGAAGCCGGAGGGAAGGGGGTTGGACACATCGAAACACTAGGGGTTGTAGTTAACTGATGGGGTTCGGCCTTCTTGGCGCAACGAACGGCCTGTGTTCCGAGTCGTTGTGGCAGGCATCTTGAACCCTCAAACAACATTCGATCATCTGTGGATTGGGATTTTGAATTCCGGAGATGATAAAGAATGACGGACCTGCGCTACCCCATCGGCAAGTTCCACTTCGACGGACCACCTACAGAAGAGCAGAGAAAAAAGCTTATCGACGATATCTCCCAGGCCCCGGCCAACCTGCGCGCGGCGGTGAAAGGTCTCTCCGCTCAACAACTCAATACGCCTTACCGCCCTGACGGTTGGACCGTGCGGCAGGTCGCGCACCACCTCCCGGACAGCCATGTCAATGCCTACGTACGCTTCAAACTGGCACTCACCGAAGAGGAACCGACGATCAAGCCCTATGCCGAAGATCGCTGGGCGCAGTTGGCTGACACGCAGGTGACTCCGGTGGAAGTCTCATTGGCGATGCTCGATTCGTTGCACGACCGCTGGGTGCGCCTGCTGCGCTCTCTTCATCCGGAAGATTGGAAGCGCTCCTTTCGCCATCCCGAGTTGGGTTTGGTGAGTCTGGAAAAGAACCTCGCGCTCTACGCCTGGCACGGACGCCATCACGTGGCCCACATCACCTCTTTGCGGGAAAGAAACAGCTGGTAAGAATCGGGCCTCGGGCTGCGGCTTCCGAACTGCGGTCGGACCCCAGTCCCGATTCGATTCGGGAACGCGAGAGCCGAAGCCCGCCGTCAAATGCCCAACTTCCACAACAAATAGCTGGTCGCTTCCCGCATCACAGCATACGCACGCTGCCCCGCTCCGCGCGGGCGCGAATCAGGGCGAGGCGCAACATACACGGGACCGATACGCTCGTGTTCCAGCAGCCTCTTGATGCGGAACACGTGATACGCGTCGCTAACGGCCACGCAGCTGTGCAGTCCGTTGGCACGCATGATCACAGCGACCCGCAGTGCCGATTGAGCAGTGTCGGAGCCTTGGGTCTCGGCGATCAGGTTGCGTTCAGGAATCCCGCGACGCTTCAGATAATCGCTGCCCACACCGCCTTCGCTGAAGCGCGGATCCAAAGCCGCCCCCCCGGTCGTGATGACTACGGGAGCGATCCCCTTCTCGAAAAGATCGAAAGCGTGATCGAGCCGTGCCCGCAAAACCGGTGAGGGACGGCCGGAATACTCCGCCGCGCCGAACACGACAATGGCATCTGCCGGGTGGACTTCCTGCAGCGCTCCCTCGCGCACGATGCCGATCACTGTCAAGGTAAGAAACGAAATCAGCGCGGCCAACGCCGCCAGCCCGAGCGCCTTCAGCCGCAGCAGCCAGCGGCGTCGCGGATGCCGGTTCGCAGAATCGTCAGTCATCCTTCGGCCTGAGTCATCCTTTGGCGTCAGTTACCCTTTAGCAAAGAACGTGGAAATCTCCTCGGCAGGAATCGCTCCTTCGCGGATCACCCGCCAGCGCGCCCCTTCATCGGTGAGGTCGATGATGGTGGAAGCGATGTCACGGGGGGAAGTTCCGCCGTCCACGATAATGCTGATGCGGCCCTGGAGTTGGTCGCGCACCTGCTCGGCGCTGGTACATTCAGAAGCCCCGCTCAGGTTCGCCGACGTCGCCGTGATTGGAATGGCCGCGGCCGCAACCACCGCCCGCGGAATCTGGGCATTCGGAACGCGCAACGCCACGTTGCCGGTATTGGCGGTCACCTTCAGGGGAAGGCGCGATCCGGCTTTTACGATGATGGTGAGCGGTCCCGGCCAGTATTTCCGCGCCAGAGCGTAAAATTCTTCGGGCAACGATTTGGCTAGCTCTTCCGCCTGATCCACGCTTTCGATGAGCAGCGACAACGGTTTGTGGCGCGACCGAGTTTTGATGTCGTACACGCGATCGACGGCGCGCAGGTTGAAGGGATCGGCGGCCAGCCCGTAAAACGTGTCGGTGGGCATGCCCAGCACTTCGCCGGAGCGAATCTGATCGGCGGCGTACTTTACCAAAGAAGCCTCAGGCGTCTCACAATTGATTTTTAGGATTTCAGCGCGCACAGCGCTCCCTTCCCGCACGGTTCCGCTTGGAATATTTTGTTCGTGGAACCTACCATAATACGGCAAAGGGCCGCAACACGGGTGGGCGGCGTATCATTCAAAGAAGATCAGCAGTGAGAAGCGCAATGGCCAGCAGTGACGATCCGCCGCGACGATTGCAGTTAATATCCGGATGAAAAAGCAGCCAGAACCCGCACTCAGCGCTCAGCACCGACTGCGCCGCGTTGAGGGTCGGCACAACCCGCTGGTCAAGCAACTGCGCCAGGCATTTTCGCGGGCCGAACTCACCGAAAGCGGAGATTGCGCGATCGAAGGCTTGCGCATCCTGGAAGAGGCCATCCGCAGCGGCCTGCGGTTCAGCGCCGTCTTCTTTCGCGACTCCTCGCAAGACCGGGCTGAGCGGCTGCTGCCGCAACTTGGTGCTCAGGTCGAAACTCTGCTGCTGCCTGACAAGTTATTCGACAGCCTCGTGCCCAGCGATTCTCCTCAGGGTGTAGCTGCGCTGGTGCGTCTGAAGGAATTCTCGCTGGACGATATCATTGAAAAAGAGAGGCTGCAGATCGGTCCGATCATTGCGTTGGCCGGACTGCAGGACCCAGGCAACCTGGGCACAATTCTGCGCTCCTCCGAAGCATTTGGGAGTGCGGGAGTGGTTTTGGGCGAAGGCACGGTCAGCCCGTTCAACTCAAAAGTGATTCGCGCCTCGGCCGGATCGGTGTTCCGTCTGCCGGTGATTCACGGACATGGGAAATCAGGAACCGCAAAGCTGGATGAAGTTTCAGAAAAGCTGCGAGCGCGAGGCGTGCGACTGATTGCAACGTCGTCGCACAAAGGAACGCCATTAGATCAAGCAGACTTGAAGGAAGCAACGGCGATCTTCTTCGGAAACGAAGGCGCCGGCTTGTCCCGTGAAGTGATGTCCAAAATGGACGAGGTAATCGCCATTCCGCACACGGCGCAGGTGGAATCTCTCAACGCCGGTGTAGCCGCGAGCATCGTGCTGTACGAAGCTGCGAGACAAAGGAAGTGAAAGATCTACTGGGGAGACACGGAGTCGCCGAGAAACCCTTTGTCTTTCTCCGTGACTCTGTGACTCTGTGGTGAAGAGATTCCATGGGACTTTTTCAGCCCACCCCGAGCGCCGACACCGCCACCGACCGCAGCCGGCCGCTGGCGGACCGCATGCGCCCGCGTACGCTCGACGAATTCGCCGGCCAGGAGCACTTGATCGGCCCCGGCAAGCCCCTGCGCACGCAAATCGATCGCGATGACACCGGCTCGCTCATTTTCTGGGGACCGCCGGGCACCGGCAAGACCACGCTGGCAAAGATCATCGCCCGCATGACCAAGGCGGAATTCATCGAATTCTCCGCCGTCCTCGCCGGGATCAAAGAGATCAAGCAGGTCATGGCCGACGCCGAACGCGCCCGCCAATACGGCACGCGCACCATCGTCTTCATCGATGAGATTCACCGTTTCAACAAAGCCCAGCAGGACGCTTTCTTGCCTCACGTGGAAAAAGGCAATATCCGTCTGATCGGTGCTACTACTGAGAATCCATCGTTCGAGATCAATGCTGCATTGCTTTCGCGCGCCCGGGTCTATGTGTTGCAGCCCTTGACTGAAGATCAGATCGTGCAACTGCTGAAACGAGCTCTGACTGATGAAGATCGCGGCCTGGGCACGATGAACTTGCGCGCATCGGACGATGTGCTCAAGAAAATCGCCAGCTACACCAGCGGCGATGCGCGCAGCGCCTACAACGTTTTGGAAGTGGCAGCAGGCCTGGCGCAACAGGCGGGAAAACAGCCGGCAGAAATCACTGACGACATTGTTCGCGACGCGCTGCAGAAGCGCACTCTGCTCTACGACAAGGCAGGCGAAGAGCATTACAACCTGATTTCAGCTCTGCACAAGTCGGTTCGCAACAGCGATCCCGATGCCGCGCTCTACTGGCTCGGACGCATGATTGAAGCCGGTGAGGATCCGCTCTACATCGCGCGCCGCGTGGTCCGCATGGCGGTGGAGGACATCGGACTCGCGGATCCCAACGCGCTTTCATTGTGCATGGCCGCGCGCGACGCCGTAGATTTCATCGGGATGCCGGAAGGAAATCTTGCGCTCGCGCAGGCCGTCGTTTATCTCTCGGTCGCACCCAAGTCGAACGCGCTTTACACCGCATACGGCGCCGTACAGCAGGATATCGAACAAACCGCCGCCGAACCCGTCCCGCTGCACCTGCGCAATGCTCCCACGGGATTGATGAAAGGTCTGGGCTACGGCAAAGATTATCAATACGCACACGATGTCGAAGGCAAAGTCGCAAACATGCAATGCCTGCCCGACAATTTGAGGAACCGCGTCTACTACAAACCCACTGGTGAGGGCATAGAGAAGCGCATCCGCGAGCGCATGGATGAGATCAGGAAACTGCGTGCGCCCGCTGCCGCAAACAAAGCTCCACGCGCAAGGAAAGAATCTTAAAGATGCGACTCGGCATCTTATAAAGCAACAAAACGTGCATGTTTGCGCCCATCTGTGAGTTAAGAAGGGCTGAACCTCATGTCTACAATTCCCGAAACTGTCGCTGCCGTCTCTACTGTTCCGCTGCGCCCACTGCGCATCGATCAGGTGGAGGATCTGCAAAAACTGCAGAAGGCGGCACAGAAGATCACTTCGATCCTCGACCTCGATCCACTCATCGACAACATTGTGAATGACGTGGCCCGTTCTTTCGGCTGCGTGGAGGCCGGCATCTACCTGCACGACGAGGAACATGGGGAGATGGTGCTCGCCGGTGTGCACGGATGCAGCGTCAACCACAAAGGCCATCGCTTGAAGATCGGCAAGGAAGGCATGGTCGGCTATGTCGCTTCGACCGGCCAGATGCGCTATGCGCCCGATGTGCGCAAAGATGCGTATTACATTAGCTGCGAGCACGACACACTCTCCGAAGTGGTGATTCCGCTTCACGTTGGCGAGCGCCTCGTAGGTGTCTTCACCGCATCGCATCCCGAATTGGACGCCTTTCCTCGCGAGCAATTGAGAATTCTTCAGGCTTTATGCGACCACGTGGCCGTGGCAGTACATAACGCCCGCCGCTTTCAATCAGAACGCGCGGAGCGGGAAATCATGAGCCGCGAGGCTCAGGATGCCCGGGTGATGCAGCAGGCGCTGTTACCCAAGAGTTCGCCCTTCATCCCCGGCTTCGTGATTTCCGGTTTAAGCGTTCCCGCCGGTGCTGTTGGAGGAGACTGGTACGACTTCATCCCGTTTCCCGACGGCCGCTGGGGACTGGTGCTGGCGGATGTGTCCGGAAAAGGCACCGCTGCCGCCCTGCTCATGTCGGCTACGCGTGGAATGCTGCGGTCTCTCGCGGAAGCCTGCACGAGCCCGGGTGAGGTGCTGACTAAGCTCAACGGACTGCTCGTCGATGACTTTCCTGCGGGCAAGTTCGTCACTCTGGTCTATGCCGTGCTCGATCCGGCGACCCGCACTGTGATCTTCGCGAATGCAGGGCATTTGCATCCGCTCTTTATCGATGAACATGGAGCCCACTTCCTCGCTACCGAGCGCGGACTGCCCCTCGGCATAGCCACTGGAGATTATTCGGAAACCTGCATAAGTCTCTCTGCCGGTTCGCGGCTTGTCTTCTACAGCGACGGCATCACCGAAGCGGTCGACGCGGATGAGCAGGAGTACGGTCTGGAACGGCTCGCCGAACACGCGGTTAGCGCTGAGGCGTCGGCCGTCAGCATCGTTGACGATGTCCGCGAATTCGCGAATGGCTGCGGCGTGCGCGACGATGCTACCGTGGTCTTCGTCGGGGTTAAGCGATAAGTTAAGCGAAAAATCAAGCGATAAGCTAAGCGCCAGGGATTCAACTCATCTGAAGCGCGCGCGGTGTTCTTTCAGGATGCAGCGGTCCATCACGACGAGCATTCCCGCCTTGCGCGCCTTCTCAGCGGCCTTCTCGTGGATCACGTCCTCCTGCATCCAGATCGCCGGAACCTTCAACTGAATAGCCTCGTCCACAATCTCTTCCACGAATTCCGGCCGCCGGAAAATGTTCACAATGTCGATCTTCTCCGGCACCTCCAGCAAAGAACCGTAGGCCTTCTCGCCCAGGCACGACTCAATCTGTGGATTCACCGGAATGACGCGGTATCCCTGGCTCTGCATGTAAGCCGACACTCCATAACTGGGACGCATCGGATTATCAGAAAGCCCGATCACCGCAATGTTCTTCGCGGTCCGCAAAAGTTCAGCAACGGGATCTGCTTGCGGGAAAGAAGCCATATTGATTGTCAACCTGAGCGAGCCTTTTTGCGCAGCGAAGGATCTGGGCGAGCCGCGCGAATCCATGGAGCTTGCCCTGAGAGAGCGACAGCGACCGAAGGGCGCGTTTGGCTCGCTTCCTTATTATTTCTTGTTCGCAGCATCCAACTTCTGCTTATACATTTTCAGCGCCAGCTTGCGGACGGTCTCGGAGACTTCCTTGTTACTGGAGATGTTCTTCAAGTCTTGCGGTTGCAGGTGCTTCATCAACCCTAATCCAAGATCGAGCGGCGTGCGCGGATTCGAGACCAGATTTCGCACCACAATGTAATTCTTCATGAAGCGGCGTTTCAACGGAATCTGCCGCAGCACTGCTTCCAGCACATTCTTCTGCAGCGCAAACTTCTCCACTTCCCCATCGGAAATCTTCGGCGCATCGAGCACCGCCAGCGCCACCACCTTGGTGCCGTCGCGAATCAGAATGGACCGCTCTTCCTTATTGCCCTTCATCGCCAGCTGGATGCGGCCTTTCACATCCAGGCGGTTGATCTTCTGCAGCGTGTTGTCGCGCTGGCCCGGCTTGGGCTGGGCTGCGGCGAGTTTCGCCTTTGCCACGGCTGCGGAAGCCGTGACAGCCGACTCAGCGGCGGCTTTCTCCGTGTCGTCGGCACCCTCCGCCATCTCTTTGTTCTGCGACACGGGAAAATAATCCGAGCCCAGCAATTCCACTATTCCGCCGACCGGCTTGAACGGCTTATCCTGCTCCCCGGCAATCTCCGTCGCGTGTTCGGCAAGGTAAGCGGAAATCGCCTCGTCAGGAACTTCTCCGCCTTCATCGATTGCATCCGGAGCAGGGTCTTGAACTGGCTCACCGGCTTCCTCAACAGCAGCTTCAGCAACTTGCGGCACGCTGCCCGTAACTGGAACTGTGGACGGGTCGCTCTTGCCGCCTCCGAGTAGCGCAGCGACTTCGGACGCTTCGGTGGCCTTCAAGTACGGATTCGCGCGGAGGCATTCCAGAATGCCCGCCGAAGCCCGCACTCGTGGGCTTCGCAGCATAGCCGCAATTCCTTCGGGAGATGCGGAGATGGCTAACTTGGCTAACTCGCCTTCGTCAACCGACGGATTCTCCAGCAGCGCCGGCAGCAGCCTGGGACGAAGATTCTCCGGCGCAACTAAATAGTCCAGTACCTCGCGCGCAGTCTTTGGATTGGAGGCCGCCACGAGCGAAGCCTTCTCGTCCCATCCCGCCAATGTCATCCGGGCAAGGTCGCCAAAAATCTTATTATGTTTGGCAAGGTAAACCAGGATCTCAAGGTTTTCGTCCGGCGGCACCGACAGCGCACCCTTCGCCGCGAACTGCATCATGTTCGACGGCAGCTTGGAAGCGCGAATTAAATCGATTTGCCGCGGCATCGCTTCACCTCCCCGCTCGACCAGAACCAGCAACTCTCGCGCTGGTTTCCAGTTCCCGGACAGCCAGTTCCAACTCCATAATCAATCGGCTGGGCTTGCCCCGAAGAAATTCTTCGAGCAAAGCCCGATAGTACCAAAGAGTGCCCTCGCGTCCGCCATTGAAACGGTCCCAAATTGACTCCCCAACTTCCCGGTAGCCGGAAAGAATGGAGCGCACGTTGTTGAGTTTGTCCGCAGCGGAAACCAGCCGGGTTTCCGCATCGGCACCTCTCAGATGCGCGATATAGGTTTCTTTGCGTTCGCGCCACGGCGGCTTAGGCTCTGTATCCGAGTCCGTGCAGCCGGCCACAATCTGTGCCACGCGGCTCCCGAATTTCCGCCGCACTTCTTTCAGCATGGGCGCGCCGCCGCAGTCTTCCACCACATCGTGCAGCAGGGCCGCAATCGCCAGATCCTCGTCACCGCCGAACTCCAGCACCAGCGAAGCAACCCCCATCAAGTGCGCGATGTAGGGAATGCTCGAGGCCTTGCGCGTTTGCCCAGTATGTTTCTCCGCGGCAAACTGAAACGCGCGCAGAAACCGGGGTCCAAGCCTTACCCTGTGGTTACCGTGTGCCCTTTGTGTTTGATGTTTTTTTACGGCCGGCGCCCTCCTCACGACTTCTCCCCCCGCCGCGCCAGCAAATATGCCCGGATGAACGGCTGCAAGTCGCCGTCGATAACGCGGTCCACGTCGCCCACCTCGGTCTTGGTGCGATGATCCTTGATCATGCGGTAGGGCTGCAGCACATAGGAACGAATCTGTGACCCAAAATCGTTATCGAGTTTCGAATCCTCAATCTTTTTTGTGGCCGCGCGCTTTTTCTCCATCTCGAATTCGTAGAGCTTGGAGCGCAGCATGCTCATGGCCCGCTCGCGATTCTTGTGCTGCGAGCGCTCATTTTGGCAACTGGCCACAAGCCCTGTGGCAATGTGAGTGATGCGCACTGCCGAGTCCGTCGTATTCACGTGCTGCCCGCCCTTGCCGCTTGAGCGGTAAGTGTCAGTACGAATGTCTTCGGGCTTGATGACCACCTCAATGCTGTCGTCGATTTCCGGAGAAACAAAAACGCTGGCGAACGAAGTATGCCGCCGCTTGGCCTGGTCGAACGGCGAAATCCGCACCAGGCGGTGCACGCCGATCTCGCTGCTCAACAGCCCAAAGGCATACTCACCGTTCACCGCGAAGGTTGCCGATTTCAACCCCGCCTCTTCGCCGGGCTGGTAATCGTAAAGAACGGTCTCGAATCCCTGCCGCTCCGCCCAGCGCAGATACATGCGCAGCAGCATGTCGGCCCAATCCTGCGACTCTGTTCCACCCGCCCCGGGGTGAATGGTCACGATGGCATTGAGCGCGTCGTTCGGCCCGGAGAGCAGCGTTTCGGTCTCCAGTTTGTCGACTAGTACGCGCAACGAATCGACGTCACGGCGCAAATCGGCATCGACATTTTCGCCTTCCTTTGCCAGTTCGAAGTAGGCGGCAATGTCATCGCCGCGGCGGCCGAGGTCGGCGTCTGTTGCCAGCAAATGCTCCAGACGTTTCTTCTCGCGCATCACCTGTTGAGATCGTTGCGGATTCGACCACAGATTCGGGTCGGCGGCCTGCTTTTCAATTTCGGCTAGTTGCGGACGGAGCTTGTCCGCGTCAAAGATACTCCCGGAGTTCGCGCACCTTCTTGCTGAGTAGTCCGTATTCCTGCTCGAGCTCTTGATTCATTCGGAGTCTTTCGCCTTCCCGGAAAATACGAAGCGCGTGACCAGCGCCCCTGCTGAAATTATCGCACACAGCCAGGCGAACCAGTCGCCATGCCGCGTGTAGAACGTGGTTACGGAGGTGAGGGCATAAGGTGCTACCAGCGCCGCCCGTTCCTTGCGTGGAAGCCGCGCAACGGTTCGCCCGTAGGGATCGATCGAAGCCGTCACTCCCGTGTTTGTCGCGCTCAAGATCCAGCGGTCGTTCTCGATGGCACGCATTCGCGTCTGGTTCAGATGCTGCGCGTACGCGCCGCTGTCGCCGTACCAGCCGTCGTTCGAGAGATTCACGAAAACCTGCGCACCCTCATCCGCAAACTGCCGGACTTCACCGGGAAACACGGATTCGTAGCAGATGAAGATTCCAAGCCGTTCGCTTCCGGCATCCAGTGGCGCACGCGCAGCCCCTGGCTCAAACCCTCCCACTTCCTTCGTCAAACCGCCGGCAAACGCAAACAGCCGGGGAAACGGCAAGTATTCTCCAAACGGCACCAGATGCACTTTGTCGTAACGCGCCGTCCAGCCGCCAGTGGGACTGATGAGCACGGCCGAGTTAAACACTTGCGAACCTGATTTTCCGCTCTGCGCGGCCGACGTGGTGCCGATAGCGCCCGTCACCACCCAGCTGCGCGCGTCGCGAGCCATCTGGCTCACAGGCTCGCGAAACAGCGGATCACTCGTGAAAAAAGGCGCCGGGGACTCTGGCCAGACGATCAAGTCGATACTGCCCGGCTTGGAACTGCTCGCGCCAGACCCTGCCGAAGCGTCGCGCTTCACACTAAGATCTTTTACAGTGAGATCAGTCAGTTCGCGCAGCGTGCGCTCGAAAGTTTCGCGCGTCCAGGTTTCGTCCACCGGAATATTTTCCTGGACCAGCAGCGCCGCATGATCGGCCGGAATCGCAGGCGCATCCACCAATCTCCCCGCTTGCAGCACCGCCGCCGCAGCCAGCGCCGCCAATAAGAGCGTGCTTCGCTTTTTTCTTGGCACCACGAATGCCGCCGCAACGGCGACATTCACCAGCATGATCTCGAACGAAACTCCGTACACTCCCGTCCACGTCGTGATGCGGCTGAGTGAAATGTTATCCACCTGCGCGGTGCCCAGCAGGTTCCACGGAAAGCCGGTAACGCTGAAGCGCGCCAACTCCACCGCGACCCACAGAAACGGCGCGGCGATCAACGCCCGGCGATAATCTCCGCCCGGTCCCACCGACCAACTCAATAACAAACCAAAAAGCCCGTGATAAAGCCCCAGATAAAGACAGAAGAGAAAGAGCGCCAGCAGGGCAAACGGCACGCTCAAGCCGCCGTGTTCGTGCATGGTGTTGTAAATCCAGTAACACGTCCCCGCATACCAGAGGATTCCGGAAACGTATGCCAGCAGAAAAGCCTGCCCAGGTCTCGCGGTCTGAAGATTGACCAAGCCATTGATTTCCAGCACTCCCGCGGGCCGCGCCCGCAAAAGCGCCACAATCAGAGGAGCAAAAGCGACCCAGGAGAAAACGTAGAGTCCGGCGAGAGGAAAAATGAGAACCTGCAGCAGCGACGAGAGCAGAACCAGCAACCAGGCGCTGTAATGAATTTGCCGCACCATCAAGGATAACAAACGCGCGAACCTTGTCATTTCGAAGCGCGTAAGCCTTGTCATTCCGAAGCGCGCAGCGCAGAGGAATCCGCTGCCGCATGCAGTGCCACAGCACTCCGCACGAAGTCGACAATCTCCGCCGTCACATAAGGCGGAGGCACAATCCGAAATACCGGTCGTCCCGCCACCGGTTTCAACGAAACGCTCTGCCAGGCCGTTCCAGACTTCGCCATGTCATGAAGAATCACAGCACCGGCGCGGTCCAGAAATTCTCGCGCCGAAGTCTTGAAATCCTCCGTGCCCGGGTCGAGCACCGTAAGATATAAATCCGGTCGTAGGAACTTCAACACGCTGTTCGATTCCACTATCACATGCCGCGCGCCCTCCAGTCGTTGCCGCAGCGCCGGCATCGCTTCCGCCAGCCTGCCCTGCTCGGTGCGCACCCATAAAGCTCGAGCCGCGCCCGCCACCAGAAAGCGCGAAGTGTCCGACTGTCCGCTCCGGTCTTTCTCCTCGGAGATCGCCCAGCTATGATCGTCCGTCGCGCAGTCGCACGGCGCTCCATCGGCTGAGCAAACTCCGTGCCCATATTGTGTGATCTTCACCGCAGTCCAATCGTATTCGCGCAGCGCGGAAATCAGTCCCGCGACGACGCTGGTCTTCCCCACACTTCGCGAATGCCCGCCAATCACCACAATCGCCACATCTACCTCTTCTTCCCCAACCTAGCCAGCGCCGCCAACTGCTTCAGATACTCCCGCACCGGTTGTGCCGGAGTCCCCCAGAAGGCCACGCCCCTGCCACGCAGCACTTTGTTCGGCAGCACACCGCCCTGCCCGCCCAGCATCACTCCTTCTTCAATGCGGGCATGTTCGCCAATGCCGACCTGGCCCCCAAGCACGACTTCATTCTCAATCACAATGCTGCCGGAAAGCCCGGTCTGCGCCGCGATCACCACGTTCTGCCCCAACCGGCAGTTGTGCCCGATGTGCACCAGGTTGTCGATCTTCGTTCCCTGCCCGATGCGCGTTTCGTCGAGCGCTCCGCGGTCAATCGTCGTATTCGCACCAATCTCAACATCATCTTCGATCACGAGCCTTCCGACTTGCGGAAATTTCTCGTAGCGTCCGCTCTTGGGGTCGCGAACATACCCAAAGCCATCGCTTCCGAGAACCGCGCCCGCATGCACAATCACACGATCGCCCAGCGCGGTCCCCGCATAGAAGGTAACCTTCGGATAAATCTCGCAGTCCCGCCCAACCTTCACCCCGTGCGCAATCGAGCAACCCGCGCCAATCCGCGTGCTCTCACCGATTTCAGCATCCGCCCCGATGACGCTGTACTCCGCGACCACCACTCCCGGCGCTAGACGAGCTGAAGAATGAACCACGGCAGTCGGATGTACGCCGGCGTCATTCCCCTCGCGATTGCCATCCCGCAGAAAGCGCGCCGCCCGCGCGAAGGTCAGTTTGGGATGACGGCTGATGAGCAACGGCTTCCCGGATGCGGTCGCCGCGAATTCCCCCGCAATCACCGCTCCCGCGCCCGATTGCAGCGCCCGCGTAAGATATTTCTCGTCCTCCACAAACACCAGATCGTATTCGGAAGCCGATCCAATGCTGGCCACGCCCTCGACCTCGACTTTCCCATCCCCCTGCAGGCGGGCTTCAACGGCCTCGGCAATCTCTTGCAGCGAGCGCTTCATGGCTCCCACTTTATAGCAGAACAAGGAGGTGACGAAAGTGCTGGCCCAACCGCAATGCTGCCTTCCGGCAGCCTCCAGCCTACAATCACTCTATGCAGAAGAAAGTCTTTTGGATGACCTTCACGGTGCTCGGCCTGCTGGCGGACTTTCTTCTGCCGATTTGGTGGGGCGTGGCCGCGACCGTTCCCATCCTCTTCGCATCCTGGTGGGTCGCCTACCGCAGCGATTGGTTCTAAGCTCAGAAAACTTCAGGATTGGGTCATCGTGAAGAAAGTGTCGGAGTTGGTGACGGTGCACTCGGCGCTGCCTGTCAGCGTCCAAATGCCAGTGATTGTGGCGCTGGTGAGCGTATACGTAACATTCGTCCCGCTCCCATTCTGACTCGCCGTTCCGCTCACGGTTCCGTTAAGAGTAAGCTTGTTGCCGCCCGACTGCACAACGTACGTGATGGTGCCGGTCACGCTGTCGTTCGACTGAACCGTCAGGGGTATTGACCCACTTACGTTTGGCCCGTTGATCGAGGAAAAACAGTTAGCGCTGTTATTGGGGTTATAGTTAAGGAATTGAAAGCTCCGGATATCTAGCGTGGAATTGCCGTTCAGAGTAAAGTCCGTGATAAAGCTAAACCCGGACGCTTGCCCACTGCCTCCGGTCAGCTCCGCCAGCCAGATTCCACCCGCCCCAGTCTGAACCGACGTGGGAGTGCTGCCACAGCCGCCCAACATGAGCGCCATCGTCAGCAGCAGCACAATTGCACCTTGTTTCATGAATGATCCTTGAGCCGGAAATCCGATCCGAATTTGCACAACCAAGATTACAGAGATGCGGCCTGACTGGTCAATGGATGTAAGCCCGGGGGACGATTTCTCTGGCGGCCTCGCGCAGCAAGCGCCGGAATTTGCGACATTTCACAACTTTGACGGCACGCCTTGCACTCAGTAGGTGGTTGAGGTTCGTCGCTCGATCGCCGCGACAACAACTTGCCTGCGTTCAAGCACGACTTCGAACAGGATGCGCCAGTCCCCCACGCGGCGGCGAAAACCAGGCAGACCTTGCAGCTTCCGGATGTCTCCTTGAAATGGGTCTTGCTGCATCTCCGCCAAGGCAGCGAGGACGCGCGTCTTATCGTTCGCAGGAATCCGCTTAAGAGACTTTCTTGCGGGACCGGCGAGGACGACGGTCCATTCCATCGAAGTACTCCTGCAGAGTTATAGAATCGCCGCGTCGATATGCGGCCATGCCCCGGCGGTACGCGCGCGCTTCGGCAGGCGTGGGCAACTCGGCGGGAATCAGCCGCGCCGACAAATATACCCGCAGCGCCTCCCGCACCAACTCCGAGCGCGTCCTGTGTTCCGCCCTCATAGCCCGCTCGATTTCCTTAGCCATCGCCGGTGGGAGCGAAACGGTGAATGTCGTGGACTCCCGCATGGTTGTTACTTTGTCATACTTGATATTAGACGTCAAGTACCCCCACTACAGACCCTCTAGATCCTCCCACACGCTGCGGTCTAACTTGTTCACAGTCGGATTGTCTGGTCGATAACGGACCGTCACTGATCGACCGACGGACAACCGTTGGTGAATGTTGACAGCTGCCGTGTCGACCGACCAAGGACAGCCGCTTTCGCCGATGTAAGACCCACCCGCAAGCGAAAAGCTGTATTCAACAAGCAAGCGGCCACTGCCGCCTAGGATGCGAACGGCAGTAATTTCTCCCTCGACGCTCGGCCAATGCCGATAAAAGAACAGCGAGACGTAATCATACAGGTCGCTAAACATATTTCCCGACCGCCGCTATGCCCCGCGCTTCCCCTTCAACTCCGCCAGCAACTGCTCAATGCGATCCTCTTTTTCCAGCGCAGCCAGCCGGTCTTCCATATTGTCCCCGGCAATCTCCGCCTTCGCCTGTCCCACAGCCTCGGAGTGCGCCACCTTGCGCTTCATGCGGTCGAAAGCCGCGGCTTTCGAGCCGTCTCCAATGGCGAGCCGGGCGTCGCTGGCTTTACCCACGGCGCGGGCCCGTCGATGCTGCGCGATCAGCAGATCGGCCTTGGCCTGCGCCTCAGCCAATTTCTGCTCAAGTTGGCGCAGCGCCGACTTCAAGCTCTCCACCTGCGCTTTCTGATCAGCCACCTGCTGCGCGAAGTTCTCGCTCATCTCGCGATAGCTTTCCACGCGCTGCAGCGAGGCGCGCGCCAGGTCGTCCTGTTTCTTGTCGACCGACAGCTCAGCCTTCCGCATCCATTCCGCCACTTTGTCTTCATTCTCTTTTTGTTTTTTCTCGAGCAGATGCTGATCGGCGATGGCGATCGCCACCTGCGTCTTCACCTGCAGCAGTTGGTTCTGCATATCGAGAATCACCTGCTTGATCATCTTTTCCGGCTCCTCGGCCTTATCGATCAGGTCGTTGAGGTTGGCCCGGACTAACGTCGAAACACGCTCGAGTAATGCCATGGTGGACTCCTTTTTTTTGCTCTGGCTCTTAACTACCTCCGAACTGTCATCCTGAGCGGAGTGACTGGTTCGCGAAGCGAAGCAGTCACGGAGTCGAAGGATCCCTAGTCCCTCAGCTCGATTCGGCCCCGCAGGGTGTTCCCACAACCGCTCTTTTCCTAACAACCTAGCTCTCCAACTGTCCACTTCTTCCTTCATGCTTCTGATGGATCACCGCGCACTCGGGACATACCTTCTCCGAACGGCGAAAAGACGCCCCGAGTAACATCCCAATCGCAATTCCAATGCCCAGCCAGATCGCAATATGCCCGGCCAGAACACCGGCGACCGCTCCCAACGCCGCTCCCAGCGCGACGCCCAATCCCGTATGTTTCGACTTGTTAGCCATCTCCTAGCTCCTGAAAGCAGCAACCAAAAACGAAAATGGAAGAGGGACGAGGGACGAGCCGAAGCTCGTCCCTCCGTTCATTACTTCGTCGCGCCAGCTCCTGGCTTGGCCGTCTTATCTCCGATCTGCCGCACTTTACCCAGCAACTCCGCCAGCGGCATGCCTGAGAGCGTCTCGAACAATGCCGGCACCTGCGCCGCCATTTTGGTGATGTCGCCGGTCAGCTTGTTCATCCCCGAAGCATCGCCGTTTCCAGTCGAGACGATGGTGATCTTGTCGACGTTCGCCAGCGGACTGGCCAACGCCCTCACCACTTCCGGCATCGCAGTGAACAGCCGGTCGATTACGGCCGCCTGGTTGTATTCCTGATAAGCCTCGGCTTTCACGTTCATGGCCTTGGCTTCGGATTCACCTTTCTTGAAAATGATCTCCGCTTCCGCCTCGCCCTGCGCCCGTATCGATGATGCATGGCCTTCCGCTTCGGAGATCAGGCGCTGCTTCTCGGCTGCGGCCAAAGTCTCAATCCGCTGCCGTTCGATCTCCGCCTGCTTCAACACGGTTGCGATCAGTTCCTTTTCGCGGCGATTGATTTCCGCTTCCTGCACCTTGACCTGCTGTTCTTTTTCAATCTGCTGAACTTTCACCTGCTCCGCCACAACCTGCTGCTGCATGATGTTGGTCTGGATGTCATAAGCCTTATCGGCCTGCGCCTGCTGGCGTTTTGTGACTTCCAGAAATTGCGCCTTCTTCACTTCGAGATCCCGCTGCGATTCGGCCTGCTTGGCCAATGACAAGGTCTCCGCCAACACCCGTTCCTGGTCGGCCTGCGCCTTGGCTACAGCCGCTTCCCGCTGTGCCAGTGCGCGCTTGATCGCGGTGTCGCGGTCGGCTTCCGCCGTGGCCACGTCGGCGTCGCGCTTGATGCGCGCCACATCGGGCTTACCCATGTTGGTGATGTATTCGTTCTTGTCGCGGACTTCCTTGATGGTGAACGAGATTACTTCCAACCCCATCTTGTTCATGTCTTCCGCACAAGTGGAGCGCATGCGGTCGGAAACCATTTCCGGCTGCTTCACGATTTCCTCCACGGTGAGCTGGCCGATGATGCCGCGCAGATGGCCTTCCATCACCAGCCGGATCAGTCCCTCACGCTCCTGGTCGGTCTTGGTGAGAAACTGCTCGGCAGCCGTCAGTACCGACTCCCGGTCGGACTTCACTTTGATCTGCGCGACGGCTTCCACCGTCACTGCGACGCCTTGTTTGGTGTAGAGATCCTGCTGCGGCGCAACGTCGAACGACATCAGTTCCAAAGACAGGTCGCGGCAAATCTGCACCATCGGAAGAACCAGCGTGCCGTGTCCCTGCACCACGCGCGTCCCGCCCAGGCCATACACGATGAGTGCTTCGTGCGGCCCTGCTTTGCGATATAGCCTGGCCATTCCGCTCATCAGGAACAGAAGGACCATCACTCCCAGCCCGGCGAAAATCCAAATCTCGACCATGCGTGACATCTCCGGCATAACGCCTCCTTCTACGAATGCAGTTTTGAAAGCGCGCGGCCCCTAGCCGCGCCGTTACCTAACTCGGAATGCTGCACAGGTTGCAACTCGTTCAGGTTGCGATCCACGATCCAGTTATTTATGTGGTAGACGAAACCCAGCGCGACATAAAAGACTGCAAGCATTGACCACCTGGCGAAACTCGAAACCGCCGCGCCGCGCGCGGCATAACCGGCGACGGTAAAGATCACAAGCATGAAAACCGTCGTTCCCAACGCCAGCATCAGAGATCCCTCCCGCGACGTATAGCCGTTGGGCTGCCAATTGATGTCGAAGTGCACCGCAATTCGCGCCGGAAGACGATCCCATGCGCTCCAATAGCGCAGTGCGGTCAGCGGCAACGCCAGCCAGGTCAGGCCAACTGCGATTTGAAAATATTTTCGTTCCATAAAATTCATCTCCTCTGAAGAGCGCCGCAATAAACGAGCGCAACGTCCTGCTACTCATTCCCCGGACAACTCGCTCCACAGCCGCACATAGGCAATTCCCTTTTCGTAACGCGTGATCACCACTTCGGTCCCTTTGGCGATAGCGCTGCTGTCGTCGCTGCGAGCGCCGCACACACGGCGTGTGCCCATCTGCGTATAAACGATTTCGCCGGTTCCGCCTTCGCGGATCGGGCTGCAGATTCGACCCAGCACTCCCACCATTTCGTAATCCGCGGGGTCCATGTTCTCGTCCTCCGAGATCAACACCTTGCTCAGAAACAGGAACACAATGCCTCCACCAATCAGCCCGCTGGTGGCCGAAGCCAGCAATCCGAAGCCGACCCAGAGACCGGAGTAACGAGTGAGCAGATAGCCAGCACCTCCAAACCAGGCCAGGAACGCGGTCAGCGTGACGAAGTTGAATGGTGAAACGCCGCCGCGCTGCGCATGCGCGTTGGCCGCACCAGCGGATGCATCAGTTGCAACCGGAGCGTGACCAGCGGTAACCGGACCATGCGCCGCGCTGGCGCCGGCCGCATTCCCGACGTGCCCGTGAAAGTGCGGGAGATGAAGGCGGCCTGTGCGCGAACCTCCGAAGACGAAAGAAAAAAAACTCAAGCAGAAGCCGACCGCGAAGCAGATCAGGTAAAAGTTCGCCCAGGTCATGGAGTAGTTCATCGAATTCTCCTCCCTTCTGCCTTCGCGGCACGACCGTGACTTTCTCGACTCCGACTTGCGTGACGATGATTTCCTCTCGCCACTAACTCCGGCCGCAGCGCCTCGAGCAGACGTTCGGCCAGTCCAGGCGTGTCGAGAATCGCGCCGAGTAGCAGCAAACTGCGTCTCGTGTCTTTCTCGCGCGCGGCCTTGATCAGCACGTCGCTCACTTCCGGATCGCTGACGAAGCGCTCCGAACCTTGCAGCAACCAGACGTCAAGTTGGCCTTCCGTCGTTCGCAGGTCCGAGGTCAGTTCCGTGTGATAGCCGTCAGGATCATCCACCAAAAAGCCGGGATGAACCTTGAAGAACCTGGCCAGCAGCGCGCGCGACGACTGCGTCATGTGCGGCCTCGCGCCGTTCTCGATCTGCGACAAGTACGACTGGCTGATGCTCTTGCGCAGTTCCTGGCGAACGGCCTTTACCATCTCCTGCTGCGTCATGGGACGGTTGAGGCCGCGCAGCGAGCCTTCCACCTCGCGCAGGTAACGTATTTTCTCCCCCAGTTTCATATTCCAGATCGCTATATGTATATTGCAATATGCAATGTCTGTCAAGAAACGGATTTGGCGTGTTTTGAGGAGCTTGCGGCGGGGTTACAAGCCGGCTTCGATGCGGGAGCGCGGGTCGAGGTAGTCGCGCAGAGCGTCGCCGATGAAGTTGAAGGACAGCACAGCGAGCATCACGGCGAGCGCGGGAAAGAGGACGAGGTGTGGCGCGTCGAACAGATGGGCGCGGCCGTCGTTGAGCATCGTACCCCAGCTTGCTGTGGGTGGCGGCACGCCGAGTCCGAGAAAGCTCATGGTGGCTTCGGCGAGGATGGCTCCGGCCATGCCAATCGCGGCCTGCACGATCACGGGCTGAATGATGTTCGGGAGAATGTGACGGACGATGATTCTAAGGTCGCTCGCGCCGAGGGCGCGGGCGGCTTCGACGAATTCGCGCTCACGCGCGGCGAGGACTTGTCCGCGGACTAAGCGGGCGTAGCCGACCCAGCCTCCGAGCGAGAGCGCAAGAACGAGATTGAAGATGCCGGGGCCGCGGAAGGCTACGAACGCAATGGCCAGCAGGATTCCGGGGAACGAGAGGAACGCGTTCATCAGGACTACGTTGACGAAGCGGTCGATGCCTCCGCCGTAGTAGCCGGCGATAGAGCCGATGATGAGACCGAGGGCGAGCGAAGTGACGACAACGCAGCTTCCTACCAACATCGAGATACGAGCGCCGTAGATGATGCGCGAGACAATGTCGCGGCCGAGCTCGTCGGTGCCGAACCAGTGGGCGTGCGATGGAGTATCGAGGCGCGCGGGGAGATTGATGGCGGCAGGATCCTGCGGCGCGATCCAGGGCGCGAACAGGGCGAAGATCACGAAGACTACGACCAGCACGAGGCCGGTTGCCGCCAGCGGGTTGTGGCGGGCATTTCCGATGACTGATCGGGTGAGCGAGATGGAAACGGTCGACACGTTCGCTTGTGGAATTCTAATCGTTAATAATTCTGCTCTCCATTGCTTCTGAGGTACTGCGAGGATGGGAAACTCTTTTGATTTTGTCGATACCCCCTCCCCCGGGGGTCCACTGGAATCATTACGTTAGCAGGAAGTTCCCCGCAAAATCCGGAGCGCAAAAGAGTTAGAGGTCAAAATCTAGAGAACACAGGACTTGCGTCCGTTGCGTTCTCCACTGTCTGTACCGCCTCCGCCTTGACCATTCTGGTCTAATTGAGAATCGAGCGCAAGGTCAGATGTCACAA
>Ga0209693_10000123_pt1 | contig 30092 bp, 25 predicted proteins | sample HubBroMetageWRM3_FD_188345 | JGI IMG/M metagenome (GOLD analysis project Ga0209693, IMG submission 188345) | Warmed soil microbial communities from the Hubbard Brook experimental Forest, New Hampshire - Hubbard Brook CCASE Soil Metagenome WRM 3... | ecosystem: Environmental > Terrestrial > Soil... | reverse complement strand
CCCCTGGAGAATTTCGGCATCGCCCGCGGCCGCGACACAGACGACCGCGTCGCGCGCCTGTTCCAACGCGTCGGGCTCAGGCCTGACGCCATGCGCAAGTACGCCCACGAATTCTCCGGCGGCCAGCGCCAGCGGCTGGGCATCGCCAAGGCCTTGTCGGTCAGCCCCGACCTGATCGTGGCCGACGAGCCGGTGTCGGCGCTCGACGTCTCGGTGCAGGCGCAGGTGCTGAACCTGCTGATCGACCTGCAGGAGGAATACGGCCTCGCCTATCTCTTCATCAGCCACGACCTCGCCGTGATGCGCCATATCAGCCATCGCATCGCGGTGATGTATCTCGGCCGCATCGTCGAGCTCGCCGACAAGCGCACGCTGTTCGCCAAGCCGCTGCACCCCTACACCGAGGCGCTGCTGTCGGCCGCGACCGCGCCCGACCCCAAGCGCCGCCGGCAACGCAAGCGCATCGTCCAGGGCGACGTGCCGAGCCCGGCCAAGCCGCCGCCCGGCTGCCACTTCCATACGCGCTGTCCCTACGCGATTGCCGAGTGCCGGGTGACGGCGCCGCCCCTGATCGAGGTCGCCGCCGGCCACCACGTCGCTTGCCTGCGCCGCCCCGTCGGCGGCGATCACGGGCCACTGCCGATCGCCTAGCGCGATTTCTCTGTAACGCTCGCCTTTGCCATTTCGTCCTCCAGGGAGAGGAGGACACAGGCATGCGACGGCGGTCTTTTTTGGCTCTTTCGGGAGCCTGCCTTGTCTGCGGATGTTCAGGTGCCGTGCACCAGCTGCCGCAGATCAGCCAGGGCAATCTCGGCCTGGCGCAAGCCGAGGTGCAGGGGGCGGGTGGGCCGCCGCCGCGCCGTGTCGTGACGGATGACGAAGTGCTTGCAACCTTGCAGAGCGCGACGCGGCGTATTCGCGCGCCGGCCGCCCAGGTCTGCGGCGAGATGAATGTCGGCGTGTGCGACTGGCATTTTGGTGCGGTGCGGGACAGGTCGATGAATGCTGGCGCCTGGCCGAACGGGCTGATCACAGTCAACCGCGGCATCGTCGAGTACGCGGCCAACGAGGAGGAAGTCTGCCTGGTAATCGCCCATGAGATGGGCCATCAGGCGGCCAACCACATCGCAACGAGCCAGCGCAACAAAGCGGTTGGCGCTCTGATCGGAGCCGTTCTTCTCGGTGCCGCCGGCGCCGCTGCGGCGCACGGCAGCTACGGCAGCGCCGCCGTCACTCGGTCCGCTGCGCAAACGGGAGCGAATATCGGCGGGGCTATTGGCGGGATATCCTTCTCGAAGGAGCAGGAGCGCGAGGCGGACTACCTGGCGGCGGTGATCTTGTACCGCGCCGGCGTCGATCTCGATAAGGCGCGAGGCTTCCTGGTTACGATGGCAAGGGCATCGGGCCAGAAGGTAACGGGAATGCTGGATACGCACCCGGCGGGGCCTGAGCGGATTGCCGGTTGGGATCGGGCGGTCGCCGAAATTCGTGCGGCGAACGGACGGCTGCCGCGGCGGGCGTCTTAACGAAACATGCTCTGGGACGGCCACGCGCCGACTGAGGTTTGGTCTGCCGCGCGATGACTTTTTGCGCGATGCGGTGCGCAAAACTCGAGTTCGACCGCGACCAGTCGCCCAAATGCGGAAATTGGTCGAGTCCGAGTGCTTCGCCGCGCCGGCCTTTGCTAACGCCTCGCGCCCGGCGCGGTGTCGCGAAGATAGGTGAGGGCAGCCTGCACGCCGGCCGCCTTGTGCGGCACCTTGGCCAGACCGAGCGCCATCTCGACCCCCGACAGCGTGCCCATCAGCATGAGGTCATTGAAGTCGCCGAGATGGCCGATGCGGAACACCTTGCCCGCCACTTTGGTGAGGCCCTGGCCGAGCGAAAGGTTGAAGTTCTCCAGCGCCACCTTGCGGAAGGCGTCGGCGTCGTGGCCCTCGGGCATGACGATCGCTGTCAGCGAGCCCGAATAGGCCGTGGGATCACTGCACAGGATCTCCAGTCCCCAGGCGGTGACGGCGGTGCGCGTCGCCTCGGCGTGGCGGGCGTGGCGCGCGAACACGGAGTCGAGCCCTTCCTCGAGCAGCATGTCGCAGGCCTCGCTCAGGCCATAGAACAGGTTGGTGGCGGGCGTGTAGGGGAACCAGCCGTTGGCGTTGGCGGCCAGCATGTCGTCCCAGTTCCAGAACGCCTTGGGCAGCTTGGAACCCTTGGAGGCCGCGACGGCCTTCTCGCTCACCGCGTTGAAGGAAAGGCCGGGTGGCAGCATCAGGCCCTTCTGCGAGCCCGCCACGGTGACATCGACACCCCAGGCATCGTGGCGGTAGTCGATCGAGCCCAGCGAGGAGATCGTGTCGACCAGCAGCAGGGCAGGGTGACGTGCTGCATCGATCGCCCGGCGCACCGCACCGATGTCGCTCACCACGCCGGTCGAGGTCTCGTTGTGCACGATGCACACCGCCTTGATCGCGTGGTCCTTGTCCTCTTTCAGGCGCTTCTCGATGGCGGCGGGATCGGCGGGCTTGCGCCAGTCGCCGCCCATGAATTCCGACTTGATGCCGAGCTTGTCGGCCATCTTCTTCCAGAGCGAGGCGAAGTGCCCGGTCTCCCACATCAGCACGAGATCGCCGGCCGACAGCGTGTTGACCAACGCCGCCTCCCAGGCGCCGGTGCCCGACGCCGGATAGACGATCACCGGCTGCCTGGTCTGGAAGACCTGGCGGACGCTGCGCAGGACCTTCTTGGCCAGCGCATTGAACTCTGGTCCGCGGTGATCGATGGTCGGATAATCCATCGCCCGCAGGATCCGGTCGGGAACGTTGGTCGGCCCGGGGATCTGCAGGAAGTGCCGTCCGCTGGGATGTGAGTTCAGGCGCATTTTTGACGCCCTCCGCGCGTCTTGTATTTTCTATACAATAAGTCGGACCGGAGTGAACCTCGATTGAACACGCTTGAACAGACCTTGCGCCGCACCATCAAGGGCGACGTTTTCTTCGACGCCGCGTCGCGCGGGCGCTATTCGACCGACGCCTCGATCTACCAGATCGAGCCGCTGGGCGTGGTCGTGCCGCGCGACGAGACCGACCTCGCGCTGGTCGTCGACGTGGCGCGCGACGCCAAGGCAGCGATCCTGCCGCGCGGCGCCGGCACGTCGCAATGCGGCCAGACGGTGGGCGAGGCGCTGGTCGTCGACGTCTCCAAATACCTGCGCGAGGTCGTGGGCTTCAACAAGGACCGCGCCGAGGTGACGGTCCAGCCCGGCGTCGTGCTCGACCAGCTCAACGCCTGGCTCCGGCCGCACGGCCTCTGGTACCCGGTCGATGTCTCGACCTCGGCACAGTGCACCCTGGGCGGCATGGCGGGCAACAATTCCTGCGGCAGCCGCTCGATCCGCTACGGCAACATGGTGCACAACGTGGCCTCGATCGACGCCATCCTGGCCAGTGGCGAGCGCGCGCGCTTCGGCTCGGCGCGGCCGGAGGACATGCCGCCGGCGGTGCGCACCATCGCCGACAAGGTGGCTGCACTGGCCTTCGCCGAGCGCGACGAAATCGAACGCCTGTGGCCCAAGGTGCTGCGCCGGGTCGGCGGCTACAATCTCGACATCTTCTTTCCGCAGTCGGAGCGGCCCTACACGCTCGACAACTCAGTGAACCTCGCTCATCTGCTGGTGGGCAGCGAGGGCACCTTGGCGGTGACGCAGCGCCTGACGTTGAAGCTGGTCCCCTTGCCCAAGCACAAGACCCTGGGCGTCGTGAACTTCGCGAGCTTCTACAAGGCGATGGACAGCGCCCAGCACATCGTGAAGCTGAAGCCCACAGCGGTCGAGCTGGTGGATCGCACCATGATCGAGCTGGCGCGCGCCAATCCCGCCTTCCGGCCAGTCATCGAGCGCGCCCTGATCGGAAACCCCGAGGCCATCCTGCTGGTCGAGTTCGCGGGCGAGGAGCGCGAGGCTCAATTGCGCGATCTCGCGCGGCTGGTCGAGCTGATGGGCGATCTCGGCCTGCCCGGCAGCGTGGTCGAGATGCCCGAGCCCAGGCCGCAGGCCGAGCTGTGGGAAGTCCGCAAGGCCGGGCTCAACATCATGATGTCCATGAAGGGCGACGGTAAGCCCGTGTCCTTCATCGAGGATTGCGCCGTGCCGCTGGAGCATCTGGCGGCGTATACCCAGCGCCTCACCGACGTGTTCACCAAGCACGGCACGCGCGGCACCTGGTATGCCCATGCCTCGGTCGGCACCTTGCATGTGCGGCCGATCCTCGACATGCGCCGCGAGGGCGCGACAAAAATGCGGGCGATCGCCGAGGAGGCCTCGGCGCTGGTGCGCGAGTACAAGGGCGCCTACTCCGGCGAGCACGGCGACGGGCTGGTGCGCTCGGAATGGGTGGGCTGGCAGTTCGGGCCCAGGCTCACCAAGGCGTTCGAGACGGTCAAGGATCTGTTCGACCCCGCGGGCATTCTCAACCCCGGCAAGATCGTGCGGCCCTCGCGCATGGACGATCGCGCGCTGTTCCGCTTCAAGCCGGGCTACAAGACGGTCGACTACAAGCCCGCCCTCGACTGGTCGGCCTGGAATGTCCAGAACGACCCGCTGACCGAGGCGTTGACCGCGCCGGACAGCGGCGGCGATTCGACCGGCGGCTTGGCCAAGGCCGCCGACATGTGCAACAACAACGGTCATTGCCGGAAGTTCGACGCCGGCACGATGTGCCCGTCCTTCCGCGTGACGCGCGACGAGGTGCACCTGACGCGCGGTCGCGCCAACACGCTGCGACTCGCGCTGTCGGGACAGCTCCCCGGAGCGCTCACGTCCGATGCCGTGGCCGCGGCCATGGATCTCTGCGTGAGCTGCAAGGGCTGCAAGCGCGACTGTCCGACCGGCGTCGACATGGCGCGCATGAAGATCGAGGTGAAGTCGGCGCGGCGCATGAGCAAGGGGCTCAGCCTGCGCGACCGCCTGATCGGCAATTTGCCGGAGATCGCGCCGTATGCGCGGCGCCTGCCCTGGCTGTTCAACCTCGCCTGGTTCGTTCAGTCCTATCTCGGCTTTGCCAAACGGCGCTCCTTGCCGAAATGGCGCAGCGATACGTTCCTCGCCACCACCGACGTCGACCAGCGCGACGCCACGGTCGTGATCTTCGCCGACACCTTCTCCAACAATTTCGAGCCGGGACTGCTGCACGCCGCGCGCCGCGTGCTCGATGCGGCCGGCCATCGCGTCGCCGTCGCCTGGCCGACCTTAGGCGCTCCGGCGCTGTGCTGCGGCCGCACCTTCCTGGCGACCGGTCAGGTCATGAAGGCCAAGAGCGAAGCGCGCCGGTTGCTGCAGGCGTTGCTGCCGTTCGTGGCCAAGGGCGTGCCGATCGTGGGCCTCGAGCCGTCGTGCCTGTTCACCTTGCGCGACGAGTTTCTCGCCATGGGCCTGGGCGAGGAGGCGCAGGCGGTCTGCGACAACGCCTTCCTGTTCGAGGAATTTCTGGTGCGCGAGAAGAAGGCGGGGCGGCTCAAGCTCGAGCTGAAGCCGCTGCCGCAGAAGACGGCCTTGCTGCACGGTCACTGCCACCAGAAGGCGTTCGGTGCGATGAGCGCCGTGCAGGAGGCGCTGTCGCTGGTGCCGGACCTCGCCGTCAGCGTGATCGAATCGAGCTGTTGCGGCATGGCCGGCAGCTTCGGCTACGAGGCCGAGCACTACGAGATGTCGATCGCCATGGCCGAACTGTCGCTGCTGCCGGCCGTGCGCAAGGCCGATCCCGACGCGCTGATCGTGGCCGACGGCACGTCGTGCCGGCACCAGATCGCCGACGGCAGCAATCGACAGGCGGTACATGTCGCCGAGGTCCTGGCGCAGGCGCTCGCATAGCGTCCTCCCCACGCTACGCGTGGGGAGGTGCCCGGAGGGCGGAGGGGTCGTGAGATACACACGCAAAAGTTGAATATTCTTCATACTTACGCCTAATGTGCATGATCATCTCCCGGGATGATTCATTTCGCGCGCAAGCTGCGCAGTAACCTCACTGATGCCGAACGACGGCTCTGGAGTCGTTTACGTCGCCGCCAGTTGAGCGGCTTCAAGTTCAGAAGGCAGCATCCGGTCGGCATCTATGTTTGTGATTTCATTTGCCTGGAAGCCGCAGTCATCGTTGAGCTTGATGGCAGGCAGCACCTCGACCGGGCTCCGGAAGATTTGCATCGAGATGCGTTCCTGAGGGAAAAGGGATACCGGGTTCTGAGGTTCTGGAACGGCGATGTCCTGAGCCGGACGAACAGCGTTGTAGACACAATCTTTGAAGCATTGCAGCGATCCGAAATGGACGGACGCTTCGACTGAGGCTCCTGACCCCTCCGCCCGCTACGCGGGCACCTCCCCCGCGGAGCGGGGGAGGAAGCAAGCTCCGCGTTGCAGCTTCGACGCCGCTGTGGCACGGTCCGCGCGCCATGCAGCAACGTCCAAGCAATCCATATTCCAGTGCTGAAATCGACCGCGCCAGCCATGAGCGCGAGGACGAGGAGCGCATGATCGAGCTCGCCTCGTCCGGCGCGGCGCGCTTCGTGCCCATCGACACCGAGAAGAACCTGGTGAAGACCGGCGGCAACCCCGAGGCGGTGTTTTTGCAGGGCATGATGGGCCGCGCCATCGCCAATGCCGCCGACACCCAGGTTTTCCTGGGCTATGTCGAGGGCACGCCCTATTTCGCCGTCGACGTCACCGGCAAGGACGTGCCGCTGAAGGAGCTCGGCGAGTTCGTCGATCTGCGCCAGGTCGGCGCGCTCTTGTTCGCGCGCGAGGGCTCGATCCTGGCCTATGCCCGCGGCATGACCTACTGGCATCGCCGCCATCGCTATTGCGGCGTGTGCGGCGCCAGCACCAAGGTGGTGCGCGGCGGGCATGTGCGGCAATGCACCAACGAGAACTGCAAGACCGAGCATTTCCCGCGCACCGATCCGGCGGTCATCATGCTGGTCCATCACGGCGACAAGTGCCTGCTGGGCCGCGGCAAGCACTTTCCCCGTGGCATGCACTCGACCCTGGCGGGCTTCGTCGAGCCGGGCGAGAGCTTCGAGGATGCCGTGGCGCGCGAGGTCTACGAGGAGGTGAAGGTCAAGGTGAAGAATGTGACCTACCGTTCCTCGCAGCCCTGGCCGTTTCCCGCCTCAGTGATGATCGGCTTCCATGCCGAGGCCGAGGGACTCGACATCAGCGTCAACGAGTCCGAACTCGAAAGCGCGCTGTGGCTGAGCCGCGAGGAACTACGGCCCGAGAACCTGCCCAAGGACGGCTCGTTCTTCATGCCGCGCCGCGATTCCATCGCCCGCCGCCTGATCGAGGAATGGCTGGGCCATGAGGCCGGACCGTCGATCAGCGGCTGATCCATTAACAAGGACGAACATGACCGCCCAACTCTTCACCCCGGTCGAGATCGGCGGCGTCACGCTGCCCAACCGCATCGTCGTGTCGCCGATGTGCCAGTATTCGTCGGTCGACGGCAGCGCCCAACCCTGGCACCATGTGCATTACGGCCTGCTGTCGATGTCGGGCGCCGGCCTGCTCTGCATGGAGGCGACGCATGTCGAGCGCGAGGGCCGTATCACCCAAGGCTGCGCCGGCCTGTACAGCGATGAAAACGAAGCGGTGCTAAGGCCCATCGTCGAATGGACGCGGGCCTGGATGCCGCAAGTCAAGCTCGGCATCCAGCTCGCCCATGCCGGCCGCAAGGCCTCGGCACAGCGGCCGTGGAAGGGCGGGGGTCCTCTGACGCAGGCCGATGCGCCCGACCTGCCGTGGACGACCTGCTCGGCGTCGGCGATCCCCTACGACACCAAGTGGCACACGCCGGTCGCCCTCGACGCGGTGGGCCTGAAGCGCGTCAAGCAGGCCTTCGTCGAGGCCACCGTGCGCAGCGCGCGCCTGGGCTTCGACCTGATCGAGCTGCACGGCGCGCACGGCTATTGTCTCAACCAGTTCCTGTCGCCGCTCAGCAACCATCGCAGCGACGAGTACGGCGGCACCATGGAGAAACGCCGGCGCTTCCCGCTCGAAGTGTTCGAGGCCTGCCGCAGGCTGTGGCCGCGCGACAAGGCGCTCGGCATCCGCCTCAGCTGCGTCGAATGGGCCGAGGGCGGATTGACGATCGAGGACACGATCGAGACAGCCCGCCAACTGAGGGCGCTGGGCTGCGACTTCGTCGATGCGAGCTCGGGCGGCAATGCATCCCACCAGAAGATTGCGCTCGGCCCGGGCTATCAGGTGCCGTTCGCTGCGCGCATCCGCAAGGAGGTGGGCATCAAGACGTGGGCGGTGGGTCTCATCACCGAGCCGGAGCAGGCCGCGCACATCATCGCCGCGGGCGAAGCCGACTGCACCGTGCACGCCCGACCGTTCCTGCTCGATCCGCGCTGGGCCTGGAACGCCGCCCGTGCGCTGGGCGTCGAGCCGCCGTCGCTGCCGCTGCCGGCGGCGCGCGCCAGCACCATCCTGCCGTTCAAGCCGCAGCCTGCGCTGGTCAGGGCCGCGGACTAGCGTCCTCCAAGATTGGAATCGGCCATGGCCTCCAGATGGCGGTGGTTTCTGCGTATGGCGAGGATCGTCGCAAGCGGCGTCGTCTTCGCTATTGTCGTCCTCGAGATCCAGCTCGCCCTGGGCTTCCGTCTCGTCGATACGCCGCTCTTCCGCTACCCGTGGCCTACCGTCGGCCTGATCGTCGCCGCGCTGGCCTTTGCCGCTTACAACACCTGGACGACAACCACGGGCGCCTGGGCGAGCGTCGGCATCGCCGCCTTTGTTGTTGCCGTGATGCCGTTCAACGCCCTCCTCGAGCCGGCTCCGCCACCCATCCCCGTGGATTTCTGGACCGCGGGCGGGGCCCTGCGGATCGAACGCACCATGACCGTGGAGCGGAGTTATCCCATCGTTCTGGTTCTGAACGGCCCCAAGGATGTCAGCGGCAAGACGCCGGCGCCGATGACGGGTGGCAGCGGCCCGGGCGCGGGCGACGGCGAAAGCGTGCTGGCGCACCTGTCCGGCGAGCCGCGTTCGGCCTTCGCCATCGTGCCCGACAAGGACGAGCCCAAGCCGCTTAACGTCACAGGCGACACGCGCTGGGATTGGCGCGTGACGCCCAGGCAGGAGGGACCTCAGAGATTGCTCCTCGAGCTCGACACCGCGGCGAAAACGCCGGCAGGCGCGGCAGCGAAGGGCAATATCTATCGGCATTTCGTCTTCATCACGGTACAGGCCCCGACATGGTACGAGGCCGCCCGCAGATGGGTCATCGGCCTGGTTTCGGGGTCCTGACCACAAGCCGCGCCTTTGCTCGCGGGGCGGGGGGCGTTACCTTCCCTCCATGAGTCCCGACTCGTCCCAGCCCCGGTCACCGGCTGACGCTGCTCCGCCGGCCGCCGACGCTGGTACGCTCGCAGCCGCGATCCCGGCCGAGACCATGCCGAGCCCGGTCGAGACCGCGCGAGCAGCCCCAGCCGAGCCCGCGGTTGAGCCGGCCGCGTTGCCTCCTGCCGCGCCGCCCCCCGTGGAGCCGCCGCCCGTCGAGCTGCCACCCGCCGCAGCCGCGACGCCGCCGCCCGCCGCGGCGGCGCTCCGGCCCGTCGCCAAAAGCCGGCTGCGCCGCCTCGTCACGGTCGGCGGCACGTTGCTCCTGCTGTTCATCCTCTGGGAGACCTTCACCTTCTTCGTCGCCTATACCGACGACGCCTATGTGCGCTCCGACCTGGTTGCCGTGGCGCCGGAGGTGACAGGACGCATCATTGCCGTGCATGTCGTCGACAACCAAACCGTCAAGAAGGGCGACAAGCTGGTGTCGATCGACCCCGTGCCATTCCAGCTCGACGTCAACACACGCCAGGCGCAGATCGACGAGGCGTCTTCATTGCTCAAGGTAGCCCAGGAACAGCTTTCCACGGCGCAGGACGCCCTTGTCGCCGCCACCTCGTCCCATACCTATGCCGTCGAGCAGCAGGCCCGGTTTGCCGTGCTGGCGGCGAGTAACAACGCGCCGCGCGCCGAACTAGACCGCTATAACGACGAGCTGCGGCGCGCCACGGCGGAGATGAACATGTCGCAGGTCGCGATCGCCAAGGCGCAGACCAGCATCAACGTCGCCCAGGCCGCCCTCGACGTGGCCAACGCCGAGATGGCGACGGCGCAGTGGAGGCTCAGCCGCACGGAGATCGTGGCGCCCGTCAACGGGGCCATCACCAATCTCACCATCCGCCCGGGCGACACGGCGACGGTGAACATACCCATGATCGGCATCGTCGATGCCGACGCCTGGCGCATCATGGCCAACTACAAGCAGTACTACATCCGCTCCTTCGAGGTTGGTGGCGAGGCCTGGGTGTGGCTCGACAGCGCCCCCTGGCACTTCCATCGCGCCAAGATCACCGGCATCGCCCGCGGCTTCAGCCGCGATCCGCAGGCGCCCATGCTGCTGCCCTACGTCGCGCCGACGACCGACTGGATCCGCCTGCAGCGGCGCATTCCGGTGACGATCGTGCTGGTCGATCCACCGCCGGACGCCAAGCTCTACATGGGCGCCGATGCCCGCACCGTTATTTTTCCCAAGGGCGGAACCTTCCGGTGATACGGAAGTTCACCAAGGCCGTCGTTTCGGATTTTGCCGAGATGGGCGACATGGTCGGGCAGACGCTCGCCGGCTATTGGCGGGAGCTCGGTGAGCTGGGCGAGGACCCGGCGCGCACGCGGCAGGGCGTGGTCGCCGCCTGCTCGGTGATGCTGGCGACCACGCTGGCGCTTGTGCTTCAGGTCGAATCGCCGTGGTGGGCGGCGATCAGCGGGTTCATGTCGCTGATGGCGACAGGCGCCGGTTCGGTGCGCCGCGGGATCCTGAGAATGACCGGAACGATCGCCGGTGCGGTGCTGGGCTTCGTCATGGCGCGCTGGCTGCCCTACGACCATTTCGCGCTCTACCTGTTCCTCGCCGCGGTCACCATGCTGGGTGTGATCGCCATGCAGGTGAGCCCGCACGGCCTCGCCTGGCTGTTCCTCACGATAACCTCGAGCATGGTGCTCCTGTACAGCCTGAATGACCCGCTGCAGGCACTCGACACGGCCTTCTACCGGACGTTCGAAGTGGCGATCGGCGTCGTCTCCGCCATCATCGTCGCCAACCTGCTGCAGGACTGGCATGCCGATCCGCCGCCGACGGCACCGGGATGGCGGCACCTGCTGGGCGCGCAATGGCCCGCGGTCCTGCACGGTGCGCGTTCGGCGATCGCCGTCGTCGTCTTGTTGCAGGTCTGGATCCTGATCGACTTGCCGGAGGTGACGCAGATGGCCATCACGATCGCCGTGGTGATGTCGGCGCCGGTCATCGCCTCTGGTGGCCTGAGCACCCGGCAAGCCGTCGCCCAACGGGCCCTGCATCGTATCATCGGCTGCCTGCTGGGCGGCATCGTGGCGCTGGGCTGCCTGGCGTTGGACGTGACGTCGTTCCCGTGGTGGCTCGCCATGATTGGAGGCGCCGTGTGGGTCGGCATGCACGTGCAGGTCGGCAAGCACGGCGTCGGCTATGTCGGCACCCAGGCGGCGTTCGTCTTCATCGTCACCTTGATCCAAGGATCCAAGCCGCCCGACAGCATCCTGCCCGGCGTCGACCGCTTCGTCGGTATCACCGGGGGGCTGGCCATCCTGCTGATCGTGTCGCTGCTGCTGTGGCCGCGCGAGGCGGAGTTCGGCGAGGACAAGGCGTCGGCGGCCGACTGACGCAGCCGCCACCCATGCAAATCATGATGGGCTCTCGTCGTTGGGCGCGCTTGCTCGCAAGAGCGGGATCGCTAGTTTCCGGCGCATGAACGTCCCTGCCTCGCCGCCGGCGAGAGACCACATCCTGCGCTCCATCCTGGCCATCCTCTTCTCCGTCGCCTGCTTTTCGGTTCTCAACGCCATCTCCAAGACGCTGACCCAGCACTATCCGGTCGTGCAGGTGATCTGGGCGCGCTACGTCTTCGCCTTCGTCTTCATGATGGCGCTGTTCCTGCCGCGCAGCGGGCTGGCGCTGTTCCGCTGGCACAATGTCGGCAGCCAGGTGGTGCGCGGGCTGCTGCTGTTCTTCTCGTCCTTCCTCTACTTCCACGGCCTGGTCTATCTGCCGCTCGCCACCGCGGCGTCGATCTCGCTCACCAGCCCGCTGGTCGTGACGGCGCTGTCGGCGCGTTTCCTCGGCGAGCCGGTGGGCGTGCGCCGCTGGATCGCCGTCTGCCTGGGCTTCGCCGGCGCATTGATCGTGGTGCGGCCAGGCCACGCCCAGTTCGAATGGCATTCGCTCCTGATCGTGGCCAGTACCTTGTGCAGCGCCTTCTATCAGCTCTTCTCGCGGCGCTACGGCCAGACCGAGCGGCCCGATGCGTCGGCTACCATGGCGACCATCGTCGGCAGCGTCGCGGCCTTGCCGATGCTGCCGTTCGAATGGATAACACCTGCCTTGGGTTGGGATTGCGTGCTGTTCGTCGCCATCGGCATCATGGCGGGCATCGGCCACTACTTCCTGACCATCGCCTACAGCCAGGCGCCGGCCGCCACCGTGGCGCCCTTCAACTACGTGCAGCTCATCGGCGCGGCGATCCTGGGCTATCTCGTATTCGACAGCATCCCGGACTTCTGGACCTGGGTCGGCGCGGCCGTGATCGTCTGCTCCGGTCTCTATCTCGGCCACGCCGAGCGGCTGCGCTATCGGCGGCTCGCGAACAAGAGTTGATCAGCTGTCGAAGCTCGGATAAGCGGTGGTTGCACCAAAGGCTGGATTCAATAGAATCGCCTTGTTCAATCTCTGGTTGTGATATAGAATGGCGCACGTTCGTTCCATAACGTGGAAGGAGCCGTCACGTGTCCATCCAAGTTAAGGTCTATGACAACGGCGATCATACCTGCCTGGTGTGGCTGACCGATGACGGGAAGCCGATTCCGGAATGCCGCGGATTTACGGCGAGGCGGCTCCTCAACGACAGCGAGAGCTATCTCCATGGCTTCGTCGGCTTCTCCGACACCGACACGCTGGATCCGTCCGCGCCCTGGAAGTTTCCGCTGCAGCGCTTCATGTGGTGGGACTACGGCGTGAAGCCCGGCGACAAGGTGCAATACTCGATCGTTCCCGTCGTCGGGCCGGACCACAACCACCTCGAGCTGGCGACGACGCAGGCGAGCGCGCTGACCGACCCGATGACGATCACGGGACAGGCAACCGCTCATGTAAGCGCCTATTTCAACAAGGGAATCGTCGCCGCGCAGTGGGTGTCACGGGCGCTGGCCAAGCTCGGCACGAAGCCGAACTGGGACACCTTGATCGGCACGCCCGGCAACGATCTGCGCAATGCGCTGAGCGGGCTGCTGCGGCCGCAGATCCTCTCGCTGCTCGCCGACACGAAGAAAAACGGTGGCGAGATCTATGCGGCGCTCTACGAGCTCAACGACCCGGAGCTGATTCCCGCCCTCGTGGCATTCGGCCAGAAGTGCCACCTGATCCTCGCCAACGGCGCCTTCAAGTCGGGCAAGCCGGACGAGAACGCGGCGGTTCGCGCGCAGCTTCGCGGAAAGGTCGACCTGCACGATCGCATCGTCACGGGCAAGCATTTTGCGCACAACAAGTTCGTGGTCTTCTGCGATTCCAGCGGCACGCCCCAGAGCGTCCTGTCGGGCAGCACCAACTGGACGAAGACCGGCCTGTGCACCCAGGCGAATAACGGCATCATCGTCAACGATCCGGCGCTCGCGGCCGATTTCGTCAAGGAGTGGAATCTTCTCAAGGACGCCGGAAACCTCTATCCGCCGACGCTGGCCCAGGCCAATTCCAGCGCGCAGAGCTTCAAGGTCGACGGCGCCACGATCACCCAGTGGTTCGTGCCGACCATCGCCGCCCACGACCTGGACTTCGCCCGCAAGCTGATCAGCGCCGCCGAACGCGGCATCCTGTTTCTGTTCTTCAATCCCGGCCAGTTCGTCGCGGACGACCAACCGGAGAAGTGGACGTTGCTGCAGAACATCCTGAACCGGCATCGCCAGGGCGCCGCCGACTACAATCCCGGCCTTTACGTCCGCGGCGTGGTCAACCAGGAGATTCCCAATCTCACGACTGAGGCGACGGCCGACCCGAAGAAACACGCCGTTCTCGATCCGGCGACGCCGGCCAATCCGGTGACGCTGTTCAGCGGCGGGGACAATCCGCCCCAGCGCCTTCGCTACGACGCGATGGTGCCGAAGAACATCAAGGATACGTTCCACGAATGGAAGACGGAGGTGCTGGGCAGCGGCGTCCACGTCCACAGCAAGGTGATCGTGCTCGATCCGTTCGGCGCCAATCCGGTGGTGATGACGGGATCGCACAATCTCGGCTTCAAGGCGTCGAGCGTGAACGACGACAACCTCATGATCGTCGAAGGCAACGCACCGCTCGCCGCCGCTTACGCTGCCAATATCATCGCGATCTACCAGGCCTACCGATGGAACGCCTATGTCGAGGCTCATCGGCAGGATCCGCAGGTCTGGCACGGGCCGGTCGATAACGACTCCTGGCAAGACGGATATCTTCAGGGCGATGAACTCGCCGAGATCAAATTCTGGCTCGGCACGGCTTCGGCTGGGGGCCCGCCCGGCGCCTCCCCGGCGCCCGCGGGCGCGCCGGCTCGCAGCACCAGCACAACCGGGCCGGCGCCAAGCCAACAGGGCGCCGGGCGGCCGCGACGCGCCGCGAAGAAGACGGCGTCGACAAAGGCGAAAACGAAGAAGGCGGCGAAGGGAGGCGCTGCAAGGAAGAAGGCGTCCGCAAGGAAGAAAGCGCCCGCGAAGAAGAAGGTACGCGCCAAGAAGAAGGCCCGCGCCAAGAAGAAGGCTTAAAACAGCGGCAGCTCCGTAGATCGAGCTACCTAAAGTTTGATCATCTGACCAAGATTTAGGCGACCGCAGTGCAGCAACTGCGATTCGTCTCTGGCCGCGGCGGGCTTCCGCCGGGTGGCACGAGGCTTGCTCCTGACCCCTCAGCGCAGGCCGCATCAGCGGTTCTCTTCGGTTGGCGTGCCGACAATTTCGATGACGGCGGTCGTTCGCGGCGGCCGGCAAGGAGTCGTCAGGGCCAGAACACCGCCATAGAAAATTCCGCTCTCCCCAAACCTGCTGATCGAGGAGGACACGTCATGTGTGATCGCATTGGCTGTACGCATTTTCCCAAGCTTTCCGAAATGGATTTTTCCGGCGCGGCCACGGCCTCGCGCCGTCGCTTCCTGAAGGGCGCGGCGGCCGCCACGACCATCAGCATGGCGATGGGGCCGGGCATGCTGCTCGGCGGTCCGGCGCATGCTGCGGCCGGCATCAAGTCGACCCATGGGTCGGGTTTCTGCAACCTCAACATCTTCCTCGCCCATTCGCGGCAGTACTCCAAGGCAGCCGGCGTCGAGCTTGAGTTCGTCAACACGCCGACCTCGGCGGAGATGGTCACGTTCCTCGGCATGGGCCAGGTCGATGTCGGCCTGATGCCTTACACCAGCTTCATGACGCTCTACGACGCCGGCGCCCCGGTGAAGATCGTGGCCGGCGGCGGCGTCGAGGGCTGCGCCATCGTCGCCCGTCCGGGCCTCGATACGCCCGAGAAGCTCAAGGGCAAGACGCTCGGCACCTTCCAGCTCGATACCCTGGAGGTCATGCCCTACGACTACCTCAAGAAGCACGGCATCGCCTTCAAGGACGTGAAGGTGCGCTACATGGGCAACACACCCGAGGCCGTCGAGGCCTTCAAGGCGGGCGCGCTCGACTGGATCTGTACCATCGAGCCCTACGCCTCGGCCCTGGTGGCCGACGTCAAGGGTGCGGTCATGCTGACCGATGGCATCGACCTGTACGGCAAGGGTTACACCGATTGCGTGCTGGCCGCGCGCTCGAGCCTGGTGAAGGACAATCCGGCCGGGCTCAAGGCGATCATCAAGGCGATGATGCAGGCGCAGTACGACGCCGAGCAGAAGCCCGACGAAGTGCTGACCGAGCTGGTCGGCAAGTACTACAAAACCTCGATGGAGAACGCCAAGATCGCCAAGGGCAAGCAGCCGGCGGTGGTCGACGCGCGCAGCCAGACCGACTTCATCCTGCAGCGCACCGACAGCGTCATGGAGATGGGCTACATCAAGAAGAAGCCCGGCCGCGATGCGATCGACTGGACGCTGCTCGAAGAGGTCATCAAGGAGAACCCCGACCTCTACGGCAAGCTCAAGTACAAGTCTGCCTGATGACCGTCGTCGCGCGCGACGGTGATGCGGGCGCCGCCGCCGGAGCATCCCGCCCGGCGGCGGTAACCCGCCTGTTCGCGTCGATGGCCGGTCTCGATACGCTGTCCAAAATCTGGTGGACGTGTCTTTCGATCGGGCTGTTCGCGGGCATCTGGGAGCTGTGCTGGGTGCTCGGCTGGGCCGATCCCAAGCTGCTGCCGCCGCCGCACATCTTCCTCGGCAGCATCGCCGAGCAGGGCAAGTACTTCAACACCGCCACGCGCTGGCAGGTCGGCCAGTCGATGAACGAGGGTCCGACGGCCTTCGAATCGGTGATGATCACCGTCGGCGCCACGACGGCGCGGGTGTTCGCGGGCCTGGTGATCGCCTCGGCGCTGGCGATCAGCATCGGCGTCCTGGTCCGCTACTATCATTTCTTCGACAAGCTGGTGCTGCCGACCATCACGCTGCTCTCGCCGGTGTCGCCCATCGCCTGGCTGCCGGTGGCGATCTTCATGTTCGGCATCGGCAATGCGCCGGCGATCTTCATGGTGGTGGTTGCACTGTTCTTCCACATGGTGCTGGCAACCATCAGCCAGATCGACGGGGTGAGCCCGAACCTGATCAATGTCGCGCGCACCATGGGCGCGACCAAACGGCAGATCTATGCCAGGGTCATCGTGCCGGCGATCCTGCCCGGCATGCTGGCGGTGCTGCGGCTCAACCTGTTCGGCGCCTGGATGGTGGTGCTGATCGCTGAATCGACCGGCGTCGGCTACGGCATGGGTCAGGTCATCATGCTGGCGCGCAACACCTTCAATCCATCGCTGGTGTTCTTCACCATCGCCGTGATCGGCGTGCTGGGCTTCACCTTCGACTGGCTGCTGCGGCTCGCCCAGCGACGCATCCTCTACTGGCTGCCCGACACCAAGGAGAAGCTGCGTGTCCTCTGACCGCGCCCCTCATTTCTCGTCCAAGGACGCCGTGGTCTGCCGCGGCGTCGGCAAGACCTGGGCGGCCGGCACCAAGCGGGCGCACGAGGCGCTGCGCGACATCGACCTCGACATCAAGCCGGGCGAGTTCGTGGTCTTCCTCGGCCCCTCGGGCTGCGGCAAGAGCACCTTGCTCTATCTCATCTCCGGCCTCGAGGACGCCACCGAAGGACAGACCTGGTCGTTCGGCGATCTGGTCGAGACGCCGTCGCCCGACCGCAGCCTGATCTTCCAGGAGACCTCGCTCTTTCCCTGGCTGACGGTGTGGCAGAATGTGAGCTTCGGCCTCGCCATCCGCGGCGCCTCGCAGGCCGAACGCCGCGCCGTCGCCGCCGAGGCGCTGCAGCGGGTGGGCCTGAGCGCCGCCCTCGACAAGCGGCCGGACGAGCTGTCGGGCGGCATGCGCCAGCGGGTGGCGGTGGCGCGGGCACTCGCCATGCGGCCCAAGGTGCTGCTGATGGACGAGCCGTTCGCCGCGCTCGACGTGCAGACCCGCGCCCGCATGCAGGATTTCCTGCTCGACGTGTGGCGCGATTCGGGCGCCTCGGTGCTGTTCGTCACCCACCATATCGACGAGGCGGTGGCGCTGGCCGACCGGGTCGTCGTGTTCACCGCCCGGCCCGGTCGCATCAAGACGGTCTTCCCGATCGCCCTGCCGCGGCCGCGCAATCTCTTCTCGCGCGAGGTCGAGGCCATCCGCATCCAGCTCACCGAGCTGCTGCGCGACGAGGTCGACCGCGCCTTTGCCGAGCAGGAAGCGATTCCCGCCTAGACTGCCTCCCCCGTCATACGGGGGAGGTGGCCCGAAGGGCCGGAGGGGGAGAGCCTCACAGACAATTCCTGGTAGTTTCAGATCTGAATTCGAAGGCCTTCACTGAGGCTTTCCCCCTCCGCCCCGTAAGACGGGGCACCTCCCCCGTATGACGGGGAGGCGAAAGACAAGGAGAACTCCATGGCCACCAGTCTTGTCCGCAGCCGCGCTACCATCACCGGGGTAAAAGATCGCTTCGCCTGGAACGAGATCAAGGATGGCGCGGTGCTGCAGGAGGACGGCGTCATCGTGGCCGTCGGGACCTACGACGACCTGAGCGCCAAGCACCCGACGGTGCCGGTGATCGGCAATGGCAAGGAGATCCTGCTGCCGGGCTTCGTCAACGGCCACCATCACGTCGGCCTGACACCGGTGCAGCTCGGCTCGCCCGACATGCCGCTCGAGCTGTGGTTCATCACCCGCATGGTGATCCGCAACCTCGATCTCTATCTCGACACGCTCTACTCGGCCTTCGAGATGATCGGCTCGGGCATCACCACGGTGCAGCACATCCATGGCTGGATGCCGGGCACGCTTACCGAGGTCGAGAAGCGGTCGGGCGAGTTGATCCGCGCCTACGAGGATGTCGGCATGCGGGTCAGCTACTGCTACGCCGTGCGCGACCAGAACCGCCTGGTCTACCAGGCCGACGAGGAGTTCGTGGCCGGCCTGCCGGCCGAGCTGCAGGGACCGATGAAGCGCTGGTTCGAGCGCTTCAAGATGAACCTCGACGATGCCATGGACATGTTCAAGTCCTTCCACTCCCAGCATCACAACAAGCGCCGGGTGAAGATCCAGCTGGCGCCCGCCAATCTGCACTGGTGCTCAGACAAGGCGCTGACGGTGCTGTCCGACGCTTCGGCCAAGTACGACGTGCCCATGCACATGCATCTGGTCGAGACCGCCTACCAGAAGGAATATGCCTGGCGGCGCGGCGAGTGCACGGCGTTGGAATACATCGACCGCTTCGGCATGGTGAACAACCGCCTCACCCTGGGCCACGGTGTGTGGCTGAACGAGAAGGACATCGATCGCCTGGCCGAGGCCAAGGGCTGCGTCTGCCACAACTGCTCGTCCAATTTCCGCCTGCGCTCGGGCGTGGCGGCGCTCAATTTCTTCGAGAAGAAGGGCATCAACACCGCGATCGGCCTCGACGAGGCGGGCATCAACGACGATCGCGACATGCTGCAGGAGCTGAAGCTGGTGCTGCGCGCGCATCGGGTGCCGGGCATGGTCGAGGCCGATGTGCCGACCATGGCGCAGGTCCTGCGCATGGCGACCGTGGGCGGCGCCCGAACGACGCCGTTCGGCGAGAGCATCGGCGCTCTGGAGGTCGGCAAGGCGGCCGACATGGTGCTGATCGACTGGGACAGCATCGCCTACCCCTATCTCGACGAGCTCACCCCCACGCTCGACGCCGTGGTCCAGCGCGCCAAGAACCAGGCCGTCACCATGACGATGTGCGACGGCGAGGTGATCTATCAGGACGGCAAGTTTACCAAGGTTGACCGTACGGTGGCGCTGAAGGCGCTGCACGACGACCTCAGCAAGGCGCTGAGCGACGACGAAGCCGAGCGGCGCAAGCTCTCCAAGGCGCTGCTGCCGCACGTCCGCAAGTTTTATGCGGACTACATCGCCACCTCGAAGCACCAGCCGTTCTACCGGCCGAGCTCGATGGTCTGATCATCGGACCGCGGGCCTTCAGGCCCGCTCCTGAATGCGGGCCTGGAGGCCCGCGGTCCGGCAAGATTAACGCGTCGTCGTGATCAGCTTGTCGGGCAGCCAGACCGCGATCTCCGGCGCGAAGCAGAGGACCACGACCGCCACCATCATCAGGGCCACGAACGGCAGCACGCCCCAGATCACGTCGCTCAAGGGGATGTCGGGTGCAATGTTCTTGATGACGAAGAGGTTGAGCCCGACCGGCGGGTGGATCAGGCCCATCTCCATGACAATGGTCATGACGACGCCGAACCACACGAGGTCGAAGCCGGCGGCCTTCAAGGGCGGCAGGATGATGGGCGCGGTCATCAGGATGATCGACACCGGCGGCAGGAAGAAGCCCAGGACCACCACCAGCACCAGGATCGCGGCCAGCAGGACCCAACGCGAGAAGTGCATCGACACGATCCACTCCGCCGCCGACTGGCTGATGTGCAGGTAGCTCATCACGTAGGAGTAGAGCAGCGACATGCCGATGATCATCATCAGCATGGTCGATTCGCGGATGGTGTTGACCAGGATCGGGTCGAGCTGCCGCGGTCGCCAGGTGTCGTAGATGACGGCGATCAGCACCAGTGCCAGGACCGCGCCCAGGCCCGCGGTCTCCGAGGGCGTAGCGAAGCCGCCATAGAGCGCCACCATGACGCCGGTCAGCAGAATGACGAACGGCAGCACGCGCGGCAGGGCGGCGAAGCGCTGGCGGAGCGTGTAGCTTTCGGTCGACAGCAGGGCCGAGTCGATCCCGCCGCCGGCGCGGGTGGTGCGCGCGCGCCGCGTCTCGAAGCGGTAGCGCCAGGCGGCGTAGCCGGCGAAGAACGCCACCAGCAGCAGCGCCGGTCCGATGCCGGCCAGGAACAGCCGGCCCAGCGATTGTTCCGAAGCGACCGCGTACAGGATCATGGTGATCGAAGGCGGCAGCAGGATGCCGAGCGTGCCGCCGGCGGCGATCAGGCCGGCGGCGAAACCGCCGGGATAGCCGCGCTGGCGCATCTCCGGAATGCCGGCCGAGCCGATCGCCGAGCAGGTCGCCGGACTGGAGCCCGCCATCGCGGCAAAGAGCGCGCAGGCGAAGACGTTGGCGATGCCGAGGCCGCCGGGAATGCGGCTCATCCAGACATGCAGGGCCGAATAGAGATCCTTGCCGGCCGGCGAGCGGCCGATCGCGGCGCCCTTGAGGATGAACAGCGGGATCGACAGCAGCGTGATCGAGGACATCTCCTCGTAGACGTTCTGGGTCACCGTATCGAGCGCCGCCGCCGGCATGAAGGCGACCATGAATGCGGTGGCGACCAGGCCGAGCGCGAAGGCGATCGGCATGCCGGAGAACATGGCCAAAAGCGTGGCGCCGCCGTAGAGCACGCCGACTTGCAGGACGCTCATGGCCGGCGAAAGACCTGGACGAGGATCTGCAAGGTCAGGAGCGACATGCCGAGCGCCATCGTCAGGTAGGGAATCCACAAGGGCGGAGACCACGACGAGGAGGAGACATAGCCTTCCACCCAGGCTTCGTGCAGGAGGGTCCAGGATTTCCAGGCGAAGAAGGCGCAGAACAGGGCGCTCGCCACATCGACCAGCCGTTGCCGCCAGCGATCGGCCGACGGCGGCAGCAGGGTCGCCACGGCCTCGATGCCGATATGGCCGCGCTGCGACTGCACCCAGGCGGCCGACATGAAGGTGACGCCGATCAGCAGGAAGACCGAGAATTCGTCCTGCCAGTCGGTCGGCTGCGGCGAGAAATAACGCAGCACGACCGAGTAGGTCAGCACGCACGAGGCAACAAGAAGGGCGATCGCCGATAGAAAGACGATCGCCCTGTTGAGACGCTCGAGAGGCTTCACGCGGCCGGAACTTGCTGCGACAGTTTCAGGAACTCGGCGTTGCCCGGTGACTTGTCGGCATAGTCCTTCCAGCAGGTGTCTCGCGCCACCGCCTTCCACTTGTCGACCTGCGCCTGGTCGAGATCGAAGGTCTTGATGCCGGCCTTTTCGTAGACCTTGGCGACGGCGACGTCGTCTTCCTTGGACTTCTCGAGACCGAACTTCTCCATTTCCAGGCCGACCTCCATGATCGCCGCCTGCTGGTCCTTGGGCAGCGCGTCGAAGACCTGCTTGGACATCAGGAGCGGCTCGAAGATGAAGAAGAAGCCCTTGTTGCGGCCGGTGGTCAGGCTCTTGGCGATCTCCTCCAGCCGGAACGAGATCAGGCTGGTCGAGGAGGTCATGGCGACGTCCATCGTGCCGGTCTGCATGGCGGCGTAGAGCTCGTTGGACGGCATGCTGACCACGGCGGCGCCGGCGCCCTTCAGCATGAGGTCCATCTCGCGGCTGCCGCCGCGCACCTTCAGGCCCTTCACGTCGTCGGGCACCAGGATGGGATGGGTGCGGCTTGCCGAACCGCCGGCCTGCCACAGCCAGATGACGGGGACGGCGCCCTTCTCGGCCATCAGCGCGGTCAGGCGCTTGCCGATCTCGGCCTTCTTCCAGGCATAGGCCTGGTCGAGCGAGCTGATGACGCCCGGCATGAAGCCGATATTGTACTCGCTCACCTCGCCGCCGGCGTAGTTCAGCGGATAGAGCGACATGTCGAGCGCACCGCGGCGGATCGCGGAATACTGCGCCACTGTCTTGACCAGCGATGAGCCGGGATAGACCTCGGCCGTCAAGGCGCCGTTGGTGCGCTTGGCGAGCCCGGCGGCGAAGCGGCGGCACATCTGGTCGCGGAAATCGCCGCTGTCCGCGGTGCCGCCCGGGAACTGGTGCGAGATTTTCAGCTGCTTGGCCTGGGCGCGGGCGGTGCCGCCGATCCACGGGGCGGCAAGGGCGGTCGCGGCGGTGGCCGCGAGAAGGCGTCGGCGGGGAATGATCATGGGCGGTTCCTCCAGAGTGTCTTTGTTGGCGGGATTGGCTTTCATCTGGCTATCGAAGTCAACCGGGCCGAAGTCAACCGGGTCGAGGCAGTGTGACGCGCGCAACGTAAAATCCGTCGAGCCCGCCGCGGTCCGCCCACATCGACGGCAGCGTGCGGATATCGCCTGACGGCGTGATGGCGCCCTCCAGGCCCGGCAGCTCGGCCGAAGTGACGGGTCGGCGGCACAGGCGTTTGTCGTGCGCCAGCAGCGCGCCGATCCGCGCCGCGCCCTCATCCTCCTGCAGCGAACACACCGCGTAGACCAGGGTGCCGCCCGGCTTCAACAGCCCGACGGCGCTCAGCAGCAGGCGGTCCTGGGCGAGGGTAAGGCGGTCGACATCGTCCTCGCCCTTCAGCCAGGCGATGTCGGGATGGCGCCGCAGCGTGCCGGTGCCCGAGCACGGCGCGTCGAGCAGGACGGCGTCGAACTTCTCCGCCGGGGCCCATTTGCCGGCGTCCGCCGTGACAAGTTCGGCGGCAAGCCCGGCGCGCGCCAGGTTCTCGCCCAACCGGATCATGCGACGGCCCGAGATGTCGACGGCCGTCACCTGGGCGCCGGCGGCCGCAAGCTGCAGCGTCTTGCCGCCGGGCGCTGCGCACAGATCGGCTACGCGCTTGCCCGCGACATCGCCCAGCAGAGCGGCGGGCAGGGCGGCGGCGGCGTCCTGCACCCACCACGCGCCTTCGGCGAAGCCGGGCAACTCGGTGATGGCCCCGCCGGTCGCCCGGCGGATCGTGCCGGTCGGCAGCAGCTCGCCTTCAAGGCGACCCGCCCAGAACAGGGCGTCGGCGCGCGGCGTGAGGTCGAGCGGCGCCTCGATCAGGTGGGCGGCGGCGATGGCGCGCGTCGCTGCTTCGCCATAGACCGCCGCCCAGCTCTGCCACAGCCAGTGCGGCGTGTTGAGGCGGGCCGGATCGCGCCCGGCCAGCATGGCGATGCCCTCGCGCGCGACCCGGCGCAGGACGGCATTGGTAAGGCCCCTGAGATGCGGCATGCCGGCATCGACGACCAGCCTCACCGACGTGTCGACGGCGGCATGGGCGGGCGTGCCCAGGAACACCAGCTGGGCAGCGCCCAGGCGCAGCACCTGGCGGGCGGCGGCGTCGGCGTCCTTGAACGGCCGCTCGATCAAGGCGCCGAGGATTTCGTCGATCTCGCCCAGTCGGCGCAGGGTTGTTGCAAGAAGCAGCCGGACGAAGGCGCGATCGCGCGGCTCGAGACCGGCAAAGCCTTTGTGGCGGACCAGCGCATCGTCGAGCGGCTGGCCCTTGTCGAGACAGGCGACCAGCACGTCGAGTGCGGCATGCCGGGAAGCGAGCGTGATATCCATTGCGCGGCGCTCATAAACCCGGTTGGCGCTGTTGTCATGGGCCGATATAGTTGGGGTAACAAACAATTTGGAGGGACGGCCATGAAGAAGCTCGCTGTGGCGCTGGCAATCGGCCTCGCGGCCGCCGGGACGGCGGCGCTGGCCCAGGACAAGCCGGTCGACCTCAAAATCTCGATCTGGCTGCCGCCCGCCCATCCGCTGGTGCCGGCGACCAAGGCATGGGCCGATGACATCGAGAAAGCATCGGGCGGCACGATCAAGACGGCGATCTTCCCGTCGGAGCAGCTCGGCAAGGCGTTCGACCACTACGACATGGCGCGCGACGGCATCGCCGACGTCACCTACGTCAATCCCGGCTACCAGCCCGGCCGCTTCCCGCTGATCGCCGTCGGCCAGATCCCGTTCACTTTCGCCGACGGCCGCAAGGGCACGGCGGCGCTCGACGACTGGTATCGCAAGTATGCCGCGACCGAGATGAAGGACACGCATTTCTGCTTCGCCTTCATCCACGATCCCGGTGCCTATCACGGCCGCAAGAAGGTGGTGGCGCCGGAGGATATCAAGGGCATGAAGATCCGCCCGGCCCAGAGCACGATCGGCCAGATGGTCACGATGCTGGGCGGCACCAACGTGCAGGCCTCGGCGCCCGAGGCTCGCGACGTCCTGGAGCGCGGCGTGGCCGACGCGATCTTCTTCCCGTGGGGCTCGATGTTCCTGTTCGGCCTCGACAAGGTCACCAAGTACCACATGGACGTGCCGCTCTATTCGACCGTGTTCACCTATTCGATCAACAAGGCGAAGTACGATTCCATGTCGGCGGCGCAGAAGAAGGTGATCGACGATCACTGCAACGCCGAATGGGCGGTCAAGGTCGCCGGCCCCTTCGTCGATTTCGAGCTCGCGGGCCGCGCCAAGATGAAGGCGGCGGCGGGCCATGAGGTCTATGAGCTGACGCCCGACCAGCTCAAGGCCTGGAAGACCGCCACCGAGCCGCTCTACAAACAGTGGGCCGACGCCGTGGCCAAGACCGGCGCCAATCCCGACGTGCTCTACAAGGAGTTCCAGCAAAGCCTCGCCAAGCACGGCGCGGGGTTTTGAGCCATAGGCCCGTCATCCCGACCGGAGCCGAGCGAAGCGAGGCGTAGTGGAGGGACCTATTCAGTTGCGGCGCCGGAAGAGGAGGTCCCTCGACTGCGCCGCCCCCTCGACTTCGCTCGGGGCAGGCCGGCGGCTTCGCTCGGGATGACGATAGATGAACCGTAGCGTGATGGACCGCATCATCGACACGATCGAGGCGATCGCCGCCTTGTTCGTCGGGCTGGTGGCGGCCGACATCTTCCTCTCCGTCGTGCTGCGCCGCTTCTTCAGCCTGCAGATCCCCGATTCCTACGATTTCGGCCGCATGCTGCTCGGCATCCTGATCTTCTGGGGGATCGCCGCCACCTCCTACCGCGGCGGCCACATCACGGTCGATCTCGTCTGGGCGTCGGCCAGCCCGCGCTGGAAGCGGCTGATCGACGTTTTCGCCACGCTGGTGTTGCTGTTCGTCGTCACGGTGCAGACCTACACGCTGCTCGACAAGGTGACCTCGACCTACAACGACAATGTGCTGACCTACGATCTCGGCCTGCCGACCTGGCCGTTTTTCGCGGTGGCCTGGGCGGGCGACGTCTCGGCCGTGGTGCTGATCGCCATCCGCACCTACCGCCTGATCTTCCATCCCGAGGACCTGCACGGCGCGAGCACGGCCCCGGAATGAGCAAATCCGAATGAGCGCCGACGCCGTCGCCATCCTGGGCTTCGTCTCGCTGTTCGCGCTGATGCTGCTGCGCGTGCCGGTCGGCATGGCGATGGGGCTGGTCGGCGTCAGCGGCTATGCCTACCTGACGGGCGGCGGGCCGGCGCTGAAGCTGATCGGCCAGACCTCCATGCGCACGGTCACCGACTACCAGTTCGGCGTCATCCCGATGTTCCTGCTGATGGGCGCCTTCGTGTCGAACTCGGGCGTGAGCCGCGAGCTGTTCCGCGCCGCCAACACCGTGGTCGGCCACTGGCGGGGCGGGCTGGGGCTTGCCACCGTGTTCGCCTGCGGCGGTTTTGCCGCGATCTCGGGCTCCTCGGTTGCCACCGCCGCCACCTTCTCTACTGTCGCCTATCCCGAGATGCGCCGCTACGGTTACCCGAAAAGCTTCGCCACCGGCGTGATCGCGGCCGGCGGCACCCTGGGTGCCATGCTGCCGCCCTCGACCGTGCTCGCCGTCTACGGCCTCATCACCCAGCAGGACATCGGCAAGCTGTTCCGCGCCGGCATCGGCCCCGGCCTGCTCGCCATGCTGATGTACATGGCGACCATCGCCGTGATCTGCCGCGTCCGGCCCGACTTCCTGCCGACCGTGCCTCAGGCCACGTGGGCGGAGAGGGTCGCCGGCCTACGCGACGTGTGGGCGCCGATCCTGCTGTTCGTGCTGGTGATCGGTGGCCTCTATGGCGGCGTGTTCACGCCGACCGAGGCAGGCGGGGTGGGCGCGAGCGGCGCCTTCCTGCTGGGCATCCTGCGCCGCCGCCTCGACAAGGCGGGGATCCGCGCCTCGCTGCTGCAGGCCACGCGCACCGCGGCCGCGGTCTTCACCGTGCTGATCGGCGCGTTGTTGTTCGGCTACTTCCTCACCATCACCCAGGTGCCGCAGAAGGTGACGGGGTTCCTGACCGGCCTCGGCATCGGCGCCTACGGCGTGCTGGCCATCATCATGGTCATGTACCTGGTGCTGGGCTGCCTGATGGACGCCATGGCGATGATCATCCTCACCGTGCCGATCATCTTCCCGCTGGTCACCGCGCTCGGCTTCGACCCGATCTGGTTCGGCGTCATCATCGTCATGACCGTCGAGCTCGGCCTGATCCATCCGCCGGTCGGCATGAACGTCTTCGTCATCAAGAGCGTCGTTCAGGATGTGAGCTTCACCGCGATCTTCAAGGGCGTGCTACCGTTCATCGCCACCGACATCCTGCGGCTGATCATCCTGATCGCCTTTCCGATCATCGCGCTCTGGCTGCCCAATCAGATGTAGGGCGTCGTCCGGATCTCGAATTTCGACATCAGCGTTCGGTGAACCGGGCATTGGTCGGCGATCTGGAGCAGCCTGGTTCGCTGCGCCTCGTCCAGCGATCCGATCAACTCGAGGCTCTTGTCGACACGTTCGATCATCGACTTCGGGTTCTCGCAATCGGCGCAGTCCTCGGCATGAACGCGGCTGTGCTTCAACCGGACGACGACCTGCTCGAGCGGCCACTTCTTGCGCGCGGCGTACAGATTGACCGTCATCGAGGTGCAACTACCGAGCGCCATGAGGAGCAGCTCGTAAGGACCGGGCCCACTATCGCTGCCGCCCGCCGCGACAGGTTCGTCGGCATGCAAGGTGTGGCGGCCGTCCAGCATGATCTGGTCGAACGGACCTGCGCCAGTCGACGCCACGATAACCGTTCCGGCCGGCACCGACGCCTGAAGTTCGGCGGGATCGTGCCGAGTTGTCGCGCTGTTCATGTCGATCTCCCGTTTGCAGGTATGGTGAAAGGGATGCGAGACATCTCAGCAGATGTATCGAAGAAGATGTAGCGCTACTGTGCGGGCCGAAAGGATTCCCGCATGAAGAGAGTTGGTTCGTTTCTCGGCGACTGGTGGCGCCTCGTCGTTCCTTATTTCAAGTCCGAAGAGCGCTGGATCGCCCTCTCGCTGCTTATCGCAGCCATCGTGCTGACCCTTTCCAGCGTTGCCGTCAACGTGGCTTACAACGAATGGAACCGGCGCTTCTTCGACACGCTACAGAACAAGGACGAGCCTGGCTTCTGGTTGGAAATGATCAACTTCTCGTGGATCGCCGGCCTCACCATCGCGTTTTCCATTGCCCGCGGGCTGGCCAGCCCCTACCTGCGCCTGCGCTGGCGGCGCTGGCTGACCAAGCAGTATCTCGCGCATTGGCTCGACAGCCGCGGCTACTACCGCATCGAGCTCGAGCGCAGGATCGACAACGCCGACCAGCGCATCTCCGAGGATCTCCGCCAGCTCGGACTCTACACCATGGAGCTCGTGGTGGGCGTGATCGACGCCGTAGCGACGCTGATCTCGTTCCTGTTCATCCTGTGGCAGCTCTCGGGCTCGCTGTCGCTGGGCTTCATCGGCATCGACGCCAACCTGCCGGGCTACATGGTGTGGGTGGCGCTGGTCTACGCCTTCGTCGGCACCTGGCTCGCCAACATGGTCGGCCGCCGGCTGATCCCGCTCAACTTCGCGCAGCAGGCGCTCGAAGCCGATTTCCGCTTCTCCCTGGTGCGGGTGCGGGAGAACGCCGAAGGCATCGCGCTCTACCGCGGCGAGCCCGCCGAGCAGGAGAACCTGGTGGCGCGCTACCAGGCGGTGTTCATGAACGGCTGGCGCGTGCTCTACACCAGCCTGCAGCTCGCGTTCTATCAGACGGGCTATGGCCAGATCGCCATCATCTTCCCCTATCTCGTGACCGGCCCGCGCTTCTTCGCCGCCGCCATCACGCTCGGCGTCATGACACAGACGGCCCAGGCTTTCGGGCAGGTCCAGACCTCGCTTTCCTTCTTCATCGACAACTACGCCACCCTGGCCGAGCTGCGCGCGGTGATGGACCGTCTCATGGGCCTAAGGGGCGCCATCGACCACCAGCAGGATACGGCGATCGACGTGGCGCCCGAGACCGGCCGGGCCGATGTCGGCGCCGAGGGTCTAACGCTCGGCCTGCCCAACGGTCAGGTGCTGCTCAGCGACGCGACGCTCGTCCTGCCGCACGGCCATTCCACCCTGATCACGGGCGCCAGCGGCTCGGGCAAGAGCACGCTGTTCCGCGCCCTGGCCGGCATCTGGCCGTTCGGCCATGGCAAGGTGCGCGTGCCGGCGGGGGCGCGCGTGCTCTTCCTGCCGCAGAAGCCCTACATCCCGATCGGCACGCTGCGCAACGCCGTGCGCTATCCCGATGAGCACTCGCAGGCGAGCGACGCCGAGATCGTGGCCGCCCTCGAGGCCGCGCGCCTTGGCCATCTCGCCCGGCATCTCGACGAGGTGGCGCACTGGACCTACACCCTGTCGGGCGGCGAACAGCAGCGGCTCGCGGTAGCGCGTGCCCTGGTGTTCAAGCCCGACTGGCTGTTCCTCGACGAAGCCACCGCATCGCTCGACGAGCCAATGGAGGCGGCGATCTACGGCGAGTTGAAGCAGCGCCTGCCCGATACGACCGTCGTGTCGATCGGCCACCGGCCCTCGTTGCGCCAGTGGCACGACCGCCAGGTCGAGCTCAAACGCGCGCCGGGCGAGGTCGGGCAGCTGGTCGAAGGGGCGGCGGCGGCGCCGGCTTGATGCATACGTTCGTCGCGGCCGGCGCGGGGTTTCTGCTCGCCGTCTTGTGGTTCGACCTGATGTTCGACGTGCAGACCCGCAAGCACACCGGCAATCCGCTGCCGCCTGAAGTACTGGCCTCGATCTCGGCGTACTATCGACGCGTCACGACCGAAGCCTATCCCATGAACCGGCTGGTGGCGCTGGTCATGGTCCTGACGCTGGCGGCGATCGTCGCCCAAATCGTCGAAGCGGCGGATCCGTGGTGGATCGGATGGGGTTCGCTTGCCCTGGCCGGCAGTGGTTTCGTGCCCACCCTTGCGCGCACCGTTCCCAACGCCCGACGGCTCGGCAGCGCAAAGGACCCGCCCGATACGCAGTCGACTCTCGCGCGCTCGGTCTGTCGAGATCATCTCTTCAGCTTCGCGCGCATGAGCTTGGTGCTTGGTCTGCAGCTGATCGCTCGATAGCACTATCAGTCGGAATGGCGCGCCGACCTGGAATCAGGCAGCGCCGGAATGCAACGTGTGGTAGTATAAAGTACCAGCTCGGAGGGAAAATGGCGCGCCAGACTATCCTGATCATACGACACGCCGATAAGCCGGAACCCGATGGGGACGGTGGGGTCGACGCTGTCGGCGTGCCCGACGAGAAGTCGCTGACGCCGCGCGGCTGGCAGAGGGCGGGAATTTGGGTCGAACTCTTCGCTCCGTCCCTGGGCCAGCAGCGCGTCTTGCCGAAGCCGACAGCCATAT
>Ga0209693_10000122_pt1 | contig 30225 bp, 26 predicted proteins | sample HubBroMetageWRM3_FD_188345 | JGI IMG/M metagenome (GOLD analysis project Ga0209693, IMG submission 188345) | Warmed soil microbial communities from the Hubbard Brook experimental Forest, New Hampshire - Hubbard Brook CCASE Soil Metagenome WRM 3... | ecosystem: Environmental > Terrestrial > Soil... | reverse complement strand
CGCCACCTGGGCGATCTGCTCCGGCCTGCTCGCGTTCTTCGCCGATGACCCCGAGGGCACGCCCCAGACCGGCAGCGGCGTCGTCCACGTGGTCCTGGCTATCATCGCGTTCACTTGCGTCACGATCGGCGCCATCCTGGTATCCGCCAGCCTCATGTCCGACCCGGCCTGGCGGTCCGCTGCCCGTGCCCTGCTCGCAATATCGGTAGCGGGTGCCGTCGTGTACCTGCTGCTCGGCAGCGCCAGTAAGCACCACCACGCTCCCGGCGGCCTCTACGAGCGAATCTTCCTCGGCCTGGAACTCCTATGGGTCGTCGTCGCCGCCGTCGCCATTGCCAGGCGGACCCCAGCGACCCAGCCAGAATGACCCGATAGCCGCCGCCACAACCTTGTGGGTCGCTGAACGCGAGCCGGAGCTCGGCAACTCGATTGCGTCGGGCCGGCTACGAGTCTTCGCGACGTCATATAGCTACGGGATCGGTCGGCTGGTGCCTTTGGGTGGTGCAGGCGCTAGGGCTGGACGTTATCTGTGACGGTTGCGATTGGGGTAATCGCGTAGTGGTGGCTGAGGTATGCCCGCAAATGCGCCAGGATCGGTTCATGGTGGGGGAACCGCAGGCTGGCTATCTGGCTGGGTTGTAGCGGCGATGGTTGCTCGATCAGCTTTCCCTTGAGTTCAGTCTGTCTGGCCTCCTGTTGCCGACGGCAGGCATCTTCTCGTGCGCGGATTTCCAGCTCGCGCAACAGGGCGGGGAGACGCTCCTCAAGCGCAACCCGGCTGGTGTCGCGAAATTCACCTGGCCGCCCGTCCCGGCCATAACCGTGGTCGATGGTGATCCGCAACTCGCCAGTGGGGACGAACTCCACTCCCGCAGCGCCCTAGGCGCCGCGCCCTCCCAGAGCCGGGTCCCAGCGTGCCGCTGCGCCTATTCCAGCCGCCCCGCGACCTCGCCTGCCGCAGCAGAGACGAAGTCCGGCTTCGAAGACGCGAGTGCCAGTGATCGCCCTTAGCTGCATTGTGACGCTAATCGTCATCATCTCCCTCATCGTCCATGCCTCGATAGCCGACTCCGGCGCAGGAAGCGGCACTCTGGTCAAGGCCCAGGCGGGCAGCGTCAACGCGATACTGAAACCGGAGCACCGCGACTTGGCGGCAATCTGCCGACCCGAGCCGCGCGGATACCCTGCGAACGCCGCCTGCCCGCTCCGCTGCGCGCCGGTAGCCGAGCGCCAGTGGTGCAACGGGCGCTTCGGCAGACCCCTTCCGGCCGACGCTGGCGGACTGGGCGTGCGGCGGGGGAAACTTAGGGCATGGTTGAGGCCGATGCGGGCAGATGGCCGCGCTTAATCCGTTTTGCGCTGCTGCTGGTTCTCGTTCCCGGAAGCGTGCTGGCTTACGCGGCGTTAGCCATGACGATCAATGGTCAGCCGCCTTACAGCCCATTCCACGGCTGGGTCGCCGTGATGCAGCCACCTAATAAATCGAGCCGCGACCAGGTCCAGCTGCTGGTGCAGACCTTCGGCTCAGGAAGTCACCCGTTGGTCTCCTACACGGTAGGAATCTGCGGTCCACAGCCCTACAACGGCGATTTGCTCATCGGCCAGGACGCGCGGTTGTCCCACACGGGATCCGTATCTGAGCAGCCCGGCTCGCCAACGATAGCCAACATCCCCCAGACGCCCATCCAGCAGCGCCCCGTCAAGTTCGGCGTAGCTGGAGTGAGCTCATCCGCGGTTTTCTATCAAAGTTCGAATATAGGGCCGGTTCAGGTTGCTCCCATCAATGCAAATCCGTCGTCTTGCCTCCAAACGGGAGCCGTCAGCGACGAGCAAGCTTGGGTCGCCGGCTACCTGTCTGTACCCATCCAGCAGAGCTCGGAGGGGCCGTTTGCATTGTGGCACGGGCCGAACCTTAGCCAGACGTGGCCCATGATCGGTGCGCCTCCTGATGTCTTTCCCGGCTTCAACTACAGTTTCCAAGGGTCCTATAAGGAGTCGTCGTTACCTGGCGGCTTTTGGGTGCTTCCCGCAAAAGAGCAGGTACAAGTCACTCGCTTCGGCGCTCCTGTCTCCTGGTCAGTCAATACTGCTCAGCCTGCCGCCGTCTCGTCGAGCCCGCTTATGTGGTCGAGTAACAGTGCCATCCAGCCAATGGCCCGCCTGACGGATAGCAGTTCCATGGCCACACTCCAGGACTGGATAGTCGTGGCAGCTGTGGTGGTGGGCATTGGCGGGTCATTGCTGGCCGGCATGGTCTTTGCGGCTCCTGGCCGCAGGCGCGCGACTGCCGCGGCCACCTACGCTCCCGGCGGACCCAGCCCCCCTCCGGAAAGGCCTCTTCGTTCGCCAGGGCCGGCCGTCCGGGCGTCAGCAGCGGGCCCGGTAGCCGGGATCGTCGTGGTCTCCACGGCGATCGTGATCGGCCTGGTCCGCTATTGGCACACCCGCCGCCACACCTAGTCGGTCTCCTTGGGGCGAGGGGATGCCGTGCCAGCCAGGTGATGACAAATATGGTCAGTGCACTCCTATGACTCGCTGCGCGCGACACGACCACACGAGGGCGGCTGACCTCCGGCACAGCGTGCGCGTCCGAGCGACGGCGGGTTGATGACGCGCGGACGAGCCGCAGTAGCCTGGGCGGCGTGACGGCGCAGATCGGGGATGACGCTCCTTCCGCGGAAAACTGATCAGTGCTCTCCGTTGCCAGCACTAGCGCGCCCATCCAGCGGTCCCCAAGGGAGATCTACGGCCGGTTTACCGGGTGCCCTCGCCTTCTCAGCTCCCGCATCGCTGCGGCGATGCGGATTTGGAGATCGGTCATTGGCCTGCGGCTCAGCGGGTCCCCGTCGATTGCTGCGCCTTTGGTTCTGGCTGCTGCGCGGGCCGCGGCGTCGTGGATCAGCGCGTACCGGGCTGGAGCTGGCCGTGGGGTGGTGCGGGTGAGCAGCTCTCCGAGATCATGGGCGTGCGCCACTCGTGTCCCCAGGTAGCGCGGGTGCCCGGCGCGTCTGAGCCGCGCGAGTAGCCCGTGATGCCGCTTGGGCTGGTTGAGCGCGTCGGGACAGAAGCGCAGCAGAATCGTCTTGATGATCGACGTGTGATCGAAGACCGTATGTGATACCGAGCCTGGCTCGACCCACGGCGAGACGACCAGCGCCGGTACCCGCACCCCATAGCGTCCGAACACCTGCAGGTCGTCGTCATGCACGCCAGTCGGCGCGACATGATCGAAGAAACCGCCATGCTCGTCATAGAAGATGACCAGCAACGTTTTCTCCCACTGCGGGCTGGTGGCCAGCGCATGGTAGACGGCGAGCACGAGCTCCTGCCCGTCCTTGATGTCCGCCGGTGCGTGGTCGTCGTTGGGCTGGAAGCCGATGGGGTTGTAGTTGCTGAAATTCGGGTCGATCCAGGAGACCGACGACAGCGTGCCCCGGGCGGCGTCCTCGAGGAAGCTCGCCGCGTGCGCGTCGACCCTCTCGACCCTGGTTTGCCAGTTCAGGTTGGTCTTGCTGAAGAACGCGAACCTGTCGTGGTGGCCGAGCGCATAATGGGCGTCGGCGAAACGCAGCGTGCCTGCTTCGAAGGAATACCAGCGCCACGTGATGCCGTGGGCGTCCAGGTGCCGCACGAACGACGGCTGGTTGTACAGCGGCGGCAGGTTGTGCGGCAGGTCATCGCGGCTCCCCGCGGCGCGGCCGCAGATCGCGTACAGCCGGTTGGGCCAGGTGGCGCCGGGAACCGAGCTGAACCAGCGATCGCACACCGCGAACTCGCGGGTGAGGTGATCGTAAACCGGGACATCGGCGGCGTTGTAGTAACCCATCACGCGCGCCGGATCCCCATCCTCAACGCCGCGCCGCGAGAGCGTGTCGGCAAAGCTCGTGATGAAACCGTCCATCGCGCCGCCGCCGATCTGCAGATCAACCGAGCTGGCCGAGTGGTCGGGATCATCGGCAATCGACGTGCTGTCGAGATGATGGATGGGATAGCTGCGTCCGTCGTGCTCGTTGGCGAACTCCCCGCGCAAACCATCGACATCACCACGGCCACCCTCAAGCGACAGATACCCGAGCATGTGATCGAACGAGCGGTTCTCGAGCATCAGGACGACGATGTGGTCGACCTTCTCCAGGTTCGTCATGCCGACCTCCTCAGCCACACACGGCGCTGGTGGTGATGAATTTCCTGCCTGAGCTCATCCTGGGTCTTGGCTGCCGGCGTCTCGCCAAGGGCCAGCACCACTCGGACGGCCCCGGAGCCGTCGGCGATATCGGCGACGTCGGGTCCCGTGTCACCAGCGGGCTGAGGATGCTCTGCATCGTGTCGAGCACCTGGACGGCGGTGGCCGGATCGTTGACCGCCGGAGACAGCGCCCGCAGCCCGATGTCGGCCAGCAGCCGGAACGCGAACAGCGGATCCTGGTGGAAGGTTCGTTCCTGCCCGGTTACCAAACCGCGGAGTACGGCCTCGTCGGGCACCTCGCCGCCGTGCAGATCGGCGACCGGCGCACCGTGCTGAAGAGTGTCGCCGATGCCGGCCTGGAGCACGATCACGGCGCTGCCGGCCGCGTCGAGCAGGCGGGGCAGGTAGATCTGCTGCAAGGTGGCTTGCCCGTGCGGCCAGGTGATGGCGCGGTGCAGGGGGGTAGCACACCGTCAGGATGCGGCCCCGCCGCGAAAGGCTGGCGGTACAGGTCGTCCAGGATGCCGCGGCCTTCCGCGGCGATCACCGCCAGTGTCGGGGCCAGCTGGATGGATGTGAAGGCTCTCACCTGCAGGACCCGCATCAGGGCCACCGCGACGAGTACGGCGGCTACTTCCACGGCCGGCACGATCACCGGCACTTGCTGGTCGTTGGCGATGACCAGAGCCGCGGTGACCGAGAACACGGGTTCCGCGCAACCAGCCTGGGCCGGTGGTCCTTGGCGGCACGGCGGCCAGCATCGATCGTCGCGCGGATGCCCGATCTGCCGTCGTTCCCATCGGGCCGCATTGAGCCAGCGTAGGTCGTTGTCTGGGAAGCGAAATCACCCATGACGCATGATCAGCTCCGGTTCACAGAAGGCTCCTGCGCCATGGCGGCGAGCAGCTGCCGGGTCTGCGTCACCCGGGCCGTCCCCGATCGTCGCATTTCCCTACCTCTACGCCGAGCCTGCCTGCATAAGCAGGCCAACACGCCCCGACAACGGAGGAGCCGGGCGGCTCGCCTCGGCCGCAGAGTGGAAGTTCTCCGTGTCGCCAGGTCCGCGGCTCGGGTCCGCGGCGCACCCCGCCGCCGCGGTGTCGGCGATTTACGCATTCCGCAACCCCGTGCCTTGAGGCTCACACTAGCTGCATGTACGACTTTGGGTAATTAGATTGAATTATACTGAAAATTCATAATATAGTATGGGTCCTCTCGCAACAGGTCGGGGCGTGGGATGGGCCGGGCCAGCCATCTGGCCCGATCTCTGCTTCGCCGTGGACCGGCTGCACTGCGGGCAGCCTCCGCGGCTCGAGCCCGGCAACGGCACAGGGCCCGCCGGATCTTCCCTCCCGCACCCGGCAGCACAGGCCGGGAAGCCCCGAACGGAAGGAACTGAATGAAACGGAAGACGTGGGCTAAAGCGATCGGGATAGTGTCGGCCAGCGCCCTTGTAGCCGGCGTCCTCGTATCCCTGTCGCTCACGATGGGGACAGCGCAAGCAGGAGCCGCTAATCCCGTGCCGCTTCCGGCCGCCCTGGCTAACCACCCGTACGCCACCACGAAAACTGGGGCGCAGATCGCGGCTTGGGGGCCGGGCAGCAACGCTCCCGGTAACTGCACAAACCCGAACACGTCGGAGATCTCCACCAACTCGAGCGGTGATGCGGTGCTGACAACGTCCGGGGCGACCGGCGATTGCGTGGACCTGGAATCCCCGCACACGTATCCAACCTCAGACGGCTACGTGTATGAGACCTACGTCGATTTCAGCAACTGGACTCAGTGGGATTCGTTCTGGATGTACGGGTCCAACTGGCCCGCCGACGGTGAAATCGATGCCGCGGAGGGCGGCGACGGGATCAACGCCATCAGTTATCACTACGAAGGAACCGATGGCCCGGCGTCGATGTCGTCCTGTAACGACACTAATAAATGCGATTCCTCCGCGACTCCGCTTACCACTGAGCCAAATAACCCGGCAATTTCTCCCGGGTGGCACACCATCGATATCTCCTTCGGGGGATGCGGCACCGGCTGTGGTGCCATCGACGTCTGGTACGACGGCAAGCTCTACGGGACCGTATCAGGCACCAGCGTGCTCGACGGTGGCTCTCAGAGCGATCCGTTCTGGATTACCTATTCAACGGGGTCGTGTGATTCCGCCAATAACGGGGATGTGTGCAATTCCTCTAATGGCGGGCAGACGGGAGGCACCGTTACGGTAGCGTGGCTGCGGATATTCACGTAGGCCGAGAACAACACGGCAGGCAGAAAGGCCCTGGGCCAACCCCGGGGCCTTTCTCAGTGAGCGGCGCGGCTAGCCTTGGGCCGGCAGGGACTGCTCGGTCCAGATGCACTTTCCCGTGGTCATGTACCGGGTGCCCCAGCGGTCGCTGAGCGCCGCAATCAGCTGCAGGCCCCGGCCGCCCTCGTCGGTCCAGGATGCCCGGCGGATACGCGGCGTGGTCAGGCTGCCGTCGAAGACCTCGCAGACCAGGGACCGGCTGCGCATCAGCCGGAGGCTGGCCGGTCCCCTGGCATGCCGGACGACGTTGGCGACCAGTTCGCTGGCAAGCATCTCGGTGGTGAGCGCCAGGTCGCTCAGGTGCCAGGCGCCGAGCGTCTCGCGCACGTGCTGACGGGCGGCGCTGGCGGCCTGCGCGTCTTCTGGCAGCGACCAGGTCGCGATGGCGTCCGGAGCCGTGGCATGCACCTGGGCGATTAGCAGGGCGGCATCGTCGGGGCGCTCCTTGTCGGCAGGTATCAGCGCCTCGGAGAGGCTGTCGCAGAGCTGGTTCAGGTCCTGCGCGTGGTGAGTGTGCAGCAGCTCGGCCAGGCGGCTCATCCCGCTGTCGACGTCGCGTTCGGCCGACTCAATCAGGCCGTCGGTGTACAGCACGATCAGGCTGTCCTCGGGAACCGGGAGATCCACGACCTCAAACGGGGGATCAGCCACGCCCAGCGGCGGGTCACCGTGACCCTTGGCGAAGGACACCCGGCCGTCCGGGCAGACGACGGCAAGCGGCGGGTGGCCGGCCCGGGCGACGGAGCAGACCGCGGTCGTCGGGTCGTAGATCGCGTATAGGCACGTGGCGAACGAGTCGTCACCGAGGCCGTTGACCAGGTCGTTGAGGCGGCCCAGGATCTCGTCGGGCGGCAGCTCGAGGTCGGAGAGGGTCTGCACCGCGGTGCGCAGGCGGCCCATGATGACCGCTTCCGGCAAGCCGTGGCCCATGACGTCGCCGATCACCAGGGCAACCCGGTCGGCTGACAGCGGGATGACGTCGTACCAGTCGCCGCCGACATCCATGCCCTGCCCCGCGGGCAGATACTGGGCGGCCGCGGTGACGGCAGGCAGGACGGGCAGTTCCTGGGGGAGCAGCGCCCGCTGCAGCGCCTGCGCCCGGGCGTGCTCGGCGTCGAAGAGCCGGGCCCGCTCCAGCGCCTGGGCGATCAGGCCGCTGAGCGCGATCAGCAGGGCTCGCTCGGCGCCGGTGAGGTGGCGGGGGTAAGCGAACGAGATCACGCACAGGCCGGCCACATGTCCCGAAACGACCAGCGGCAGGAACGCCCACGCCTGCTTGCCGCCCAACGCCGGTATGCCCGGCATTCTCGGGTAGCGCCGCACGAACTCCTCAGCGGAGGAGACGAACCAGGGCCGGTGAGTGCGCATCGCCTCCTCTACCGGGCCAAGATCCTCCGCGGGCGCGTTGATCACGTCGATGAACGACTGGGAGTAGCCGACGGCCCCGATGACCCGCATGATGCCGGCGTCCGGCACCTGAATGATCAGGCCCGACGCCCCGAACGGCGGCATCACCCGGTCGGCGACGGCGGTCACCACATCCTGCGAGGTGACAGCCTCGGCCAGGGCCGAGGCCAGGTCCTGAATCCGGGCCGCCCGCTCGGTACTTGCCACCTCGGCGTCCGGCTCGGTCTCAGGCTTACCGCTGTTACCCCGCGACGGCGCGGTCTCCCAGATCACACCCACCAGGCGGTATGGGCGCCCGTCCGCGTCTGCCAGTGCCCGGCCGCGGGACCGGACCCACAGCGTGGCCCCGTGGCGGCAGATCCTGAACTCCTGGTCGAACGACCCGCTCGTGTACACGGCCCGGCGCGTATCCTCGGCCACCCAGGGGTAGTCGTCGGGATGCACCAGGCTGGTCCAGGCGTTGATGAGGCCGTCATACTTGTCCGGGTCAATGCCCATCACCGCCATCGCGGCCTCATCGAGCTTCAGCGCGCCTGAGTCCAGGAACCAGTCCCAGGCGCCGATGCCGGCCGCACGGAACGCCTCCGAAAAGTCGGTCGTATCCGTCGTGTCGGTCTTATCCGCGCCCAGGCTGTCCTGCCAGGGCCACGACCTGCTCATACGTGCCAACCTACCCACGCGTCGTGGTCGTGCCCCTACCTACGGCCCCGTCGAGCGTGGCCACGACCAGCGGGCCGAGCGATTCCAGGTCGTAGCCGCCTTCCTGGACGAACACGGCCGGGCCGAGCGCGCCAATCCGGCGGCCCGCCTCGCGGTACCCGTCCTCGGTGACGCGCAGCGGGCTCTCCGGGTCGCCGACGGCGGCGTCGACGCCGAGCGACACGACCAGCGCGTCGGCGTCCCGTTCCCGGATCTCATCACAGAGCACATCCAGCGCGGCGAGCCAGCCATCGTCCCCGGTTCCGGGCGCAAGGGGAAGGTTCCGGTTGGCCCCGGCCCCCGGCCCGCTCCCCCGCTCGTCGGCGTAGCCCGCGTAGTGCGGGAACCAGCCGGCCCCCGGGTCGACGTGCAGCGAGCCGTACCAGACGTCGGCCCGCTCGTAGAAGATCGCCTGTGTGCCGTTGCCGTGATGGGCGTCGATGTCCAGCACGGCGACCCGCCCCGCCCCCGCGTCCCGCAGCGCCTGCGCGGCGACCGCGGCGTTGTTCAGGTAGCAGGAGCCGCCGTACGCACTCCTGGTCACGTGGTGGCCGGGGGGCCTGCACAGCGCGTACGCGAGCCGCTCACCGCCGCTGACCAGGTCGGCCGCGGTCAGCGCCGCATCCACCGCGCCCCGGATCGCGGCCCAGCTTCCCGGCCCGACCAGCGTCATCGTGTCGTAGCAGAACAGCCCGGCCCGGCCGTGGACCGCGGGCGGCGTCCGCAGCGGCAGCCCGTCCAGCAGTCCCGGCGTGGGGAACACGTACGGCACCACCCGGTCCCGGCCGTAGTCGCCGGGCAGGCCGGCCGCGGACCACTCCGCCCAAACCCGCGCCAGGTGGTCGACCAGAGCCGGGTCGTGCACCGCGCGCAGCACAACATCGTCGTGCTCGCGGGCGGGTACCACCGGCGCCCCGGCCGCCGTCAGCGCGTCGCGCAGCGCCACCGCCCTGGCCGGCACCTCGGTGCCCAGGTCGCGGACGCCGAGCCACACCTCCCACGCCGGCTCGTGGCGCAGGCAGTCCTCGCTCCAGACCACCGGGACCGGCAGGCTCACGCGCCCTCCCCACGGTTACGATCACGGAATGACCCGCGCGTCCGATCTTGGCATCGTGATCGGACTGCTGCCACCGGGCCCGACCGGGTCGGTGCTCGACGTCCCCGGCGTCGGCCTGGGGCACGCCACGGTCTGGCGGGACGAGCCACCCCCGCCGGCCGGCCGCGGCATCGCCCGGACCGGGGTCACCGTGCTCGACCCGGGCGGCGACGTGTTCGCCGCGCCGGTCCCGGCCGGAGGCGCGGTGCTCAACGGCGCCGGCGAGTGCACCGGACTGCTGACCGCGCAGGAATGGGGCCTGGCCGAGACGCCGGTGTTCCTCACCTCGACCATGCAGGTCGGGAGGGTTTACGACGCCGCGTGCGAGCTGCTGCTCGAGGAGCAGCCCGCGATCGCCGAGGACGTGATCATCCCGATCGTCGCGGAATGCGACGACAGCTTCCTCAACGACGCCCGGCGGATGCAGGTGGAGCGCGGCGACGTGCGGGACGCGCTGGCGGCTGCCCGCGCATCGGCCGGCGGAGCGGCGGCCGCGGAAGGCGCCGTCGGCGCCGGGACCGGGATGAGCTGCCTCGGCTACAAGGGCGGGATCGGCACCGCGTCGCGGGTTCTGCCCGACGGCTCGGTGGTGGGCGTGCTCACCCTGACCAACTTCGGCGAGGCGGGCCGGCTCACCGTCGCGGGGGTGCCCGCGGGCCAGCTTTTGCCGGAACGTAACGCCGACGGGCTGGCCGGCCGCCAGGCCGGCGCTCCGGCCCCGGGGGCGCAGGGACTGCCGCGGATGCCGCGCCCCGCCGGGTCGTGCATCGTGGTCGCGATCACCGATGGCCCGCTGGACGGTGCCGCCTGCCAGCGGGCGGCGCGCCGGGCCGGCCTGGGCCTGGCCCGGTGTGGCAGCACCGCCCACCACGGCAGCGGCGAGATCTTCCTGGCGCTGGCCACCGGGCTGCGCGCGCCGCGCGGGGCCGCGCCGCCGCGGGCCCCGGTCACCGGCCGGGCGCTCGACGACTATTTCGCCGCCGTGGCCGAGGCCACCGAGGAAGCCGTGATCAACAGCCTGCTGCAGTCGGTGACCGTCACCGGCCGGGACGGGAACACCTCCCGCCAGATCCCCGTCGAGGAGCTGCGCAGCCTAGTTGCCGGATATCCGGCGAGGAGCCGATCATGACCGATCAAGCCCAGGAATCGCCGCCGGTCGCGCCGGTCGCTGCAGACGTAGAGCCGGGCTCGCCAGCGGCGGACGACGCGTACGCGTGGATGCGCGAGCATGACCTGCCCGCGATGCGCGACTACCTGGCCGCGGAGCGCGCGTATTACGAGCAGGAGACGGCGCCAACCCGCGCGCTGCAGGACCGGCTGCTTGCCGAGATGACCGCGCGGGTGGCTCCCGCGGAGGACTCGGTGACCTGGCGCCGGGGCGGGTTCAGCTACTTCACCCGGGTGACGGAGGGGCAGGAACTCGAGCAGTTCTGCCGGGTGACCGCGCCGGGCGAGCCGGCCCAGGTGCTGCTCGACGCGAACCTGCTGCTCGGCGATCCGGCCTGCACCGGCGGCTACGTCGACCTCGGGGTTCGCGAGGTCAGCCCCGACGGCCGGCTGCTGGCGTACTCGGTGGACTTCACCGGCGACGAGCTGTTCCAGCTCCGCATCCGTGACCTGGCCACCGGCGAAGACCTGCCCGACCGCATCGACGCGACCTACTACGGGCTTGCCTGGGCCGCGGACTCCCGGTCGCTGTTCTACGTGCTCACCGACCAGCAGTACCGTCCGCACGAGGTGTGGCGGCACGAGCTCGGTTCCGGCCCCGCGAGCGACGTCCGGGTGTTCCGCGAGGACGACGAGCGTTTCGCGCTCATCGTCCGGGCCACCCGCAGCGGCGGCTACGTGCTGATCGAGACCGAGTCCAGGGACACAACGGAAACCCTGGTCATCCCCGCGGCCGCCCCGCAGACGCCGCCTGCCGTGCTCGAGCCGAGGGCCCGCGGCACCGAGTACCGCGCCGATCACGCGGACGGACCGGACGGCGGTGAGTTCTACCTCGTCACCAACGACGGCGCCGAGGAGTTCCGGCTGGTCCGGGCCCCCGCGCGGACACCCGGACGGGCGAACTGGACCGAGGTCATCGCGGGATCGCCGGACACCCGCCTGGCCTCCTGCCACGTGTTCGGGCCCTACCTGGTGGTGGAGCAGCGGCATGCGGCAGCGCCGCAGCTGCGCGTCGTGCACCGCTCGTCGGGCGAGCAGCGGCTCATCGAGGCCGGCGGGCCGCAGTACTCGCTCGCCTTCGGGACCAACGAGGACTACGCGGCGGCCGAGGTCACCGTGCGGACCGAGTCGCTGATCGACCCGCCGTCGTGGCACGACGTGGACCTCGCCAGCGGAGCCTGGGAGCTGCGCAAGCGCAAGGACGTGCCGGGATACGACCCGGCCGGGTACATAACGCAGCGGGTGACGGCGACCGCCGCCGACGGCACGGTCATCCCGGTGACGGTCGCCTGCCGCCGCGGGCTGCCGCAGGACGGGTCAGCGGCGTGCCTGCTGGACGGGTATGGCGCCTACGAGGACTGTTACTGGCCCGAGTTCAGCGTGGCCACGCCCAGCCTGCTGGACCGGGGCGCGGTGTACGCGGTGGCGCATATCCGCGGCGGCGGCGAGGGCGGCCGGCGCTGGTGGCTGCAGGGACGGCTGGACCGCAAGCGCAACACGTTCACCGATTTCATCGCCGCCGCCGACATGCTGGCCGCCGAGGGCTGGGCCGCGCCGGACCGGATCGTCTCCCGCGGGCGATCGGCCGGCGGCCTGCTGCAGGGCGCGGTGTTCTCGATGGCGCCGCAGCGCTGGCGGGCCGTGATCGCCGAGGTCCCGTTCGTGGACTGCGTGACCACGATGTCGGATCCGACGATCCCGCTCACGATCAACGAATGGGACGAGTGGGGCGACCCGCGGAATGACCCAGACATACGGGCCTACCTGCGCTCGTACAGCCCGTACGACAACGTGCCGCCGCTCCCCTGGCCCGACCTCCTGGTCACCGGGAACGTGCACGACACCCGGGTGCTTATCCGCGAGCCCGCCAAGTGGGTGGCCCGGCTCCGCGCCACCGCCGCGGGCCACGGCACGGGCAACGTGGGCGGCCGGCTGCTGTTCCGCGCCGAGCTGGGCACCGAAGCACACATGGGGCCGACCGGCCGCTACGACAAGCTGCGCTACGAGGCCGAGGTCCTGGCGTTCATCGTGACCGCCACCGAAATGCCCGCCGCCCCGCAGACCTAGGGCGCCCAGCCTGGCGTGTCGACCACGGTGGTCTAGCAGTTTTCGTCGTCGCCGCATACGTCGAGCCAGCGGCATACTGCCGGGTATGAGCCACAGCACAGATCCGGCGGCCGCGGCGCGGGACGCGCTGACGGCGTTCCTGCGTTCTGCTCCCGCTGACTGGCTGCACACCGCCCCCGGGCTCATGTCCGGCGTCGACGCCCGGAAGGTGGAGCAGGGTCTGGCGAAGGCGTGGCGGCAGATAGGCGCGTTCGTGAGCGTCAGCGGGACCGGTGAGCGGCTGACCGTGCACGGAACCCGAGGCACTATGCCGGTATGGGCGAGAGCTGATAACAGCGGCCTTCTCAGCGGCCTGCTGCTCGGCAAGCCCCTGGACCGGGGCGCCAGCATAGCGGGAAAGCACTGGCGTGCCCGCATGGCGTATCCGTACGTTTGGTGGGCGTTCCTGCTTGTCAGCGCTACTGTGTTCTGCTGGCTCGCCTCTTCTGGCCTGTCGTGGCTGGGCTACGCCGCCGTGGCCGCTGCCCTGGGAGTGCTGATGTATGGCTTGGCCATCCCGGACCCTCTCCTGATGCCCCGCCGCGTCCGGCTGGCTGCGGGAGCTGTCGGCGTGACGGCTGCTGCATCCGCGGCCCGGGTGGTGACACTGCCCGCCGGGACTTGGGGGTGGGCCGCCGTAGGCGTGTTCTTCCTTGTGCTGGCCATGATCGGGCTGGCGTGGGTCCGGTATGACTGGCCGCGGGAGACAGTGCAGGCGGTGATGATCTTCCCCCTGGCCGAAGGCACCTGGCAGGTCGCCGTGGGAGGAGGCCGCGGATTACTCAACCACCACGCGGCTGCTGCCGAACAGCGCGGCGCACTGGACATCGTCCGTGCCTGCAAGAACGGCGCGCGGGTCACCAGCTGGTTCCCTTCTGACGTCCGTACGTTCGCGGCCTACGGCTGCACCGTCGTGGCGCCCTGCGACGGCACAGTGCTGCGTGCAGTGGACGCCTACCCCGACCAGATCCCGTTCCAGCCATGGCCCGGGCCCGCAGCCGGGAACCACGTTCGCATCGGCACCGGCACCGAGGAGGTCTTGCTCGCGCATCTGCGCCCCGGCAGTGTCCAGGTCGCCCGCGGCGATCTCGTCCGCCGTGGCCAGGTCATCGGCCAGGTGGGGAACTCAGGAAACTCCACCGAACCACACCTTCACATCCACGCCGAACGCAACGGCACCGGCCTGCGGCTGCGCTTCGAGGGAATTAGACGGCTCTCCCGCGGGACTCGCATCAAAGTCACCACCACGCCAGCGGCATCAGGCGCAGACGGACGCAGCACCACAGACCCGCTGCCCGGCCCTTGACATCCAGCCCGTCGAGCTTCCAAACGAGAGCGTCCCGAGTTTGCTAGAGGTAGCGCCAAAGCACGGTAGCGAATGCCTCAACCGATCGAGAAGCTAGCCGATGACGCCCGAAAGGGCCCGGCATTAAGCCGCCTAGCGCCGGGTGCTATGCTGGGAAGTAACTGCGCGAGCCGTGGTATTCGGCGCGAATGAATGGCGGCCGTGATTAATGTTAACAGCGTTCCCCTAGTCATATTCTTGGTGGCAGAAGCTGCCTCATGGGTCTTCCTGCTCGTGCGAATGCTGATTGTGCGGCCAAAAATGTCTCGCGGGCGCGCGGCAGTTGGAGTTATCGTCGGGGCCGCCCTGATCCAGGCACTCGGCCTGGTCCGCGGCCTTCCCGAGCGAACGGTGGCGCTTATGGGGATAACCGTCGCCCTATCGTTTGCGGTGAGCACGCTGGTACTGCGCCGTCATTACGCGAGGTACTTCGAGGCGCAGGAGGAGCACGGTGTCCGCAGTGTTGAATCTCGTAAGGCGTCGAATCCGGTGGCCTTCGGGATCATCGGCCTGCTAGCAGTATTCGCCGCGATCTTCCTTGCCGTCTTCAAGGGAGTGACGTTGTAAAGACCGCCCGCAAGACCAGCCATTGGCTGACCGCAGATTTCCCCCGCACCCTCCTGTCCTTTCCCCTCCTGGCCCGGCCCGAGGCTGCCGCGCTTCTGCCGCACCCGCGCGTAGGGAGCCAAGGCGCCGGTCCGTGCGACAGTGACAGGGATACGGTTCTGACGTATGGCTGATTCTCGATGGTGGACGGACTTCGACTCGGTTGTCGCTGCCTTGCAGCCAGCAGGCTCCCGGGTTCTCGATGTCGGGTGTGGCGATGGCGGGCTGGTTGACCGCCTGGGACAACTGGGATTCGACGCGCTCGGCGTGGACCCGGCGGCTCCAGCTCACCCGTGCCTGGCCCGCGAGAGCGTCGAGCAAGTGACCGGTCTGAGCAAATTTGACGCGGCCGTTGCCGTGATGGCGCTCCACCACGCCGAGGTTGATGCTGTGACTTCAGCGATTGCCGGGCTGCTGCGCCCGCGCGGTCGGCTGTTCGTCTACGACTTCGACTGGAGCGCGTATGACGGCCGGGCTGCGGCCTGGCTGGCTGCCCGTGATCCTTCTGGTGCCGATAACTCGGTGGCTGGCTGGCGCCGTGAGCACAACGGCCTGCACCAGGGGATGACGATCAAGGATGCGCTCGCCGCCGAATTCGCGGCGCCGCTTGTTGAGGCGAGCCGTCCCTATCTGGCCCGCATGCTAGGCCGGCCTGATCTGGAGGCCGCCGAGCATGCGCTGATCGACGCCCAGGTGCTCCCGGCGCTCGGGTTCTGGCTGATCGCCGAAAAGCCAGACTAAAACCGTGACCGGGATACAGGACTCAGATTTCTCTTCGCAGCGCGATCCGGGTGAACGCCAGCCCGCAGCCGCTGGCCCGCCGGTCCTACCCGCTGCGCGGACGGGTCCGCCACCGCTCCTGCCAGCGGCGCGTGTGCGGGACTACCCGCACCTTCCCCCGCTACTGGGCCGAAGGCCCCCGACTACTCGAACACCTACTACAAGTGCACCCACGACACCGGAGTCGGATGGGGCGGGCGAGGCTGGTGGTGCAGCACGGACCGGCGGCCCCGGCGGCCCCGAACCCATCAGGCTGCCTCGGCGCTGAGGACCTCGGCGATGGGCTGCCGGGCGCCGATTCGGGCCGGGATGATGGTGAGCGCGGCCATCGCCACCAGCGTCCCGATGGCCGCGGCGACGAGCCAGGTCACCGGCGGCAGGCTCCCATGTTTGACGGCGACCTCGAAGAGCCCGATGCCGAGCGGGATGCCGAGAATGGCACCCGGCAGCGCGCAGAGCACCTGGGCGACGACGAGCCCGGAGCTGACCTGCCGGGACCGGGCGCCGAGCGCCTGCATCAGCGCTGCGGCGTGACGTGCGTCGAGCACGGTCGCCCAAGTCGTGAACAGGGTGTTCAGCGCGGCGAGGGCGACCAGCATGATCGTGATGACCGTGAGCATCTGCTCGTCGCGGTTGACCACCGGATTGGACAGCCCACCTCCAGTAAGAGCGACGGCTCCGGACAGCTTGTTGTCCGCAAAGGCGTGGAATGCGATCACCGTCACGATGCTGGTTGTGGTGACGGCGACGTTTGCCGCGCTGAGAAGCGAACGGCGGGGGCGGCGCGCGACCAGCCGGAGCCCGAACAGCGCGGGGATCGGCAGCCTGCTCGAGATGCGCACCAGGGCGCCCCGGCGCTTCGGGGGGCGGCCGACGTCGTTGAGCGCCGCGACCGTGCTTCCGCGCGACGCGCGGATGGCGGGAACGAGCGTCGCTGCGAGCGACACCACGATCGCCAGCCCGATGACCTGCACCACGGTGCCCAGCGAGAGCGGGGGTGCGCCCGCGGTCCCGATGAGGGCCGCACCTGGCTTGGTGATCAGCGGCGCCGCGAGCCAGCCGGCCGCGAGGCCGACCACCGCGGCGAACAGCGCGAGCACGAGGTTTTCGGCGAGGAAGGTCGCCGCGACCACGCTCGGCGTGCCGCCGACTGCCTTCAGCAGCCCAACCCGGCGCGCGTACTCCGACAGCCGGCGTCCGACGAGCACGGCCACGCTGGCGATCGCGAGCAGCGCGAGGAGGAACGCCCCCGGCTCGAGCACGCCCTGCCCGTCCTGGATTAGCTTCCCGTCCTCCGACGCCAGCCCCTGCCAGGTCGAGAACACCGGAGCGGTGGCGCTGTCGGTACGAGCGAAGCGGTCGTAGGCGAATGCCTGGGCATCGTTAGGGTTCGCGAGCTTCAGGTTCACGGCGTAGGTCGTCAGGGGGTTTGCCGCTGAGGTCAGCCCGGTCGCGTCCGGCTCGGTCATCCAGATCTGGCCGACTTCGTCAGAACTGGCGAGTTTCCGGCCGTCCCGGAGCGACAGAAATGGGATGTTGAACCAAGTCGGGCAGGCGTTGGAGAACTTCGACGCCGTCGGCGTGGGCCCCACCAGCGTGCCGTTGCACAGGTTCGGGTAGGGCGACTGCGCGGCGGTTACCGCGATGCCCGCGACCGCGAACGACCTGCCGTTCAGGCTGACCCGGTCGCCCACCGACACGCCGAGCGCGTCCGCGAAGGTGCGCTCGATCACCACGCCGCCCGGTCGCACCCAGCTCCCGGCCGTGAGCAGCGGCTGGTCGACCGCGGACGGCGCCTGGCTGCGCCCCTCCGCGAACACGTCGGCCTGGCGCCCGTCGAACCGGATCGTGGCGGAGGCGACCGGGAAGGGACCGCTGTGGTTCGCCACCCCGGATGCATGGCTGAGGTTGCTCGCCTGGCCGGCGGACCTAAGGTACGCGACGACGTCCGGGCCCTTCGTCGCGGCGCGGGTCGTCAGGTACGGCGACCGGCTGGTCACGCCGTTCAGGGCGATCGCCATCGTGAGCGTCGCCGCCGCCGCCGCGATGGCGACGACGAGCAGGATGGCCTGGGCAGCGTGGCGGCGAACGTCGCGCGCCGCGAGCCGGAAGACGAGCAGAGCGGTGCCCATTGCTCAGCCACCCAATCCGGCGAGGTCGGCGAGGTTGCGCCTCGTGCCGCCGGTGCCGCCGGTCAGGCGCATCTCTTCGACAAAGGCGCCGTCGCGCATCGAGATCATCCGGTTCGCCGTTGCCGCGATCCGCTCGTCGTGGGTCACGACGATGAGGGTGAGACCGGCCGTGTGGAGACCCTCGAAGAGCCGGAGCACCTCCAAGGTCGCCGCGCTGTCCAGGTTGCCCGTCGGCTCGTCGGCCAGCACGATCCGCGGGTCGTTGGCGAGCGACCGGGCGATCGCGACACGCTGGCGCTGACCACCGGAGAGTGCCGACGGGAGGTGGCCCGCCCGGTCAGAGAGCCCGACCTGGTCGAGCAGCTGGCGGGCCCGCCGCCGTGCCTCCCGGGGGGAACGTCCGCCCAGCAGCGCCGGCAGCTCGACATTTTCCTGGGCGGTCAGCTCGTCCATCAGGTGGAAGGCCTGGAAAACGAACCCCACGTCATGGCGCCGGAACTGGGCCAGGCCGCGCTCAGACAGCCGGTCGATCTGCCGGCCTTCCAGCCATATCTCACCGGCGCTCGGCCGGTCGAGGCCGCCGAGAAGATGCAGCAGGGTGGACTTCCCGCAGCCGCTCGGCCCCATGATCGCCAGCGCCTCGCCCTGGGCGACGTCGAGGTCAACGTCGTCGACCGCACGCACCAGCCCCGAACCGCTCCCATACTCCTTACGCAACCCTCGGGCACGCACAATGGGCGCGCCCGAACTGTTCTCGTTCACCGGGTTCTCCGATCAATCCAGGCGCGTTCGCACGCTTCCAGCCAGCGCAGGTCGGCCTGCAGGCGCAGCACGATTCCTTCGAGCAGCAGCCCGGCCTGTGAGCCATCGGGCTCGGCCATCGCCGCCCGCTGCACATCCCAGAGCCGCCGGATAAGTTCCCGGCGCTGGGCGTCGACGATGCCGATCGGATCCGCGAGCCCAGCCTGGGCCGCGGCGACGAGCTTCAGATGGAACTCGGCGAGGTCAGGCTTTGGCCAGCTGACCTCAGAGAGCCATTCGGCAACCCGCTCCTGGCCGGCCGCGGTGAGCCCGTACACCTTGCGGCCCGCCTCCGGCGCCTCTGCCCCCTGACGGGCGATGAACCCGGCCTTCTCCAGCCGGGAGAGGGTGACGTAGATCTGCCCGTCGTTCACGTCCTCGCCGAGGGGGCCGAGCGCATCGTTCAGCCGGGTGCGCAGCCGTGAGCCCGACGACGGCTCCTTGGCCAGCATCGCCAGCACGACTTCCTGCTGCACCGAGTCCTCCAAACCTAACGGTTAGGATTTGAATATAACCGTTAGGGCACCGGAGTGCAACTCACCCTCGGGGCGGGACACCGGGACCACGGATCGGCGTCCAGAATCAGCGAGAGACGTTTTTCGGTAAAAGACGTACTATCTTGACTATGGCCGAGTGGTGGTCGATCGAGGTGCTGCACGGTGAGCTCTCAGCTTTCGGGTGGCAGGAGCAGCACGACTCCGCCCTGATCGAGGCCGCGCTGACCAACGGCGCCCTCGACGGAACCTGGCACGCCGGGAGCTGGGGCGTGATTTTCGAGGTCCTCTTCGAGACCGAAGAACAATGGCAGGCCTTCCGCAACCTGCCGGCCGTGCGAGCGGCCCTGGACGGCGTGCCGGACCCCGTCAACGGCCTGCTCGTCTACCGTGGCCGGGGTGGCGGAGCAGATGCGCGAAACCCGCGCCGCCCGAAACCCGCGCCGGCCGCGAGCGCCGTTTCGCTGCCCGAACCCCACGATGAGCCAGAATTTGACCTGACCAGTGCCTCGCCGCCAGATCTGGCGACCGCCGGCACGGCTAGCTGTGCGGGCGGTCAGCCGTCATGGTCGGCCGGCTGATCAGCGTTTCTGGCTTTCGGCACGCTTGCCGATGCCTGACGAAGCGCATCGGCCCCGGTCGCCAGGCCACGGCGCCACGGCGGCGCTCCGTTAATCTCGATTTCGAGTGAGAAGCTCAGGAAAGTCCTGATCAGGACGATGAGTCCGAGAGTCAGCACGTTGTCCACGGTGGGCGCAACCGCGATCGTCCTGACCAGATCGGCCGCCACCAGGATCTCCAGGCCGAGTAGCAGGGTGCCGCCGAGCGCCCGGCGCAGGACGGCGTACACCTGTCCTGCCGGACCCGACCGGCGCCAGCTCAGCCCGGCCAGCAGGAAGGACCACAGCGTCCCCGCGGCAAGGACGAAGACGCCGAGACCCTCGAACGCCTGCGCGACGTGCTTCATGACCTCCGCGAAGGTCACGGCTGGCACCAGGCCGCGCGGCCGGTCAGCTCATGGCACCGGCGGAATCCCGGACGGCCCGGTCGATGTCTTTCGGGTCCACGTGCAGCTGCTTGGCGGCGTGCTTCTCCGCCTTCAGGGCGGCCTTATCCAGGGCCTGCTCGACGTTGCTTTCCCCGACCACCACCAGGGCGGCCTGCCCGTCATCGATGACCTCCCCGAGTTCCTTGACGTCGGCACGGGACATGCCGCGCCACAGGTGGCCGCTGATCCCACCCACGGCCGCGCCCACTATGGCGGTGCCGATGATGGCGGGCGGGAAGAAGAGACCGACCGCCGCTCCGGCGGCCGCGCCACCCCAGGCACCGTGCCGTGTGGCCATCTCATCCTTATTGACGTGCACCTTGCCCTGGTCGTCCTTGGTCACCACGGCGGCGTCGTAGCTCCCAACCGCCCCGGCGGAGTGCAGGTCTTTGACCACCCGGTAGTCCTCGCGGGCTTGAGCCTGACCTGGATAGGTACCGACGTAGATGAATACCGATTCCGGCTTTGCCATGGATCCCCCGATCGGGCCAGATGCCAGTTGGACTAGCGACCCAAGGTGCCGTCCCGGCCGCCAGAGCGCATCACCCTCTCGGGGGGATATCCCGGCCAGGAGCCCTGACCCAGGCGGCGCGGCCGGGCGTTGCGCTTGCGGTCGCCGCCTTGGTAGCGTCCGGGCCCCACGCCGGCAAGGTGAGAGGAGGCAACCCGCGATGCGGATAGACCTGGGCGACGTCAGCCTGTGGTTCGACGTCTCCGGACCATCCGCCGTGCCCCGTGGAGACACCGTGGTCGAGCGGCCGACGCTCGTGGCCGTTCACGGCGGGCCTGGCTCGGACCACGTCAACCTGAAGGACGTCTTGGCACCGCTGGCCGACAGTTTTCAGGTTCTGTACTACGACCAGCGGGGGCACGGCCGCAGCGACCGCAGCGGCGCAGCGTCCTGGAACCTGCGGACCTGGGCCAGTGACCTCAGGCGGCTCTGCGACGCACTCGGCCTGGTGAAGCCCGTGATCCTGGGCAGCAGCTTCGGCGGTCACGTGGTCCTGACCTACGCCGCGACCTTTCCCGGCCACGCGGGAGGCATCATTCTGGCCAACACGACAGGAGGGCGGCCAGATTACCCGCGCAGCGTCGAGATATTCCGCCGCCTGGGCGGCGACGAAGCGGCTGCCGTTGCCGAACGCGACTTCGCCGAGCTGAGCGCGGAATCGCTGGCCGAGTTCCGCCGGGTCTGCCTCCCGCTGTACAGCAGCAAGCCGATGTCCGCCGAAGAGGCCCGGCAGCGGCGGTCCAGGTCGATCCAGACGACCGACGTCAGCCTGCACTACTTCCGCAATGAGGTGCCACGCTTCAGCCCCTGGAGCATGCTGGACATGATCACGAGCCCGGCGCTCATCCTCGCGGGCGAAGACGACCCGATGTGCCCGCTCCCCCTCGTCGAGGACCTGGCCAGCCGGCTCCCTGCCGGCACGACCCGCCTGGTGCGCCTGCCCAACGCGCGGCACGACATCTTCCGCGACCGGCCAGACCTCGCCTTCCCGGCGATCGAGGATTTCATCCGCCAGGTCACGGACGGGGTGCCGGGACCTTGAGCCGGCGCGGCTGGTCCGAGGTGGCACGGTCGCGGCCACTTGTGCTGAGAGCAAGCGCGTTGGCGGCGACGATCGCGGTGATCGCGAGCCAGTCCACGGGCTGCAGCGACTGGCCGAGCACCACGAGCCCGACCAGCGCGGCGAACACCGGGTTGACGCTCATGAACACGCCGTAGAACCTGGCCGGGACGCGGCGCAGCGCGAGCAGGTCGATGACCATCGGGACCGCCGAGCACAGCACGCCCGCGGTCGCCGCGCGGCCGAGCGCGACCGCGGTCACCGGATGGCTGGCCAGCACCCAGATGCCCACCGGCAGGTACAGCAGCGCCGACAGGGTGGCCGCGGCCGCCGGCCCCTGCGAGCCCGGCAGCCGCTCGCCCACGACCCGGTTGACCAGGATGTAGCCGGCCCAGCAGGCGGCGGCGAGCAGGGCGAGGCCAATGCCGGCGTAGTCGGTGGTCGGCTGCGGCCTGGCCAGCACCACCACGGCGGCCGCGGCGGCCAGCGCGCAGCCGAGGTCGACGGCGCGCCGCGACGCCAGCAGTGCCACAGCGAGCGGGCCGAGGAACTCCAGGGTCACCGCCAGGCCCAGCCCGATCGTGTCGATCGCCACGTACAGGGACAGGTTCATGACGGCAAAGATCAGAGCGAGGGCCAGAACGGGGCGCCACTGCCGCCGGGTGAACGACCGGAACTTCGGCCGCACCGAACTCAGCAGCACGGCGCCGGCCACCCACTGGCGGATCGCGACCACCCCGGCCGGGCCGAGGACCGGGAAGGCCAGCGCTGCCGTTGCGGCGCCAAGCTGAACGGACAGCGCGCTGCCCGTCATCAGCGCGACCCCGGCAAGCTGGTCATGCTGCCGGGCGGCGGGGGTGGCGCTCGCGTGCCGCTCGCATGTCGTCGTGGTCATGGAACTGAGTCTGGACCCCGAGATCACATGCGCAAAATGCATAGATGGCTGCAGCTATACGCTTAGGTTATGGATCTAGAGCTGCGGCACCTGCGCTGCCTGGTCGCGATCGTGGACTCGGGCAGCTTCACCGACGCCGCGATCGAGCTCGGCATCTCGCAGGCTGCGGTGTCCCGGAATCTCATCGCGCTCGAGCAGGTCCTGGGGGTACGGCTGCTGCACCGCACCAGCCGGAGCGTCACCACGACGACGGCCGGGGTGCACGCGCTCGCTCAGGCGCGGCAGGTGCTCGCCGCCGCGGACAACCTGGTCGCCGAAGCGACCACCGGCCACACCCGGCTGCGCATCGGGCACGCGTGGGCGGCCATGGGCCGGCACACCCGCGAGTTCCAGCGCCGCTGGGCCGCCCGGTACCCAGACACCGAGCTGCAGCTGATCCGCTCCAACTCGGCGACCGGCGGGCTGGCCGAGGGCCTGTGCGACATCGCGGTCATGCGCATCCCGGCCGACGGCAGGCGCTTCGAGAGCGCGGTCGTGGGTGACGAACGGCGCTACTGCGCGCTTGCCGCCGATGACCCCTGGGCCCGCAGGCGTTCGGTCCGGCTCAGCGAGCTGGCGGACCGTACCGTGCTGGTGGACCGCCGTACCGGGACTACGACGCCCGAGCTATGGCCCCCCGACGCGCAGCCCGAGATCCGCGAGACGCGGGAGATGGACGACTGGCTCGCGGTCATTGCGGCCGGCGGGCCGGTGGGTGTCACGGCCGAAGGCACCACGACCCAGTACCGGCGCGACGGGGTCGTGTTCCGGCCGCTGCGCGACGCACCGCCGATCGCCGTGCGGGTGATCTGGCGGCGTCATGACCCGCATCCGTCGACGCACGCGGCCATCGCCATGCTGACCGAGCTGTACCGCCGGCCCTGAGCGGATGGATGTACCGATCGGCCGCATCTGACAAGCCCAGCGGCACATCGATGAGCCCGGTTAGTGAGGCGCGGCGCCCGGGGCCGGGTGGCGTCCGGCCCCGGGCACGTCATACGGCCGCGCCCGCCGCCTCTCGCTCGCGGACCAGTTGCAGCGCAACGTCGATCAGCATGTCCTCCTGCCCGCCGACGTATCCGTGCTCCGCCACGCGCTGGAGGATGTCATGGACGGGTATGCCGTAACGCTCAGCCGCGTGCTCGGCGTGGAGCAGGAAGCTGGAATAGACACCGGCGTATCCCTGCACGATCGAGGACCGGTCGGTCCACGGCAGCCTGGGCAGGAACGGCTTCACGACCTCGTCGGCGGCGGCCAGCGCGGCATGCACGTCCACGCCGGTCTCGATGCCCAGCCGGTCGAACGTCGCGGCCAGCACCTCGGTCGGGGCGTTCCCGGCGCCGGCGCCGAGCCCGCACAGCGACCCGTCGATCTGCAGCGCCCCGTTCTGGAACGCGAGCACCGAGTTGGCGACGCCGAGCGCGAGGTTCTGGTGCCCGTGGAAGCCGACCTGGGCCTCTCCCCCGATCTCGGCGATCAGCGCCAGGATGCGTTCCTGCGCGTCGCCGATCAGCAGCGCCCCGGCGGAGTCGACGCAGTACACGCACTGCGCCCCGGCGTCGACCATGATCCGGGCCTGCCGGGCCAGCTCGGCGGGGCTGGTGCGGTGCGCCATCATCAGGAACCCGACCGTCTCCATGCCCAGGTCCCTGGCGATCCCGAAGTGCTGGATGGACACGTCGGCCTCGGTGCAGTGGGTCGCGATCCGCGCGACCGACGCGCCCGCCTCCCGCGCCCGCTTCAGGTCCTCAACGGTCCCAAGGCCCGGAAGCAGCAGCACAGCGATCTTCGCCCGGGTGGCCTCCTGCACTGCCGCGCCGATCAGCTGGATGTCGTCGGTGAGCGAGAAGCCGTAGTTGAACGAGGACCCGCCGAGCCCGTCACCGTGGGTGACTTCGATGACCTCCACCCCGGCCGCGTCCAGTGCGTGCACCGTGGCCCGGACCTGCTCCTCGGTGAACTGGTGCGACATCGCGTGGCTGCCATCCCGCAGCGTCGTGTCGGTGATCCGTACCGGCCGGCTGGTGCCGCCGGACCCGTTCTCGCCGCTCATGAGGTCACCGCCGTCGCCTTGGCGACCAGCTCGCCGACGCGGGCGGCGGCCGCGGTCATGATGTCCAGGTTGCCCGCGTACTCGGGCAGGTAGTCGCCGTTGCCGCGGACCTCGAGGAACACCGCCACCCGGCCGTTGCCCTGCCAGGACGCCTGCGGCGGGTCGAACTGCGGTTCGGCCCGCAGCGCGTAGCCGGGCACGTACTGCTGCACCTCCTCGACCATGGTGTGCACCGAGGCGGCGATCGCGTCGGTGTCGGCACCGTCCGGGATCGCGCAGAAGATCGTGTCCCGCATGATCATCGGCGGCTCGACCGGGTTGAGGATGATGATCGCCTTGCCGCGGGCGGCACCGCCGACCGACTCCAGCGCCCCGGCGGTGGTGTGGGTGAACTCGTCGATGTTCGCGCGCGTCCCCGGTCCCGCCGACCGGGACGCGACCGACGCCACGATCTCGGCGTACGGGACCGGCACCACGCGCGCCACCGCGTGCACGATCGGGATCGTGGCCTGGCCGCCGCAGCTGATCATGCTGACGTTCGGCGCGTCCAGGTGCTCGGGCAGGTTGACGGGCGGGCAGACCATCGGGCCGATGTGCGCCGGGGTCAGGTCAATCGCCTTGATCCCGGCCTCGGCGTAGCGGGGCGCGTTGGCCAGGTGCGCCCTAGCGGACGTCGCCTCGAACACGATGTCCGGCAGCGGGTCCTGGCGCAGCAGCCAGTCGACGCCCTCGGCGGACGCGGCGAGGCCGAGCTTCCTGGCCCGGGCCAGGCCCTCGGACTCCACCACGCCGACCATGTAGCCGACCTCGATCCCGTCCAGCCGCCGCAGCTTGGCCAGCAGGTCGGTACCGATGTTGCCAGGTCCGACGATGGCGGCCAGGGTGGCGGTCATCGCCCCGTTCCGGGCGGTCGAAAGAACATGTGTACCTCCGTACGATCTCCCCTGCACGGTGCAGTGCGCCGGGACGGGAGGGCAAGAGATGCGTCCCGGTGATCGGAACACCTCGTGGACGGACGCCGGGGCCGGGGGCCATCATCGACACATGTGCCCAGCCCACGGCAGCAACGGCGAGACCTCGGCCGCCGGCCGGATCACGTCCGTGCTCGACGCGTTCCGCGATGACCGCGAGGCGATGACCGTCTCCGAGCTGGCCCGGCGGGCGTCGCTGCCGAAGACCACCACGCACCGGCTGACCGCCGAGCTGATCCGCTGCGGGCTGCTGGAGCGCGCGGACGGCGAGCTGCGCCTCGGGCTCAAGCTGTTCGAGCTCGGCCAGCTCGTGCCGCAGCAGCGCAGCCTGCGTGACGCCGCCCGGCCGGTCATGGCCGACCTGCGCGAGGCGACCAGGCACTCGGTGAACCTCGGCATCCTGGAAGGTTCCGACGTCGTCTACGTGGACATCCTGGCCGGGCCCGACTCGCCGCGGCTGCCAACCCGGGTCGGCGGGCGCTGGCCGGCTCACGCCACCGCGATCGGCAAGGCGATCCTGGCGTTCTCCGACGCGGCCATCGTCCAGGGCGTGCTCGACGCCGGGCTGGCCCGGGTCAGCGAGCGGACGATGACCTCACCGGAGCTGCTGCGCCAGGAGCTTGACCGGATCCGCGAGTCCGGCCTGGCCTACGACTCCGAGGAATCCCGGCCCGGCCTGGTCTGCGTCGCCAGCCCGGTGCACGGCCCGGGTGGCCAGGTAGCGGGCTCGCTGTCGGTTTCCGGCTGGTCGGCGCGGATGAAGCCGGACCGGGCAGGACCGGCGGTGCGCACCGCGGCGCTGACCATCTCCCGCGCCCTCGGCGCCCGCGCCGTCCTGTAGACCCGGGCTGGTCCACAGATGAGCCGCATCAGCCGCGCCCGTCCCGGATCCGCTCCCGGTACGAGTGACCAGTTATCTTCCATCTCCACCGGAAGCGGGCTCACGGCCCTCCCTTCGCTGCGATACGGTCCTCGACCACCTCTCACGCACCTCTGCGCAGAAGTGGCAGGCCTTCAGGAGCGCTACGGAGAGCTGGCAAAAGACCCTGCGTCTGTGCTTGATCCTCTTTGTGGCAGGGCTCCAAGCGATCAAGCCGCCGGGAGGATACCCATACGCTCTACGAGCGCGACAGCCTCGGTCTTCAGCGATCCAGTCGCTGTCCGTACCAGTTCCACCGCTACTCCACGGGTCAGCGGGGAGTAGGGCGCCTCCTCCGGCGACTCGGTGTAAGACCGCTCTAGGAAGTGTCTGGCCTGCTCAAGCTCTCGGCGTTGCAGGTGACCGGCGGCGATCTCCCCGTATAGGCGCCCCCGGCGCTCCCGCGACGGTACACGCTCGGGGTCGATCCGCTCGGCACGGCCCACAGCCTCCCCGAACCGACGAAGCTCAGCCGCGATGCTGACGCCGTGAATATCGACATTGGCCCGGCCGAAGACCGTCTGGGGATGGAAGTAGCCCGTCGGCAGCGCCTCTGCCATCCGGCTGGCGGTATCCCAGAACCGCCAGGCGTTGCCGTCATCGCCTTGGTAGGCCGCGCTGATCCCCATGTGCAGGCACAGGCTGCCGTACAAGCCCATCGCATCCGGCGCGTCCATGTGCCGCTCAAGTTCGCTGGCCGCTTCGCCCACCACCCGTTGCGCCGCGTCCGCATCCACACTGCGCAGCACATGACCCTGCGTCCACGCCCCGAAGGCCAGGCTGACTGGATCATCGGCTGCTTGCGCGGCCCGCGCGGCTCGATCAGCGATGATTCGCCCCGTTTCCGGCTCTACCAAGTCAACCGCGAGGTGCTGCGCCAGGCCGTAAGCGCTCGCCAGGAAACTGCTGGCCCGCCGCCGGTCCAGGCCGTCCAGCACCACTACAGCCCGATCCAGGCCGTTGATGAGATCGGGCAGTTCAGCGGCGACCACCGAATGGTTGTCCGGCAGCGCATGCCAGTCCCGCCAGGCCGCTGCGACGCCCTCTCCAAGCGCAGCTACATCAGGGGCATCAGCATCGCGGGCAGGACGGAACGATCCGACGCCTGCGATCTTGCGGGCCGCTTCCCCGGCCGGGTGATGCGGCCCCTCCCACGCGCTGACCGGTATCTCGATCTCGCCATCAATCAGCACAGACAAGTCGTCCACGCGCAGCACCCGCGCCAGCCGCACTAACGCCGGTATCGAGACCCCACGCTGGCCCGCCTCGATTCGCTTCAGCCAGTCCGCCGAATAGCCCACAAGGTTCGCCAGCACAACCCGGGTCATCCCGCGCCGCTCACGCAGATACCGGATCCGCTCGCCGGTCGTGAAATCTGCTGGCATCTCCATAATGGCCACCTCCACATCGGAGATTACCCACCGCCCCAATCCGGTGCATGCCGCGCAGGGCTTCGGCACGCCCGGAAGCAGCCGTGGCAGGGGGACAGCTTGTCCCTGCTGACTGTCGGCGCAAGCCGTACGGTCAGTGCGCTCCATCTGCCATCACTCAACTGAACGCCCATTCGAGGAGAACGCCGTGGAAACGTCCGGGCACGCTGAGAGAGGCCTGCTCCTGCGGCAGCACCTCGATGTCACAGTGCCGAATGTGGCCCGAATCTACGACCACCTGTTAGGTGGTAAGGACAATTTCGCCGCCGACCGAATGGCCGCCGCCAAGCTGCTAGAGGCAGTACCCGTCGCGGCGGTGGCTGCGCGCGAGAACCGGGCGTTTTTGGGCCGCGCGGTACGGTTCCTGGCTGAGGAAGCCGGGATTAGCCAGTTCCTCGACCTCGGCACGGGCTTGCCGACCGCCGGCAGCGTGCATGAGATCGCGCAGGCGGGCGACCCGCCTCAGGTCCGCGTCGTATACGCCGACTGCGACCCAGTCGTAGTGCGCCATGCCGAGACACTTCTTGGCGGCTCGTTATCCGTTGCCGTGGTCCGCGCCGACCTGCGTCAGCCCTGGGACCTGTTCGCCAGGCCCACGGTCCGGACCCTTATCAACCTGGCCGAGCCGGTGGCCATCTTGCTGGTGGCGGTGCTGCACTTCATCGAAGATCACGAAGACCCGTGGGCGGTCGTCAACTGTTACAAGGACCTGATGGCCCCGGGCAGTTACCTGGTGATCTCGCATGTCACGGCCGATCATCTGTCCGCCGATGCTGCCCGGCAGGCTCGGGCGGCCTATGCCGGGGCGTCCGCGCCGTGTGCTGCCCGGAGTCGAGAGCAGATCGCCGGGTTCTTCGCCGGGCTGGACATGGTGCCGCCGGGACTGGTGGACGTATCCGAATGGCGGCCCGACGTGATCGGAGCGTCGCCTGGCCCGCCAGTGTTCTATGCCGGGATCGGCTGCAAGACCCGCCCTGGGCGGCCCCGGTGAGCCCGGCCAGCGCTTCTCCCCAGGACGACGCATGCTGGCGGGAAGCGGCGCGGCTGCGCCGCGAGCACAGGGGCTCACTGGTTCTTTCCTGAATGTGACTGCCGGGCCGGGACCGCCTCGCATGAGCCGGCCCGGCAGTCACCCCCCGGCGTCGGCGCCTGTGGCACAGTCCTGATTGTGCCGTTGGGCGATCTGCCGGACTGGTTGCCGGCTTGGTGTCTGGACCATCTGGGTAGCGAGCCCGTCGGGGTGCTGTTCCAGCAGCAGCAGGTCTCGATGGTGTTCGGCCTGCGGCTGGCCGGTGGTACGGACGTGGTGGTCAAAGCGCGCGCCGATGACGGCCGGGCCGCGTCGTGTGTCGCGGCGCAGGCCCGGCTGGCCGAGCGCGGGTTCCCGTGTGCCCGGCCGCTCACGCCGGTGACTCAGGCCGGCTCGCTGGCCGTGAACGCCGAGGAGTTCCGCCCCGGCGGCGAGGTGCTGGACGGGGACTCGCCGGATGTGCCGGTGCGCTACGCGCAGGTGTTCGCCCGGCTGATGGCCGAACTGGCCGGTGTGACCGTCGCGCCGCCGCTGCCGAACCCGCCCTGGGTGCGCTGGGACCACACCGATTCCGGGGTGTGGCCAGCGATCGATTTCCTCGATAACCGGGACCAGAGCGTCGTGCCCGCGTATGTCGCTGACACGGCCGAGCGGGCCCGGCGGCGGCTGCTGGCCGCCGGGCTGCCATGCGTGCTGGGCCACGCCGACTTCGAGGCGCAGAACCTGCGGTGGCACGGCCAGCAGGTGTGGGCGGTGCACGACTGGGACAGCCTGGCGTGGCAGCCGGAGGCGGCGCTGGCGGGAGCGGCGAGTGGGTCGTTCGCCAGTGCCGGGCCGCCCACGCTGGCGCCGATCGAGAGCTCCGCGGCGTTCCTCGTGGCTTACCAGGACATTCGGGGGCGCTTGTTCAGGGCCGTGGAGCAGGAGATCGCGTGGGCGGCCAGCTTGTGGATGGCGGCGTACAACGCCAGGGAGCAAGCACTGCGCGGCGACACCCCGGTTAGCGGCGGTGCGCTCCGGGCACAGGCAGCCGAACGCCTCCGCCGGGCTAATGCCTAGCACCAGCCACGCGAACAGGGCAGGTCCAGGCGCCCGGCAGTCAGTCCTGACCGGAAAGAGCGCCTTGGCCGGTGACGCCAGACG
>Ga0209693_10000119_pt1 | contig 30443 bp, 26 predicted proteins | sample HubBroMetageWRM3_FD_188345 | JGI IMG/M metagenome (GOLD analysis project Ga0209693, IMG submission 188345) | Warmed soil microbial communities from the Hubbard Brook experimental Forest, New Hampshire - Hubbard Brook CCASE Soil Metagenome WRM 3... | ecosystem: Environmental > Terrestrial > Soil... | reverse complement strand
GAGCAGGTGTCACTGATCGGGGCCGAGTTGAGCAACCGGGCCGAGGAACTTGGCCGGGCGGTCGCGTCAGCGATCCGCGGCGAAATCGCCTTCTACCGCCAAACCGAGGTTGTCAGCCACGATCAACTTGTCGAAAGCTGTACCGCCAATGTCCGCTTTATCTTCAGCGGATTGGCCGGGCCCAAATCATTCGACACGGCTCCGGCCACCGTCACCGGCGAATCCCGTGCCCAGAGTAAGGTCCCGCTACCAATGGTGATGGCGGCCTATCGAGTCGGTTCGCACCTCCTCTGGCAGACACTTCTGGAGATCGTGGAATCCCACCCCGAGATCTCGCGACGCGCGGTGCTCGCGGTGACCGAACGAATCTGGGAGGCACAGGACGTCTACACCGAAGCCATGACGGCTGCCTACCGTCGCGCAGCGACCCAGCAAGCCGTCGACGATGAGGCCGAACGCGCGGCCCTCACCGAGGCTTTGTTCGCCGGCACCGTGTCGGCCGGTCATAGTCCGTGGGAGATCGCCGACCTGCTCCGCCTTCCGACTCGGGGACCCTATGTCATTGTCGTGGCGAAGACCCCCGAGTTCGGCAAGCACGCGCTGCCGGGCATCGCGGACAAGCTGCGAAGCAGCGACATCTATTCGGCGTGGCGACTGCTGCCCGAGCTACAAATCGGCATCGTCCACGTGGCTTCAGAGGCCGCCCGTGCCAGTCTTTTCGCAACCCTGGAACGCTTGACCCGAAACGGTGTCGGTGTCAGTCCGCAATTCGACGACCTGTCCGAGATCGGGACCGCTCTTCGATACGCCCGAATCGCGGTCACCGGGACCACCGACTCCGAGCCGATCATGGTGTTCGAGGACAGCGTCCTCAGTGTTGCGGCGGTAACCGCTCCGGACGTGAACCTGCGACTGGCCAACGCGGTTCTGGGCGGACTGGACCACATCACGGATGGTGAGCGCGATCTGCTCTATCAGACATTTCGCGCATGGGCGGCTCATGGCGGCTCGGTACGTGGCGCGGCGGCGGCGCTGTTCTGCCATCCCAACACGGTTCGGCACCGGCTGCGCCGCATCGAAGAACACACCGGACGCTCGATCAGCGCCCCGCTCGACCTTGCCGAATTGTGCTTGGCGTTCGAGATCGACGCGCAGCTGCGTTGAAGGTAATGACATTCGCCGTGTGAAAGATACACTCGCCGTGGAGGACAGATCGATATGGCGACTCGAACGATTGTCATCACAGGTGCCAGCGACGGCATTGGCGCTGCAGCGGCGCGCCGATTATGCCGAAGCGGAAACAACGTTGTGGTGGTTGGCCGGTCGCAAAGCAAGACCGCCTCGGTGGCAGCGGAATTGGACGCAGACTATTACGCTGTCGACTTCGCCGACCTGTCCCAGGTGCGAGCATTGGCCGAAAAAGTCCGTTCGCAGTATCCACGCATCGACGTACTGCTCAACAACGCCGGCGGCATGGGCGCCAAGATCCGCCTGACACCCGACGGCTACGAACACACCTATCAGGTCAACTACTTGGCGCCGTTTCTGCTGACCACCCACTTATTGGGTGTGCTCCTCGATTCGCGCGCCACCGTCGTCAACACCACCAGCTCCTCGCACAGGCTGATTTTCAGGGCCACCGTCGATGACCTGGAGAACACAGCCAGTCGCCGGCCCAGCACCGCCTACGGTTTGTCGAAGCTGGCTGTCGTGTTGTTCTCCAGAGAATTACACCGGCGCCATCATGCCGGCGGCCTCTCCGTCGCGGCGGTTCATCCCGGCTTTGTCGCCTCCAACTTCGGACAGGCATCGGGATCGCGGTTCCTTGCTTTTATGCAGCGGTACACCCCGACGGAGCGATTCATCCCGACGTCCGACGAGGCAGCCGGCCATCTGGTCCGGCTGGCCTCAACCACGCCCGGTACGGATTGGACGCCCGGCGAATACTATTCGAAGCACAAGATCGCCAAAGCCGGCCGCTTGGCCTACGACCCCCGACTTGCCCGCGACTTGTGGGATCGCACTGCGGCCAGGCTCGCCACCTGAGCGGGTGATGACACGAAAGAAATAGAATCAGTCGATCCCGAAATCGATGATGCCCCTGATGATCTTCCCGTTCCGGAGGTCGTCGTAAGCGTCGTTGATGTCGTCGAGTCGATAACGCCTGGTGATCATCTCGTCGAGCTGGAGCTGCCCGGTCTGGTAGAGCCTGGCCAGCCGGAAGATGTCGGCCTTCGGGTTGCACGAGCCGAAGACGGTGCCGGCCAGCGACTTGTTCATCAGGATGAAGTCCTGCAGTTCGATATTGACTGACCGAGTCAATTGCGAGGTCATGCCGGTGAGCACACACGTCCCGCCCTTGCGGGTCAGCTTCAGCGCGTCGCGGACGTCGTCGGCTCTGATCAGGGAAGGCGAGACCACGACGGCGTCGGCCATCACCCCGTACGTCAGCTCTCGCACCATGTCCAGCGCCTCGGCCGCTGTCGCGGCGCTGTGCGTAGCGCCGAACTGCAACGCCGATTTCTGTTTGAAGTCCACCGGATCGACAGCGATGATCTGGGCGGCGCCGCCGATCCGCGCGCCTTGAATTGCGCCCGTTCCGATTCCGCCGACGCCGATCACGACGACGGTATCGCCTGCGCGCATGCCGGAGCGGTTCGCGACCGACCCGTAGCCGGTCGGAATGGCGCACGACAGCAGCGCGCTGGGCGCCAGCGGTAGGTGCGGCTCAATCTTCACCAGTGAATTCGTCGACACCACAGTGTGTTTGGCAAATGCACCCACCTTGGCCAGATGGCCTAGTGGCTTGCCGTCGGTGGTGTGATGGCGGAATGTGCCGTCGGTGGGCATCCCGGGAGTCAGGACGCTGGCCCCCATGTCGCAGATGTACTCCATTCCGCTCGCACACCAGCGACACTGTCCGCACACGGCGACGAACGACATCACCACATGGTCGCCCGGCGTGAAATCGGTGACGCCGTCGCCGACTTCACGCACGATGCCCGAACCCTCGTGACCGCCGATCGTCGGGAACATGGTTGGCAGCCCGAGCTTGCGCAGCATCTCGTTGGGTGCCGACATGTCTCCGGTCAGAATGTGATCGTCGGAGTGGCACAATCCGGCGGCGGCCATCTCAACCAGGACTTCGCCGGCGCGGGGCGGGTCCAGCTCGAATCCCTCGACAGACCACGGCCCGCCGACATCGTGCAGGATCGCCGCGCGGCTCCTCATAAGGCTCCTTATGCGACCGGCGTGAACGTGACCGGAAGCTTGTTGGGCGACCGGAAAGTGTGCCCGACGATCTTGGACTCCTCGCCGGTGCCGTCGTCGGGAACAAAAGTCAGATTCGTGACCCGGTCGAAAAGGCTGTCCAACATGACGCGTGTTTCCAACCGTGCCAGGTGCATACCGAGGCACATGTGGATGCCGCCCGCGAACGCGATGTGGGCTTGGCGTGGCCGGCGGATGTCGAACGTATTGGGCTCGGTCCACCGGCTTTCGTCGCGGTTGGCCGAACCCATGACCATGTCGATCTGCGCGTCGGCCGGGATTGTCTTGCCACCTATTTCGACTTCTGCGGTGGTGGTCCGCATGACCATGGTCAGTGGGGTTTCGAACCGCAGGCCCTCTTCGATCGCCGCCGGGATCAGCGATCGGTCCCGGTAGACCATCGCCAGTTGCTCGGGGTGCGTCAGCAGCAGGTACAGCAGGTTGCCCGATGAGCGATAGGTGGTCTCCAGACCGGCGGGCAGCAACAGGCGAAGGAACGCGATGATGGCCTCGTCGGTCAGTTTCTCGCCGCCGATCTCGGCGGCCACCAGGTCGCCGATGATGTCATTGGTGGGTTTGCGGCGCCGCTGCTCGACTTGGTTGAGGAAGTAACCGTGCAACTCGGCGGCCGCGTTCAACCCTGCCATGATGTCGGTCGGGATCGAGATGAGGTCGAGCGACAGCCGCCGGAACAGGTCAAGATCCTCGGGGGGAAGTCCGAGCAGGGCGGAGATGATTCGGGTCGGAAACTCGAACGTCACCGCCTTCACCAGATCCGCTTCGCCATCGCCCTTGATTTCATCGACCAGCTGATCGCAGACCGGCCCGATGACCGACGGTTCCCAGCGTTCCAGGGCTGTGGCGCGGAAGGCCTTGGCCACCAGGCTGCGGTGGTCGTGGTGTTCTTTGCCGCCCATCGCCAGGATGGTGTGCCCCATCACCAACCCGATCGTCTTGTCGTAGGCAGCCGACGTGAAGATCCGGTCATCGCGGAATGCCTGGAAGACGCCGTCGTAACCGAACAAGACCCACTCGTCGTCAGGTCGCAGCTCCTCCGGCATCTGAGAGTGGTCCATCATCGCGCCATGCCAAACCGGGTCGGTGCGCCGCATGTATTCGTAGTACGGGTAGGGACTGGTCTCACCGGTGGTGTCGAAGGTGACGGGCTGGCCGACTGGGTCGGTGCTGAGCGTCATCAGCGCTCCTCCTGAGCAACCGATAAGGCCGTTCACGCGGGTTCGTGGTCTCGGATTGGTCCTGGACCACCCCGACGCCCTCGGCGGGTTCGTAGCGAGCGGAATGTCGCTATCATAGTATAAATAGCAACGAAGCCCAACGGCTTGTGGTGGTCACCGTAACGGGCACAGTATTGATGCGGAGTTGGTTCGGACACTTCCCGGATCGATCAGGCGAGGCGGTGATTCTCAGGTGTCCAAACGCCGATTCGTGTGCTCCCTCGACGAGTTGCCGCCCGGCGGCATGAAGCTGGTGGACGCGGGGAAGTTCGGTGTGGGCGTGTACAACGTGCGCGGCGCTTTGTATGCGATCGTGAATTACTGCTCGCACGAGGGTGCCCCGTTGTGCCTGGGCCTGATCGGCGGCACCAACGAATCGGCTCCTGACGAGCCCGACGGGATACGTCGGGTGCGCGACGGGCAGATCGTGCGATGCCCTTGGCATAACTGGGAGTTCGATATCACTACTGGTCAAAATATCGCCGATCCGCGGCGCCGCATCCGCACCTACCAGGTCGATGTCACCGACGGGCAGGTGTATCTGACCGCATGAGTCCCGTCATCGATACCAACGTGCAACCGCACTTTCGCCATAACGCCGAGATCCGGCGCTATCTCCCTGTTGCCCACCAGCTTCGGGCAGTCCCCGACGTCGAACGGCAGTGGTACCAGGCGCCTGGTGGAGACTACCGCCAAGACCTCTACGGAGAGCACTACCCTGGATCCGATCCCGCGACCGTCAGCCGGCACCTGTTCGACGACGCGCCGGGGGGCATGGGAGTGGCCTTCGCGATCCTGAACCCGCTGACCCGAGGCAACATCGCTGACTACCTGCTCAACAGCAGAATCTGCGCCGCCGTCAACGACTGGCTGCTCGACCGCTGGCTGGAGCCCGACACCACCAACCGATTCCGGGGCACCATCCGCGTCAATCCGGAGGACCCGAAGGGCGCGGTGGCCGAGATCGAGCGCCTCGCCGGTCACCCCAAACTGGTGCAGGTCGGCGTTCCGCTGCAATCACGCGAGCCGTACGGCAAACCGATGTTCGAGCCCATCTGGGAAGCCGCAGCTGCCCACCGGCTGCCGGTTGCGGTGCACATCAACGGCGGCAACGGTGTCGACTATCCGCCCACGTTCGCCGGGCACGCGCACACCTACCCCGGGTACGCGGCGTTCATGCCGCTGAACTACTTCGTCCACCTGGCCACCCTCATCGTTGAAGGCGTCTTCGGCCGGCACCCCGACCTCAAGTTTGTTTTCGCCGACGGCGGATACGACATCCTCACCCCGCTGATGTGGCGGCTGGACACGTTCTGGCTGTCCATGCGCGACCAGACGCCGTGGGTCGACCGGTATCCCAGCGAATACCTGCCCGGCCATGTCCGGTTCTGCTCCTCGGCGTTCGACGGGCCCTTGAAGGAGGGGGAGGCCGGACAAATGCAGCGCTGGATGGACATGACCGGCAAGTCCGACCTGCTGATGTATGGATCGAGCTACCCGCACTGGTCCACGTCGGCTGCCGACGTGATCGCTGCAGGTCTCGACGCTGACCAACGCGACAAGGTGTTGTGGCAAAACGCAAGTGAGCTGTACGGCCTCACAGTGCAGGGGCTGGCAGATCAAAAGGAGGGAGCCTCATGACCACGATCGAACGAGTCGAATCGGCCACCACTCACGAAGACGAAATAGCGGTCACCATCGTCGACACCGACGTGCACCCGTTGCCCGTCTCACCCGAGGTGCTCAAGGCCTACGCACCCGCGGAATGGGTGGACAAGATCTGGCAGACCGGAAATGCGGTCACCCCGGTGCCGCATTTCTACGACACCCCGGATTCCTACAAGACGATGTCGATGCGTCTGGACTCCGCGCCGCCCAACGGCGGGTTCGCCGGCAGCGACCCGGATTTTGCCGCCAAGCAGTTGCTCCTCGATGCCGGTGTCAGCATCGCGATGCTCGAGCCGATGTGCGACGCGCAGCTGCCGCACGCCGAGCACGTGCTGAAGTCGACGTACAACGATTGGCTCGCCGACATCTGGCTCGACAAGTGCAACGCGCACGGCCGCTGGCGCGGCTCGATCAGCGTCAGCGCCCAGACGCCCGAACAGGCGGCCCGCGAAGTCGAACGGTGGGCGGGGCACCCCTACATGGCCCAGGTGCTGATGACACCGCAGACCCGTGGAATCCCTTTCGGTAACCCGCATTTCGATCCGCTCTACCAGGCCGCGGCGCGCAACGGCCTCCCGGTGGCCACCCATCTGATGGGCCAGACGCCGTTCGAGTTGATTCCGATTTACCCGGTCGGCAACCCCGCGCACTGGCACGATTTTTTTGCGTCTTGGCCGCTGCTCTACGTCTCGCACCTGATGAGCCTGGTGTTTGACGGCGCGTTCGATCGGCACCCCGACCTCCGAGTGGTGTTCGTCGAGGGTGGCTTCACGTGGGCGATGCCGGTGATGTCGCGGATGGACCGGATCTGGGAGGCCCGCCGCGGCGACTTGCCGCAGGTGCGGCGCCGTCCGTCCGAATATGTGCGCGAACATGTCCGGTTCACCACTCAGCCACTCGAAGACGCCGACACCGTCCAGTTCCGCGAGTATCTGGAAATGATGGACCTGGGCGACAATCTCATGTTCTCGACCGACTACCCGCACTGGAGCTACGACGCGCCGACGTATGCGATCAACCGTTTCCCGCCCGATCAGCGGGAGCGGATCATGCGTGGTAACGCGACAGCTCTGTATGGGCTGCCGGCGACCGTCAAGGCACTTCCCGGAGAACAGCCGAGCCCCGCGCCCCGCGACAAGCCTTGAGAAGTGAGGAAGCTGATCGAGCTACCGGCCTGGGGGCCCGGGTAGCAGACGGTATGACGCAAACGAATCTCACACGGCCGCAAGGCCTTAGCCGCATCGACCCAGCGCTGCGCGACGCTGCCGCCGGGCTGGGCGTCGCCGAATTCCGCGCCGAGTCGCTGGCCGCCGAGCGGGCGCACGCCAACCGTTCGGCCGCTGCTCGTGCCGCTGCAGTCGACACCGGCGGCGTCACAGTCCAATCCCGATCCATCGCAGGTCCGGACGGCCGGCAGCTGGGCCTTCGGATCTATCGAGGCCAAAGCCAATCCCCGGCGCCAGTGGCGGTGTACGCGCACGGCGGTGGGTTTGTCACCGGGAACCTGGACACCGATCACCCGGAGTGCGTAGAGCTGGCCCGTGCAGCCCGCTGTCTGGTGGTCTCGGTCGACTACCGGCTCGCGCCCGAAAATCCGTGTCCGGCGGCGTTGGACGATGTCGAAGCGGGCTTGCGTTATGTGATCGAGAACTGCGCTGACCTGGACGCGGATCCCAGCCGCATCGCGGTGATGGGTAGGGACGCGGGCGCCGCACTGGTTGCGGGCCTGACCCAGTCGATGTTTGACGACGAGGGTCCCACGATCCTGATGCAGATCCTGCACCAGCCGATGCTCGACTCCGACGCCACGCCGTCGCGGCGCGAGTTCCAGCGCACCCCGGGCCTCAACGGTCAAGCCGTCAGCCGCGCTTGGGGCCATTACCTCGGCCATACCAGTGCGAGCGGTCACCACGTCCCCGCACACCGGGCGAACCTGGAGGGGCTGCCCCCCACGTTCATCAGCTGCTCCGAGATCGACCCGTGTCGCGATGAAGCCATCGACTATGCCAACCGGCTCCTGCATGCCTACGTCCACACCGAATTGCACGTTATCGCAGCGACATTCAATGGCTTCGACGCATTGGTTCCGGATTGGGTTGTCTCCCAAGAGAACCGGGCTTTGCACGCTCAGTCGCTGCGCCGCGTGTTCGACATGTAGGCCGATGAGCGCCTAAACCGGGGTGAACTTGTTGATCAGCCAGTTGCCGTTGATCAAGGTCAGGTTCACCACGATGCTGCTGACCGCCAGCGAGGGCTGGTTGCTGTCCTTGGTTGTGGTGGTCTGATCGACGAAAAGCAGAACAACGGCCGAATCGGGGTGCAGCTCTGACACGGCGGCGCCGGTCACATGAGCCGCGGTCTTGAGCGACTTCTCTTTGGCCGCCGGACCCACGACCTGCTCGGTGAACTGGTTGTAATAGGTCAGGAAATCCCCGGTCAGGTGCGATTTCGCGTTATCGAAGTCTTGGTCAAGGGTGTCGGGTGCGTAGGACAACACCGCGACAGTCGCGTCGGACGCAGCGCTGACGACTGTTTGCTTGACACTGGAGTCGGTCTGTTGGTCCGGCCGGCACTGCTTGAAGTAGATCCAGGACGCCGCACCGCCGGTGATCACCATGAGCGCGATCAGAATCGGCGCAACGAATTTGGAGTTCAGCGCATGTCGCACGCGCGGCAGGCCCGGCACGCGCGGCAGGCCCGGCACGCGCGGCGTCCGCGGCAGGCGAGGCAGGCGCGGCAGGCGACGCGACCTTTTGATCTGCTCGGTGGCGTCGTCGTGGACGTCTAAGCCGGCCGGATCGATCTCGACGGTTTCTGAGTCGCGCGCATCATCGGTCACGGTACGTACTCGACCTTCGACATCTTGTACTGTCCGTCGACTTCGGTCACGGTCACCTTGAGCCGCCATACCCGCGCCGGTTCGTCCTTTCCGGGCGGTGAATTGGTGATGCGTGACGTCGCTGCGACCAATATCGATGCCGAATTGCCGTTCATGGACTGCAGAGCGGTCGCGTTCACGGTTCCTTCAGTGATCGCTTTCGATTGCTGGACCACGGATGTGAAAGTGTTGGCCCGCTGCTGGAAGTCCTCCTTGAATTCGCCGGTGGAGCTGTCGATCACACGTTGGACGTCTTCTTTGGCTTTGTTGAAGTCCAGGGAGGTCATGTTGATGACGCCTTGCTTGGCCCCGGCGACGAACTCCGCTTCGCGCGCTCGGCGCTGGGTGGCCTGATGGTGTTGAAGCTCCATGTATACGGCGATCGCGACAAAAAAGCAGATGCTGACGATCGCTGCTGCCTTGCCAACTATGGACAGCGACGGCAGCCGGCGTCGCCATTTGGCCGGCGGGATTTCCGGCTCCGCCGCTTCGGCGGACTCGTCCGGGTAATCCTCGACGTTATCCGCATCCGCTTCGTTATCCTCGTCCTCTTCGTAATCCTCGTCCGCTTCGAAATCCGCGTCGTAGTCCTCGTCCTCGTCGTAATACTCGACGGCTTCCTCTTCGGCCGCGGCGGCCGCGGCTTCCGCATCGGCAGCCGCGGCGGCGGCGTCACCGTAATCCTCGGCGGTTTCAGCCATGGCCAGCGCTTCACGTCGAAGCCGCGCGGCGCGGGCGCGCGCTTGCGCCGCCTTCGCAAGTGCCTCGGCTGCGGCGGCTTCTGCTTCGGCTTCTTCGACCCACACCACCGCATCGGCCGCCGAATGGGGCGAATCCGGCGACGGTTCGTCCGCGTCAGCCATCGCTGTCACCACTCGTCAACATCATTATCGACTGGACTCCGGTATCTCTTACTGTATTGCTCGTTGCTAATATCAGAGTCGCCACCGAACTCCGACGAGGACCGATCAGGCGGATGATCACCCACCCAAACTTTGTCCCCCATTTTCTCCCTTGCTTTCGCGCTTGCTGTCTCGAAGGCCGACGAATGCCAAGAAAGGTCCTGCCGGCATCATGACCGTTGTCGACTCTCCCGAAAAGATACTCTTTGCCTCCACCACCGAAGCATTTCTGCAAAAAGAAGCGCCACTTCGGCGCGTCCGGGAGCTTCATGCCGCAGATGTGTCCTTTGACCCGGCCTGGTGGCAGCGGGCTGCTGAGCTCGGGTGGGCGGGTCTGCTCGTCCCGGAGGACTTAGGTGGCGGCAGCGTTTCTGGCAGCGGTGTCACGGATCTGGCCATGGTCGCCGAACAACTCGGCAAGACCGTCGCGCCCGGACCGCTGTATCCGGTCAGCACGGTGCTCGCCGGATTGGTCGGCTGCGCAGAACGGCAAGCGCACGCTGCCATCATCGAATCGCTGATATCAGGCGAAAAGGTCGCGTCTTGGGCGGTTTCTGAGCCGGGCCGGGGCTGGGCGCCGCTGGATCCGTCGGTGACGGCTACCCAGACCGATTCCGGCTACCGCATCGACGGCACCAAAGACCGCGTCGAGGCCGGTGCCCAAAGCGCGGTACTGCTGGTAGTGGCGCGATGTGGCCCAAATGCAGCTGAGGTTCGTCAGTTCCTGGTCCCGACGGACGCGCCGGGCGTCCGGATTGCACCCCAGCAGTCAGTCGACCTGGTCAAGCAATACGCGCGGGTACATTTCGACGGCGTTCTCGTGGAGCGGTCCGCGGCCGTCGGCAGCGCCGCCGAAACCGCCGCCTTGATTGAGCGGCAGAGCCAGCTCGCGCAAATTCTGCAGTGCTCCGAGGTGGTCGGCATCCTGCAAACGGTGTTTGACTTCACCATCCGATGGGCGTTGGACCGGTATACGTTCGGCCGCCCGCTGGCGTCGTACCAAGCCCTCAAACACGATTTCGCCGATATGAAGATGTGGTTGGAGGCGTGCCGCGCGACCACGGCCGCGGCGGTTGCCGACGTTGCCTGCCACGCACCGGCGGCCGGCTTGTCCGCCAGCGTCGCCAAGTCCTACGTGGGAGAGATGGCCGGCCAGATTGTTCAGGGTTGCGTGCAGATGCACGGTGGCATCGGCGTCACCTGGGAACACGACCTGCACCTGTATCTGAGGCGGGTTACGCTGTACCGCTCCATGTTCGGCACGCCGGAGGAACACAACCTGCGCGTGTATGCCTGGCATGCCCGGGAGAAAGCGGTTGGCCAGATGACGGAGACCAGATGACGTCCACCGAATCCGTTGCGGATTTCGCCGGCCGGGCTCGAGTGTGGTTGGCGGACAACATGCCTGCCATCGACCCGGATGCCCCGCCGGCCGCCCCGCGCGACGACGAACGCTCCTGGCAACGAGCTCGAGAACTGCAAAAGCGGCTCTACCAGGGCGGATTCGCCGGTATCTGCTTCCCTCGTGAGTATGGTGGACTGGGTCTGGACTACGCATACCAGAAGGCGTTCGACGGCGAAGCCGTCAACTACGAGATGCCGTTGATCCTCAACACCCCGACGTTTACCATCTGCTGCGCGACGCTGCTCGACACCGGTACCGAGCAGCAGAAAAAACGGCACATCGGGGCCGCCCTGCGCGGCGACGAGGTACTGGTGCAGCTGTTGTCCGAACCCAGTGGGGGATCGGATCTGGCCGGTGTCATCACCCGGGCCGAACGGCAGGGCGACGGGTGGGTGATCAACGGCGCCAAGACATGGAGCACCAGCGCGTTCGCGGCCGACTACGGACTGTGTTTGGCCCGCACCAAATGGGATGTGCCCAAGCACGAAGGTCTGACCATGTTCCTGGTGCCCATCACTCATCCGGGAATCACGTTGCGGCGCATCACTATGCTGAGCGGTTCCACTGAGTTTTGCGAGGAGTTTCTCGACGGGGTGGATGTCGGCGACGACGCCGTCGTCGGCGAGGTCAACGGCGGCTGGGCAGTGGCGTCGAGGCAGCTCTATCACGAACGCCGCGCGGTTGGACAGGGCTCGGAGTTCGCCAGCGGCAGCGGCAGCGAGGGCGGCACCAACAACCCCGTTGACTACGTCGCTCTTGCGGAAAAGACTGGCCAGGCCGGCAACGAACGCGTGCAAGAGATGGCCGGTCGGGTGCTGGCGCACCGGGTGGTGGCCGAGCAACTGATCGATCACGTGTACCGCAGCGTCAGGGACGGCATGCTGCCGCCGGCCGCCGGGACGCTCATCAGGCTGTTCCACTCTGAGACCGTGACGCTGGATACCGACACCGCGATGGCGATCGCGGGATCGGCCGGCGTGGTGGGGGAAAACGGCGGAGGCCTGCAGACCGGGCTGCGATACCTCTCGCGGCAGAACGTCGCGATCGGCGGCGGCACAACCGAGATGGCCCGTAACGTTATCGGTGAGCGGGTGCTGGGCTTCCCGCGCGAATACGCCGCCGATCGCGGGGTGCCATTCAATCAGGTGCGGCACGGCCAGAATTCCTGACCCCGCTCTACTCCCCGGCGAAGACGTTCTTGGCGTCGCTGCTGACGAAAGGTATCTGGACCAGTGACAAGACCTGGTGCGCCGGGCTTCCGGGCGGGGCGACCAGCACGCAATCGCCACCCTGCCTGCGCGCCCGGTCGCGGGCGGCGGCCAGCGCGCTGACACCGGCCGACCCGAGGTGGGTGACCCGACTCAAATCGATCGTCAAAGGCGCTATGCCGGAACGGCTTTCGACAGCGATCTGACGGTCCAAGGTGGATGCGGTGTGTGAATCGAGGTCGCCGCTGACGATGATGCGACCGGCATCGCCGACAAGGGAAGCGAACTCGCAGTCGATGGCCCGTTGGTAGTTTGCCCGACTGACCAGCGCGTCGGTGACGAAGTTCGCCGGTCGGGACAGGCGATGCGTCAGCGCGGCAGTAGTCCCATTGACTCCGTGGGTGACGTGCGCGTGGGACACCAGGGCTTCGGCCATCGCAAGTCCGCGACCGCGGCCCTGCTCACCTTCGCGGTAATCCTTCCACTGCCCACGGTCGATCACCGAGGCGTGCAGGTTCCCATCGCCGGCGAGCGACGCCTCGACGACCACACCGTCGGAAACCTCAGTGGCGTAACCATGCTCGACTGCGTTCTCCACGAACTCGGAGATTGCGTGCACGACGTCAGAGACGTCGGCGGAATCGGCCCCGATCTCCAACAGCCATTGACGAAGCCGGGCGCGAACCGCGCGGGCGGCGTGGATCGTCGCATCCACCGCCATGTGTAGCGGCGGTGTTGGTGTGCGCCGTTGCGCCGCGAGCAGTGTGACATCGTCATTGTAGCCAGTCGACCGGAGCAGCAATTCGATTGTCTCCGAACAGAGTCGGTCGACGGGTCGCGCCGGGCCGGCTAAAACGAAGCCGCCTGTCCCGGCGGCGATATTCGCCGCCAAATCAGCGAATTCCGCGGTGCTGGCTCCCAGCTGCCGGCCGGGACGCTCGATCAGGCCATCGGTGTATAGCAGGACCGCGTCACCCACCTCGAGCACTTCGGTGCGCACCGGAAATCCGGCGCCGCTGCCGAGCGGGCCCGCGCCAGATGGCTGCACATAGCGCGAGCTCTGTGCAGTCACCAGCAACGGCGGCGGGTGTCCGGCGGTGCAGTACTGGAATTCGCCGGTGGCGAAGTCGAGCGAGCCGACGCACAAAGTGGCGGACTTCGATCCGGGCACATGCTCATGGAAGTGGTCCACCGCCTCGAGCGCTTCGACAATCGGGTGGCCGGCCAGGATCTGCATCCGGAGCGCGGTGCGCAACTGTGACATCACCGCGGCGGCTTCGACGCCATGGCCGACGACGTCGCCGACAATCAGCACCAACCGATCCCCGAGAGCTATCGCGTCAAACCAGTCGCCGCCGGCGGCGGTGTCCTCTGCGGCGACGAGGTACTCCGCGGCGATGTCAGCACCGGGAACGACGGGAACGGATGCGGCCAGCAACGCTTGCTGCATAACGGTGGCCGAATCGCGGGCGTTACGGTACCGCTCGGACAGCTCCTCCATGCGCGCCTCGGCGGCCAGCCGTGCCCGCACCCGGTTTGTGACGTCGTCAAAGACGAGTTGGACACCCTCGATCGATCCGTCCGCCACGCGGCGCGGTGTGACGAGAAAGTCGAAGAACCGTTCCTCGATGCCCGAACCGTCGTAGTCGGCCTGCAGCCGCCACTCGGCCCCGGATTGTGACTCACCGGTTTGATACACCCGGTCGAACATGTCGTATATCTGCTGGCTCTCCAGCTCAGGAAAGACCTCCCGCGCAGGCAGTCCCACCGGGGTTCCTGTCGGGCTGAATGCGCGGTAAGCCGCATTGACCGCGACGAAGCGATGGTCGGGCCCCTGCAGGCCAACCAGCATCGCGGGGATGTTTTCGAAGATGCGGCGCGCATCCGCGGCCGTACCCACTGTTTTGTCCCAGTCCTTTTCGGCCACCATCTGGCCGTCCCCTCCTGCGGAGCCTCCTTCGGACCCTTCTGCGGACCGAGTCACAAAACCACATCGAATGCGCCGACGTATTCGTCACGCGCAGGTAATCAGATTATCAACGGGTGTGTGGTGCTCGGTGCAACAGTTTGCTAACGCCCTGCCTGCCGGCGGGCGCAATAAGCAGGTGTCCGAACGCCGATCAGGCCGAGACCGGCTTCTTGGCCGGCTTGGAGACCTTCATCAGCTCCATCAGGTTGCCGCCCATGATCTTGGCGACGTCCTCTTCTTCGAAGTCGGTGAGCTCGTCGACGAAGGTGATCGGGTCCTTCAGGCCCTCGGGGTGCGGCCAGTCCGATCCGAACAGCACCCGGTCGGTGCCCACCATCTTGACGATCTCGTTGAACCGGTCCTCCCAGAACGGGGTGATGTACACGCAGCGCTTGAACGCCTCGATGGGATCCTCGCTGAACGACTGCGGCATCTTCTTGTAGACGCCCTTGAGGCCTTTGAACAGGTCGGGCACCCAGTCGGCGCCGTTTTCGATGGACAGGACCCGCAGCTCGGGGTTGCGGGACAGGGCGCCGTGGCAGACCAGCGCACCCATCGCGTCCAGGATCGGCCGATGGCCCATCGCAAAGCTCCGGAAGGCGGTCGGCTTGAACGGCAGGAACTCGTCGCCGGGCTCCCACACGTTTGCGAATTCGGAGTAACCACTGTCAGATGCGTGCATCGAGACCGGGATGTCGGCCTTGATGCAGGCCTGCCAGAACGGGTCGAATTCCTCGAGGCCGAAGGACCGGCTGCCGCGGTAACCGGGCACCGGCGCCGGGCGGACCAGCACGGTGCGGGCACCGCGATCCAGGCACCACTGAAGTTCTTCGAGCGCGCGGTCGACGATGGGCAGGGTGATCACCGGGGTGGCGAAGATGCGGTCTTGGTAGTTGAACGACCATTGCTCGTGCATCCATTCGTTGAGCGCGTGGATGACGTCGTGGGTCATTTCCGGGTCGTCCTTCATGCGCTCTTCGACCAGGCTGGCCAGGGTGGGGAACATCAGCGCGTAGTCGATGCCGAGCTCGTCCATCACCTCGAGCCGCGCGCCCGGTTCGCGGAAGGCGGGGATGGCCTTCATCGGCTCGCCGAGGATCTCGCGGTAGGTCTTGCCTTGCGCGCCGTTGCGGAAATAGTCCTCCTGGGCGCCGGGGCGGGCGACCACCTCGAACGTCGGGTTAGGGATGTACTCGCTGATGTGGCCGCGCACCACGATCTTGGTCCGGCCGCGGACTTGCACGTAGTCGATCACGCGCTTGCGATTGTCCGGGAGGAACTTGGTCAGCGCCTCCTGCGGTTCGTACATGTGGTTGTCGGCGTCAAACACCGGGAAGGAAAGCTCGCGAGACGGCATGGCGATCTCCTTGCAGAAGTCTGGATTCTCTGTGTGCGGTAATGACGTTACCACTTCTGCGCAACGAGGTATACCGGGCCTAGCTGTCCGCTCGGAGGCCTGCCGTTGGTGTCGTTCCGTTGATGATGGCGAAATTCACGGTCGCCGTCGCGGCGAGTTCTCCGTCGCCGTCGCGGTCGCCGTCGCCGTATATGTCGACCTGCATGACCATCGCCCGCCGGCCGGACCGCAGCATCCGGGGCACCGCGAGTGCCGAGCCCTGCCGGATCGGCCGCAGGTAGCGGACGAAGAGGTCCGCGGTCGTCATGGTGGTGCCCTGCTGCAGATGATCCAGCCCGAACTGTCCCCCCGCCACGTCGACGAGCGTGGCGATCAAGCCGCCCTGAAGTGCGCCGGAAGTGTTGACCACGGCCGGGCTGACCGGCATCGTCATCGCGAACTCGCCATCGTGGGTGCCCGGACGCATTCCAAGTTGCGCGAACAGCTCGGCCAGCGAAGGCGCGGCCGACTCCTCGTCGGTGTCCTGGATACCGAGTGCGCGGCTGCAGAAGTCGAACAGCTGGCCGGCGTCTATCGGTGTCCCGTTCAACTCTGTGCCCAGCCAGTGCAACCGCTGCGCACCCACCATCGTCTGCATGACGATCGCGGCCGCGGCCCCCACATCCAGGCCGGGGTTGAAGACGCCCTCGGTGATGCCTTGTCCCACGATGTCGCGAATCAGTTGGTGCAAGGGGGAGAGCACCCGGGCGTATTCGCGGGGACGGGTCTCGGCCAGATGCTGGTTGTAAAGGCTCAGTGCCCGATTGAGGCTGTCCTGGGTGCTGGATTCCGGTTGTTGACTGATGCGGTCGAGCACCAGCTTCAGCGCGGCGGTGCTGTCCAGTCCGGTGGTCTCGGCGCGCCAGATCTGTGCCGACTGCGCGATCGTCCTGTCGAATAGCGCGAGCAGCAACTCGTCTTTGCCGCTGAAGTGCTGGTAGAACGCCCGAAGCGAGGTCTTGGAGCGCGCGACGACCTCCTGCACGGTGAAGTCGGTGCGTCCGGTTTCGCCGAGTATTTCGACTGCCGTCTTGATGAAGCGGTCGCCGCGGGGTACTTCAGCTTCATCCGCACCGGCCGTGGACATACCGTCTCCTCTGCAACCCGCTGATCAGGGTGTGAGAATGAGGTTACCGTACTTGGCGGCCAGGATCAGCGGGAACGCACACGCCCCCGGCTTACGGCGGGAATCGCGCGCCTTCAGGCGACGGGGGGACGTCAAAGAGTGATCCGCCCCGTTCAATGAGCACAATCAGAACGGCGGCGGCTCGTCGGGATCGGGTGGCCCAGATGACATTGCCGACGTGGTGGCCGCGGCGGCTTCGGCGGCTTCGGCGGCTTGGCGGCTGAGTCGGTTGCGCCTGCGTTCTGTGTTGATGCGGTTCGCACGGTTTTGGCCGCGAGTGCGGGTGCGGGTGGGCATCCGCGCTGCGCGGTTCCCATAGTGAGCGTCGTATACGGGCGGGACCGGCGGCAGGTCACCGGCAGGCGCGCACAAACTGGGAAATAGCAGTGCGCTGCCCGGAGTGGTCACGTACGTCTGTCCGTCGGGTAGCAGCCATATCACCGTTCCATCGGGGAGTTGTTTGTCGCGCCAGCCCCAAAAAGTTTTGAGCAAATGGTGTTTACGACATAGACATTTCAGGTTCGACGGATGAGTATGGCCGCCATCGCTATAGGGGATGGAATGGTCCAGATCGCAATCGACGGCCGGGTGGTCACAACCGGGTGCACGGCAGGTCAGATCGCGGCAGCGTACGAAGTCGGCGAGCTTGGCCGAGGGGGTGTATTGCGGCTCGGGGACATCGACCGGATGGATCAGCGGCTGCAGTCTGGCGGACTTCGCCAACTCGGCGACCAACTCGGCTGGGATGAGTCCTTCGGCGCCGGGCAGCACACCGGGCGCAGTCCCGGTGCCTTCCACGCTGGCCTGCGCGGCGACCACGTGGATCACGATGTTGCTGCCGCCCGCCGGCTTCACCGCAACACAGTCGGGGGATTCGCAGCCACACACGAGCCGATCGGCGCCCGCGGCCAACGCCCCAAGCGCGTCAGCGCGACGCTGCTCGCGCGTGCGCGCATCGGCATCGCACACGGTGGCCGCCAACTCGTCCAGCCGGCGATCGAGGGCTCGCCCGGCGGTGGCCAACACATTTCCCGTCACAGCTGCGATACCCGACTCGCCGGCGTCGACATCGACAAACCGATCTCTGGCGGCCTCGGCAGCCCGACGTACCGCATCGCGATCAACCTTGGCGACCACTTGATCTACCGCCGCGGCCAGCCGGCCACGCGTCACCGAGGGAAACCGCGACAACAGCACCGCCAGTTGAGCATCCACCCGGGCCAGCGCGTCGGTGTCAGTGATCAAATCGGTGCGAAACACGATGGTTTGGAACGCGCGGTAGTCGATATCACCGGCCTGGAACGCCTTTCCGACCTCTGGCAGCCGGTCCCGCATCGCCATCGCATAGCGCAGATAGCTCGAACCCATCGAAACGCTGGTCCGCAATGCGGCCGCCACCTGCGCTGCGACTGCCTCCCAGGTGTCCGTGGCCCAGTCTTCTTGCTCCCCCGAATCTCGGCAGCGCAGGACCAACAGCTCACCGACGGCCACCAGCCGCCGGGCGGCGGCCTGAGCCTCGGTCCGCCCCGCGTCGCGTATCCGCTCCAGCAGCGCCGCCGACTCCGGCGTGGGCCGAGAGGCATACCAATATTCGAACATGTGTTCGAGTATAGCTGAATCTGCCGACACTCTTCTTCTTGGCAGGGCTGCTGGTTGTGGATAACTAACGGTGTGGGGTTTACCCGCCCCGGGCGGCGATCATCGCGGACCGATTGACTTTTGTTGCCGCCGTGCGCGGAATCTTGTCGACGAACTCGACCGTCTTCGGCGCTTTGTAGGGGGCCAGCCGGCTCTTGGCGTACTCGATCACCTGCTGCTCGGTCAGCGAGGCACCGTCGGCGGGTTGGACCACGGCGTGTACCCGGCGTCCCCAGTGCGGATCGGAGATGCCGATTACCACGACATCGGCGATGCCTGGGTGGCCTGCGAGTGCGGACTCGACCTCGGCCGGAAAGACGTTGGCGCCGCCGGTGACAATCATGTCGGCGCGGCGGTCGACGATATAGAGGTAGCCGTCGGCGTCCAGATGGCCCATGTCGCCGGCGGAACGAAACCCGTCCTCGGTCGACGGCAGCGGCGGCGACCCGCCCAGGTAGCGGTATCCCGCGCTCATCGGTGCGCGCAGGTAGACGTCGCCGTCTTCGCCGGCGGCCACCGGTTTTTTCCCGGCGTCCAGAATCCGGATCTCGGTGTCCCGGAAGCCGCGACCGACGCTGCCCGGATGAGTCAGCCACTCGTCCCCGCGCAACGCGGTGAGCCCGAGATTCTCGGTCATCCCGTAGGCCGTCACGATCTGTTCGGGACTGAGCAGATCGAACCAGGTATGCAGCAGCGTCGGCGGCATCACGGCGGCGCCTTGCAGGATGAAGACGACGCTGGATAAGTCTCGCTGCCGGATGTCGGGCAAGGCCGCGATGCGCGCCAGCATCGTCGGCGTGGCCGTGAAGTTGGTGATCCGGTAGCGCTCGATGGTGTTCACCACCAGCGCCGCGTCGAACTTTTCCAGCACCACCAGATGGTCACCGGCCAGCAGGAAGAGGAACGTGGCGAAGCCGTTGGTGTGATACATCGGCGCCGGCACCATGATCGTCTGGGGTTGGGCGACCGGTGTCCAGGTGGACAGAAACGGTTCACCGTGCTGCGGCGTCCAGAGCGACGGCGCCAGGTTGAGGATCACCTTGGGCACGCCGGTTGAACCGCTGCTGCAGATTCCGTTCGCGGTGGGGGAAACGGCTGCGGGCAGCGGACGTTCGGACTCGCCGGCGGCGCGGGCGGCCAGTTCCCACCGGCTGCGGTCGTCGACAACCACAGCAGGCTCGATCACCGCACGCACCCGGTTTCGCTCCCATTCGGGCAGATCCCAGTGCATGGGAATGGGAACCGCGCCGATCTTCCAGCACCCCAGCGTGGCCAGCACGAGGTGCTGCGAATTCTGAATTGCAAGTGCGACAAGCGAACCCGTTCCAGCGCCGCCGGCCGCCAGTGCCCGGCCCCACTGGTTGGCGTGGGCGTCGAGTTCACCAAAGGTCAATGCCTGAGCGGTGCCGTCAAGCGCGACAATGGTCACAGCCGGCTCGTCGCCCCGTTGATCGGCGAGCTCCTGCAGTCTGGTCCCGAACGGGACTCCGTCTTCCAGCGGGTTGGGAGTCACCCCGGCCGTGGCGGGCTCGGTGCGGCTCATATGCGCCGCTCTCCAACGGCCGGTTCACTGAACAGTGTCTCCAGCGAGCCGTCGGGAACGCCGGGTATCAGGCGCAGCGCTAGTGCCTCGGCGCCCAGCGGCAACCGGATCAGCGGTTGGGTGTGCCGGTCGAGCACGCTGACATCGGACTCGTCGCAGAAACCCAAGGCGCCCAACAGCTGGTGAGAGGTACGCAGCACTTGCCGTGCGGTGTCGGTGGCTTTGAGCCGCAGAACGAGTGCGTCCGCAGAACGAACTTGCGCCGGCGTATCAGCCGGCCGGGAGATGGTGTACTTGGCGAGTTCGTGAAGTCCGCGAACGGCGACGGAGGCGTCGGCCACCGCGAACCGGACGGCCTGAAAGTCCGCCAGCGGTTTGCCGAACTGGACCCGGGCGCGCACGTGCTCGGTGACGATGTGCAGCGACTGCTGCATCGCTCCCAGAATCCGCCACGATCCCAGCACGAGATGAAGGTTAACGTCAGCGGCCGGGACCGTTCCGTCGGGTGCACTCAAAGTCGCCGGCACCAGAAACGGCCCCAGTTTGGCGTTGGTTCGCGCCGCCGGCTGCGGCCGGTAGCGGGTACCGTTCAGGTCGGCGGCGATCCAGTCGCCGGGCAGGTCGCCATGGTCGATGCGTGGCGCCTCGGGATCCACCAGGGCCAGTCGGGCGCCGTCGATCGCCATCAGCTCCTCGACGAGCGGATACGGCAGGGCCGTCGCGCCGGCGGCCTGGCAGAGCACCGCGGCGGCCAGCGCGTCATCGGATGACGACCGGACTTCGAGCTCGAACGTGCCGACCTCACTCAGGGCCGCGCGCGCTGCGTCCCGAATGCCGTCGTCGGTTTCGGCGCGCAGCGCGGCCTGAGGTCCGCCGAGCCGGGCAAGCCGCTTGGCGGCGACGGCGGCGAAGTCGCTGATATCTTCTGGCAGTGCGGTTTTCACCGATGTTCTCCCAAGACGTCTCGTGCCACCAGCATTCGTTGCACTTCGATGGTGCCCGATGCCACGGTGGCCGCCTGTGCGTAGCGCCAGTGGTCCTCGATCGCCCCGTGCAGTGCCGCGGCCGTGCCGCTGTCCAACGCAGACGGACCCAACACATCGAAAAGCAGCTCGGCGACCAGCTGATCGCAGGTGGTGGTGGCGATACGGGCGGCGCTGGCGGCCGCACCGGCCGATGGGTCGTCCTGCAGCGACACGGCGCGATAAGCCAGCAGTCTGGCCACCCTCAAGTCGACCAGCGCCCGAACCCAGCGGCTGCGAAGCGATTCGGGAAGCTGGTCCCAGTCCTCGCCAAGCCGGATGCGCATCCGTTCGAGGAGCGACTCGCACCGCGCATAGCGTGCGATGCCCACGCGCTCGAATGCCAGTGCTTCCCGCATCACCCGCCAGCCGTCACCCGGCTCGCCGAGGACGTCGCCGGGGAACGCCCGCACGTCGTCTAAGAACATCTCGTTGAGGTGATGGGGTCCCAACATCGACGGGATCGGCCGCACGGTAAAACCCGCCCGGTCCATGGGGATCAGAAACAGAGTGAGCCGCTTGGGTTTTGCGGCGTCGGGGTCGGTGCACGCCGCCAGCACGCACCACGATGCCATCTGGGCGTACGACGTCCACACCTTCTGACCGGTGATACGCCAACCCTCGCCGTCGGGTACAGCGCGGGTACGCAACGAGGCGAGATCGGTTCCGGCCTCCGGTTCGGAAAATCCCTGGCACCAGATCACGTCTCCGGATGAGATGGCCGCCAGGTGCTTGGCCTTCTGTTCGGCTGTCCCGTAACGCATCAGTGCCGGACCGACCCAGTTGATTCCCATGTACTGCGGACCGCGGGGCTCGTGCTGAGCCCACATTTCCTCCCGCAGCACGGTCTGCTGCCAGACCGAACCGCCGCCGCCACCATGCTCTTTCGGCCAGGCCAGCGCCAGCAGCCCCTCGACGGCCAGCAACTTGCAGAACGTTTCGGTGGTAGCCAGGTCTTGCGGATCCTCGGTGCAGGCGCCCAGGAAGTCGGCGGGGACGTTATCGGATATCAGCTCGCGTAAGTAGCTTCGCAGTTGCACGGCGTCATCGCCGAGGTCGTAATCCATCGTCATCCCTTCGGCAGCCCGAGCAGGCGCTCGGCGATGATGTTGCGCTGGACCTCCGATGTTCCGCCGTAGATGGTGGCGGCCAGCGCGTCCTGGCGTTCGAAGAGGAGATCCGGATCGCCTGCCGAACCCGGGCCCGCAGCCGCCGCGCTGAGTTCCCAAACGCGTTGTAATGTAACCGATCCCAGCAGTTTCAGGGTGTCGGCTTCGGGGCTGGGCCGTCCGGCGAGTTCGTTGCCCATGGCGCGATATCCGGTGGCCCGCAGCGCTTCGGCATCGGCAAGCAGTGAGCCGAGCTCGGCGTAGATGTCGTGGCTTTGGTCATGGTCCGCACCACAGCCACCTCGCACCGAGTCGAGTCCGCGTTTGACTTCGACCCAGTTCATGATCCAAATCATCTGGCGCTCATGCTGTAACGACGCCAACGCGACGTTCCAGCCGCCGTTGCATGGCCCCAGCAGATTCTGCACCGGCACCTCGACGTCTTCCAGGAAGACCTCGCAGAACGTCTCGTCGGAGATCGATGCCATCCGAATCGGTTCGATCCGCACCCCTGGCGCCTGCAGGTCCAGGATGAGGCAGGAGATGCCACGGTGTTTCGGTGCGGCCGGATCGGTGCGGGCATACAGCGTGCACCAGCGCGAGAGATGGGCCTGCGTGGTCCAGATCTTGTGGCCGTTGACCCGGAACACGTCTCCGTCGCGCTCGGCGCGGGTGCGCAGGCCGGCGAAGTCCGACCCGGCTTCCGGCTCGGACATGCCCAGCGCCCACCATTCGTCGCCGCGCAGCAGGGGGACCAGCAGGCGGTCAATCTGAGCAGGTGTGCCGAACTGGCGGATGCCGGGTGCGGCGACGTTGGGACCGGCGATGTTGGGCAGCTTGGGCGCGGACCGCATTGCCCCCTCGAGCCGGATTTCCATGGCGTCGCGCAAGCCCAGCGATCGGCCGCCGTGCTCGCGTGGCCAGGTGGGCTGTATCCACCCCGCCTCGAACGCGGCCCGCTGGTAGTCACGCCGCAGCGGGAGATCCCATCGGTACTCGCGGTATTGCTCGTAGTAGTCGTTGGGCAGGAAATCGGCCAGCCAGGCGGCGAACTCGGCGACCGCCTCGGATCGGATCTCGGTGCCTGCCTGACTCGTCACGCGGCGCCACTCACAAAACGGCGACCAACCTCGTGGTATAGCGCGCGACTGTCGCCCAGCATCGCCGCACCCTGCCAGGCATGCCGAACGTAGAGGTGGACGTCGTGCTCCCAGGTTTGCCCAAGGGCGCCGTGCACCTGGACTGCGGTGCGCGCACAGTTGGCCGCGGCGTCGCCGGCCGCCGCCTTGGCCAGCGCCGCGGCGGTCCAGGTTGCCGCGGCGCCGGCTCCGGTGTCCGCAAGCCGGGCCGCCGCCGCGTAGGTGAGGCTGCGGGCGCGCTCCAGGCCGACGTAGTTGTCGGCCAGCGCGTGTTTGATCCCCTGGAATGCGCCGATCGGGGTGCCGAACTGACGCCGCGAGTTGGCGTGCTCGACGCAGCGGTGCAGGGCAGCGCTCGCCACGCCGACCAGGTCGGCGGCCACGGCGACCAGCGGCGCCGTCAACGCCGATTCGACGTCCGCGATCTCGAAGGTGGCCAGCGGCTCGGTGTCGATCTCGACATCGGCCACCGGCTGCGCCGGGTTGGTGGACTCGACTGCCGGGGTGATCACCGAGTTACCGCAGCGCGCTACCGCGGCCACCACACCGCCGCTGTCTTTCGCCAGCGTGACGATCAGCTCTGCACGCGACAAGTTGGGGACCGCGACCGCACGTCCGCGCAGCCGTCCCCGGTGCAGCGTCATGACCGCCCCCGGTAGCCGAGACCCGGGGGAGTGGACCGCCAGGGTGGCAACCGCACCGCCCGCGATGTCGGCGAGCACCGGGTCGGCGCTGGGGCCGCAGGCACGCAAAGCACCCGCGGCCAGACCTACGCTGCTCAGCAACGGGATCGGCGCGACGGCGCTGCCGCATTCCTCTAGCACGACTGCCAATTCGACGGGTCCGAAATCGCTATTGGCAGCAGGCGCAGCGAGTTCCGTCCAGCCCAGGTCGACGACCGTCTTCCACAAGGAGCGCCAGCGTTCCGGATCCGTCATCGCCTGACGGGCCGCGTTGGGGGGACACTCGGTGCGCAGGATGTCGCGCACGGTGTCGCGCAGCGACAGCTGCTCCGCGTTCAGTGCGACGTGCATAACACCCCTAACATAATAAAGATAGTAAACTAGCCAGCCGGGCGCAATCGCGCAGATCGCTGAGAGCAACATCACTTCACACATAGGTGGGCGCATGGCCGAGTGGTATCTATTCCTGCCGCAAGTGCGGTTGTCGGTGGCCGACATCACGCAGCGGGCCCGCCACGCGGAGGCCAGTGGCTTTGACGGAATAGCGTTCATCGATCACCTCGAGGCGCCCGGGTTGCCCGATGAAAGCATTTGGGAGGCAATGGCCATTGCCACGTGGGCGGCGGCCAAGACGGAACGGCTGCGGATCGGCCACCTGGTTCTCTGCGACGCTTTTCGGCATCCGGCAGTGCTCGCGAAGCAGGCCGTCACCTTGTCGGACGCGTCCGAAGGCAGATTCGACCTCGGCCTCGGTTCGGGATCCTGGCCCGCGGAATTCACCAGATTCGATGTCGGCCACCAGGATCCGGTGGCCCGCGTCCGGCAACTCGATCGTCACCTGGCCCTGATCAGGCAGTACTGGGGCGACCAGGTCGGGGAGGCCACCGGGGAAGCCGGCCCCGATCAATCACCACAACTTCCCAGACGGACCCATCCGATACCGCTGGTCCTGGGTGGCAGCGGGCCCCGGATGATGGAACTTGTTCGGAAATACGCTGATTGGTGGAACCTGCAGGCAAACCACATTGACCGTTTGCCCAAGCTGGCCGCGGCAGCGGGAACGGCCCGGCTGTCGGTTCAGCAGATGGTGGGCTTCGCTCGGTCGGGCAGCGACCCGGGCGCCGTGCGTGAGGTGAGTACCCGGCGGTTCGGGAACCTGGGGGCGGGGCTGGTCTGCGGCGATGCCGAGGAGTTGGTCCAGCACTTTTCGGGTCTGGCCGCTGCGCGCGTCGAGCGCTTCTACGTGTGGTTCGCCGATTTCGCCGCCCCGGATTCCCTGCACGAATTCGGTGAGTCGGTGATCAAAACCTTTCCCGGATAGTGCCGACAGAGCCCTACGCGTCAACCACGCTGTGCGGCACGCCGCCGGGCTTCAGTGGGCACAATCGGCTGACGGGCGAATGGACCGCGCTGCACGGCGCTGAGCCGGATCTCCGGCAGATCGACCGACGGGTCGACAGTGTCCAGCCAGGCGACCGCCTCCGCGACGTCGGATACCTGAATTGCGTACATCTCGAAGGGAACGTCCTGCAGCATCTCGGTTTCCACCGGACCCGGCGTAACGATGTGGACGCTGATGCCGTCGCGATCGACTTCGAGCGCCAATGCGCGGGCGAACGCGTTCATGCCCGCTTTCGATGCCGAGTAAGCGGTGCGAGCCGGCATCGGCTCGTGCGCAGCCGACGAAGAGATGAAAATCAGGCGCGAGCCTGCGCGCATCCTCGGCAGCACGGCGGCGGTCACCACAAAGCACGAGTCGAGGTTGGCCGAGATGATTGCCTGCCACTGCTCGAATGTCTGTTTGCGCGCATAGGTGCCGCCCAGCAGGCCGGCAGCATGAACGACGAGATCGACGGTCTCAAATGCGCTTATGGCAGCCGAGAATCCAGCCGGATCGGACGCGTCGGCGACGACGTAGCGCGCGCCGATCTCCTCGGCAGCCGCGCGCAACGGGTCCTCGCGCCGTGCCGCCAGCACCACGTCGTACCCCAGCTCACACAGCTTGCGAGCGCATGCTTTTCCGATCCCGCCGCTGCCGCCGGTGACCAGTGCGATTCTCAAGGTTCCTCTCAGGAGCGCCGGATATCCCGCGAGCGCGACAACGCCTGCGGTGAAAGCGCATAGATCCGTTGATCAGACCGACCGGACAGCACATAGGTCTGCGCGTCGGCGAGGTGGCGGCCCGCGATGCGCCGAGCCCGGTCGACATCGCCCTCCGCGATGGTCTCGGCCAGCTTGCTGTGCGTGCTGAGCACCGCACGGCGCTTCGCCAGCGAGGGGTAGGTGCCACGCGCCGCGCTCTCGTCCGCCCACTGGCGTTCGTGACTGGTCCACAGTGCCTCCAAGCTGCCGACGACCGCGATGATGGTGTGATTTCCGCAGCCGCGGACAACGAGATCGTGGAATTGACGCCCGATCTCGGTGAAAAGCCGGCCGTCGTCCAGATGCTCGGCCATGGAATCGTTGACCTGCTTGAGTTCTGGCACCAAAGTGTCCGCACGGTCGGGCCGCTGGGCCGCCAGCGCGGCGCAGGCGGGCTCGAGTTCCTGCAACGCCATGCCCAGATCGGCGACCGCAACGGACTTGCTCTGCAGCAGCAGCCCGAGCATATAGGCCGCACTGGTCTTCGCCGGTGCGTGCACGACAGCGCCGCCCCGGTTGCCGCGCCGGACCGAGACCAATCCCTCGGTTTCCAGGATCCGCAGCGCTTCCCGCAAGGAGACCAGGCTGACGTTGAATTGTTCGACCAACACCTCCTGGCGCGGCAGGAGATCGCCGTCGGAGAGTTCGCCGTCGATGATTTGACGGCGCAGCTCGTCGGCTACAATTTCGGCGATCCGCGGCGCAGACAACCGGCGACGGGCGTCCGGGCCCATTCCCAGGGCGGTCATCTCATCCTCGTAACAGCAGCAGGAAAAAGCGCGCGGCTCGAATGTTCGGCAGCGTACTTGACTGGCTTAGCTATTTTAGCAGTAATGGTATAAATACCATCTCTGTGCGCGTGTCGGCCGATCGATTGGGTATCGGCGAACTTGCTGGGATGCTTTCAGGAGATGGCGGGGACACGATCGGACGGGTGCACGTGAGCTTGCATGGAAGCTTCCAGGACAGCGGGGGCTCCGGCAACCGGCCGACACCGCTTCATGACTTGCGGGTCGTCGAGATCAGTGACCGGATAGCCGGCAGCTACTGCGGGAAGCTGTTGCTCGACGCCGGGGCAGAAGTACATAAAATCGAACCGCCGCAAGGAGATTCGCTGCGGCAGTACACGGCCAGCCGGTCGCCGGTGCCAGCAGGACCGGATGGTTCGGGGGCCGCGCCGTTCTACAGCTACCTCAACGCGGGCAAGCGCAGCATGACCTTCCCGCCGGATTCCGGGCGATACCGCGCCGAACTGGCCGCTGCCGACGTCGTGATCGTCACGGCAGGCCGCTCTCAGGCGCCGGCGCTGGGCATCGATCCGCAGCGGCTGCTGGCCGACTCTGCGCAGGCGGTCATCGTCACCATCTCCGATTTCGGCTGGAGCGGGCCCTATGCCGACCGCGCCGCCACCGAGTTCACCCTGCAAGCCTGGGCGGGCTCGCCCGGCTTTCGGGGCGACCCCGCCGGGCCGCCCATCTCGATCGGCGGCGACCTGGGCGAGTACATGGGTGGTGTGTTCGCAGCATTCGGCGCACTCGCGGTGCGCCGTCGCGTCGAACGCGGCGGGCCCGGTGAGCACCTGGACCTGTCCATGCTCGAAGCGATGACCTGGATGCAGAGCAGCGAATGGCTGCACTCCCAGCTGCTGCAGGTGCCGCCGATCCGACGCACCCTGGAGGTGCCGTCCATCGAACCCGCCAAGGACGGTTACGTCGGGATCACCATGGTCACCGGTCAGCAGTGGCTCGACTTCGCCGCGATGCTCGAGTGTCCGCAGTTCGAGGAGATTGAGCAGCTGCGCTTTCAGATCGGCCGGTGGGGCTACCGCGACTTCATCCGCGAACAGATCGGTCCCTGGATGGCCGAACGGACCGTCGACGAGATCGTCGAGCTCGGTCAACTGTTCCGGCTACCGATCGCGGCGTTGGGCAACGGCTCCACGATCCGGGATATGGAGTATGTGAGGGAACGCGGGGCGTTTGTGCGCAACCCCGCCGGCTTTCATCAGCCCCGCCCGCCGTGGCTGATGTCCCGCTGCGCGCCCGCTCCGCTGCGCGGCACCGTGGCACCCGGCGCCGACAACGACGAGTTGCCCTGGCAGAAACGCGAACCCGAGCCTGACCCGGCGCCGGGCGGGCGTCCGCTCGAGGATGTTCGCATCGTCGATTTGACCGCCTTCTGGGCCGGACCGGCGGCTACCCACCTGTTGGCCGCGTTCGGCGCCGACGTCGTCAAGGTGGAGTCGATACAGCGGCCCGACGGCATCCGTTACTCAGGCGGCATGCGCAAAGACGTCGAAGACTGGTGGGAATACGGCTGGGTGTTCCATGCGATGAACACCAACAAGCGTTCGGTCACACTGGATTTGGGCTCTAGTGAGGGGCGCCGGGCGTTCCTCGAGCTGGTGGCCGGCGCCGACGTTGTGATCGAGAACTTCTCACCGCGAGTGATGGACCACTTCGGGCTCACCGCCGACGTGCTGCTGGAGGTCAACCCTAAACTTGTCGTCGCCCGGATGCCTGCGTTCGGGCTGGACGGTCCGTGGCGCGAGCGGGTCGGATTCGCCCCCACCATGGAGCAGATTGCCGGCCTGGCCTGGGTGACCGGATTACCGGAGGATCCGCCGGTGACGCCCCGGGGAGCCTGTGATCCGCTGGCCGGCGTGCACACCGCGTTCGCGGTGTTGGCCGCGCTGCAGTTCGCCGAGCGCACGGGATTGGGCCAGCAGGTTGAGCTGCCGATGATCGAAACGGTGCTGAACGTCACCGCGATACAGCCGATCGAATCCGAACTCTTCGGGATAACGCTGAGTCGGCGGGGTAATCGCGGGCAGGGTTGGGCCATCCAGAACCTCTACCGGTGTGCCGGCCCGCAGGACGATTGGATCGCGGTCACCGTGAGCGAGGACCGGCACTGGCAGGCATTGGTCGATCTGATGGACCGGCCGTCCTGGTGCGACCCGGCCCTGTCTCGAGGCCTGTCCACCGTGGCCGGACGCTGCGAGCAGGCCGACGACATCGATCGCCGGCTGCAGGACTGGTTCGCCGGTCAACCGCTCGAATCGGTGGTGGAGCGCCTTGTTGCCGTGGGTGTTCCCGCAGCGCCCGTGGTGTCGCCGTCGTCAGTGACCGATAACCCCCAGCTGCGCGATCGGGGGTTCTTCGAGGCGCTCGACCACCCCAGCACCGGGGTCGGCCTTTACCCGTGTCCGCCGTTCGCCCAGTTGAGCGGCCAGCGCAGGTGGCTGAGGCGCCCGCCGCCGACCCTCGGCGAGCACAATGAAGAGGTGCTGCGCGATCGGTGCGGGCTGACCGACGAAGAACTGACCCGCCTTGCGGCCGGCGGGGTCATCGGGACCCGGCCCAAGGGTCTGTGAAGAATGCCGTTCGAAGGACCGAGATAAAGGGAGCAGCTGATGCGGGTGACCGTCGACGAGACCTTGTGTGAGGCCAGCGGCTTCTGTGAATCGCTGGCCCCGGACGTATTCGAACTGGGCGATGCTGACGTGGTGCAGATCGCGGACGGCCCGGTGCCGTCGCACCTGGAAATCGACGTCGCCGCCGCGGTTGACCAGTGCCCGAAGGCCGCGCTGCGGTTGCACGACTGAACGAAGGGAAGCGTCCATGGGGTCGCGAGACATGTCGAAGTACGCCGCGATGCGGCCCTACTTCAAAGTTGTGGCTGACGGCTTAGCAGGCTTGGTCGACGGCAGCGATTTTTTCGATATGCACGCCGAGGACGTCGTCGTCGAGTACATCATCACCGTCCCTGGTTATCCGCGCAGAATTGTCGGGCGCGACGCGCTCGCCGAGCAGTACTCCGACTACGGGGATGCGATCGTTCAGAGCGGCAGCAGCGACGTGCACCGCTACTACGACCCCGACAAGTCCGTGGTGGTTCTGGAATACACCATGCACGGCACGGTTGTGAGCACCGGTGCGGCGTACGTCAACCGCTTCATCTCGGTAATCACGGTCAAGGACCGCAAGATCGCGCACTGGCGCGACTACCTGGACCGTTGCGAGTGAGTGATCTTTAGTGGTCACGCGACTCGCACCCCATCTCGGGGTTGTTCGGCAGCCTTGCGGCTGCGTCCCTTCCGCGCTTCAC
>Ga0209693_10000117_pt1 | contig 30646 bp, 28 predicted proteins | sample HubBroMetageWRM3_FD_188345 | JGI IMG/M metagenome (GOLD analysis project Ga0209693, IMG submission 188345) | Warmed soil microbial communities from the Hubbard Brook experimental Forest, New Hampshire - Hubbard Brook CCASE Soil Metagenome WRM 3... | ecosystem: Environmental > Terrestrial > Soil... | reverse complement strand
TTCAACCTCAAGACTCCGCAACCGGCGCTCCTGGCATTACTCGCGTCCGGTTTCACGCCGGTCTACCCGTGCCATGTCCCGCCGGGCAGGATGCGCCAGGCGCCGATCGGCACCGGCCCCTTCAAGTTCGTCGAATACAAGTCCAACCAGGGCATCAAGGTCGCGCGCAACCCGAATTACTGGAAACCGGGGCGGCCTTATCTCGACGGCATCGAATACACCATCATCACCAACCGTTCGACGGCGCTGCTGGCCTTCGTCTCCGGCAAGTTCGACGTGACCTTCCCCTATGAAATCACGGTGCCGCTGGTGGGCGACGTCAAAAGCCAGATGCCGAGTGCGATCTGCGACATCTCTCCCATGAACGTCGCGGCCAACGTGCTGATGAACCCGGTGCCGCCGTTCGACGACCTGGAAGTCCGCCGCGCGGTCGCCCTGGCGCTCGACCGCAAGAGCTTCATCGACATCCTGACCCAGGGGCAGGGCGACAGCGGGGGCGCCATGCAACCTCTGCCGGAAGGACGCTGGGGCCTGCCGGAGGCCATGCTGCGCGAGTTGCCGGGCTACGATCCCGACGTCGCGAAAAGCCGCGAGAAGGCGCGGGCGATCATGGCGGCCCATGGCTTCGGCCCGGCCAAGCCGCTGAAGCTGAAACTCTCGACCCGCAACCTGCCGACCTATCGCGATGCCTCGGTTATCCTGATCAGCCAGCTCAAGGAGGTCTTCATCGATGCTGAATTGCAGCTGATCGAGACCGCGCAGTGGGTGCCGAAGCTGATCCGGCGCGACTACGAGCTGGCGCTGAGCCAGGTCGGCAACGGCGTCGACGATCCCGACCAGAACTACCCCGAGAACTACGCCTGCGGATCGCGCACCTACATGGATTACTGCAACAAGGAGATCGACGCCCTGATCGCCCTGCAGTCCACCGAGCGCGACCAGGACAAGCGCAAGAAGATCGCCTGGGAAATCGACCGCAAGCTGACCCAGGATGCCGTGCGGCCGATGATCTACTACATGCGCGGCGGCACTTGCTGGCGGCCCGAAGTGAAGAACATGACGATCATGGTGAACAGCATCTTCAATGGCTGGCGCATGGAGGATGTCTGGCTCGACCGCTGAGGCCGATTGCAACTCGTGTGCAGGTTACACTCACCTGTCATCGTGGGAACGACCCGCTGGCTGGCCCCGTAGGTCAGAATAAGGGGCAGTCGCGGCTTGCCGATTGCCCTGATCGCACAAGCCAGGAGCACAACATGATTGCGATGAAGTCCGTCAGACTGGCCACCGTCGTGTTCGTCGGCGCCCTCATGACTATGGTTGGTAGCGCTTATGCCGAAACGTCGTGGGAAAGGAACCATCCCCGACGCGATCAGGTCAACGATCGGCTGGCAAACCAAAGCCGCCGTATCAACCAGGAATACCGCGAGGGCGAGATCACCAGAGGCCAGGCGAGGGCGCTCCACCGGGAGGACCGCCAGGTACGCCGCGAAGAGCGCACCATGGCGTCGCTCGACGGCGGCCATATCACCCGTGCCGACCAGCGCGCGCTCAACCAGCAGGAGAACGCGATCAGCCGCCAGATTGGTCGCTAGACGAGGCGCGTCTTCTCGAGACGCATCGAATGGACGAGGCACCCGGCGACCGCGCCGGGTGTTTCCGCGAGCCGGCATCAAGGACATCGAGTGCCAGTGCATGCACTTTCGTTTCCCGGCCCTTATGCCGGTACGAAAGAATTATCTTGCGCCGACTTTGCACTGAAGCTGCTTGACAAAACTGAGCAATGTTGTGGCGTATGGCTGCCGACCTTCACGAAAGAGGCTCGGCACCATGTTCAGTCGCACTTCTGTCGCCACTTGCCACGGGCACGAGATCCTTCGCTGCGCTCAGGATGACGACAATCACAGCCCTCAGACGGCAGCCAACGTTTCGGCCACCAACGTTTTTCGTCGGCGAAAATGGCCTGCGCTAACTGCGCCAACCCCCGGCAAGAGCCCGTCACTTGATCTTGGGCGTGACCTCTTCGCCAAAGACCTGCATCTGGTCCAAAAGCTCCTGCACCGAATTTGCGGCGAAGTAGAGGCCCAGCAGGTGGGTGACGCCGGCCTCGCGAAAGGCGTTGGCCTTGTCGACGATCTCGGCCGGCGTGCCGATCAGGTTGATGTCCTCGTGGGTGGCCGTGCCCTGGCCCTTCAGGGTCGATTTGCTGAGCGACACCAGATGCTTGTTCATCTGGCTCTTGCGGAAGCTCTCGACGGCGGCCTGGTGCGTCTTGCCGACATGGACGACGAATTGCGGGCAGACCTCGATGGTCTTGGGATCGCGGCCGGCCTGCTCGGCCATCTCGTGCAGCGTCTTCACGCCGGCGCGCACGCGATCGACATGCATGCCGGCCGGCAGCCAGCCGTCGGCCCATTTGACCGTGCGGGCGATGTTGTTGGCGTTGTTGCCGCCGACATAGATCGGGATGTGCTTCTGCAGGGGCTTCGGGTAAAGCTCGACGTCGCGGAACTTGTAGAATTTGCCGTCGAAGCTCGCGACGCGCTCCTTGAACAGCAGGTTGAGCGCCTGCAGGCCCTCATCGACGATGTCGCCGCGATCCATCCTGGCGTCGGGCTGCAGGGCCTTGAATTCCTCGCGGTAGGCGCCGATGCCGACGCCGATTTCCAGGCGTCCCTTGCCGAAATGGTCGAGCGTGGCGATCTGCTTGGCGGTCACCACGATGTCGTGGCGCATCGGCAGGACCAGGATGCCGGTGCCGACCTTGATCGTCTTGGTCTCCGACAGCACGAAGGCGTAGGTGATCAGCGGCTCCCAGAAGCGCGGCGGCACGGGAAACTCGGCGCGCACGTAGTTCTGCGTCGTCATGTGGTCGTTGCCCCACACCGAGTCGTAGCCGAATTTCTCCGCCGCCTGGGCGATCCGGATGACGTTCTCAGGATCGGAGAACGGGATCGGATAGGTCAGGCCTTCCATTCCGGTCGGCAGGCCGGCACTCACACGCATCGCCTTGTCTCCCTAGTCTGTTGCCCATCCTTCGAGACGCCGCGCTCGGCGCGGCTCCTCAGGATGAGGTTTTATTTGTTTCACCAAGCTGGACCTCATCCTGAGGAGGGCGCGAAGCGCCCGTCTCGAAGGATGGCCCCCCGCACGGACCGCCTACTCGGCTGCCATCGCCCGCAACCTGGCGGTTTCGCCCTCGTCGACCGTGCCGTCGTCGTTGACGGCCACGCCGTAATCGCGCCGCGCCGCGTCGGTCGAGATGAAACCCTGGCGCACGTCGTCGGCGACGGCAGCGGTCGGGCGACGGCGCGGATTGCCGAGCCCGCCGCCGCCCGGCATGGCGATGATGACGCGATCCTTAGGCGTCACGGTCTGCAGACCCTTGCCGCGCAACACTTTGCCCGACGACAGGGTGACGGCGCCCGCCGCGCCATTCTGCCCGCCTTCGCGGCCGCGCGCCGGATGGTCGATGCGGTCGTAGTAGGCGCTGAGCGCAAACGGCGCCTTGTCGAGCGTGCCGACTTCCATGATCTGGCCCAGCCCGCCGCGGAACTCGCCGGCGCCGCCCGAGTCCTGACGGTATTCCTTGCGCCACACAATGATGGGCGACACCGCCTCGTTGACCTCGATCGGCACGTTCTTGACGCCGCTCGGGAAGGCAGTGGCCGACAGCCCGTCGTTGCCCGGGCGCGCGCCGGTGCCGCCGGCATGGAAGCTCATGACGCTGAACGGCTGGGCATGCACCGTCTCCGCCGGATCGCCGTCGGTCGAGCCGGGGCCGCCCAGCGCCATCAGGTTCCACAGGCAGGACGTGCCCTCGGCCGGCACGTGGCCGCCCAGCGCCTGGTGCAGGCAACCGAACATCACGTCGGGCAGCATCTGGCCGGTGACATGGCGCGCCGCCACAGGGGCGGGCTTCTGGGCGTTCAGGATCGAATCGACCGGCGCGGTGACGCGGATGACCGCCAGCGAACCCTCGTTGTTCGGCACCTTGGGCGCCACGATGCATTTCACGCCGAACGAGGAATAGGCCTCGGTGTAGCAGACCGGCACGTTGATGCCGAAGGCCGACACGCCCGACGTTCCGGCGAAGTCGACGTCGATGCCCGTGTCGCCGATCTTCATGGTGGCCATAAGGTCGATCGGCTTGTCGTAGCCGTCGACCCGCATGGAGAACTTGTATTCGCCGGGCTTGATCTTGCGGATCGCCTCGAGCGAGGCCTGCCTGGATTTCTCCAGGATGTGGTGGCCCAGCCGGTCGAGATCGTCGATGGCGAACTCGTCCATCATCTCGATCAGGCGGCGGCAGCCGATCTCGTTGCAGGTCGCCAGCGAGTAGAGGTCGCCCACCACCTGGATCGGCTCGCGCACGTTGGCGCGCACGATCTCGACCAGGGTCTCGTCGACCTTGCCCTCGCGCGCGAAGCGCATCAGCGGGATGTAGAGGCCTTCCTCGTAGACCTGGCGCGCATCGGTCGTCATGCCGCGGCCGCCGATATCGACGACGTGGCAGGTCGAGGCGAACAGCGCCACCATCTTGCCGCGGCGGAAGGTCGGCGTGACGAAGGTGAAGTCGTGCAGATGGCCGGTGCCCTTCCACGGGTCGTTGGTCAGGAAGATGTCGCCTTCCTTCATCGTCGGGGCCGGGAATTTTTCCAGGAAGTGGCGGACCGCGCGGGCCATCGAGTTGATGTGGCCCGGCGTGCCGGTGACGGCCTGCGCCAGCATGGCGCCGCCGAGGTCGAACACGCCGGCGGACAGATCGCCGGCTTCGCGCGTAGACGTCGAGAAGCCGGTGCGGATCAGCGCTAGCGCCTGTTCCTCGACGACCGCGATCAGGCGGTCCCACATCAGCTGCATGCGAATCGGCGAAAGAGGGTCGTTGATGCTCATGGTTCCACCTTCTCCAGCAAAATGGCGCCGATCGGGCTGATCCGGGCGGCAAAGCTTTTCGGCACGATGGTCGTCGTTTCGTCCTCGGCGATGACCGCCGGGCCGGGCACGAAGCTGCCGATCGTGAGGTCGCTGCGATGATAGACCGCCACGTCCTTCATGTCCTGATCCGCCGCATCGTAGACCGGCCGGTGGCCGCGCGGCGTGGCCGGCTTGTCGGCGGGCTGCGGTGGGCTTTTGGGCATCGCGGCCTGCTCGGCGGCGAGCCGCAGGGTCCAGTTCATGATCTCCACGCCCAGGCCCGGGATCGTGCGGCCGAAGGTCGTGGCGTAGCCGTCCTCGTAGAGCTTTATCAGCTTCTCGCGCGAGGCCCGGTCGAACGGGCCGGCCGGCAGGCTGACGGTGATCTCGTGGCCCTGGCCGCGATAGCGCATGTCGGCCGTCCGCGTTTCGACCAGCTTGGCCGTGGGCGCGCCCGCTTTGACCACCGCCTCGGCCTCGGCGCGCATCTCGGCGAACAATGCGTTGACATAGGCCGGATCGAACTTGTCCGGGTCGAGCTGCACGTAGCGGCTGCGCACGACCTCGTAGGCGACCGGCGCCATCAGGAAGCCGACCGCCGAGCCGACGCCGGCGCCGCTCGGTACCATGACGCGGTTGATGCCGAGCTTTTCGGCGAGCCGCGCGGCATGGATGGGGGCGGCACCACCGAAGGCGATCATGGTGCGGTTCTGCAGTTCCTTGCCGCGCTCGACGGCGTGCACGCGCGCGGCATTGGCCATGTTCTCTTCGACGATCTCGCTGACGCCGAACGCCGCGTCGAGGCGCTTGAGGCCGAGCGGCGTGCCGACGGCCTTGTCGACGGCGACGCCTGCCTTGTCGGGCGAGAGCTTGATCGAGCCGCCAGCGAAGTAGCCGGGATCGATGCGGCCCAGCACGACGTCGGCGTCGGTCACGGTCGGTTCGGTCCCGCCGCGGCCATAGCTCGCCGGACCGGGTTCGGCGCCGGCGCTTTCCGGCCCGACATGGACGCGCGACAACGAATCGACCGAGGCGATCGAGCCGCCGCCGGCGCCGATCTCGACCATCTCGATCACCGGGATGCGCAGCGGCAGGCCGCTACCCTTCAGGAACCGGTACTGCCGGGCCACCTCGAAGGTGCGCGAATGCTGCGGCTCGCCATGGTCGATGAGGCAGATCTTGGCCGTCGTGCCGCCCATGTCGAAGGACAGCACGTGGTCGAGCCCGCATTGCCGCGCCAGCGCCGCCGCCAGGATGGCGCCGCCGGCCGGTCCGGACTCGACCAGGCGGATCGGGAACTTGCGCGCCGTCTCGAGTGCGGCCAAGCCGCCACCCGAGGTGATCATGAACAAGGGGCAGGTAAAGCCCTGGCCGCGCAACGCCTCGTCGAGCCGGCCGAGATAGCGGTCCATCACCGGCTGGACATAGGCATTGGCGACGGCGGTCGACCAGCGCTCGTATTCGCGGATCTCGGGCGAGATTTCGCTGGACAGCGAGATCGACACGCCGGGCAGCAGTTCCGTCAGGATGTCGCGCGTGCGCCGCTCGTGCGTGCCGTCGAGATAGGCGTGCATGTAGCCGACCGCGATCGCCTCGATGCCGGCGGCCTTCAGCCGGGGCGCCAGCGCCCGCACCGCCATCTCGTCGAGCGGGATCAGGACGTTGCCGCGGCCGTCCATGCGCTCGGGAATGCCGAAGCGCAGGTCGCGCGCCACCAATGGCGGCGGCTTGCGCATGAAGATGTCGTACTGCTCGAAACGATGCTCGAAGGCGATCTCGATCGAATCGCGAAAGCCCTCGGTGACGACCAGCGCCGTCTTGGCACCCTTGCGCTCGATGATGGCGTTGGTGGCGAGTGTCGTGCCATGAATCACCAGGCCGAGATCGGCGGGTTGGATCTTGGTCTGCTTCAGGATCTCCTTCATGCCTTCGAGCACGCCTTCTTCCGGCGCGCGCGGCGTGGTCAGTACTTTTACGCTGGTGAGCTTGCCGTTCCATTCGAGGCAGAGATCGGTGAAGGTGCCGCCGATATCGACTGCCAAACGTGCCTTTTCCATTCGTTACGCCGCCGTCTGTTGGATGTTGCCGCCGAGATAGGCCTGGCGGATGCGCGGATCGGTCCGCACCTCGGCCGCCGGACCTTCCATGAAAAGTCGCCCCTGTTCCATCACCAGGGCGCGGTCGGAAATCAGCAGCGCGCCGCGCACGTTCTGCTCCACGATCAGGACAGTGACGCCGCTGGCCGCGATGCGCTGCACCGTCGCGAACACGTCGCCCTGCATGCGCGGCGAGAGGCCGAGCGACGGCTCGTCGAGCAGCAGGAGCGACGGCTCGACCAGCAGCACCATCGCCATTTCCAGAATCTGCTGCTCGCCGCCCGAGAGGTTGCCGGCCTCGGTCCGCCATTTCTGGCGCAGCAGGGGAAACAGGCCGCTGACCCGCCCGATCGCCGCTTCGTGGCCGGCAGCGGGCAGGGTGTAGCAGCTCATCTTGAGATTCTCAGCCACGCTCATCGCCGGAAAATTGCAGCGGCCCTGGGGCACGAAGCCGATGCCGCGCTGCAGCCGCTCCCACGGCGGCAGGCGTTCGATGGTCTCGCCCTTGAACACGATCTGACCGGAAAAGAATCGATTGGTGCCGTAGATGGCGCGCAGCAAAGTCGATTTGCCGGCACCATTGCCGCCGATCAGGGTGGTGATCGTGCCGGCCTGCAGGCGGGCAGAGAAATCGTGCACGATCCGGGCATCGCCGTAGCCTGCGGTGACCGACACGAGTTCGAGCGCCGGATAGGTCATGCGGCGCCCCGCATCTCGGCCTCGGCCATCTCCGGCGTCATGCCGAGATACGCCTCGAGCACGCGCGGATCGGTGTGGATTTCGGCGGCCGTGCCTTCGGCCAGCTTCTTGCCCTGGTCGAGGACGATCACGCGATGACAGAGATTGGTGATGAACTCGACATTGTGCTCGACGATCAGGAAGGTCTCGCCGGCCCGGTTGAGCTCGCGGAGCGCCACCTCGATCTCGCGGATGCGGCTCGGGTTGACGCCTGCCACCGGCTCGTCGAGCAGCACGATCTTGGGATGCGGCATCAGCGCCGCGGCGAGCGCCACCAGCTTCTTCTGGCCGTAGGACAGGATGCCGGTCTCGGCCTCGTAGTAGCGTTGCAGGCCGATCAGCTCGACCAGCGAGCGGGCGCGCGCTTCGGCCGCGTCCACCGCGTCGCGGTAGCGCCGGGTGCGCAGGAACTCGTCGACCCAGGTCGCCGGATCGAATTGCTGGGCCGCGATGGCGAGATTGTCGCGCAGGGCGAGGCGCTCGTAGATGCGCACCGTCTGGAAGGTGCGCATCAGGCCGGCGCGGGCGATGTGATGCGCCGGCCGGCCGGTGATGTCAGTATCGTCCAGTACGACCTGACCGCCATCGAGCTTCTGGAAGCCCGAGATGCAGTCGATCGCCGTGCTTTTGCCCGAGCCGTTGGGCCCGATCAGGCCGGTGATGCTGCCGGCCTCGACGGCGAACGACACGCCGTCGAGCGCATGGACGCCGGCATATGACTTGCGCAGGTTCGAAACCTTCAGGATCGCGCTCATCTCAGGGCCTCGCGCAGAGATTGGCGCAGGCGGGCGAGCTTGCGCTCGCGCAGCCAGCCCGCGACGCCCGAGGGCATCACGAACATCGCGACCACCAGGATCACGCCGTAGATGATCATGCGGAAGTCGGCGGAAAAGCGCAGCGCCTCGGGCAGCGCCGAGAGCGCTGCGCCCGAGACGACCACGCCCCAGAAGCTGCCCGCGCCGCCGATGATCACGATGATCAGGAAGGTCTGCATGTAATAGAAGTCGAGAAACAGCGGGTCGATGATCCGCAAGTGGAAAGAGTAGACGCCGCCTGCCGCGCCGGTAATGGCGGCGCTCAAGGCGAAGGAAGCGAGCTTGTATGGCATGGGCGAGATGCCCTGGGCGCGCACCAGCGGTTCGTTCTGCTTGATGGCGATCAGGGTGCGGCCGATGCGCGAGCTGCAAAGCGCATAGAGGAAGGCAAGCATCGCCACCGCAAAGGCCCAGGCGATCCAGTAGAACCGCGCCGTGGTGTCGAAGCTGTAGCCGAAGGCTGTGGGCGGCGGCAGGTTGGGGATGCCGAGCGGTCCGCGCGTGAGATCCACCCAGTCGCGCGCGATCAGGGTCACCAGCAGGGCGAAGGTGAGGGTGACGATGACGAAAGCGTGGCGGTTGGTGCGGAGCGTCGGATAGCCGACGGCCAGGGCAACGGCTGCGTTGATGAGCGCCGCCCAGACGAGGCCCCACCAGAAGCTGCCGCCGAAGGTCACGACCGTCAGCGCCGAGACGTAGCCGCCGATGCCCCAGAAGCCCAGCTGGGCGAAGGACAGGAGCCCCGTGTAGCCGTAGATGAGATTGAGGGCCGCCGCCGCGACCGTGAAGATCAGCGCCGAGACACCGATCCCGATGATGTAGTTCGACGCCGTGAGCAACGGCAATGCGCCGAGCACGAGCGCCACGGCCAGGGCGGCGGCCAGGATAGCGGCAGACTTCATCCGACCCGCATGCCCCCGCGCTTGAACAGGCCGTCGGGCCGCAGGAACAGCACCACGATCATGATTACGAACACGGAAGCTTCCTGCCAGGCGATCTCGAAAAATCCGCCGATCCAGCTCTCGATCAACCCCAGCCCGACGGCGGCCACGATGGCGCCCGGGATGTTGCCCAACCCGCCGATGATGACCAGGGCGAAGGCCTTGAAGATCAGGAACTGGCCCATGTATGGCGTGACGAGCTGGATGGGCGCGATCGCAGCGCCCGCCAGGCCGCACAGGCCGGCCGCCAGGATCATCGCATTGCGCGCCACGACCTTGGGCCGGATGCCGACCATCAGCGCCGCCTCGCGGTTCTGGGCGATCGCCCGCATGGCGCGGCCGAACTGCGTATGACGCAGCACCGCATAGAGGCCGGCGAACGCCGCCAGCGAGGCCACCGCGCCGATCACCCGCGTCCAGGTGATGCGGATCGAGCCGATCTCGACGCCCGCGAAGCCGTATTGCGTGTCGACCAGCCGCGGCGTGGCGGTGAAGATGTACTGCATGACGTGGATGATGATGATCGAGAGCCCCAGCGTGACCAGAATGCTGCGCTCAAACTCGTCGGGCCGCAGCCGCACCAGCAAGAGCTCGTAGATCACCCAGCCGACCATCATGGTGCCGAGGATCGCCGTCGCCAGCGCCGGCCAGTAGAGCAGGCCCATCACCGGCAGGGCGAAGGCCATGGCGAAGGCGCCCAGCATCAGAAGCTCGCCATGGGCGAAGTTGATGATCTCCATGACGCCGAAGATCAGCGACAGGCCGACGGCGATCAGGGCGTAGATCAGGCCCAGCGTGAGTCCGTTCAGCGTCAGCTGCAGAAGATAGACGGCGTCGATGGTCATCCTGGTCGCGGCTTTGCAATTCCCGGACCAGCCATGGACACGGCTTCGGACAGACGGTTCATCGTCATATCGTTGACAGATAAACCACAAACCTGCGAACCTGCAACTATCGAAACGATGTACCGATATTCGGCACACCCCCGATGACCGCACGCCGCGTGATCGAGGCGCCCAGGCCGCGCACGGCAAGAGCCGATGCCAAGCGGACCTCGGGATCGCAATCCCTGGAGCGTGGCCTCGACATCCTGGAGATGATCGCAGCCGAAGGCGCCGACGTCGGCGTCCGCGAGCTCGCCCGCCGCTCGGCGCTCAGCCCGACCATCGTGCAGCGCCTGATCAGCTCGCTCGCGCGCCGCGGCTACATCGAGAAGAACAGCGACACCGCGCGCTATCGCCTGGGGCACCAATCGCTCGCCCTCGGGGCAAGCGGCGAGGGTGCCTTCGATTATGTCGTCGCGGCCCGCCGCGAGCTGGAACGGCTGGCGCACGAGCACCATCTCAACGGCTTCGTCTCGGTGCTGCGCGGCGGCCGGGCCATCTATCTGCTGGCCGTGCAAGCCGATGGCCCGGTCGCCATCAAGGTCAGCCCGGGCAGCGAGATGCCGCTGCACAGCACCAGCGCCGGCAAGGTGCTTTTAGCGGCACTGGGCGATGGCGAGGCGCGCAAGCTTTTGGGCACGCGCAAGCTCGCCGCCATCACGCCGCAGACCATCACCGATCCGGCCTTCCTGGTCGGGTCGCTGGCCCGGGTGCGGCGGCAGGGCTTCGCCATCGTCAACGAGGAAAACATTCCCGGCGTCCTCTCGGTCGGCGCGCCGATCCGCGATCGTACGGGCAGCGTCGTGGCGGCGCTGAGCGTCGCCTTTCCCAAGTATCTCGACGCCGGCCTCTCCTTGCAGAGCGCCGAGCCGTTGGTGACCGGCGCTGCCCAGCGCATCTCGCGCCTGCTTGGCACGCCGCCTGCTATGTTGTTGACTGGGACACGGGGAGTGTGAGCGGAGGGACATGATGAGGGTGAAATTCTGGCTGGCGGCCGTGGCCGCCTGTGCGCTGAATGCCGGCCCGGTGCTGGCGCAGCCGATCGTGATCGGCGTGTCGACGCCGCAGACCGGCGTCGCGGCCGTCGCGTCGGAATGGGAAATGTGGGGCGTCAACCTCGCCGTCGAGGAGATCAACGCCGCCGGCGGCCTTTTGGGCGGGCGCAAGGTCGAACTCATGGTACTCGACAACAAGTGCAATCCGTCGGAGGCGGTGAACGTCGCCAACAAGCTGGTTGAGGCCAAGGTGGTGGCGATCGAGGGCGCGCATTGCAGCTCGGCCCATCTCGCCAGCATGAAGATCGCGGCCGATGCCAGGATCCCGATGATCACCGGCATCGCGTCGAACCCGCAGATCAGCGAGCTGGCCGGCCCAGGCCGCAACGAATATGCGTTCCGCATCAGCCCTTCCGACACCGCCATGATGGACGCGCTGGGCGTCTATCTCGGCAACAAGAAGCTGTTCAAGACGGTGGCGATCGTCGGCGAGGACACCGACTTCGGCCGCGGTGGCGCCGACGCCTTCAAGGCGGTCGCCGAGAAGGCCGGCGTCACGGTCGTGTCGACCGACTTCTCGCCGCAGAACACGCCGGACTTCACCAGCATCCTGACGCGCCTCCAGCAGCGCCGGCCGGACGCCATCGCCACCTTCCAGGTCGGCGGCGATTCGCTCAACTTCCTGCGCCAGGCCATGCAGCTCGGCGTGCACATTCCCTACACCGGTCGGGTCGAGCTGGGCGGCCGCAACCAGCCGATCATCGAGGCGGGCGGCATGGAGAAGTCGATCAGCGCCTGGACCTACAACGCCACGATCGACGCGCCGCAGAACAAGGCCTTCGTCGCGGCGATCCAGGCCAAGTACAAGTCCGACCCCTACCTGCAGACCTGGGGCGGCTATGACGCCATCCGCATCCTCGCCCAGGCAATTAAGGACGCGAACAGCACCGACGGTCCCAAGGTGAAGGACGCCATCAAGGCGATGAAATTCACCAACGTCATGGGCAAGACCGTGAGCTTCGACGACCACAATTCGGCCGGCCGCTTCGTCGTGCTGCAGACGGTGCTCGACAAGAAGGTGGGCGTCGCCGATATCGTCGAGGTGAAATAGCAACTGTGGCAGTGGCGAGGTGGCAATGAGGCACCGGTGGGCGCAACCGCCGCCGGATAGGGTCGTTACCCTCTGAGAAAGGAGGACCTACCGATGAACACCTTTTCCAAAATCGCCATCGCTGCCACGATTGTTGGCGTGGCAAGTGCGTGCACCGTCAGGACCGAAACCGTTGAACGGCCTGCACCGGTAGCCGCCGTCGCGACGTCGCCGGCACCGGGGACCATCGTCTACACCGACCCGGCACCGGGGACCATCGTCTACACCGACCCGTCGCCGAGGACCACGACGACGACTGTCTACACGCCGTAAATCGTCCGCCCCGGGTTCTACTCGGGGCGGATACCTTTTTCTTTGATGATCTTGCCCCAGCGCGTTGATTCGGCACTGATGAACGCACCGAAGGCTTGCGGCGTGTCGCCGCCAGGCTCCGCGCCCAAGGTCGCCATCTGCTCTCGCACGTCGGGCAAGCTCAGGACGTTCGCGAGGGCCGTGCTGAGCCGCGTCACGATCTCGGCCGGCGTGCCCTTGGCGACGAAGACTCCATTCCAGCCCACCATTTCGTAGCCCGCCACGCCGGCCTCGGCCATCGTCGGCAGATCGGGTGCGAGCGGCGAGCGCTCGGCGCTGGTGATCGCCAGCGCCCTGAGCTTGCCCGACTTCACCAACGGCAATGTGCCCGGCACGTTCTCGATCATGAAGGCGAGCTGTCCGGCCATGAGATCGGCCAGCGCCGGCCCGCCGCCCTTGTACGGCACGTGCACCACGTCGATGCCGGCCATCGATTTCAGGAGTTCGGTGGCAAGATAGGGCGTGCTGCCGACGCCGCCTGAGCCGTAGTTGAGCTGGCCGGGCCGCGCCTTGGCGTAGGCGATCAGCTCCTGCACCGACTGCACGGGCACCGACGGGTTCACGACCAGCAGCAGCGGCGCGGCATTCACCATCGTCACCGGCACGAAGTCGGTGAGCGGGTCGAAGGAGAGCCTGGCATAGAGATACGGGCTCACCATCAGGGCGGTGTTGCCCATCAAGAGGGTGTACCCGTCGGGCTCGGCCCTGGCCACGACCTCGGCGCCGACGATGCCGCCCGCGCCTGGCCGGTTGTCGATCACGACCTGCTGCCCGAGGTTGGCACCGAGATGCTGGCCGACGAGGCGGGCCATGATGTCGAGCACGCCGGCGCCGGCCGCAAACGGCACGACGATGCGGAGCGGACGGCTGGGATAGGTCTCGGCCAGCGCCTCGCCCGCGCTGAGTGCCATCAGTGCGATGACCGCCAGCAAACGAGCGATGCGTGACGACATCCTCTAGGCGCTGTGCAGTTCGACGTGCGGCAGGTGTCCGGCGCGCACCGCGATGGCGATCGCGCGGCAGCCGAGAAAGGCGGCGCAAAAAGCAGCGCCGGCCGCGACATGTTGGGGTTCGATGATCGGGTCCCGCGCAGCGGCCCCCGCGAAATCGATCACGGCCAGCATCACGAGGGCGGCACCCATCACCAGCGCGTCGGGCGAGCGATGTTGGCGCACCAGGTCCAATCGCCGGTCGACCTCGACCGCCAGTGCCCATCCTCGCATGCGGCCGATCACGCCGCCCACGACCGCTGCGGCAAGCCACTCAGCGTCGTTGATCGTGGTGGCATCGAACACGCCGGCCAGCAGGACGAAGGCCTCGACCGCGGCGAAGCTCGGCGGCACGGCCAGGCGCCACAGCTTCACGACGTTGCCCCACGCCTGCGACGCGATCGTCCACAGACAGATCACGGCGAAGGCGACCGTCGCCACATTCGACAGGCTGAGAGGAGCGATTATCGGAGGGCCGTTCACACAGCGAATTCACCGCCATGGAGGGCCTGCCGTCAATCGCATAATTCAATCGTAGAATTGCGGCGAGTGCTTCTGGCCCTGGCTCTGCGGCAGGTCGTGGTTGATCCACAGCGCCGCCTTCTTTTGTGCCATCACGTCGGCAATCTTCTTGTACGAAGCCTGCGTCTGCTCGGCGCTGGTGTTCATCGACGCCACCCGCTTGTTGTCCCAATTGTCCTTGAAGTGGGCGGCATCGCCCGACAGCACCACCCAGCCGGTCTTGGGCAGATGCACAAGCAGTGATTCGTGGCCGGGCGTATGCCCCGGCGTCGAGAGGATCGTCACGCTGCCGTCGCCGAACACGTCGAGGTCGCCCTCGAGCTTGCGGATCGGCCGATCGGCCTTGAACGGCGGGGTCTTGCCGGCGGCGAAGGCCCAGTCGAATTCGGGCTGCTGGATCAGGAGCGTCGAATTGGGGAACATGTCGACGTTGCCGACATGGTCGCCGTGGGTGTGGGAAACGGCGACGTAGCGGATGTCGGCCGGCTTGACGCCCAGCTCGGCGAGTTGCGCCGCCAGGGTCTTGGCGCGGGTCGCCGTGCCGATCGGGCTGGTGAGCGGCTTCTCGGCCACCGCATCGGGATAGCCGGTGTCCCACAGCATCCAGTCCGTGCCATGGCGGATCAGGTAGCAATTGTCCGACAGCTCGATCGGCTTGCCGACATTGACGCCGGGCGACCAGCGCGACTGGTCGGTCGCGGCGTTGTGGCCGCAATCCATAACGTAGAGCCGGTCGATCGTGCCTTGCGCTGCCGCCGGCAAGCCTGCAGCCGCCGCCAACATCAAGCCGAGAAGCAGTCCCTTGGCGCGCATGCCGACCTCCGTGGTTGCCGTTGCGCGTACAGTAGCGCGGCGGCCGGCAGGCGGCGGCGCGCCGTTGTTCACTTTTCCGTAGGCTCGATCAGTGCCCGACTGCAGGGTGGTAGCGCCGCGCCGCCAGGATCCCGACCAGGACGAACAGGATCAGTACGATGGCCTGGGTCACGGCGAAGGGCGGCTCCGAGCCGGTCGGTGCAAACTTGTGCAGGTAGGTGACCTTGCCGAACGACTGCACGACGCCGACGAAGACGTTGAGGTAGAGCGCGAAGATGGCGCTGGCGACATAGATCACGCGCCACGGGCCGGTGAGCCGGCGGCCGTAGAGCGCGAACAAGGCCACGGCCAGCGCGATCAGCGAGATCACGCCCACGATGTGCGGCGGGCCGAAGGCTTTGGAGGGGAACAAGAAGCCCGTCACGCTGGTCAGAATGGTGAACAGGAGGAAGAACCCGTTCCAGCCGGCGAGCGGGCCGTTCTGAAGCATGACGGCGACCACGATGAATCCGGTCATGATGCCGACCAGGCTGATGACGGTGTGCACGAAAGTGAACGTCTCGATCGACATCCCAAGTATCATGGCTGACTCCCCCTAAAAACTACGCCCGCGTTGCCCGCTCGGCCGCCGCTTTGCGCAGCCGCGCGACCTCTTCGACGATGCTGGCCTGCGCGGTCTGGCGGGCCAGATCCTCGGCCTGCTTCAAGAGCGGCAGCGCCGTCGCCGTGTCGCCCTGCAGCAGCGCGCTGCGGCCGGCGCGCAGAAACAGGTCGGCTGCGTCGGCGGCCCGGTTGGAGCGCAGCGCGCTGTCGCCTGCGAACGATAGTGCACGTGCCATACCGCGATAGTCGAGCGCCTGCTGCCGGTTGGCCGCGGACTGCTCGAAGAGGGCCAGCGCATCGGCCGGACGGTTGTCGAGCAGCGCGGCGCGGCCCTGCAGTTCCTGACGGTCGGCTTCGAGATCGGCCTGCTTGGTGGGAGGCAGTGCTGCAATCGCCTGGCCGAGCGTCGCGCTATCGCTACGCTCGGCCGCGACCAGACCGCGGATGAACCAGGCGCGCGGCACGGTATCGGGATCTTTCGCTTGTCGGTCGAGCGCTTGCTGCGCGTCAGCCGAGGCGCCGACGTAATCACCGATGCGATAGGAAGCTGCGGCCTCGACCAGGAAGAGCTCGGCCGGAATCGGGACATGCCGCCGGTCGAGCCCGGCGCGCGCATCGCGCAGCGTGGCGAGTGCCGCCCTGGAGTCTCCCGACTTCATCTGGGCGAGTGCCAGATTGTAGGCCACATCGGCGATGGCGCCGGCATCGTCGCGTTCGTAGGCGCGGGTCAGCGCCACCTTGTACTCGCGCACCGCGAGGCTGGGCATGTCGACTGACAGCGCCTGCGTGCCGGCGCGGTTGGCCTGGTCGAGCTTGACGTCGGTTGGCGGGCCGCTGTCGACCGGGCCGCTGCCGCCGCAGGCGGCAAGCGCCAACGCAGCGAGCGGCGACAGGACGACCGGCCGCATCGTCACGGCCGGACCTCGATGGCCGGCGCGCGGCGGGTTGCGGGCGCGGGTGGTGCGCCGCCGCTGCCGCCGAACAGCCAGTTGTGCCGGAGCTGACCCAGCAGCAGCTCGAGCTCGTGGGCGGCGATCTGGGCCTGCAGCAGCGTCGCCGGCATCGCGTCGGTGGTGGCTGTCACGTTCTCGGTGATCTTGGGCATCGTGGTGGCGAGATTGCGCGTCGTGGCTTGCAGAGAGGTCAGCACGGAGTCGGTTTTCACCAGGATCTGACCGATGCGCGGATCCTTCGATGTGCCCTCGAGCTGGGCGGCGAGTTCGCGCACGCTGAGCAACGTCGCTTCGAGATCACTCGCCATCTTGTCGTTGGCGACCAGGCGGCCGGCGACGCCTTCGCCGTTCTCGACCTTGTGCGCGATACCGGCGGCCGAGGACAATGTCTGCTCGAGCGGACCGGCCGGGTCGATCGCGCGCTCGGCGACGGCGGTGAAAGCCACCACTGCCTTCTGCACTTCGTCGAGCAGCGGCATGATCTTGGCGCGCAGCTCGTCGATCATCTGGCCCAGCGTATCGGTCGCCGCCCGATCGGTGGTCGCGGCGATCACCGCATAGGACCAATCGAGCTCCGGCCCGGTGCCGCGCGAGATGTCGATGAAGGCCGCTCCCGCCACGCCGAACTGGCGGCGGATCGAGACCTTCGAGTCGCGGCGGATGAAGGGCCGCATCTGGTCCTCGACCCTGGCAACGGCGTGCATGCGCTGGCTGGGATCGATGACGATGCGGCGGATTTCACCGGCGCGCGTGCCCAGAACCTGCACTTCCGCGCCGGGCGCCAGGCCCGAGACACCTTCATCGGGCAGCAGGATGCGCAAGCTGAAGGACGGCTGGAACCAGTCCTTGAGCAGGCCGGCATTGATCAGCACGGCGATGAACATCCCGATGCAGGCGAGCACCACGGCGCCCACGATCTCGTTGAGCTGGTAGACGCCGAAGATCGAGCGCTTCATCGCGACCTCCGTGCCGGCACCAGGCCGGCGTCGCCCAGACGCAATACATGATTCGCGTGGACGAACTCGGCGGCCCGCGCGCCGAGGTTCGTCGTGACCCACAGAACCGTGGCGCCCCTGTCGCACGCGGCCGAGATCGCCTGCGCCATCGGGACGGCAACGCCGGCTGACTGGTCGAGCATCCGATCCTGTACCACGATCAGGTCGGGCGAGCCGAGGAATCCGCGCACGCAGGCGGCGCGGATCAGCGCGCGCAACGGCGTCGTCTCGCTCCGTCCGACCGGCAGGCCGGGCAGGCCGAACAGGCGGGCGAGTTGGGTGGCGTCGGCGATCACCTCGGCGGACGGCCGGTTGAAGTGGTAGAAGCGCGCCATAAGCACCGCCTCCAGCACAGTCATATGGGTGGGCCACACCGCGGCCTGCACGATAGCGCCGATGCGGCGGCGGCGGGTCAGCCGCTCGCGCGGACTACGCGTCGTCCAGTCGACGCCCAGGAAGCGCACCTTGCCCGCGCCGGGATCGGCCAGCCCGACGCAGAGATCGACCAGCGCCGCGGCGTCGGCGTCGTCATCGACTTGCAGCAGCGCCACCGCGCCGCGCGGCAGCTCGAGATCGAGACGCGTCGGCGTGGCGGACAACCGCCGCTCGGCCGGAATCACGCCTTGCAACGAGAGGACCGATCGGCTGAGCGGGAGCGCCATCTTAGCCCACCAGGTCGAACAGGCTGTTGACCACCAGGATGGCGAGCGCGGAGCGCACAAAGCCGCGCGGGACCAGTCGCTGCAGCTCGTCGGACTCGTCGCGTCGTCCAAGCCCGGTGGCGCAGCACGCGAGCGCCACCACGAAGCCGATGGTGATGCATTTGAGGGGCGGGAAGATGAAGTCCTGCACTTTCATGGCGCGCACCACGAGGTCGGCGAAATCCCACATCGAGTAGGCGACCAGGCCCAGCGCGTGCGCCACCAGGTAGCCCGTGGCAAGGGTGGTGAGCAGCAGCACGGTGGCGAGGCAGAAGGCGCCGATGGCGAAGCCGAACGCACGCGGCAGCACCAGCAGCACCAGCGGATCCACGCCCTGGATCTCGAGCACGCGTAGCCAGCCCTTGGTCTGCGCCTCGCCGAGCTCGATCAGGGTGGCGGTGCCGCTGCGGCCGAACACGATCAGGCCGATCAGGATGGGCACCAGCTCGCGGATCAGCAGGACCACGATCACCGGGCCGACCAGCCCGGTCGTTCCCGTCTGTTCCAGCCAGTAGACGGCCTGCGTCACCAGCGCGAAGCCCACCAGCATGCCGGTGGCGACGGTGGTGGGCAGCGAGCGCACGGCCACCCCGTGCAGCACGCGCATGAACTCGGTCCGGACCGGACCCTGCCACGTGCTGCGCCGCGCGGCCACGATCACGACGGTGGCGGCGAGCGACACGAAGAGCAGCAGAAGCTGGGTGCCCGCGATCGTGCGCGAACCGACAGCGGCCAGGAACCGCCGCAGCCGGAAGCGGGACGATTGGTCGCCTTCGGCGCGGGCGATCATATGCGGCCGACCAGCACGAACGTGCGCATGTTGCCGGTCTCGGGCAGGAAATAGCTGCCGCGCGGGCGGAACAGGAAATGGTCCGAAAGCATCTCGTAGGCGGTCTCCGAAGCCACGATGGTGCGCCGCGCCGCGGTGTCGGCCAGAACCTTGGCGATGCCGACCGCGCCGCCCCACAGGTTGCGGCTCGGCGGATCGGTGGCGACGGCCGAGGCCATCACGGTGCCGACATCGATGGCGAGGCGGAAGTCGAGGCTGGTGTTCCATTTCTCCTCGAGCTCGAACAGGCGGTCGCGCAGATCGAGCATTGCTGTCGCCACGCAGTGCGCGCAGCCGGCGACCACATTCTTGTCGCGCGAGAACGCCGCCAGCACGATCTGGTCGCCGAGCAGCGCCGCGTAGGCCACGCCGCTTTTTTCGAGAACGAGGCGGAGCTCGTCGACGATGGCGTCCATCGCCGTGGCCTCGGCACTGTCGGGCATCCGCTGCGCCACCGTCGTCCAGTCGGGCAGCTTGAGAATGCCGATCGCGGCCTGGTCGATGGCGCTTTCGCCCAGATCGTCGAGGGACATGTTCTGCCGCATCAGCGTCTGCTCGAGCCGCGACTGGCGCTGGCCGAAGCTCTCGAACGGGGCGGCACCGCCCGAGCCGGCGGTCACGGTGGCGGCCGCCCGCGAGACCACCGGCGCGGGCGCCGCGACGGCGGCGTAACGCAGCGCCAGCACGACCGTCAGCGCGTCGCAAAAGGCCACCAGGCTGGCGGCGTGATCGCCGCGCTGCGGATCCTCGACCGTCAGCATGCCCAGCAGGCGGCCGCGCGAGATGATGGGGACGATATAGATGCTGCTGATCCCGAGCGGCGCCAGATAGCTTTCGAACAACCCGGATGTCCGGCGATCGCTGCTCGCATCGGCGACGTCGATCGGCGCGCCGTTGCCCAGCGAGGCGAACAGGTCGGGGAGTTGATCACGGTGCAATTCCATTCCGGTCGTGTGGTCGTTGGCGACCTGGTCGAAGCAATCCTCGCACAGCAGAGCGGTGCGGTCGGGACTGAGCCGCCATACCGCCACCCGTTTGGCCGAACAGGCTGCGGCGGCGGTTTCTGCCGCACTTTCCAGGCCCTCCGCCTCGGCGCCATCGGCCGGTCCGCTGGCGCGCGCCAGCTCGACGAAGGTCCGGGTGCGCGTCTCGAGCGCGCTCTGCAGCGTCGCGGCGGCCGAAATGCGCCGCTCGGCCGCCACGTTGCGCCAGGCCAGCATGCCCGAAAGGGCGGCGACGATCAGCACGACGATGATCGACATGATGAGCGCGGCCAGGCCGCTGTCGGTCACGAAACCCACGAAATCGCTCTCGGGCACGACAATCAGGACGACCCAGTCGCGGCCGGTCAGCATGCTCACCGGTTCGGACGAGACGATGATACGCCGATCGCCGAAATCGAGCACCTTGCGGCCATAGCCCTCGATCCGCAGCCGGTTGTAGGCGCGTATCAGCACGGGATCGCCCAGCTCATCGAGCATCGGCGCCTGCACATCGGGCTTGTTGGCCGGCAACCAGTTGTCGCTGGGATAGGCAACGACGCGGCCGGTCCGATCGATGATCATGGCCTTGCCGCTGACGCCGATGCCGAGCTGCTCCAGGAAGGCACAGAGCGTGGCGAGCTCGATGTCGACGCCCAGCACGGTCTGCAGCTTGCCGTCGGCGTCGAAGTGCGGGATCGAGAAAGTGATGCCGGGCTTCTGCAGCGTGAAGAACAGGTAGGTGTCGGTCCAGTACGGCTTCTTCGTCTCCTCCGCGCCCTGGTACCAGGGACGTATGCGCGGATCGAATGTGTCGTCCGGGACCTCCTCGGTGGCAACCACCTTGCCCTCGGAGTCGCGCCGAACCCAGGTCACGTGATGCCCGCCGTTGCGACGGTCGATCGTCTTGGTGTCGAAGCCGCCCTGCGCATTGCGCAGCACGTACAGGAAGTTGCCCTCGGGATCGGCGTAGCTGAACGCCGCGGCTGGGCCGATCCCGCCCAGCGCATGCAAAGCGAACCGCTCGACCTCCGGATTGCCCTCGAAGACGCCGCGGCCGGCCGCCGCGGAGTCGGCAAGCTCGAGGAATTGCTGGGCCGGCGCCAGGTAGGCACGCGTCTGGACAGCGACCCGCCGGTCGATCGCCGTGATCAGGTCGTCGCTCAGCGCCACGGCGCCGCGGCGGTTGCTGTCGTAGACGTAGTACGCGATGACCGCGACCAGCACGACCACCACGACGACGCCCATCACCGGCAGGCTGTGACGCAGCACCATCCGCAGGCGCGACTCGCCGCGGCCAGACGTGGTTCCAGACAGGGCCGTCAGGTCAGGCGCGACGATGCGCTGCTCGGATGAAGGCGTGTGAGCCATGCAGCAATGAGCTTACCGCATCGGCGCGCAGGTGGTAGAGCCCGTCGTCATCTCAATTGCTGCGGGCGACCGGGTTATGCCCACGCCGCGCCATATTCGCGGTGTAGGCAGCCGCGGCCCACAGACGGAGAAAACCATTCCCGCTTCGATTGCGCGCCGCGCGGTGTTCGCCGGTTCACTGCTGGCGCTGCCGGCTTTCGCCAACGATGCCAGCGCGGCGTTTGCCGAGCTCGAACGCCGGAACGGCGGTCGCCTGGGTGTGGCGGCGCTCGACACGGCGAGCGGCCACCGGACCGGTTGGCGCAGCGATGAACGCTTCCCGATCTGCAGCACCTTCAAGTTCCTCGCCGCAGCGCTGGCGCTGTCGCGCGTCGATCGCGGCGATGAAAGGCTGGATCGCCGTATCGTCTTCTCAGCCAAGGATCTCGTCATCTATTCGCCGGTCACCCAGGATCACGTCGGGCCCGACGGCATGTCGCTGGCGGAAATTTGCGCGGCGGCGGTGACGCTGAGCGACAACACGGCGGGTAACCTGATGCTGGCAAGCTTCGGCGGCCCGGCGGCCTTGACCGCCTATGCGCGCACCTTGGGCGACGGGCTGACACGGCTCGACCGGATCGAGACCGCGCTCAACGAGGCGGCACCCGGCGATCCACGCGACACCACGACGCCCAACGCCATGCTGGGCGACATGCAGCGGCTTCTCGTCGGCGACGCGCTGTCGGCCGGGTCGCGCCAGCACCTCGCGGACTGGTTGCTCGCCGGCAAGACGGGGGCGAAGCGGGTGCGCGCCGGCCTGCCGTCCGACTGGCAGGTGGGTGACAAGACGGGCACGGGTGGCAACGGAACGGCCAACGACATTGCGATCGCCTGGCCGCCGGGTCGTGCGCCGATTCTGGTCGCGGTCTACTTCACCGGCTCGACGATCCCGGACGACGCGCGCAGCGCGGTGATCGCCGACGCGGGCCGTGTAGCGGTCGCCGGCCTCTGAGTCAGTGCCGGTGAATCAGCGCCGGTTTTTGGGCTCGCCCGGCTGGCGCGGCAGGAACGCCGTCAGCAGGCCCAGCAGCAGCAGGAACGGCGTTACCCGGTAGACCGTCTCGATGCTGGTGAGGTCGGCGAGCTGGCCCAGCGCCGCGGCGCCGAGCCCGCCCAGGCCGAACGAGAAGCCGAAGAACATGCCGGCCACCAGCCCGACCCGGCCCGGCAACAGCTCCTGCGCATAGACCAGGATGGCCGAGAAAGCCGACGCCATGATCATCGCCACCGTGACCGCGAGCACGCCGGTCCAGAACAGGTTAGCGTAGGGCAGCATCAGCGCGAACGGCAGCGCGCCCAGGATCGAGAACCACATCACCGGAATGCGGCCGACCTTGTCGCCCACCGCGCCGCCCGCGATGGTGCCGGCGACGATGCCGACCAGGAAGGCGAACAGATAGAACTGCGCGGTCTGCACCTCGACGCCGAACTTCGATATCAAATAGAAGGTGAAGTACGAGCCCAGGCTCGCGCTGTAGACGTTCTTGGAGAACAGCAGTGCCACCAGGATGGCTACCGCCCCCATCACGCGCGCGCGCGGCAGCGTCTGCGTCGCGGCGGTCGCGGCCCTGCCGCGCATCGCCGGCTTCTGCGGCGTGCGCCGCTGCTTGTACCAGCCGCCGACCTGGAACAGCACAAACATGGCGATCAGGGCGGCGCCGGAGAACCACACGATGCTTTGCTGGCCGCGCGGCACGACGATGAAGGCGGCGAGCAGCGGCCCCGCGGCGGAGCCCATGTTGCCGCCGACCTGGAACAGCGACTGCGCGAGGCCGTAGCGGCCGCCCGCGGCCATGCGCGCGACGCGCGAGGCCTCGGGATGGAATACCGAGGAGCCCATGCCGATCAGCGCCGCAGCGAACAGGATCAGCGGATAGGTGTTCGCCTGGGACATCAACAGCAGGCCGACCAGGGTGAAGCCCATGCCGACCATCAGGGAATAGGGCTGGGGCTTCCGGTCGGTGTACAGGCCGACCAGCGGCTGCAGCATCGAGGCGGTGCACTGGAAAGCCAGCGTGATCAGGCCAACCTGACCGAAGCTGAGCGCATACGACTCCTTGAGGATGGGATAGAGCGCCGGCACCAGCGACTGCATCATGTCGTTCAGCAGGTGGCAGAAGCTCAGCGAGAGGATGACCGCGAAGGTCGTGCTGTTGGCCGATGCCGTGGATACCGAAGGTGCTGAGGCAGGGGTTGCCCTTGCGGCCCCAACGCCGGCCGCCATTGTGTTGTCGCTCATGGCGGCACTGTAGCAGGGGAGCCTTCTTGCACCAACGCGGCCGCGGCAGGCCAGCTTTGCGCGGAACGTCCTGTCCGCACCTGTGTTATCTTTCCTGCATCCGATGCCCCCCGACCAACGCACGCACACCGATGTGCCGGCGCGCCTCGACCGGCTGCCGTGGAGCGCCTTCCATCGGCTGGTTGTCGTGGCGCTGGGCATCACCTGGATCCTCGATGGTCTCGAGGTCACCTTGGCCGGTTCCGTGGCGGCGGCGCTGCAGACCAGCCCGCGGCTCCATCTCACCGGCGAGCAAGTGGGTCTCACAGGTAGTGCATATCTTGCAGGCGCCGTGCTGGGGTCGCTGTACTTCGGCCATCTCACCGATCGTCTCGGCCGCAAGAAGCTCTTCAATGTCACCCTGGGCGTCTATCTCGTGGCGACCGCGCTCACGGCCTTCTCCTGGGACTTCTACAGTTTCCTGCTATTCCGTTTTTTTACCGGCGCTGGCATCGGCGGCGAATATTCGGCCATCAACTCGGCGATCCAGGAGCTGATTCCGGCACGCCTGCGCGGCCGCATCGATCTGGCCATCAACGGCAGCTTCTGGGTCGGCGCGGCCGGCGGTGCGCTGCTCTCGGTGGGGCTGCTTGATCCCCAGCTGCTCGCGCCCGACCTGGGCTGGCGCATTGCCTTCGGCAGCGGCGCCGTGCTGGGCCTGGTGATCCTTTACCTGCGGCGCTTCCTGCCCGAGAGCCCGCGCTGGCTGATGATCCATGGCCGGCCGGGCGAAGCCGCACGGGTCGTCGGCGAGATCGAAGCGAGGATCATGGCCAGCGAGAGCGTGACGCTGCCGCCGGTGACCGCGACCCTGGCGCTCGGTGCCACGCACAAGGTGACGCTGGTCTCGGTGGCGCGCACGCTGCTGCGCCTCTATCCCGGCCGCACCACGCTCGGCCTCGTTCTGATGGCGTCACAGGCCTTCGTCTACAACGCCATTTTCTTCACCTACGCGTTGGTGCTGACGCGCTTCTACGGCGTGGCAGCCGACAGGGTCGGCCTCTACATCCTGCCCTTCGCCGTCGGCAATTTCCTGGGACCGCTGCTGCTCGGCCCGTTGTTCGACTCGCTCGGCCGCAAGACGATGATCTTCCTGACCTATGGCTTATCCGGCCTGCTGCTGGCGCTCACCGCCCAGCTCTTCTACCTGGGCCTGCTCGACGCCATGACGCAGACGGCGATGTGGAGCATCGTCTTCTTCTTCGCCTCGGCGGCGGCGAGCGCCGCCTACCTGACGGTCGGCGAAAGTTTTCCGCTGGAGATCCGCGCGCTCACCATCGCGCTATTCTACGCCTTCGGCACCCTGCTGGGCGGCGTCGGCGGACCGTGGCTGTTCGGCGTGCTGATCGCGAGCGAAAGCCCCAACGATATCGTGCTCGGCTACATGCTGGGCGCGGCGCTGATGATCGCCGCCGCCCTTGTCGTCTTGAAGCTCGGCGTGAGGGCCGAGCGTCGGCCTCTGGAGGAGGTGGCGCCGCCGCTGTCGCAGCACCGCTGATTTCTCCTCCCCAACGAAGTTGGGGAGGTGTCCGCGAAGCGGACGGAGGGGTCATGAGTCAGCCGATGGTCCATGACCCCTCCGCCGCCGTAAGACGGCGACACCTCCCCACGCTTGCGCGTGGGGAGGGAGGTCTCCGTTCTGCAACATCGCCGGGCTAGGCTTGGCCGTATGACCTTTCGCATCGCCCAGATTTCCGACACCCATCTCAGCGACCACAAGCCGTTCTTCGTCGACAATTTCGTGCGCATCGGCGAAGCGCTGCGGGCCGACCGGCCCGACCTCGTGCTCAACTCGGGCGATATCACGCTCGACGGAGCCGCTTCGGACGCTAAGAGGGGCGAAAGCGACCTCGCGGCGGCCCGTGCGCTGCATGACGGGCTCGACCTGCCGGTGCGCTTCCTGCCGGGCAACCACGACATCGGCGACTGCCAGGACGCGCCGGCGCACGGCGAGGGCACGATCGACGCTGCGCGCCGCGCGCGCTACCTCCGGCATTTCGGCGCCGACTGGTGGTCGTTCGACGTGCCGGGCTGGCGCGTGCTCGGCCTCAACGCCCAGCTCCTGGGCAGCGACCTTTCCGCGGCGCAGGAGCAGGACGCAGCCATTGCCGAAGCCGCGGCGGGTCTCGGCCCGCGCCGTCTTGCGCTCTTCCTGCACAAGCCGATGTTCGACCGTGACGTCAGCGAGACCGAGATCACCGGCCGCTTCATCAATCCCGCGCCGCGCCGACGGCTGGTGGCATTGCTGGGTGGCGCAGCACCCGCGCTGGTGGCCTGCGGGCACGTCCATCAGTACCGCAGCACCGAAGCGGCCGGCACGCGCCACATCTGGGGAACCTCGACGGCGTACGTTATTCCGGACCGGGTGCAGCCGCGCTACGGCACCAAGGAAGTGGGCTATGTCGAGCACCGCCTCGAGCCCGACGGCGGCCACGACAGCCGGTTGATGCGCGTGCCCGGCGTGCCGACCCTCGATATCGCCGAATTCCCGGGCGCCTACGGGCCGCTCTAGGCCAATATCCAGGATCGCAAGATGGCATCGGCTGTCCTAAGGTCGAGAGGACCCGCGGACGGAGAGTGCCGATTGGAACAGCTGCAGGACGCCGTCGTTTTCCCCTTCGTCTCGATTTTCTCGATGGTCAATCCCATCGGAATGGCCGCGCTGTTCCTCGAGATGACCAAGCACTATTCCGTCGATGTCCGACACAAGCTCGCCTACCGGGTGGCGATATACGGATTTCTTCTTTTGGTCGTCGCCTTGTTCGTCGGTCCCTATGTGCTCAATTTCTTCGGCGTGTCGCTTCCGGACATTCAAATCGCCGGCGGTATTTTCGTGTTCTACACCGCGTGGGGGATGCTGACCGCGCAGCCGAAGGTAAGCGGTGTCGAGGCGCGCGAGGCAGCCGACAGCGCCGACATCGCCTTCTTTCCTCTCACCATGCCGATCACCGCCGGCGCCGGGTCGCTCGCCGTCACCATTTCACTGTCGAGCAAGATCTCTCGTTCGGGGAGGAGCGACCTGATGGACTATGGCGGCGCGATCATCGGGATCGCGCTGGTCTTCGTGAGCACGGCTTTGTGTTACCGGTTCGCCGACGTGATCTTTCGCCGAATTGGCCACGCCGGCACCAATGTGATCACGCGCCTCTCGGCGTTCATCCTGCTGGCCATTGGCGTCGAGATCGTGTGGGGTGGCCTCAAGCCGTTGATTCTTGCGCTTTCGGCGAAATAGCCGCCCCCTTTCAACGGGCTCCCGCTAGGCCGGCACCGGCCGGGCGCGCTGGTTGTAGAGCATCTTGCGGATCCGCGCCTGCTCCTCGGCCGGCAGCTTGGTGTTGTCGACCGAGAGATCGGCGCCCACCGCCATGCCCTTCTGCACCGCCGGCCGCGCCGCGAGCTCCTCGTGCCAGCGCTTGAAGTGCTTGAACTCCTCAATGTCCTGGCCCTGGAACTTCCAGTTCACCGTCCACGGATAGCAGATCATGTCGGCGATCGTGTACTGGTCGCCGGCCAGATACTTGTGCTTGTAGAGCCGGTTGTTGAGCACGCCGTAGAGCCGGTTCACCTCGTCGGTGAAGCGCGTGATGGCGTAGGTCTGGTCGCCCTGCGCCGCCTGGTCGACGCGCCGGAAGTGGCCGCACTCGCCGGACTTCGGGCCCTGGTTGGCCATCTGCCAGATCACCCACTGGTTGACCTCGTACTTGGTCCTCGTGTCCTGCGGCCAGAACTTCCCGACCTTCTCGGCGATGTACATCATGATCGAGCCCGATTCGAACACCACGATCGGCTTGCCGCCGTCCTTGGGTTCGTGATCGACCATCACCGGCATGCGATGGTTGGGGTTCATTTCCAGGAACGCGTCCTTGAACTGATCGCCGCGGCCGATATTCACGGGCACGATCTTGTAGGGCAGGCCGCACTCCTCGAGCAGGATGGTGACTTTCTTGCCGTTGGGCGTGGGCCAGTAATGCAGGTCGATCATGGATTCCCTCCTTGGGTCGGCGGGGAGCTTATCGCCCTTGACGGCCGGCGTGTAATTACTTAACTAGGATGAATAATTAATCCACTATAAGTATGAGGCTGCCATGCGGACGGCGCTTCGCCATCGGTTGATCGGTTTCGGCTTCAAGGCGTGGGCCTGGTCGGTGCGCACGCGGCGGCTGCTGGGCGCGCTCGGCCGGCCGCGGCTGCGCGGCGTCGAGCATTTCACCATACCGGTGAAGGATCTCGCGGCGGCGCGGCGCTTCTATTGCGACGTGCTGGGCGGCGCGCTGCTGATGACCATCGACGATGCCGCCTTGAAAAAGTTCGGCCGGCCGCCGGCGCCCAACGGCGGCGAGGGCTCGCACCACCTTTCGGTCTATCTCGGCGGCACGACGCGGGTTGACCTCTTCCTGCAGCAAGTCGGACAGACTGCGCCGACGCTCGGCCATCCGCACTACGCCTTCGCGGTGCCGGCGCGCGACCTGCCGAAATGGCAACGGCGGCTGGCGGCGGAGGGTGTGGCGATGGACGGCCCGCTGCAGCTCGGGCCGCCCGGTCACGCCTCGATCTATTTCGACGATCCGTCCGGCAATCACCTCGAGATCACCTGCCTGGGCTTCACCGGCGCCGTCGAGCAGCGCCCACCGATGCACGCCAGGATCGCCCGGGCAGCATGAGCGTCGCGTGAGCACGGCGAAGGACGGCGCCACCGCGGGCGAGCTCCTGCTGGCGCTGGTCGATCGCGTGTCGCATCGCGGCGGCGACACGCTCGCCCTGATGAACGAGGCGGGCACGACCCTGCCGCAAATCCTGTTCCTGGCACGGCTGCGTCAGGCCGCCGGCGGCACGGCGTCGGACCTCGCCGACACGCTCAACATGTCGCTGCCGGCCGTGAGCCAGATGGTCGACCGCCTGTTCCGCCTCGGCCTGCTCAGCCGCGCCGAGGACGCCGAGGATCGCCGCCGCAAGCGTCTCGCCACCACGGCCAAAGCCGACACCCTTCTCGACCGCCTCACGCGGGCGCGGGGCGCCGAATACAGCCGCGGCGTGGCGCGGCTTTCGCCGGCCCTGCGCAAGGAGCTGGCGGCCGTGCTGCAGAAGGCGGTGCGCGAACTTTCCTAGAGCCGCTGCGGGGTCGCGATCATGTTCTTCCGGACCGCGGGCGTCCCGCCCGCTCATGATCATGAGCGGGTCGCGCGGAGTAAACTCCGCGCTGAGACGCCCGCGGTCCAAATGAGCATGAAAAGACGCGCGTGACAGCGCGGCTGAAAGTGCGCAAGAAAACGCGATGAACGAAAAGCACATCGGGCGCTCGGTCCGTCGCCTGGAGGATTCGCGGTTTCTTGTCGGCCGTGGGCGCTATGTCGCCGACATCGACGCTCCGGCTTGCCTGCATGGCCACGTCCTGCGTTCGCCGCATGCCCATGCCCGCATCCGGCGGATCGACGTTTCGGGGGGCGCGTCACTTGCCGGCGTGCATGGCATCTACACGGCGGCCGATCTTGCGGCCGACGGGCTCGGTCCGCTGCCCTGCATGGCGGCGGTGAAGCCGCTGATCGTGCCGCCGCGGCCGGCGCTGGCCCTGGGCCGCGTCCGCCATGTCGGCGATCCGGTGGCCTTCATCGTCGCCGACAGCGCGGAGATCGCGCGCGAAGCGGCCGAGCTGGTCGAGATCGATTACGAGCCGCTGGCCGCCATCGTCGACGGGACGGCGGCGCTTGCCCCCGGCGCACCCGCGATCTGGGAGGAGGCGCCGGGCAATCTCGCCTTCCACGTCGGCAAGGGCGACGCCGATGCCGTGGCGCAGGTGATGAAGCGAGCCGCGCACGTCGTCGAGATCGAGGTGATGAACAACCGCGTCGTCGTGGCGCCCATCGAGCCGCGCGCCGGCATCGCCCGCTACGATGCCGCGACGCAGACGATGGAACTCGAATTGACGGGGCAGGGGCTGCACGGCATCCGCCGCCAGCTCGCCGAGTTCGTCTTCAAGCTGCCGCTCGAGCGCATCCAGCTCCGCGCGCCCGATGTCGGCGGCGGCTTCGGCATGAAGAACTTCCTCTATCCCGAATGGGTGCTGCTGCTGTGGGCGGCGCGCAAGCTCGGGCGGCCGGTGCGGTGGCTGGCCGATCGGACGGAGGAGTTCGTCACGGGCGCGCAGGGCCGCGACATTGCGGCCAAGGCCAAGCTGGCGCTCGACGCGACCGGCCGCATCCTGGCGCTCGACGTGGCGATGGTGGCCAACCTGGGCGCCTATCTTTCGGCGAACGGCCCCGGCGCGTCGGCCGTCGCCGCGTCGACGGCGCAGGGCGGCGTCTACGATATTCCGGCGATCGCCGTCGACGTGCGCGGCGCCTTCACCAACACGGTGCCGGTCGACGCCTATCGCGGCGCCGGCAAGCCCGAGGCCAATTACATCGTCGAGCGCGCCATCGAGGCCGCGGCGCGCGCGCTTGGCCGCGATCCGGCCGATCTCAGGCGGCAGAACCTGATCGACTCGTTTCCGCACAAGACGGCGATGGGCATGGCGATCGATTCGGGTGGCTTCGTCGCCAATCTCGATGCCGCCGTGGCGCGTGCCGATCTTGCGGGCTTCGCGGCGCGGCGTGCGGCATCCCAGGCAAAGGGCAGGCTGCGCGGCATCGGTGTCGGCTGTTTCCTCGAGACCTCACGCGGCGCGCCCAACGAAGGCGCCGAGGTGCGCTTCGAGAGCGACGGCACGGTGACGGTGGCGGTCGGCACTG
>Ga0209693_10000116_pt1 | contig 30689 bp, 32 predicted proteins | sample HubBroMetageWRM3_FD_188345 | JGI IMG/M metagenome (GOLD analysis project Ga0209693, IMG submission 188345) | Warmed soil microbial communities from the Hubbard Brook experimental Forest, New Hampshire - Hubbard Brook CCASE Soil Metagenome WRM 3... | ecosystem: Environmental > Terrestrial > Soil... | reverse complement strand
GCGGCCAAAGCCGCATCCGCCAGCCGCGGACTGATCGACTTCGCAATATCGAGCGCAGTCGTGCCCTTCGGAACATCCTTCACGCTCCCATCCGGAAGCTTCACATGAATGCTGTCTGCCATAAAGTTGAGACCTGCAGGTGTACTGAATCATTCAGTTTATGGGAGGGATTCGGGAGGGTCAAACCGAGGCTGGAACAAGTAGAAAGGCCGAAGGCGGATCTGCTGACCCGCCCTCCCCATTAGAAATTAGTTTCACATCGCCACATCTTTAATATGCGTAGCGATGTACCAGGTATTTCCGAACGCGTCCCGCACCCCGGCCTGCCGGTCGCCGTAAGGCTGGTCGGTTGGTTCCTGGAACGACGTCGCGCCGGCCGCCACAGTCTGCCGGTAAACCGCATCCACGTTCGGCACATACAAGTAGAACATCGCCGGCATCGACTCGTACTTGCCGTGTGCCTCGCCCATCTCCACCACAGAGTCGCCGATGCGAATCTGCGCGTGGTGTACCACACCGTCGGGCGACGCGTACTTCGCCAGCTCCTGCGCCCCGAACGCGCGCTTCATGAAGGCGATCAGCGGCTCGGCACGTCGCGGATGCAGGTACACGTTCACATTGTGCAGTCCCTGGGGAATGTAGCTCTCTCCTTTATTTGTCGCGATGTACCAGAAGTTTCCCGCCGCATCTTTCACCGTGGCGGAGCGCTCGCCGTAATCCTGATCCCGCGGCGCGTCGATCGAAGTCGCACCCGCTGCCAGCGCCTGCTTGAACACCGCGTCTGTGTCCTCCACATAGAGGTGCAGCGCGTTGGGATGCAATGAGCCGGGGAATTTCTGGCCCGGAACACCGCCGCCAATCATCAGCATGGAATCGCCAATACGGACCTCCCCATGCACGCCACCCCCAGGCGTGGCCGTGCGGAATAGTTCTTCCGCCCCAAAAGCCTTGCTAGCAAAGTCCAGCAGCGCCGGACCGTCCTCGGCCACCAGATATGGCGAGACCATGCGGAAGCCGGGCGGCACCGGATCCACTTTCACCTCGTCCTTCGCCGACATCTTTCCGCCCTCGGGCCCAGTCGTCATCCCCTTCATGCGCCGGTGCATCTCGTCCACCGACATTTCTTCCTTCACCGTGGAAATGTTCCAGGTATAGCCAAAGGGATCGACAAAGCTCCCCTCGCGGCGCCCATAGAACTGATCTTTAATCGGCAGAATCGTTTTGAGCCCGGCAGTTACAGCCCGCTTCGCGAAAGAATCGACGTCTTCCACCTGCAGGCTCAACTGCACCGGCGAACTTCCCAGCGTTTCCGCGCTGAATCTTCCGCCCTCCGGCCACTCCTCGGAAAGTATGATTCGCGAGTCGCCGATCGTGATATCGGCGTGCGGGATTGATCCTCCGACTTCGAATCGCATGTTTTCCTTCGCGCCAAAGGCTTGCTTATAGAACTCAATCGCCTTCGCAGCGTCCTTGAAAGTTAATCTGGGCGTCGCGGTCGTATGAACGGCGGCAATAGGTTCGGCAAAAGTGCTCATGGTTTTTCTCCCTTCCAGTAATTCTGATTTAAGTCGTGCCTTGAATTTCTCCCGCGGCAGATCGCGCAAGTCCGCAGCTAGACGCACCAGTGGCTTGACGCTGGCCTCGACCTTTGCCGGCCTGCCGTCCGACCGGGCCAGCAGCGCTTCCACGGCCCGGTTCAGCTGCTCGACCTTCTTCGCGTCGCCATTCGGCGGATTCAGAGAGCGCTTAGGCATCGGCACCCTCCATGCGCGCCCGCAGGCTCGTCAGCGCGCGGAACTGCAACTGCTTCACCGCGCCTTCGGTCTTGCGAATCTCCCGCGCCACTTCCTTAATGCTTTTCTGTTCCACAAACCGCAGCACCACCACGCGCTGCTGCTCAGCGGGCAGCGTGTCGACCAACCGAAACAAAGTTGCCCGCCGTTCCACTTCTTCGAACTCAGCGTTGCTGGCAGGCGCGGAGTCGATCAGTCCCGGCTCGTCCGCCACCTGCTCTCGATTCGTGCGCTGCCAGCGATCCGAAATCAGATTCGCCGCAATCCGGTAGAGCCACGCCGCAAACGGAATCCCCCGCCACTCAAACCGCTGCAGATTGGCCAGCGCATGATGAAACACCTCGGAGGTCAGATCCTCGGTCTCCGCACGATCCCCCACCCGCCGCACCACGTAGGCGTACACGCGCTCGAAATTATTCTCGTAAAGCTCCGCAAAGCGCGCAGGATCCTTCTGCGCCGCCTCGACTAGAAGGCGCTCGTCCGCTTGGCGTTCTTTGTTCCGAGCCGTCAGAGCCTTCAACAGATTCTCCGCGCGGAGTAGTCTTACACAGGGATAACGGGTCAGGTCAGGGAAAAGTTACGGAGGAAAAACGGGAACGATACGGGAGCGTTCTCCAAGATATATGTTGCGCCGTGACCGAGACACGCGCAAGGAGGTAGATTGACGCCACAAACACAAGCCCGTCCGAACGAGAATAACCAGGGTCTTTCATGGCGAACAAGAGTCCTTCTTGGTTGCATAGCGACTTTTACAGGAGTAGTTGGGTCGCTCGGGATGGGACTTGGCTTCGCGGCGTTGCCCGCCGTGCTGATCATAGGCACAATTGTACAGTCGCGTTTCCCCCATCTCGGCCGGGGGCTTATATGCTTCGGGGCGATTCTGACGAGCGCTGTCGTTTTTTCCGTAGGAATATTCACTCTTCTTGAAACACGCACCGCTGACCTACCCGGACGCTCGGCCCTCGTTGCCGCGTCGGTCATTCTCATGGGTTTGTGCGACTGGGTCATACTGGTAAACGAGCTTAGAATGAGGCGCAGACAAAAAGCTAAAGTTGACGCGTCGGCGCCTCCATCCTAAGCGGGCTATTTCAGCGACGTTCTCGCGTCGTGCCGCGCATACAACCGCTGCCCCACAAAATCCACAGGCCCCATGTGACATCCAACCTTGCGCCTCACCCGTAATCTGCGTCATCATTGACCCAAACAAGCACCCGCTCTTTGAAAATTAGACCGCTCAATCTAAATCCTTTGTCTGTAATATTTTGCGGGTAAAATCCTTCGATTCAATATTTTAGCCGGATCTCAACCGGATCGAGGCGTCGTAACCTCCCTGAATCCAAAGATTTAGCAGGTTGCTCTGGAGATTTTTTGATCTGGATTTCGGCACGAACTCGAGGAGGGGCAAATTTAGTAGTGGTGCAGTTTGACGATTACCCGATGAGTGTCATCCTGAGCGGAGCCGTTTTTTCCAGGCGTAGCGAAGGATCTCCCGCTTAACCGGCCCAACGCGTACGCCAAACTGCACCACTACGCAAATTTAGGTCGAGAGCAGAGTCAGCGCGTAGTACAAATCCTCCATCGCCTTCTTCACCTTCGCCGAGACCACTTCCATATCCCGCATCGTCAGCCCAGCAGTCGAGATCGGCTCGCCCACGCGCATCTCGAGCGGCCGGCATTTGATGTGGTAAGTATTCATCGGCAGCAGCTCGTAAGTTCCCACCAAAGCCACCGGCACAATATCCACCTGCGCTTTGATCGCGAGAAAAAAAGCTCCCGGCAGAAAAGGTTTGATCTCGCCATCAGACGTGCGCCCGCCCTCGGGATAAATCACCAGAGGCATCCCGGCTTTCAAACTCTTCACCGCCGACCGGATCGCCGCAATCGAATTCGCTGGCTTCTGCTGGTCAATGCAGACCTGCCCCGACCGCTTCAGTTGCCAGCCCACAATCGGATACGACAACAATTCCTTCTTAAACACGATGCGGAATTGAAACGGAAGATTAACGTACAAAACCGGAATATCCAGCGCTGAGGCGTGATTCACTGCGTAGACGTGAGGCTTCGACGTATCGATCTTGTCGAGGCCCGTGACCTTCACCGGCGACAAGATCGTCTTCATAATGAGCCACGACCAGGCGCGCGAAAACCAGTGCAGCCGCTTTCCATCGCGATCAAACAAACCGCCGGGCAGCGCCAGCACTCCCATAGCCAGCGTGTATGCCCAGACCAGCGGATCAAGAATGAAGTACGACCGCAACCGGCTCAACCAGCCGTACTTCTTCCCGGGAATCTCGTGCGGGCTTCGCCGCGCCGCAACCGCAGATTCTGCGCCCGGTTCCACTTCCACGGTGGAGGATGAATTCACTTCCTGCACATTTCCATTCTAGGGGAAAACCGATGTTCCATGTCATCCTGAACAAGCGTTCTTTGCGCAGTGAAGGATCTGGGCGAGCCGCACGAAGCGTCGTGTCTTTTGCGACGCAATACTCGTGCGTTTGGCTCGCTTCCTTACTCGACTGCTGCCAGGACCGTTGCTCTAAACGTCCGTCCCAATACTCTGCATCGCTTCGCCCACCAGATAAATCGATCCGGTTATCACGACCACGGCTTTCGCGCCCGCGAGCACTCGAGCCCGCTCCAAAGCAAGCTTCACATCTTCCACCGTCACCACCTCAGCCCCAGTTCGCGCCGCCGCCTGCCGAATTTCCTCCGGCGACGCCGCCCGCGGATTCTCCGGCCGGGTTGCGATCACGCGCTCCGCCAGCGGAAAAAGGATCTCGGTCATCTCCGAGATTGCCTTATCCCGCATCGCCCCAAAAACAAAAATCAGCGGACGGTCCTCATATCGCTCCGAAAGGGCCGACCGCAGCGCCCACGCTCCCGCCGGATTGTGCGCCACGTCAAGCACCATCTCAGGCCAACCCGCCTGCGCTGCAATCACCTGAAAGCGCCCCGGCCATCGCGTCTCACGAATGCCGCGCTCAATGCTCTTGGCAGTGATGCCGTCGATTCCCTGCCGATTCAACTCCACCGCAGTCGCGACTGCCAAAGCCACGTTGCGCAACTGATGCCGCCCCACCAAAGGAGTCTCAACCAGAATCTGCTCGCCGAGAACCGCGAGAGGATAGCGATAAACGAAGCCACCTTGCCCGCCACTGGGTACCAGGTGCTGGTTACTAGCAGGTGAAACCGGCGGCACATAGGGCACCGCATTCGCCGCTCGCGCGTCCAGGTCAAGAATCGTATTGCCGATCACGTCATTCGCTTCCGGCTGCTGCGGCAGTGTCACGACTGCTCCGCCCGGACGGATAATCCCGACCTTCTCCCGGGCAATCTCTCCCACCGTGTTCCCAAGAAACTTCTGATGATCCAGTGAGATGTCGGTAATCACGCTCACTCGCGGAGCCACAACATTCGTCGCATCGAGCCGACCGCCCATGCCGACTTCAAGCACAGCAAGGTCTACTCTCTCCTGCGCGAAATGCTCGAAGGCAATCGCAGTCATCATCTCGAAGAAGCTGGGATGCCACGGTAACTCTCCACGCTCGATCAGCCTCTCTGCAATCCGATCTACTTCGCCCTGCAGAGCCGCAAAATCGTCGTCACTGATCTCTTCGCCGTTCACTCGGATACGCTCGTTGATCCGCACCAGATGCGGCGAGGTATACAAACCCGTTTTCAATCTCGACGCCCGCAGAATCGAAGCCAGCGTAGCCGCCGTCGAGCCCTTGCCATTCGTTCCCGCGATCAGCACACTAGGGAACCGGCGCTCCGGATGATCGAGCGCCCGCAGCAGTACCCGCATGTGATCCAGATCGAACTTGTGCGAAGGTGTCTGCGCCAGCTCGTGGCCAAGCGCAAACATGCGCGCAATCGCTGTTTCGTAGGACATAAAAAAGCTCTCAGCTATCGGCCGTCAGCCACCAAAACACAAGTGGTAATCCCGAGCGCAGCGAGAGATCTTGGTGTTTGCCCGCAGCGGCAACGGCGGCGGTGCAGGCAAGAACCAAGATCCCTCGCTTCGCTCGAGATGACAAACTAGATTGGCGCTTCAGGCTCCAAACACGGAGAGCTGACAGCAGCACTCACGCCGCCATGAAATCCAACGCTCGCTTAATGTAAGGCTTGAGTTCTTTGCGAGGCACGACGGCGTCCAGCATGCCATGCTCCAGCAGAAATTCGCTACGCTGAAATCCTGCCGGCAGTTTCTGCCGGATCGTCTGCTCAATCACGCGCGGCCCGGCGAATCCAATCAGCGCGCCCGGTTCGGCAATATTCAAATCCCCCAGCATGGCGAACGACGCGGTCACGCCTCCGGTGGTCGGATCGGTCAGCACAGAAATGTACGGAACCTTATCTTTATCCAGACGCGCCAGCGCCGCCGAAATCTTCGCCAGTTGCATCAGGCTGACCACTCCCTCCATCATCCGCGCTCCGCCCGAAGCCGAAACAATAATCAGCGGCGTGTGCGAATCGAGCGCCCGCTCTACCGCGCGCGTGATCATCTCGCCCACCACGGCGCCCATGCTGCCGCCGATGAATGCATACTCCATCACACTGAGGACAACCGGGCGTCCCAGCAGTTTGCCGCGCGCATTGATCACGGCGTCTCTCAATCCCGTGTCATGCTGCGCCTGTCGCAGGCGTGACGAATAAGGCTTCAAATCCACAAACTTCAAGGGATCGGTTGACGACAGGTTCTCGTCGAACGTCTCATATTCATCGTCATCCAGCAGCAGCGCCAGCCGCGTCCGCGCATCGATGCGAAAGTGCTTCTCGCACTTCGGACACACATTCAAATTGTCTTCCAGATCCTTCTTCCAGATAATCTGCCGGCAGCTCTCACACTTCACCCACAACCCCTCGGTGCGCACCGTCTTCTCGCCCGAAGTATTCAGTTCCCCGGATTCGCGTTTAAACCAAGCCATAAGTCAGTTGCCAGTACCGAGTACCCAGTACCCAGAAAAACAATGCGGGTTTTACTGGCTACTGGGTACTAGGTACTTAATATTCAATCCCCCGCTGCGCCATCACGCCCTTGTCGTACGCGTGCTTCACCTGCCGCATCTCGGTCACCGTGTCGGCAACCTCGACAATTGTGGGGTGTGCGTTCCTTCCCGTCAAGATGACGTGCACCATCTCCGGTTTCTTCTTCAGGCTCTCCACCACTTTCGCCGGCTCCAGCATGCCATAGCTGATCGCATAGTTGATCTCATCTAGTACGACAAGATCCCACTCTCCCGACTGGATTGCCTTCTCCCCCTCCGCCCACGCCTCCTCGACCATCTTTATGTCTTCCGGATCAGGCTTCTCCGCGCCCACCTTCACAAATCCTCGTCCCATCTGCTTCATCACGAACTTGTCCCCGAAGGCTTTCACCGCATCCAGTTCCCCGTAATGCCAGGAGCCTTTCAGGAACTGGAGCATCAGCACCCTCATCCCCTGGCCCACCGCACGCAAAGCTGTCCCCATCGCGGCAGTCGTTTTCCCTTTGCCTGGCCCGGTATTCACGATGATGAGACCGCGGCGCACGTCGGTCATGGTTGCAGGAAGCTTGATTCTACTAGAAAGCGTCCGGAAGGACAGAACGTGGAAAGCCGCCTCGGTTCGAAAAGAATGCTGGCTCAGATCGAAGAATCCTGCTGGACGATGGCTCAGGTGAGGACAGCCGCCCCTTCGACAGGCTCAGGGCAAGCTCTCGGCTGTCCGGTCGAGCGAAGCTCGGCCATCTTCGTCACGGAGGCGTAAGGCGAACCTCCACAACACGCGGCTACTCCCTAACTTTTGGTTGACTTGCTCCCGCGCAGGTCAATCTCCCCCGTAATCACTTGAGCGTGCAACCGGTACTTCCCCGGACCTTGCTGCTCGAATGACCGGAACAGACCATCCTTCGACACATCGAATGCCGAAGCGTCTATGCTGCCGGTCATTACCGAAGCATCGCGGTGACCGTACTGCTCTGGGTGGGGAACGTCAATCTGAATGGTGCCTGCAAAAACTCGAACGTCCTTATCGCCTTCCACATCTTCCACAACCACCTCCCCCGCCGACAATCTGACCCAAAGATTCGAACTGCGCGGGACCTGGATGGTAGCCTCGAAATTGTTGTGCGGGGTTTCGGAGACGTAAACGTCGGCGCTGGAGCCTGTCCGTTTGATCTCTGCCTTGACGCGTTTGAGTTGTTCCTCCGAATTGGCGCGCCAGGTCACAACGATGTTCTCGGAGTCGCCCGGAGCGATCGTGTATCCCCCGGCTTCGAGGTGCAAGCGAATTGTGCCTCCCGAAACGAACTCCTGTCGTACCGAATAAGGCGTGGGATGCTGTGCGGAATGTTGTCCCGGAGTATCGGCAGCCTGCTGACCAAGCAGGAGCCCAGGAATCAGCAGCACAATCCAGAAACCAAAACCTTTCATACACACCTCCGCCCTTAGTCTCTAGGTACGGGGGATTGGCGAACTAAGTTCCGGCAAAATCAGGTCGGACCTTCAAAAAGCGCGAACAGAGTGGAAAGATCAGGCTTCTACGTTGTGCCCATACGTCGCTCATAACCCTAGGGCAGCCCTTCCCGTTAATCGACTCATGACACGTCTGCAAAAGTACGATCTTTCCACGGAACTCCTGCATCCAACCCTGCGTATTCGGGTGCAAGCAGATCTCTGTCCGCTGGCAGACTGCGGAGGTCTCGTCGTGACCAACAAGTGTCTAGTGTTTTTGTTTTGCGTGCTCGCGGCTCTACCTGCATTTTCCGCGCAGCACGTCGCCCTTCACCCCAGACCTGGCTTCGACTCCGGCGAGCAGGAGGTCATCCGCCAGATCGTCGATATGGAGCGCCAAGCCAAGGAAGCCAGTCTGCGCCGCGACGCCGATTTCTCCGTGCGTACCCTCGCCGAAGACTACGTCGCCATAACCCCGCTCGGCCAGGTAACCACCAAGCAGGAAACCATTAGCGCCCGCCGCAGTGGCCAGCTCCGTTACGAAGCCCTGAATGTCACGGATATGGTTGTGAGGGTGTATGGCGATACTGCCGTCGTCACCGCCCGCGCCGATGTCAAAGGCCATCAGTTGGGCGAAGACTTCAGCGGCCCCTATCGCTACACCCGCGTCTGGGTCCGCCGCAACGGACACTGGCAGACCGTGAGTTATCAGGCAACCGTTACGCAGTGAACCTGCGCGACGCCTTCCCATGGGCCTGTTCCACCCGTGCGGTCTACAATAGACAATTGTCTTGAGGAAGGCTTCATGACACTGCGTAGGAATCTATCCGTTCGCCCGCGTTATTCCGGTTGGATTTATCTTTATCTTTATCTTGATCTTGCGATTCTGGTCGCGCTCTGCTCCGCCGTCGCCGCGCCTTGCATCGGGCAGAGTTCCCAGCTCGCTCCAGGCAAGCAGGCCCAGATCGCCGCCGCCGCCGCCAGGTTCATGGCTTCCACCCATATCCCCGGCCTCTCGGTCGCAGTGGTCGAGAACGGCAAGTACGAATGGGCGCAAGGATTCGGTTTCGCCGATCTCGAGAACAACGTCCCCGCCAGCGAGCACACTCTTTACCGCCTGGGCTCGATCTCCAAATCGCTAACCGCCGTCGCCGCCCTGCAGCTCTGGGAGCGCGGCAAGCTCGATCTCGATGCCCCCGTGCAAAAGTACTGCCCTGCATTCCCTCAAAAACCGTGGCCCATCTCAACTCGCCAGGTGCTCGGACACCTAGGCGGAATTCGACACTATAAAGCCGGCGAGAACCAGGAGGACATTGAAGGCGGCAACACCAAACACTTCGACGATCCCATCCAGGCCGGCCTGAATTTCTTCAAGGACGATCCCCTCGTAGCCCAGCCCGGTACGTCGTTCCACTATTCGACTCAGGGATACACGCTCGTCGGCTGCGTAATCGAAGGCGCATCGGGCGCAAAGTATCTCGACTTCATGCGCCAGAACGTCCTCATCCCCGCACAGATGGAACAGACTAAGGCGGATGACCGCTTCGCGATCATCCCTTATCGCACCCGCTTCTACCAGAAAAAGGACACGGGCGCAGTGCTCAACGCCGATTTCCTCGACTCCAGCTACAAGATCCCGGGCGGCGGATGGCTGTCTTCCGCCGAAGACATGGCCAAATTCGAAGTCGCCATTCTGAATGACAAGCTGATACGCCGCGCCACGCGCGACTTGATGTGGACTCCGCTCAAGCCTTCAAACGGCTCGGAAGATACTTATGGCTTGGGTTGGGATTGGGACAAACACGACGAACACGGCGTCGCGGGCGTGGGCCACACCGGCGGCCAGCAGGGCACCAGCACAGCCTTCGTCATTGTCCCCGATCAACGCGAGGGCGTCGTCGTGCTCACCAACATGCAGGACCAGGACTCTGGGGCGCTTGCCAGGGAAATCCTCAACATTCTCGCAGGCTCGGAAAAGAAACCCTGAGACGGGTGGGGCGCAACGCTTCAATGCCCCGAATGATAAGGATGGCCTTTCAGAATGGTGAACGCCCGGTAGACTTGCTCCAGCAAAACTACGCGAGCCAGTTCGTGGGGCAGCGTCATCGTGCCCAGGGAGATAGTATGCTGCGCCGCGCTCCGCGCCGCTTCGCTGAACCCGTCGGCTGGCCCCACGGCAAGAACCAGGGGCAGCGGATTGCGATCCTGATAATCGCCAAGAAACCGCGCGAACTCTTCTGAGGAGAACTGCTTCCCGCGCGAGTCCATCAGCACCAGCGTGGACTTCACAGCGTTCGTTGTTATGCTCGTCTTCGCGAGCGGAGCCCGTCCGCACATTTGTAGAAGCGCAGCTTCATCGCGCAGAGCCAGCCCTTCCACCGGCACGTAACGCGAAATCCTCTTCAGGTACTCGTCCGTGAGCGACTGAATCGCCGGCTCTTTCGTCTTTCCCATCCACGCGATCTTGATTTTCACGGAAGATAATAGATAACGATAACGAAACTACGCTCTCTTGCGACGAGGAGGGGCCACGGTGGTGCGCTTGCGCGGTGTAGTCTTGGCCTTGGGCGCCGTTTTCAACCTCGGCTTTGGCTTCAATTCCGAGGGCTCCAGCCGCCTCGCTGTTTTCCAAAGACGCTCAAGATCATAGAACTTGCGCGCCTTCTCGGAGAACACGTGCACCACGAAATCAACGTAGTCGACCAGGATCCACTCACCCTGCCGGTAGCCTTCGACGTGCGCCGGTCGCACATCCGCCGCTTTCAGGCGCATCTCCACCTCGTCGGCAATGGCCTGCACCTGCCGCGGGTTCGTGCCGCTGCACAGCACGAAATAGTCGGTAAATGCTCCCGATCCTTTTTCCATTTCCAGGATGGAAACTTCTTCGGCTTTCTTGTCGAGGCAGGCCTGAATGGCGGCTGCCACCTGTAGCTTCAGTTCACTTTTTTTCATGCAGAGAGTCGGTTGTTGTGATTCGTTGGATCAAGGTTCGTTGGCTCAGCGTGGGCTGAGATCTAATTGTAAACGACAGTTGCCTGCCGCGTTTTCCACGCAGGGTTAGCGCTTTTTGTACAGTCCCACTTTCTTGATGTAGTCCGCGACCGCAGGCTCTACGAAGCGGCCAAGGGGCTTGCCAGCGGCCGCAGCCTGACGAATCTCCGTAGAAGAAATCGGCTGGTAAACCTGGTCGAGCAGGTGGATAGTCGCGCCCTTCAGCACCAGATCCCCGCTCGCCGCCTGCTTTCGAAACGGACGTGTCACTTCCTGCCGCGGCCGCAGGCTCGCAGGCAGGGCGTTCGCCACGTCAGCCAGCGAGTATCCTGGTCGGCTCGCAACCACAAACTCGCACTCCCGAAACAGTGCGTCGGCCTGATGCCACTTCGCGATTTCCTCAAAGGCATCGATGCCGATGAGCAGGAACAGCCGGTCTGCCTTCTTGAACGACTGCTTGAGGCGCTTGACGGTGTCGATGGTGTAGTTGGGATTCGAGGGGCGAGTTTTGTCCTTGCCTGGGCTGACTGACTCAAAGTCTTCCGGCGCCTCCAGCAACGAAGGCGAGAAGTCCTTGTGCTCAGCCGTGGCCAAGGCAATCATTGCGTAACGATGCGAAAACGCCGACAACGGCTGGTTTTGTTTGTGCGGCGGAACGTTCGCCGGCACAAAGAGGATGCGCGAAAGCTCGCAGCGTTCGCTCGCGGCCCGCGCCAGCGCCAGATGCCCGCGATGAATTGGATCGAAAGTACCGCCGAAAAGGCCAATATTCATGCGCCGCTAGTGTCTTCGTTTGCAGGCCCGCTTGGCAAGCCGCCCCATGAATAGTCTTGCAGGCGGGCTTTCGATTCCGGGTACCTAGTACCCAGCACCCCAGTCAACTCAAGTGCGTTTCAACTCGGTAGAAGGTACTGGGGATTCAATCCCTCCTCGAGGCAATGCTTCCAGGGGGCATTGTCCGATCGTCCATCGTTGCCTTGTCTGTTTGGACCTAAAGTTAATCCCCTATGAATACGTGGGTTCCGGGAATCCGGAATGAACTCATGTAATCTCGCCTGTTAGCAAACTTGGGACTACCATGGTTTACATGCGAGTAACCCTCCCCCTACTCCGCATTCAGCCGGCCCGTGCGTCCATCCTGCGCTACGGAGTCGCGGTCTTCAGCACCACTCTGGCGCTGATTCCGGTGCTGCTGCTCCCTAACATTGCGGAAAGCCGGTTGGCGGTATTCGCCGTTGCCGTGATGGTAAGCGCATGGTATGGCGGCTGGAAACCCGGACTGGTCGCAACTTCGTTCGCTCTCACCGTCAGCGCTTACTTCTCATTTTCCGGAGAACACACGCCAGCCCAATACCGCTCCACCATGATCCGTTTGACTTTGTTTGTTGTGCTGGCGGCTCTGATCTGCTGGTTCAACGCAGCCCTGCGTACCTCGCAGGAAGGCCTGCGCCGCTCCGAAATGAATTTTCGGTCGCTGGTGACCAATGCTCCTTACGGAATCTGCCGCTGCGACTCCACTGGCGAATTGCTGGACGTGAATCCGGCACTGCTCGCAATGCTCGGATATTCTTCACCAAAAGAAGTGGTCGGGAAACATCTCGGAACCCTCCATGCCGACACGCTGCAGTGGTTCGAGCTGGCGGATTACTTGCGCTCGGCAGCTGCCTTCAACGGACTAATCGCCGAATGGAAGCGCAAAGACGGCACTGCCACGGTGGTTCGCGTCTCCGGCCGCGCCGTCTCTGATGGCGGCAAGGGACGAACCTTCGAGCTGTTTGCCGAGGATGTCACCGAGCGCCGCGCACTGGAGCAGCAGCTGCGGCAGTCACAAAAAATGGAGGCTGTCGGAAGACTCGCAGGCGGCATTGCGCACGATTTCAACAACCTGCTGATGGTGATCTCCGGCTATTCGGAATTTCTGCTTGACCGCCTCGGCCCGGACCCGGCGGTGCGCGGCCCGGCCCAGGAAATTGCCGGCGCAGCGGGACGCGCTACGTCGCTAACCCGCCAGCTCCTCGCCTTCAGCCGCAAGCAGATGCTGGCGCCGAAAATTCTTGACCTGAATGGCGTGGTCACGGAAAACCTGAAGATGCTCACCCGCGTGATCGGCGAGGACATCGACCTGGTCATGGTTCCGGAGGCCGGGCTGGGCGCGGTGCGCGCCGACGCCGGGCAGATCGAGCAGGTCATCATGAATCTTGCCGTGAATGCGCGCGATGCCATGCCGGCCGGAGGCAAGCTGACCATCGAAACCTCTAACGTATCGCTCGATGAGGAATACGCTCGTTTTCACGCGCCGCTGCGTCCGGGCAACTACGTAATGCTCGCCATCAGCGACACTGGGGCCGGCATGGATTCGGAAACTCAGTCCCACATCTTCGAACCTTTCTTTACCACCAAGGGGCCGAAAGGCACGGGGCTGGGCCTCTCCACGGTTTACGGGATCGTGAAGCAGAGTGGCGGTTATATCTGGGTCTACAGCGAAGCGGGCAAGGGTACGACGTTCAAGATCTATTTGCCCCGCGTCGCGGAGGCGGCTGAAAGTCCCGAGCAGGTCGCCACTCCGGCGGAAGACGTGGCCGCCGAGCCCGGCACGGAAACCATACTGCTGGTTGAGGACGAGGCGAACCTGCGCTATCTGGCCCGGCAATTCCTCGAAAAACAGGGTTACCGAGTGATCGAAGCCGCCGATGGCGCTGTCGCGATGCAGATCGCAGTTGCGCACGAAGGAACCATTCATCTGCTGTTGACTGACGTGATCATGCCCGGCATGAACGGCCGCGAACTGGCGCAGCGCATTTCCGAAATCCGCCCCAACGTGAAAATCCTCTACATGTCGGGTTACACCGAAAATGTAATTGGGCGCAATGGCACGCTGGACGCAGGTGTACGCCTGCTCCAGAAGCCCTTCAGCCTGCACAATCTGAAAAACAAAGTTCGCGAAGTGCTCGATTCAAGTCCGTTCCCCCAGGAGGTTGCCATGTCCGCTCAAACCGCTCATGCCAAGGCGACGCAAGGGCTGCACCAATTGCCGGCGACGCGCGCGCAACGTTTTCAACTTCACCTGCCGTTGAAGTACCGTCGCCTCAACGAAGAAAAATGGCACGATGGGGAGACCAAGAACATCAGCCGCTCCGGTTTGCTCTTTCAGGCGGAAGATCTCCTGCAACCGAATGTAATCCTGGAAATCAATCTGGTGCTGCCTGCGGAGATTGCCGGACTTTCGCCCACCGAAGTGATTTGCAAGGGAGAGGTCGTGCGTACGATCGAGTCGAACGGCGAGAAAATGCCTCCCGCCCTGGCCGCTAAGATTCTTCAGTATCACTTCCAGCACGGTTCGCAGCTGCCGCGAGCGTAATGCACACCCTGGGCAAACCGATGAAGTAAAGCGACAAATTAAAGGGCTAGATGAAGCGACGGCGCTCGTTTCAGAATTTCCGTCACGCCGTAGCTTTTCAAACTATTTCTTACCTCGGCCCCACTTCTTACCTCGGCCAACCCGTCGCAAGCAACCTCCTAGCGGGCTGCCTTCATCAAACACGGGCCTTATCAGGATGGCCTTATGAATGCACGGAGAATAGTCTTCGTTCCGGTTTTGGGTATTGCCCTGTCCGCAGCAATGTTCGCGCAGAATAATTCCGCCGCGCCGCTCTATCCCGATACACCTCGCCCCGCGCAACCCGGCTCGCCCGACCAGGACGCCGCGCCTCAGCAGATGAATCAGAATACGGGGCAGAACGATCAAATGCCGATTTTCCGCGTGAACGTCTATGCCCGGACCACAAAGGCCGTCAATTACCGTCATCGCGGCGGTTCCACGACAGTCGATTTTCGCGGAACGGATTTGATGCCTCAGGTCGACGGGCGCGCTAAAGTCGAAGGCAAGGCCGGACGTCTTGCCATCAGCGCGGAACTCACGCATATGCCGCCGGCCAGCAGTTTCGGCGGACAGTATCTCACCTATGTGTTGTGGGCCGTCACTCCTGAAGGCCGCGCGGTCAACCTCGGCGAAGTGCTCCCCGGAGATAACGGCAAAGACAAGATTGAGGTCACCACCGATTTGCAGGCATTCGGATTGATCGTGACCGCGGAGCCTTACTATTCGGTCACGCACCCCAGCAATAAAGTGGTCGCGGAAAATATTCTTCGTCAGGAAACTAAAGGATTCGAAGAACCAATTGACGCCAAGTTCGATGTTCTTGAAGGTGCGCAGTACACCATTGATGTGCCCGCCGAGCAATTGCCCGCCACGCAGGCTGATCCCCGCGTTCCCCTGGATCTGCTCGAGGCCCGCAACGCTGTTGCCATTGCGAAGGCAGCCGGAGCCCGGCAGTATGCTCCCGACAGCTTGGCCAAAGCCGAGGACATGTTGCAACGGGCGGAAGATTATCTGCAACGCAAACAGGGTCGCACGCCGATCGGCACCGCCGCCCGCGGAGCTACACAGATGGCCGAAGATGCGCGCGTCCTGACCCTGCGGCGCAAAGAACAGGAGCGCATTGAAGCGGACCGGCGCGCCCACGAAGATGCTCAAGCCAAAGCGGAAGCTGACGCCCAAGCCGCTCAAGCTCAAGCCGCGCAAGCTCAAGCGCAAGCCGATGAAGACGCCCGCCGCCGCGCCGCCGCCGAACAGGCGCAGGCCGAAGCACAGCGCCAGCAAGCAGCCGCTCAGGCCCAGCAGCAGCAAGCGGAAGCCGCAACCTTAACCGCTCAACAAGCCGCCGCGGAGGCAGATCGTCAGCGGCAAGATGCCATTCGCCAGAAAGAAGAAATGCGCGCCCGTTTGCTGGCGCAATTGAATCAAGTCTTGCAGACCCGCGACACCGTTCGCGGACTGATCGTTAGCATGCCTGACGTGCTATTTGACTTCAATAAGTACACCCTGAAGCCCGAAGCTCGTGAACGTCTTGCCAGAATCTCGGGAATCGTCCTTGCCTATCCCGACTTGAAACTCCAGATCGAGGGCTACACCGATTCCATCGGCAGCGACGAATACAATCAGACTCTTTCCGAGAAGCGCGCCGCAGCCGTACGCGATTATCTGGTGAGCTCGGGAGTTTCCCTGAACAACGTCGCCGCGCAGGGAATGGGCAAGGCCAATCCCATTGCCGACAACAGCACAGCGTCCGGCCGCAAGCTGAATCGTCGTGTGGAAATGATCGTTTCAGGGGATGTGATCGGTAACCAGATAACTCCTGGGGCGCCTGGCGGTAATAACTGAGCCGCTTCAGTGCTGGGTCGCTGATAAAGACAATGGGGAAACGTTCAGATACTGCGGTCGTGCTCGGCGTCGGCCGTTTCCAGCGCCTGCTCGCGCAGAGCCTCAACTTCCTTAGCCATGGCGAACTTCAGTTCTTCAATCCCCTTGCCGGTCACGGCTGAAATCTCGTAGAGCTTCAGCTTGTGCTTCTTGCAGTAGCGCTTCAGTGCGGCGACTTTGTCTTTGTTCGCGATGTCTATTTTCGACGCGACCATGATCATCGGTTTTTCTTCGAGATGTGCGCCGAAGCTGGCCAGTTCGCCGAGGATCACTTCCACGTCTTTCACGACGTCAGCGCGGCCGCTCGCATCCGACACATCCACGAGGTGAACCAGCAGACGCGTGCGCTCGATATGGCGTAGAAACTGCGTGCCCAGGCCGGAACCGGTGTGTGCGCCTTCGATCAATCCCGGAATGTCGGCGACCACAAAACTGATTTCGCTCCTGGGATCGCCCACGGCAACCACGCCGAGATTGGGTTGCAGGGTAGTGAAAGGATAGTCGGCAATTTTCGGCCGTGCCGCCGAGATGCGGGAGATCAGCGTGGATTTACCGACGTTCGGAAAGCCGACCAGGCCAACATCCGCAAGCAACTTCAGCTCCAACTTGTAATTGTGCTCTTCGCCGGGGCGTCCATCCTCGTGCTCGCGCGGAGCCTGATGCACCGAAGTTGCAAAGCGCGCGTTGCCTCGCCCACCGCGGCCGCCGCGGGCAATCACCATCCGTTGATCCGCTGTCGAAAAATCGAACACCTTCTCGCCGGTTTCCTCGTCGTACACGATCGTCCCCACCGGAACTTTGAGAAGAATGTCTTCCCCTTCGCGGCCGCTCTTGTTTGAACCTTCCCCGTGGCGGCCGCGTTCCGCCTTGTATTCAGGATTGAAGCGGAAATGCACGAGCGTGTTATGCCGCTCGCTGGATTCCATAATCACATCTCCGCCCTTGCCGCCGTCACCGCCGGAAGGCCCGCCCCGCGGAACATATTTCTCGCGGCGGAAGGCCATGCAGCCGTTGCCGCCGTCGCCCGCCTTGACTCGAATTTTTGCCTCATCGATGAACATGGTTACTACGATCGCCCGCAAAACAAAAAGCCTCATCCCGAAGGCGAGGCTGTGTGGCGCGGGCGCCCCCGCCCGCGACTGCCGGCGGAGTACGCGAACTACTCCGCGACTTCCATCGGTTCGACCATCACGAACTTGCCCATCGAGCCCTTGTTCAGGAACTTGATGCGCCCCGTGATCTTGGCAAACAAAGTATCGTCTTTGCCGCGGCCGACGTTCAGCCCAGGCTTCACGCGAGTGCCGCGCTGCCGCACAATGATCGTCCCGCCGGGCACGATCTGCCCGCCGAATGCCTTGAATCCCAGCCGCTGCGCGTTGGAGTCGCGCCCGTTTCGTGAAGTGCCTTGTCCTTTTTTATGTGCCATAGTTCCTCGGAAAGTAGCGCCGGCGTCCCGCCGGCTGTCGCGAGGGCATCTTGCCCCGCAGACTATTTCTTCTTCGATGCAGTCTTCTTAGCCGCGCTCTTTTTCGGCGCAGCCTTCTTCTTGGCATGTCCCTTGGCGGTTTTCAATTCAGTTTCGTGCTCTTTCTCGTGCGCCGCCGCAGCCTTCTTCGCCTTGGGCTGTTTTTTCGCCAACTCCGGAGCCTTGAAGCTCTGCCCGTCAAATGCGATCTCAGTGATGCGGATGGCAGTGTAGGACTGCCGGTGTCCGCGCAGTTTCTTATACTGCTTCTTGCGCTTGTAATGGAAAACCAGAATCTTCGCGCCGCGTCCTTCTTCCACCAACTGGCCGACGACTCGCGCTCCAGCCTCCGGCTTGCCGATCTGGCCTTCTCCGCCCGACACAGCCAGTATCTCGGGGAACTCCACCTGGCCATCGGTGCCCGTGGCCAGCTTCTCCACTCGAATCACGTCTCCGGGCGCCACCCGGTACTGCTTGCCGCCGGCGCGGATAACCGCGTACATACGTCTGCCTCCGTCAAAATGTCGTGAAAGTCAGCATCCCACCGAACCCATGCGCACCCGGGCACAACTCCTGGGGTCCGCAGAACTTCGCGGTAAACTTCCCGCCGAAGGTCTTGCTGAACTTCTTCTGCTTGCTGTGTTTTCCGCCGCGGCGCTTGAAGCCGGGGCGAGCCTCCCAGAACGGGTCGGCGAGTACAGGCAAACTCAACTATTCTAGCGTGCGCTGTGGAAATCGGTCAATGCGCGCTTGGCGGAGGGTAGTGGACTGTTTTGATTATCTCGCGTGATGCACTTTGCGCCGAAGGGCTTCCACGATCAAGCCGATCAGCGCATAAGTAACGGCATTGGCCGCCAGAACCTCGTACAGGCTAATCGGGTAATGCTTGGCTAGCGCCACGGGGCAGCTCAAACAAACGAGAGTCCAGACTTCCCGCATTCGTTCGTTTGTAGACGGGAAGGTTACGAAGGCAAACGTCGCCCAGAAGCCCGCAACTAGAAAGCCTGCACTTGCCCACATAGCAATTCGGCATTTCATGGTGCCGCTCCTAACCAGCACCATTCTACCACTTTCCGCTCGCGAAGCCCAACTGTTGGGAAGGGGGCAGTGGCCGTTTTTGCTGCCTTTGCGGATTACGGCTAGCTGTGCGAGAATGCGGCCGAATCTTCAACTCCGGGAGGACCCAACCATGAAGCGCCTTTCCACCCTTTCACTGTGCCTGCTCGCTCTAACTCTCTCTGCCATCGCGCAGCCGCAGCAGTCAGCCGCGAAGAAATCCGCGACCCCGGCTCCTCCCGACAGAGCCTATCTGCAGCGAATCTGGGATAACTGGGCCACACTCGACCCGGCAAACGTGGCCAAGTTCTACGCCAGCGGTCCGCACACCTTTTTCGACATCACTCCGCTGAAATACGGGAGCTGGGACGAGTATTCCGCAGGCGTGAAGGGCGTCTTATCGGGTTATAAGAGTGCGAAGTTCACGCTCAATGATGACCTCGCAATCCATCCGCACGGAGATCTGGTCTGGGCGACCGCGACGGTAAGCGAACAGATGACAACGAAAGCGGGCAAGGTCGAGATGGGTAACTTCCGCTGGACCGTGGTTCTGGAGAATCAGGATGGCAAGTGGCTGACCGTTCACGAACACGTCTCCGAGCCTTTGCAGTAGGCAGCTTCCTGATCGAAGACCGGCTCCCGCGTGGGACGATTACCTCTGTAAGACGATTACCTCTGTAATCGGTGGTAACCCGAGTTCTCTTGCAGAAACAACTCCGCTGCGCCAGTGTTTATACAAACTGACTGTAGGGAGATTTCCATGCGCAACCGAATCGTCATTGTGACTTCGCTTTTCCTGTTATCCATCCTGAGCTGGAGCCAGCAGCAGCCTGCCGGAAGCAGCGCCCCCGCGGGCGCGCAGCAAAGCATGCCCGGCATGGATATGTCGGGTCATGACACGTCGAATATGAAGGACATGCCCATGGGCGACAACGACGCCAGCGCGCACGCCATGCATTCCATGGAGGGTCACATGGATATGGGCCCGCACATGAAGATGACCGCCCTGCGCCCGGCCAAGCCCGGCGACGCCGAGCGCGCCAAAGAAGTGGCGGAAGAAGCGCGCAAAGCCTCCGAGCATTACACTGACTACCACGTTGCACTGGCCGAGGGCTTTAAGATCTTCCATCCCGAATTCCCGCAGAAGATGTATCACTTCACCAACTACGGGTACGCGAGGGAAGCGTTCATGCATTTCAATCCCGAGCACCCGACCTCGCTGCTCTATGAAAAGCACGGCGACGACTACAAGCTGATTGGCGTTATGTACACGGCACCAAAGCGGCTCACCGAAGATGAACTAGACCAGCGCATTCCACTCAGCGTGGCGCAATGGCACGAGCACGTGAACTTCTGCCTCGCGCCTCGGGATCGTCGCGGGGAAGGTTTCGGGCCGCATCCGCAATTCGGCTTAAAGGGATCAATCGCCACGCAGGAAGCCTGCGATACCGCCGGTGGAACTTTCTTTCCCGTAGTCTTCAACTGGATGGTGCACGTCTATCCGTTCGAAAAAGATCAGGCCAACATCTGGTCAGTCGAACGCCAGCACGGCGACGCCGATTAAGCTTTAGCGGGCCGCAGCCGAGCGTATCGGCCGTCTTCCGCGACTTCGTCCAAATAGTTTCCCCATTTCCGCCAGACAGAACACCCCGCAGTTGTTCCACACTCTTAAGAATTCTTGCGCTCCGTTTCTTGCTACCGGAAACGCGTGCTCCTCGTCCATACATTGTGCAATCAGAAGTGATTTGAAACGCGGAATTCGAAGCGTGGAACTTTCCGTGGAGCAACTCCGTAGTAGTGGGTGTAGGCAGCCGGCGCAGAGGTGAAGCTGGCGGCATTGTTTAACGCAGATTCTTGCGGGGTTCGGGGATTCTCTCACACTCGGTTTGGCGGCCCAGGTGAGAAAACCCCCGTGGACAGCGCGACTGGCCCAGCGGTTTAAGCCGCTGAGCTTGGCGGCTGAACCCCAACCGCTGCATTGTAGGCGATTCGCGGCAAAACACAATAGTTTTCTCGCGCAAGTCGTGAACCGGGCCGCCCCAACCGTTCTCCGACGAGATTCGGGGAAGAAAATAAGGAGCAGTCATGAAGTTCGCGACCGTGTCGAAGAGTCTGGTGCTGGGATTGGCTTTGCTGTTGGCCTCAAGCGCCTTTGCCGCAACGAAAGGCAGCTTGCAAATTAGCAAACCTGTGAACGTCAACGGAACAACCCTGAAGCCGGGAGATTACAAAGTTCAGTGGGAAGGCGCCGGCCCCAACGTCGAGTTGAGCATTCTGCAAGGCAAGAATGTGGTGGCAAAAGTACCCGCACGTGTCGTTCAATTGCAGACTGCATCCTCCAGCGATGCTGCCGTGACTCGGAGCGATGACAGCGGCGCCTCCACACTAGCCGGCCTTCGCTTCCAAGGCAAGAAATTCTCTTTGGAGCTAGGTGAGGCCAGCGACGGAATGCAGGCAGGTTCGAGCAAGTAACTGCGGAAGTCCTCGATAAAAACGCACCTGTCATCCCGAACGGAGCGAGGGATCTTGGTTCTTGCCGTGCGTCGGCACCATCGGTGCTGTTGGCAAGAACGAAGATCCCACTTCGTTCGGGATGACACTTTTGTGCCCTGGAACAAGTTTAGTTGGGCGAGGCCAGCACATCGTCGTAGTAGTTGAGCAGGGCTCGTCGCGGCTTCGGTGCACGACTAAAATCGCGCCCTTCCGATCGCTCCGACTGACCCCTGATTACTGGCCCCTGATCACTGCCTTCAGTACTTCGGCACCTTCGGATCCACGCGATCGGACCACGCCGTTATCCCGCCGGCCAGGTTGTGAACTTTCGTGAAACCGGATTGCTGCAGGAAGGCTACCGCCTTGGCGCTGCGGCCGCCCATTTTGCAGTGGACTACAATCTCGCGGCTCGAATCCAGTTCGTGCACGCGCTGGGGCAGGTCGTTGAGCGGAATCAAATGTCCGCCGATGTTGCAGATCTGATATTCGTGGGGTTCGCGCACGTCGAGGACGAAGAGATCTTCTTTCGCATCCAGACGGCGTTTCAACTCCTCGACTTGAATTTCTGGAACGCCTGATCCCACCGGTTTTTCCTCCCCGCGAATGCCGCAAAATTGGTTGTAGTCTATCAGCTTGGTGACCGTGGGATGGGTGCCGCAAACCGGGCAATCGGGATTTTTGCGCAGCTTGAGTTCGCGGAACTTCATGCCGAGTGCATCGATCAGCAGCAGGCGGCCGATAAGGGGCTCGCCCGCGCCGAGAATCAGCTTGATCACTTCGGTGGCCTGCATCACGCCCACCAGGCCGGGCAGAATGCCAAGCACTCCGCCCTCGGCACAGGATGGAACCAGTCCCGGCGGTGGTGGCTCGGGATAAAGGCAGCGGTAGCAGGGGCCATCTTTCGTGGCGAAGACGCTGGCCTGGCCCTCGAATCTGAAAATGGATCCGTAGACGTTCGGTTTGCCCGTGAGCACGCAGGCATCATTCACCAGGTAGCGCGTGGGAAAATTGTCGGTGCCGTCGGCGATGATGTCGAAGTCTCGAAAGAGTTCGAGCGCGTTCTCGCTGCTCAAGCGCATGTCGTACTTCTGCAGATTCAAGAAAGGATTGATCGCCGTCAGCTTGTCGGCTGCCGAATCCAGTTTCTTGCGGCCCACGTCGGCTGTCGAGTGAATGATCTGGCGTTGCAGGTTCGTGTAATCGACCACATCGAAATCGACCAGTCCGAGCGTGCCCACGCCGGCGGCCGCAAGATATAACGCGAGCGGCGAACCCAGGCCTCCGGTGCCGATGCAGAGCACGCGCGCTGCTTTCAGCTTCTGCTGGCCCTCCATGCCGACCTCGGGCATGATCAGGTGGCGCGAGTAGCGCAGGATTTCATCGTTGCTCAGGGTTGCCGGAATTTCGATTGTCGTAGCCATAAAGTCCTTATTAGAAATTTGCGTTTTCGCAGGGCGCCGGAATTCGGCTGCTACCAGCAGGAAGGACAACAACAGCGGCTTGTGGCGGAAGGCTTCAACTCTGAGATCCTTACTGCTAGGCCCGTCAGGCGGCGCCTCCGGCGATGGAGGGCACAATCGAAATGTTATCACCTTCCTTTAACGCGGTCGCCTCTTTCTGCAGGTAGCGGATGTCTTCGTCATTCACGTAGAGGTTGACGAAGGCGCGCAGTTTGCCCTCTTCGGTGTAAAGATGCCGGCGCAGGTCGGGATGCTGTGCCACCAGCGCGTTCATGGCTTCAGCCACGGTGGCGGCTTTCACGTCGACGGTCGATTGCTTGCCCACATACTGGCGCAACGGTGTAGGGATGTGAATCTTGCTCATGAGTCTAAGAATAAAAGATGCGGTGGAGAATGGGAAGATTCAGGACTGTGCATGTTTGGCCGGCTGAGCTAAATACGTTCGTGCTCAAGCTGCCGTAGAATGAACCGGAAAAGAAAGACAAGGGAGAATCAACCATGACGATTTTTGATCCAGCTCGGGGCAGAATTATTGATGGTGGCGGTGGGCATGGCGGCGGCCTGTTGCGATTAATCGGACTCGGCATCGCCGCATTTGTGCTGGTGATTTTATTATTCAGCGCCGTGACCCGGGTGGGCACGGGGCACGTGGGCGTGCTCACGCTGTTTGGCAAAGTGCAGTCGGGTGAAACGCTCGGTGAGGGCATTCACCTGATCAATCCGCTGAAAACGAATAACGAGCTCTCCATCCAGACGCAGACTCTGAAAGAATCGGCCAGCGTGCCTTCGAGCGAAGGCTTGATGATGAGCCTCGATACATCGCTGATTTACCATCTCAATCCCGACCATGCCTCCGATGTTTTCCAGAAGATTGGCGCCGACTACGAAAATGTCGTGGTCGAGCCCACCCTCCGCTCCGCCATCCGCGAAGCGACGGCCTCGCATACCGCCAACGCCCTCTATACCGGCGAACGCGAAGAGGTGGCCAAGCAGATTTTCGACCAGGTCAGCGCTCAGCTCACTCCTCGCGGTCTGATCGTTGAGAAAGTTCTCTTACGCGACATCCAGCTCCCGGCCACGCTGAAGGCCGCTATCGAAGCCAAACAACAGGCCGAGCAGGAATCATTGGCCATGAGTTTCCGCCTGCAGAAAGAAACGCAGGAGGCGCAGCGCAAGCGCATCGAAGCCGCGGGCGTCCGTGACTTCCAGCAGATTGTGGCCCAGGGCATCACGCCGTCGTTGCTGGAGTGGAAAGGCATCGAAGCCACGGAGAACCTGGCCAAGAGCGCGAATTCGAAAGTCGTGGTCATCGGCAACAGCAAGAACGGGCTGCCTTTGATTCTGGGGCAATAGGTCTTCGGTCCCGGGTCTTCGGTCACGGGTCTTCGGTCACGGGTCTTTGCTCCTGGGTCTTCGGTCTTGGATTTCCGGCATCAACAATCTTTGCGCTTAGCGCCCGAGACCCATGACCTGAGCCCAGTCAAACGCTGCTAACATGACACCGTGTCTCCCCTGCTCGAAGTTCGCCACCTGAACATTGAGTTCGCTGCCGCGGCCGAGCGGGCGGCCGTCCCCACACAGTCTGTTCCCAGACGCGCGCTCCGTGCTGTCTCCGATGTCAGCTTTTCCATCGCTCCCGGCGAAGTTCTAGGGCTGGTCGGCGAATCGGGCTCAGGCAAGTCGATTACCTCTCTGGCAATCATGCGGCTGCTTCCGCCACAGGCGCGGGTTTCGGGCGAGATTCTGTTCGCAGAGAACGGCACGGCACGCAATCTTCCGGCTTTGCCCGATGACTCCATGCGCCAGCTGCGCGGATCGCGGATCGCCATGATCTTTCAGGAGCCGATGACCGCGCTCAATCCCGTGATGCGGGTGGGCGACCAAGTCGCCGAAGCGGTGCGGGCTCACGGTACGCGATCCAGGAACGAGGCCGCACAGCTTGCGGTTCAGGCCATGGCTGATGTCGCCATCCCCGAGCCTGATCGGCGCGCGCGCGACTATCCTCACCAGCTTTCGGGCGGCATGCGGCAACGGGTGATGATCGCCATGGCGATTGTGAATCGGCCGCAGTTGCTGATTGCAGATGAGCCCACCACGGCGCTCGACGTCACCATTCAGGCGCAAATTCTCGAGCTGCTCGCTGAACTGCGCAGCAAGTTTGGCCTGGCGATGCTTTTCATCTCGCATGATCTTGCGGTGGTTTCGCAGGTGGCCGATCGGGTAGCGGTGATGTATGCCGGCAGCGTGGTGGAACTGGGAACGAAACAGGAAATTTTTCGGGTCCCCGCGCATCCTTATACACGCGGACTGCTCGAGGCCGTGCCCGACCTGAAGACAGTGCGGGCAAGGCCGCTTGGCACCATCGAAGGCACGGTGCCCCCGCTGCACGCCATGCCGCCGGGCTGCGCCTTCGAACCGCGATGCGGCTTCCGTGTGGCCGAATGCGCCCGCGAACTGCCGCCGCTGGTGGAGGTTGCTCAGGGACACTGGGCTCGCTGCCCGGTGCTCAACGCGAGATAGCGATGGCGTAATTAGTCTGGCCGGTGTATCCCTTCCGTTGCCGCTCGTTCTATAATCGCCACTTTGTCTGGTGCTCATTGCGCATACTGCTGCTTAGCGACATTCACGCCAACCTCGAAGCGCTCGAAGCCTGCCTGACAGCAGCTCCGGCGTTCGATTTCGTGGCCAACCTGGGCGACATTGTGGGTTACGGAGGGTCGCCCAATGAAGTGATCGCACGCTCGCGTGATCTGGGAAAGATTTTCGTGCGCGGAAATCACGACAAGGCCGCTACCGGCCTGCTCGACCTTGATGATTTCAACCCCCTCGCCGCCATCGCCGCAACCTGGACCAGGGATACTTTGACGCCCGAGCATCACCAGTGGCTGCACGCGCTGCCGCAAGGCCCGCTTTCGCTCGAGGGATTTCCGCAAGTGCAACTGGTTCACGGCTCGCCCGGTGATGAAGATGCCTACATCGTTTCGATCGGTGATGCGCTGGTGCCGTTGCTCGCACTCACCACGCCGCTAACCTTCTTCGGCCACACTCACCTGCAGGGGGGATTCTTCGCCAACGGTTCCAGCGCCGATGGTTTCCGTCCTGAATATCGCACGGTTGGGCAAGCCGAGACGGTCTCGTTGCATCTGAAGCCGAGCACACGTTACATGATCAATCCAGGGTCGGTGGGACAGCCGCGCGATGGAGACTGGCGCGCCGCCTTCGCGCTGTTCGATACCGAGGCCCAGGTCGTCCACTTCCACCGCACGCCCTATAATCTAAAAACCGCCCAGGAACGGATCCTCGCGGCGAAGCTGCCTGCCCGGCTGGCCACGCGCCTCGCCGCCGGCCGCTAAGCTCGCGGACAGTCTCCCGTTGTAAACTCGGAGCCATGCCTTCTTCCCGCAGCGCCGGAACCAAGCCTCTCTTTCCCCATCGTGAAGAGTCCCGCGGCGAAAATCCTCCCGAGCATTACCTCGTCGCTCATAGCGATGGCGGCGCGCGCGGAAACCCCGGCCCTGCCGGGTATGGCGTGGTAATCCAGGATGAGTCGGGACGGAAGATCGCTCATCTCAGCGAGTACCTCGGCCACCAGACCAACAATTTTGCTGAGTATCAAGGTCTGATTGCGGCCCTTGAATACGCCTTGCAGCATGGTCCCAGGGCGCTGAGGCTGATCAGTGATTCCGAATTGCTGGTGCGCCAGATCAAAGGCATTTACAAAGTGAAGAACGCGACGCTGAAGGATCTGCACGGACGCGCCAAAGATTTGATTGCGCAACTGGAATGGTTCTCAATCGGACACGCTCTCCGCGAACATAATCGCGACGCCGACCGGTTAGCCAACGAAGCCATGGACAAAGGCATGGGGCGAGCGGCTAGAAGCTAGGAACTGATTCACTCCGCAGCCGAAGTGTGGTCGTGGACGATCTTCCATCCCACATCAGGGAATTTGCGCAGCACCAGCGTGAACAATCCGTTCGGCGTCTTGGCGTCGGACATCCTCAACTTCCATGTACCCCGCACGAAAGCGGAGTCCTGGCTCAGCACGTCGATGCGCAGGGCGGAAAATTCCAGCTTCCCCATCTCGTGGCCGGGACTTGTGTACCTCGCGAGATAACGCTGAATCGTTGCGTCCCACCCGTCCTGTTCTTTTCCTTGAGAGAAGAACGTAAGCTGCGGAGAACGCCAGTAGCCCGTCATGAAGCCTTCGAGATCATGCCGGTTCCAGGCATCCTGCTGCTTACGCAGCAGGCGCTCGATCGCCTTCGCGTCGTTGCCATAGAAACCCCCTTCGTCCTGGACACGGGCCTGACCTCTCGCTGCGACGAAGAGGATCGGCAAAAGGCAGGAGAAGAAAAAAACAGCGAGGAAGCTTGAGCGCATGTGAACCTCCGGATCCGGCAAAACACAGCGCACCAGTTTCGCATAACTCCCCGACGGACGACAGGGCTCAGAAAAAGGGAGCTGGCTTGCTCCTGAACGGGGAAGAAAGCGGATTCCTCGTCGCGTGCGTTCGTCGGAATGACAAGACTTTGTTCGGATCGACTCGGGTTCGGATGGGTTTCGCTCCGGAGTGCGGTTCTTACGCCCGGCCTTTTTTAACCGCGACCGCTTTGCCAGCAACTTCCCAGGGACGCTTCGGCCGATCGACCGGCGGCTTGTCGTCGTCTTTGAGGCGATCGTAATGGTAGGAGTCGCTCACCGTTCCCAGTGACTCGTTATAAAGGCTGGGCAATCCGAGCGCTTCTTTCAGTTCCTCGGAAAACGACTGCAAGGCTTTGAGATGATCGGCAGTGGCGGGGATTTCTGTCTTGGAGTTTTTCAGGAACTGCTGGTAGCCACGATTGACCAGCTTTGAGATTTCGCTTCCAATCAGGTATCCAGGGTGGGCAAAAATCTTTACGCCGTCCTCGGTCGTCTTCTGAATTGCGGCCGAGACGTTGTATTTTCTGAGGAATACGCGCCCATTGGTGCCGGGCGCCTCGAGCACATCGAAACCGTGTTCGCGCAGCCAAGCCAGCGCTTCCTCGTAAGTTCGTTCTTCTAATGCTTTCGACATTTTCTACTTTTCCAATCTTTCTCTTAGATGCAAGCGGCGCGCAAACCGTGCACAGCTTTATTCAGCGTGCATCGACTTGCGAACTTTGTCATCTAAAGACACCATACTACATAGCGTGTTTCGCTCTTTCCTGCATATTACGATAGTCACGAGAGAATAGTTCAACATGGGGCAGACTTCGACCAAAACGGCGGCAACGTTCCCGGCGGAACATGCGCCGGAGCCCGGCGTCCCGCGTCCGGGGCAGAGTCTGCTCGAACGCATCGGCAATACTCCGTTGCTGCGCTTTGATTCGCTGACCACCCACTTGCCGGGGGCAACACTTTTGGGCAAGGCCGAATGGCACAATCCCGGCGGCTCAGTGAAGGACCGCGCCGCTGCCGGCATCGTTACCGAAGGACGCCGGAGTGGGAAGTTTGTTGCCGGCAAAACTCTGCTCGACGCCACCAGCGGGAACACCGGCATTGCCTATGCGATGCTGGGAGCGGCTGAAGGATTTCCTGTCACACTGTGCATGCCGCAGAATGTTTCCGCCGAGCGCAAAAGGATTCTGGGCGCATACGGTGCGAACATTCTCTATACCGATCCCGGCGAAGGTTCCGACGGAGCCATTCGCCTGGCCCGCGAACTTGCCGTCGAGCATCCCGATTTATATTTCTACGCTGACCAATATTCGAACGATGCCAACTGGATTGCCCACTATCGCGGTACTGGCAACGAAATCTGGCAGCAGACCGAAGGACGCATCACGCACTTCGTCGCCATGCTCGGCACCAGCGGCACATTTATGGGCACCGCACGGCGTCTCAAGGAACTCAATCCTTCGGTCCGCTGCATTTCGCTGCAGCCGGATTCTTCTTTTCACGGAATCGAAGGCGCCAAGCATATGGCTAGCGCTATCGTTCCGAAGATCTACGATCCGCGGCTCGCGGATGAAAATCTTGAGATCGCGACCGAAGACGCCTACGCTATGTGCCGCCGGATCGGGCGCGAGTGCGGACTGCTTCTAGGAATTTCTGCTGCAGCCGGCATCTTCGCCAGCCTCAAAATCTCTGAGCAGCTCGATCGGAGGGAAAAGCAGGAGGCGGTGGTTGTCACCATCCTCTGCGATTCCGGCGAGAAGTATTTGAGTGAGAGATTCTGGACGGAAGCGTAATCGTTTGCATCCGGCCTGTTGCATCGGACCGGTTGCGTCAGACCTGCAAAATTCCAAGGAGAGATCATGAAGCAGCACCACTATGAGATTCAAGTTGCTTGGACAGGAAATCAAGGTCAAGGCACAAAGACGTACGCGACCTACAAGCGCGACTATACGATCACAGCTCCCGGAAAGCCCCCTGTATTGGCGTCCGCCGATCCGGGGTTTCGCGGCGACCCGGCACGGTACAATCCCGAGGATCTCCTGGTGGCGAGTCTCTCGGCTTGTCATATGCTCTCCTACCTTCACCTCTGTGCCGTCAATAAAATAGTGGTCACCGAATATCAGGACGACGCCCGCGGCGTGATGAACGAGCGCCCGGATGGTTCAGCCGCATTTGCTGAGGTGACTCTACATCCGCATGTAACCATTTCAGAAGACTCTGACGAGGCCAAGGCTCTATCCCTTCATGAACAAGCTCACCATCTTTGTTTCATCGCCAACTCAGTAAATTTTCCGGTGAACAACGTCGCTCAGATAAGCGTTGCAACTCCTCGTTGAGAGGCAAACTTTGCTCCCAGCATGAACAACATCCATCGATGCTGAAGATTACAATCAAAGATTACGAAGCTTTGCGCCGGCACGGCGAAGAAACTTATCCGCACGAGTGCTGCGGCGTGCTGCTCGGCCGTATGGACGACGACGGCACTCGCATCGTGACCTCGACGTCGCGCTGCGGCAACACCCGCACCGATTCACCGCAGAACCGTTACAACATCGATCCCCGTGAACTGGTCCGTATTCAGCGCGAGGGGCGCGAGCGCGGTGAGGATATCGTCGGGTTCTATCATTCCCACCCGGACCATCCTGCCCGGTGGTCATCGACCGATCTCGCCGAGGCGCACTGGTTCGGCTGCTCCTACGTCATCACCAGCGTGGAGAAGGGGAAGGCTGCGATTACCAACTCGTTTGAGCTTGCCGGCTCCGACGAGGCGGACAAGCAACTCCTGGATGAGAAAATCGAGATCGATTGACGTCCGGCAAAAACTTCGAACTTCCCAAGTGCACTGTCCAGCAAGGGTTCTGCGTGATTTTCACACGCCGCGAAGCGCTTCCATAGTGCGCTGAAGCCCAATCATCCGCATCGCTCTACCGGGAAAAAGCGCGTTGGATACGGCTTCTGCGCGAAACTTACGCCGCGGCTTGCACCAATTTCGGTCAGCTGCCTGTGGACAGGCTGCACTTGGCTGAAAATACGCGGGTTATAAATGCAAAGTTTTCATTGACTCTAAAATTGGAAGGAGTAGAACCATAATCGTTCTTTGACAGCTTCTAGAGTTTTTCCGGTTGGTGCGGCGTCCGGGACTCAAGTGTAGTCACCCTGCACATGAAAATGAGCAGGGAGGGCAAGCAAGGGTCTATAGCAAAGCGCTGGTCGAGAAGAACAAGAAGAAACGTCGAAGGCAGGATAGAGTTCCGAGGCGTTGGGTAGGTTTTTCCGGTTGGCGGTAAGCCCGGAGCCCGAGCGAAGATCGCGCGT
>Ga0209693_10000114_pt1 | contig 31011 bp, 21 predicted proteins | sample HubBroMetageWRM3_FD_188345 | JGI IMG/M metagenome (GOLD analysis project Ga0209693, IMG submission 188345) | Warmed soil microbial communities from the Hubbard Brook experimental Forest, New Hampshire - Hubbard Brook CCASE Soil Metagenome WRM 3... | ecosystem: Environmental > Terrestrial > Soil... | reverse complement strand
TCCGCAAGTTCGACGGCCTGGAGGTTAACTTCAACACCCCTGGTCCCATGAATACATTGGTGCAAGGCACGGTTTCCTACGCGCTGGATGGGAATATCGCGCGTTACAACTCCCGTTGGGCCGTGTATATTCTGATCTTCAAGCCGTTGCACTAAATTCGAGGATATGGCTGAAATAAGGCTGCGCGAGCGCACGACTGACCGGAGAGTCGCATTAGTCACAGGCGCCTCGGGGATTATCGGCGCGGCCATCGCTCAAGCTCTGGGAAGCGCGGGCTTCATGGTAGGCGTGCACTATCGTCACGGAAAAAAGTCGGCGGATGAGGTGGTCAAGCGCATCCTCGACGCGGGCGGAGAGGCGTCGGCAGTGGAAGCCGATCTCTCCCGCCAGGAGAGTGTTGCGCCCATGTTCGATCGCATCGAACAGCAATTTGGTCCCGTCGATTACCTGGTAAACAACGCGGGCATCAACCGCGATGTGTTGTTGGCTTTTATGTCGGAGGAGCAATGGGATGAAGTGATCGACACCAATCTCCGCGGAACCTATTTGTGCTCCCGGTTGGCCCTGCCCGGCATGATGCGCCGGGGAAGCGGAGCTATTTGCAATGTCGTGTCGCCCGCCGGAGTTCGCGGCCAGGCTGGCCAGTGCAATTACTCGGCATCCAAAGGCGGCGTTATCGCTTTCACCAAGGCGCTCTCTCGAGAGGTGGGGCCACTCCACATTCGGGTGAATGCGATTTGCCCAGGCGTGATTCCGAGCCCCATGTCCGCCAAATACATTGAGAAAGAGGAGAAGCAACTGCTTTCCGAAATCCCTCTGAGGCGCTTCGGCAAGCCCGAAGAAATGGCTCCGCTGGTTGCGTTTCTGGGCTCCGAGCAGGCAAGTTACATCACCGGACAGGTGATCGCTGTGGATGGAGGACTGCTGTAGTTTGGGGGGGTGACGGAAGGAAAAATCACAATCCCAAAGGACGCGAAGTCACACGAAGGGCAGCTTCCGGAAGGCCTTTCGGGACACTGGTTGTGTCGATTTCTATGGGTGAGCTTTGTGGTATCCTCTGGTGTTGTAAATGACCGATATGGCGAGCGTTAAGGAGCAACTCAAGCCCATTATATTGAAGAGCTTGCGGATCACCGACTTGACCCCCGAGGATTTGCGGGACGATCAGCCGCTGCTCGGCGGAGAACTGGAAATCGATTCCATCGACGTACTCCAACTCGTTCTGGAGATTGAGAGGCATTTCGGCATCAAGCTGGTGCAGGCCAACTTCAACCAGAAGCACCTAGAAAGTGTTAACGCTTTGGCGGCGATCATCGAATCCAAAGTGGCGGAAGCAAGGACCTGACATCCTTAATTCTTCGGTATGCAATTCCTCCTTATCCAAACAAAAGTTGCCCAAATACAGTAGTAGCTCACCCGGTTCAAGTACCAGCGCGGCTTTGGGCGGAGCAATGTCGCCCTGGCTGACCTGGTGGTTGTCGCCCTCTGCGCGATGGCATAGCGATGCGGAGATTGTTTATGTATGTCGGGTGTTGAAGAAGGAAGTGAATCACAACGTGGCGAGCGCATGATGGCAGACAGACAGTGACGCGCTGGTACGAGCACCGTTTTCATAACACAACCGCGCTGCGGATGATATTTATCATCATGCCGAGGCTGCCGCGCTTTCTCCATCCTCCGGTTGCGGCAGTGACGGCGCTGGTGTTCTTCCTGATATTGAAGCGTGAACGCCGAGCGGTAACCGGAAATCTGCACCGGGTCTCGGGCAAAAGCGGGCTCGCACTGCAATGGAAAGTTTACTGGGTCTTCTATTCTTTCTGCGACCTCATGGTTTCGTATTGTTTTGTCCCACAGGCCACACATTCGCAACTGCTCGGCATGCTGGTGGACTCGGAGGGCGGCGACGCCAAGATCGACGAATGCCTGGCTGCGGGCAATGGGCTCATTGTGTGGACAGCGCATGTGGGCAATTGGGAATTCGCATCGCGGCTGTTGGCAATGCACGGCCGGGTTAACGTGGCGCGCGTGGTCGAGGACAAGCCGGCGGAGATCATGCTGCGGAATTTGATGGCGAGCGAACAGCTCAAAATTGTGGATCTCAAAGGGGGCGTGCCGGCTACGATAGAACTTTTACAGGCCTTGCGTCGAAACGAGATCGTGGCGATCCAGGGAGACCGCGTCTATCAGCGGCACACTTTCGAGGTGCCTTTTTTTTCCCAACCCACAAACTTTCCGCTCGGCCCTTTTCTGCTTTCGCAGGTCTCGGGCGCGCCGGTGTTGCCCGTTTTCATGATTCGCCAAGGTTGGCTGCGCTACCGCGTTTTGATGGGAGATCCGATCCCGGCAGCTGCGTCACGGGCTAGACGCGGCAAAGACGATGCCGGCTTGTACGACGCCGGCCTGTACGACGCCGGCCTGTACGAAGCCATGTGCCAGGCTGTCAGGTTTCTGGAAACAACGTTGACGACTCATTACGATCAGTGGATGAATTTTTTTGATTTCTGGCCGGTTGCCTCTCGAGACTGATCGCCGGAAAATCCCGCATCCAGTCTCCAGTACTATGAGGCGAAGAACAGGGAGAAGACTTGAGTCGTTATGATTTCTCCGCCGTGGCCGTGACTAGCCCTATTTCGCGCATCCGGACAAGAATTTCCTCGACCGCCTCGTCTGGAGTTCCAGCAACACTGACGGACCATGCGTTGCGCGGCACTTCGAGCTCCGCGAGTTGGCTATCGAGGAGCTCGGGATTCATGAATGGATGATGCCGCGACTTCATGCGCTCTCTGATCACAGTAGCGGGCGCGTGCAGATAAACAAAGCAAATCTCACCAGGGACGATCCCGCGTTCGAGCAACGCACGATACTGCTCCTTGAGCGCCGAGCAGGCAAAAACAGCATTCTCGCCCTTTTGCCTGTATTGGAGCATGCGTTCATGCAAAGCGTTGAGCCACGGTGTCCGGTCGGCGTCGGTTAACGGGATCCCGGCGGCCATTTTCCGGCGGTTTTCCTCCGAGTGATAGTCGTCGGCGTCTTCGAACTTCCATCGCGTGCGCGCGGCGAGCAAGCTGCCTATGGTCGTTTTGCCGATGCCGCTCACACCCATCAAGACCACGATCATGCATCCCGCCCCAGCAATTTACCGCGGTATGCCCACAATCCCAACCCAGGATTTGGAATGAAAAAGATTTCTTCGCCGGCAACTTGGTTGTAGCCGTAGCGAAGCGTTTGAGGGTTGTAGCGTGTGAGCATCGTTTTCAAATCTCCAAATTCAAAACCCACGCCTTCAATCTCTTCTCTGCTGAGTTGACCGGGGCACCATCTGATTGTGAAGCGTCCCTCGGAAGAGCCGTGAATGAGATGAGCAGCCGCGCCGAGGTCGTTGGCCAGATCCGCGTTGGCGTCCACGGCTTTGAGCGTGGCCGGGGTTCCGCGATAGCCGTATTTGCGGATCAAGGCGTCGATGGCAGGGTCTTCACCGAATTTGCTCACGCCCGGCGCGAGAACGATCAGCTCTGCATTGTCGGCCAAGGCCATGCGCGTACGATAGACGGCCTTATTGCCCAGCCATGTGCTGTGAAATTCATTCGGATCAAGATAAACGACGGCCTTGCGGATGGGTGCCTCCAGCGTTTCAAAGTTCACTTTCAGGCTGAGTTCGGCGGCGCGGTAAAAGCACTCGGCATCGTCGCCGATGAAAAGTCCGCGCACTGCAAGCCCACCGTCGCCAGTGCGTCCGACAACGGTAAGCACGTAGACGATAGGCAGGTGCCGCAGGAAACGATCCGCCGCACAATTGAGAACGTTGCGCACGGGATTCTCAGCGCGGCCCATGATGCGCTCCATCCCATAAACCGCGCCCAGGTAATGGCTGCGGTTGATCGACTCGCGGCCTCCGGTACCGACGAGAATGTTCTTATTGTAATTCGCCATGCCGGCAACTTCGTGCGGGACGACCTGGCCGATCGAGAGAACAAGATCGAAACCGCCATGCACAACGAGGCGATTTACCTGCGCCGGCCACGAATAGTTCAGCTTGCCTTCCGACTGCTCATAGACGAACTCAGCGGGGACCTCGCCCAGAGTCTCGACGTCGGTACGCCAGTTGTGGACGCGGAAGAGCGCCTGCGGCATGGCGCCAAACATTCGCGCGATCTGATCGGGCTGCATGGCGGCATGGGTGCCAAGAGCAGGCAGAACCGCTTGCAACCGGTCGCCGAAATATTCCCATGCGTAGCGCGTCAGGTCGCCCGAGCGGGAATGAATGCGGCTCTGATCGGGAGGCACTACGAGCACACGATTTCGTTGCCCCAGCTTGGCAAGACTCTCTGCAAGCAGATCTCGCAAGTGTGGAAGCAGATCGCTTTCGACGCCGCCTGTGGCGCAGTAGAGGCTCATGCGGGCTTCCGCTTCCTAATGGCTCCCGACCTGGGGCTTGATTAACTCGTCGAGATAATCCGGTCGATCACCGTCACGCACCAGATGCGGATAACGCGGGCCGCCATGGTAGGTGACGGTGCAGGTTCGAAAATAATCGTCCACCACGACGAGGATCGTAATCGGTTGCGAAGTGTCCTTTGCGGACTTGACCGCGTCCGAGAGCAATTCCGGGGTGTAGACGCGGCCATTGACGCCAATTATTTTCATCTGCGAAGAGACGCCTGCCTCAAACGCTGGACTCCCGACGATTGAATCGGTGACAACTCCATCGCTTCCCACCTGGAGGCCGATCGAATAGACCTCGCCGATATTGCCGCGGCGGCCCTCCAGCTTTGAAGGCTTATCGTCAAAAGTGACTTTCCAGCCGCCGTTTTCGATTCCTCCCACGGGAGCTTCCGCCGAGGTGGAATTCAACCTGGTGTGGAAGAATGTGGCCCAATCAAACGGGGCCAATGCATTGAGCGTCTTCACCAGATCATCGAAGCTATAGGTCTTCACCTCTGGGCCGTGGTTAGGGCCGCCGTGGAACTCCTGACAGAAATCATCAATCGATTTCTTGCCGCCAGACTCGCGCTGAATGATCGTCGCTACTTCGAGCCAGAGCAGATCGCCCTCGTCGTAGTAATCGGTGCCACGGCGCCAGTTCATCCAGCCGCCTCTTCCGAAGCCCAGGCCGGGTTCGCCAGCGGCGGTGTCAAGCAATGGGCGCCATGTACGTCCGGGGCGTCCGGGGCCAAGCATGGCTGCGATGCTGGCCAGGTACTCGTGGTATTGTTCCGGAGTCCATAGGCCGCTGCGCGCCGCCAACATCGGCCCGAGGTAATCGGTCAGGCCCTCATAGCCCCACAGCAGATCAGTTTTCATGGGCTGTTCGTAGTAAGGGACGGTTAGATCAGCGGGGCGGCGAAACTTTCCGTTCCAGGAGTGAACAAATTCGTGCGACAGCAGGCCGCCAAGCGACATGCCGGAACTGGGCAAAAGCAGAGTTCGCTCGGGCAAGCGGCTATTGTTCGACTCGTGGTGTTCGAGGCCGAAGTGGGCCACATGATCGCTTAGCGCGAGCAGAAAATGATAGTCGCGATAGTGGCGAGCACCAAAAAGTTTGCCCGACTCGGCAACCAGGTTGATCATTTCCTTCTGGTTTTCGGGGCTCATGTTCAGCGCATCCGCGCTGTCGGCGGCGATGTCGATTTCATGATGGATGGGTTCGCCTGGCGGCGTGAGGTCGATGCTCCGGTAAAACTCTCCGGTAATTACGGGCGAGTCTACGAGCAGGTCCAGTGAAATCGGTTTGAATGAAACCTGGTTCCCGGCTGCATTTTCGACGGGAAGTGCTGTGCCGAATTTCCATCCATCCGGCATCACAAGTTTGGCATCATACGTAAGTTTCTCGGCAGGCGCGTCCGCCGGATAAAGTACGACTTCATTCCATTCGAGGACCATCAATTTGTCAGTGGCTGAGGCGCCATCTGGCTCAATGACGTCAAAATTGGCATTAAGGTGGGAGATGCCGCGGGGGATTTCCAGATGGAAGGTGAAAACATCCAGCAAATCACGCTCCCACGGAATGATCTTGCCGTCCGCCTCGAATTTCAGGCCGGTGACATTTGCGATAGGTCCATCGGGCCCGTGCTCGCCGGGAATCCATTTCGGGTAGTAGAGAGTGAGAGGCCCCGGCTTGACGGGCATGACCAAATGAGCGTGCAGCAGCTTCTGCTGAGTTTTCGTCGCGTCCACAGTCACCGAGATTGCTTCTTCGGCGAGTGCGGTGGACGCGGCCAGCGCCAGGATTGAGGCGACCATTACTAGTACGAAGGAACGAATGCGGCACGATTGCATGCAAAAAGCTCCTAAAAAATGAATAAACCCACCGCAGCATCATATCGTTTTTTGCCCGTTTCGTATTGTTTCCTGACGCCTTGCTCGCGAATGAGCCAAGGACGGCGATTGCGGTACACTCCAAACCAGGCTGCGAACAAGCTAAGAGGAGAGGGTCAGGGCATTCTGGCTCTCCTGCTGGTGTACGATGCTGAAAATTCAGAAGATTCTTCTGCCGGTTGATTTTCCGAACACCTCGCTTCCTGTGATTGATCAGGCTGCGATCCTGGCCCACCGTTTTCGTTCCGCGGTCGTAATGCTGCACGTCGTAACCGCGTTAAGCCATGCTGCTGGTGTGCCCGAGGACGGGCCCCAATTGACTGGCTGGGATTTGCTCGCTGAGATCATTAAAAGAGCCGGGCAAGACCGGGGTCAATCTCTTGCATCGGAGCTAAAGGGCCTTACCATCCGATGCGTATTGGCCGAAGGCACTCCGGCTGAGGCGATCCTGCGGACGGCTCAGGCGGAAGAAGCCGACCTGATCATGATGCCGTCCCACGGGTTCGCATTCAACCGGTTTCTGCTGGGCTCAGAAAACGCGGAATTTCTGTACGGGATTAATTGTCCGGTTTGGACCGGTGCCCACGCGGAGGTGTCGCTCCCGAAGGAATTTACGATCCAAAGCGTTCTGTGCGCAGTTGAACTCGGTGAGCGCAGCCCGCAAGTTGTGTCATGGGCCGCGCAAATCGCCGGCGAATTCGGCGCCCATCTGACGCTTGCTCATGTTACTCACTCGGTGGAGCTCTGGGGGCCAGGCGGCACCTACATCAGTCCAAAGTGGAGAAAGGAGCTTGTCAGCGACGCCTCGCAGCATCTCATTGAGCTGCGCGAAGACCTGGGGATAAAGGCGGACCTATTCGTGGGCAGCGGTGACGTGCCCAAGATACTGAGCCAGGCTGCGAAGCAGACAAAGGCGGATTTGCTGGTTTCCGAGTGCTACCCTTATGGCGGGAACCTGCGGATCCACGGCTATGCAATTATTTGCGCGGTGCCGATTCCAGTTCTGAGCGTGTGACGGGACACTTCGCCGAACGAGGGCGAATGGCGCCACGACTGGAAGTCGGACTCCTTATTTACTGGGCTATAATTTTGAGCAATTCGGAGCCGCCAAAGGAGACTTCTTTGACCGTTGACACGAATGAGCATCCCTCCATCGACCGTAGCCATGAACTCCCGGCTCACGATTCTCACCGACATAAAGGCGCGCACGTTGTCGTATGGATTCTGGTGTTGCTAGTCTTTGCGCTTGTAGTCGCACTGCTATGGCGTCATTTCGATACCGCGAAGAAAGTCACACCGGCGGCGCCGAAGATCAACATTACAACGGCCACGGCTACGAAAGGGAACATCGGCGTCTACCTTGATGCAATCGGTACCGTCACTCCGGTCTATACCGATTCGATTACCAGCGAGGTGACCGGCCTGATCGTAGCCGTGCACTATGGCGAGGGGCAGCTGGTGAGTAAGGGCGATCCACTGGTTGATATCGATTCACGTCCGTACCGCGCAAGTCTTCTGCAGGCGCAAGGTGCGTTGGAGCGGGACGAGAATATGCTGGCGCAAGCGCAGATGGACCTCGAACGCTATCGTGCGGCATGGGCGCGCAACGCGATTGCAAAGCAAATCCTGGAAGACCAGGAAAAGCTCGTTCTGCAAGACGAGGGCACCGTCAAAAACGATCAGGGAACGGTGCAATTTGACCAGATCCAGGTCGACTTCTGCCATATCACAGCTCCCATTGCCGGCCGCGTTGGCTTGCGGCTGGTGGACCCGGGTAACGTGGTGCAGTCTGCTGGAACCATCACTCTCGCAGTCATTACGCAGTTGCAGCCCATCACCGTAATTTTCACAATACCGGAAGACAGTCTGGGCCCGGTTCAGGTTCGACTGCAAAAGAAGGCCATCCTTCCGGTAGATGTTTTTGACCGCACTGCGCAGACGAAGATTGCAAGCGGCAAGCTGTTGACGCTCGACAACCAGATTGATACTACGACCGGAACGGTAAAAGGCCGCGCCCAGTTCGATAACAAGAATGATGCACTCTTTCCGAACCAGTTTGTGAATACTCGGCTGCTGGTGAATACGTTGCAAGGGGTGACGCTGGTTCCGGCCTCCGCCATTCAACAAAATGGCCAGGCATCGTTCGTCTATGTGATTCAGAACAATGTTGCTCACATGCGCAGCATTAAGCCCGGGGTTACGGACGGCGGTCTAACGCAGGTTGATGGCATCGATGCTGGAGACGTTGTCGCGAACAGCAGTTTCGATAAGCTGCAGGACAATACTGCGGTTACCGTTTCGAACAAGGCTCCGACCAAGCCAGGTCCGGCGAGCACCAACGGGAGCAGCGCCCCGTGAGTCCATCTCGCCCGTTCATTTTGCGGCCCGTTGCCACCGCTTTGCTCATGGCCGCAATCCTGCTGGTCGGCATTGTTGGCTATACCCAACTGCCCGTCTCCGCCTTGCCTGAAGTCGATTATCCAACCATTCAGGTACTCACGTTTTATCCGGGAGCAAGCCCGACTGTAATGGCGACGACAGTGACCGCGCCCCTGGAGCGCCAATTCGGCGAACTGCAGGGCTTGAGCCAGATGACATCGACCAGCTCGGGCGGCACTTCCGTTATTGTGCTGCAGTTCAACCTGACTCTGAATATTGATGTAGCCGAGGAAGAGGTGCAGTCTGCCATCAACGCGGCGCAGAGTCTTTTGCCATCCATTCTGCCCGCGCCGCCGATTTACAGTAAAACGAATCCCGCCGATGCTCCCGTGCTTACTCTGGCCATCACTTCAGGGGCCATGCCGCTGTCTCAGGTCGAAGACCTTGTGGACACGCGCCTGGCGCCTAAGATTTCGCAGCTCAATGGTGTCGGCCTTGTAACCATCAGCGGAGGCCAAAAGCCGGCAGTCCGCATTCAAGCCGATCCCGCGCAGATGTCATCCTATGGCATCAACATGGAAGACCTGCGCACGGCGCTGACCCAGGCCAGTGTGAATGCCGCCAAGGGAAACTTCGACGGGCCACGCCAGGATTACCAGATCGACGCCAATGATCAGCTAGTCACCAGCGACGACTACCGCAAAATTATTGTTGCGTACCGTAACGGTGCGCCGGTGATGCTGACCGACGTGGCGCAGATCGTGAATGGAGTGGAGAACAATAATCAGGCCGCGTGGATGAATCAGACCCCGGCCGTCATCCTGAATGTGCAACGCCAGCCCGGAGCCAACACCATCAGCGTGGTCAAAAGCATCAAGCAGCTCTTGCCACAGCTTGAGGCCAACTTGCCTGCGGGCATTCAGGTGACTATTCTTACCGATCTCACGACGGCAATCGAAGCGTCGGTTTCTGATGTCGAATTTGAGTTGCTGCTGACGGTCGGACTCGTCGTGCTGGTCATCTTCCTTTTCTTGCGCAGCCTCTATGCCACCATTATTCCCAGCGTGGCTGTGCCGCTGTCTCTGATCGGCACTTTTGCGGCGATGTACATCCTGGGCTACAGCCTCGATAACTTATCGCTGATGGCGCTGACCATCTCCACCGGCTTTGTGGTGGATGATGCCATCGTGATGATCGAAAACATCGCACGCTACATCGAAGAGGGCGATCCTCCGATGGAAGCGGCACTCAAGGGCGCGGAGCAGATTGGATTCACCATTCTCTCGCTGACCGTGTCGCTCATCGCCGTGCTGATTCCGCTGTTATTCATGGGCGATGTGGTGGGGCGCCTGTTCCGCGAGTTCGCGGTGACCCTGGCCGTCACTATCGTCGTTTCGGCCGTTGTCTCTCTTACGCTCACCCCGATGATGAGTGCGCGAATTCTGCGGCGCGAGCCGAAAGCGCAGCAGGGGCGCATCTATCGAGCCACGGAGCGCGCTTTCGAGGCGATGATCAATTTCTATGGCCGCACGCTAAAGTTTGTACTTCGCTTCCAGACGATTACGCTATTCGTCGCGCTGGCCACGCTGATGCTTACAGTTTTCCTTTACATCATCATCCCTAAAGGCTTTTTCCCGGTGCAGGACACGGGAGTGATCCAGGGTATATCGCAGGCGCCGCAGACAATTGGGTCAAGGGCGATGGCAGAGAAGCAAAAAGAACTCGCAAAGGTAATTCTGGATGACCCCGCGGTTGAGAGCCTTTCGTCGTTTATCGGCGCGGACGGAACCAATACAACGACGAACAGCGGCAGAATATCGATCAATCTAAAACCTCTCGACCAGCGCAAGTTGAACGCTTCCGACGTAATCCGCCGGCTCAAGTCAAAGCTCGACCAGGTGCAGGGGATAGAGCTGTTTATGCAACCGGTGCAGAACATTACTGTGGACGATCGCGTGAGCCGCACGCAATACCAATACACGCTTGAAGACCCCGATGCGAATGAGCTGAACAACTGGACGAATCGCTTCGTCGACCGCCTGAAGCAGTTGCCGGAATTGGAAGATGTGGCCACCGATCAGCAAACGGGAGGGCTGGCTGTATCTCTCGTGATCGATCGGGTCACCGCCTCACGATTCGGCATCGCGCCGACAACCATCGATAACACGCTGTATGACGCCTTCGGTCAGCGGCAAATTAACACGATGTATACCCAGGTGAATCAATACCACGTTGTGCTCGAGAGCGAACCGCAGTTTCAACTGGATCCGAATAAGCTGAACCGTCTCTACATCCAATCGAATGCATCTGCGGGAGCGACGGGTTCCGGAGCGTCAACATCATTTGCGGCTTCCGGATCATCCTCTGCAGGGTCCAATGCACTCACATCTTCCGCGCTGTTCACTCCATCGGCGAACACTCTTACTCCTCCCACGAACGCGCTCTCAGCGAACGCATCCTCGACTCCGAGCAATGGCGCGAATTCTGCAGTCACGAGCATTTCGGCTTACAGCAGTGCTGTGCCGCTGGGTGCTTTCTCGCACTTTGAGAAGACGACGGAAGCGCTCGCCATTACGCACCAGGGTCAGTTTCCCGCGATCACAGTGTCGTTCAATCTCGCGCCCAACGCTGCGCTGGGCGAGGCCATTACGGCGGTCGACAAGGTGGAAAAAGACATGCACATGCCTCCCAGCCTGCAGGCAGGCTTTCAAGGCACCGCGGCATCCTTTACGAATTCGCTGTCCAACGAGCCTTTACTAATTCTGGCGGCGCTGGTCACGGTGTATATCGTACTGGGGGTTCTGTATGAAAGCTTTGTCCACCCGATTACGATTCTCTCTACGCTGCCGTCAGCGGGTGTGGGGGCTTTTCTCGCGCTGATTCTCTTTCACCAGGACTTGAGCGTGGTAGCGATCATCGGCATCGTCCTGCTGATCGGTATCGTGAAGAAGAATGGCATCATGATGGTTGATTTTGCGCTCGAAGGCGAGCGCAAGCACGGCAAGAGCGCGACGGACGCAATTTACGAAGCCTGTCTGCTCCGCTTCCGCCCCATTATGATGACCACAATGGCCGCACTGCTCGGCGGGCTGCCGCTGGCCCTCGGCTCTGGCTTCGGTTCTGAATTGCGCCGGCCGCTGGGCATCGCCATGGTCGGCGGACTCCTGTTAAGTCAGGCGCTCACGCTGTACACCACGCCAGTCATCTACATCTTCTTCGACAACCTCGGGCACCGCTTTGGGCACAAAGCAAATCAGCCGGAAGCCGGAAATGGGGAACAGGCAGGGCCGGCATGAACATCTCCGCACCTTTCATTCAACGGCCGGTGGCTACCACGTTACTCACGGTGGCGGTTGCACTCGCCGGTGCGATTGCGTTCGAGGTGCTTCCGGTGGCGCCTCTGCCGGAAGTCGACTTTCCTACAATTTCGGTCAGCGCCAGTTTGCCGGGGGGCAGCGCCGAAATTATGGCGTCGTCCGTCGCGACGCCACTGGAGCGGCAGTTCGGCCATATTGCTGGCGTAACGGAAATGACCTCCGCCAGCACGTTGGGCAGTACGTCGATCACGATTCAGTTCGACCTCAGCCGCGACATTGATGGTGCGGCGCGTGATGTGGAAGCCGCAATTAACGCGGCGCGAACCTATTTGCCTGCCAACCTGCCGGGCAATCCGACTTATCGCAAGGTCAATCCCGCAGATTCACCCATCATGATTCTCGGTTTGACTTCGGACAAGTTCGGTCCGGATAAACTTTATGACGAAGCCTCCACGGTCCTGGAACAAAAGCTGTCGCAGATCCAGGGCGTGGGACAGGTCACGGTCGGAGGCGGTGCGTTGCCGTCGGTGCGCGTGGACGCGAACCCGACACAGTTAGCCAGCTACGGACTTACGCTTGCGAATTTGCAGTCCGTCCTGAGCCTGCAGAATGCCGATTTGGCCAAAGGCCAGATCACTGATGGAGTGCAGACCGCGGACATCCTGGCTAACGACCAGATCTCGCACGCCGAGGACTATAAGCCCCTCGTGGTTGGTTTTAAGAACGGCGCGGCCATTCATCTATCCGATGTCGCTCAGGTGACGGACTCCGTGCAGAATGTGCGTGCTGCCGGCTATTTGAACGGCAAGCGCTCAGTAACTGTCATCATTTTCCGCCAGCCCGGCGCTAATATCATTAACACGGTCGATCGCATCCGCACGCAACTTCCGTTTATCAAGGCGTCGATTCCGCTCGGCATCGATATCACTATAGTTCTCGATCGCACCACGACCATCCGTGCCTCGGTCAGCGATGTGGAGAGGACGCTGCTCATTTCCATTGGCCTGGTCATTGTTGTGGTCTTTGTTTTTTTGCGGAACGGTCGTGCCACACTCATTCCCGCCGTTGCGGTACCGGTCTCGCTGGTCGGTACGTTCGCCGTAATGTACCTGTTCGGATATACCCTTGATAACCTCTCGCTGATGGCGATGACCATTGCAACCGGATTTGTGGTCGACGATGCCATCGTGGTGATGGAGAATATCTCGCGTCATCTGGAAGACGGCATGAAACCTTTTGCCGCCGCCCTGAAGGGCGCCGAAGAAATCGGATTCACAGTCTTCACTATCAGCATTTCGCTGATCGCGGTGTTTATTCCCCTTCTGATGATGGGCGGAATCGTGGGCCGCCTCTTCCGCGAATTTGCCGTAACTCTCTCGACCGCCGTTTTCGTATCGATGATCATCTCGGTGACCACCACGCCGATGATGTGCGCCTACCTGTTGAAGAGCGAGCGCGACGAAAAACACGGCCGCATCTACATGGCCAGCGAAAAGTTCTTCGACTGGGTCCTATCGTTGTATCGCAGCAGCCTGCACTGGGTGCTCGACCATCCCATCCCTACCCTCGTCGTACTATTCGTCACCATCGCGCTCAACGTAGTGCTGATCATCAAGATACCCAAAGGCTTTTTCCCCGTAGAGGATACGGGAGCAATCTCCGGCTCGGTGCGGGGGCCGCAGGATTCATCGTTTCCGGCGATGGACAACTCCATTCGGCAGATCGGTGCGGTGATCAAGAATGATCCTGCTGTGGCCAATGTGATTGCGTTTACCGGCGGCAACGGGGCCACCAATACCGGCTCCCTCTATGTTGCCCTCAAGCCGCTGGCGGAGCGCAAGGTCAGTGCCTCGCAAATCATCAACCGCCTGCGGCCGCAAATGAATCGTCTGCCCGTGGCTTCCGCGTTTCTCCAATCTGTGCAGGATCTGCGCATCGGCGGCCGCTCCAGCAATGCGATGTACCAGTACACGCTGCAATCCGACAATGTGCAGGATCTTTCCAAGTGGGCGCCCATCATCCTGAGCCAGATGACGCAATTACATGGCCTGCAGGACGTAAGCTCAGACCAGCAGAATGGCGGCCTGGATGAGCTGATGAACTATGATCGCGTTACCGCGGCCAAGCTCGGCCTTACCGCGCAATCGCTGGACTCGACGTTATATGGCGCATTCGGCCAGTCGGAAGTGTCCATCATCTACACTCAGTTGAATCAGTACTACGTGGTGCTGGAAGTGGCTCCTCAATATTGGCAAAGTCCGGAAGGATTGAAAGATATCTACCTGCAAAGCTCCAAGGGCAACATTCCGCTGCTCGCAATGGCCAAGGGCCAAGCCAACACCACACCTCTGGCCATTAACCATACGGGATTATTTCCCTCGGTTACGATCTCATTTAACCTCGCGTCGGACATGTCTTTGAGCGATGCCACGTTGAGCATCAGCGAGATGCAGAAGCGGCTGGGCGCGCCATCCACCCTGCAAGGTTTTTATGCGGGCACGCTGCAGGCCTACCAGCAATCTCTCGGCACCGAGCCTGTGCTGATTGTGACGGCGCTCTTCGCGGTCTACATTGTTCTCGGAATTTTGTATGAGAGCCTCATCCACCCCGTGACCATCATCTCTACGCTGTTTTCGGCGAGCGCAGGCGCGATGCTCGCGTTGATGCTCTTCAAGCAGGATCTGAACATCATCTCCATCATTGGCATTGTGCTGCTGATTGGAATCGTCAAAAAGAATGCCATCATGATGATCGATTTTGCTCTTCAGGTAGAACGCCAGGAGGGGAAAAAGCCAATCGACTCGATTTTTGAAGCCTGTATGTTGCGCTTCCGGCCAATTCTGATGACAACCATGGCTGCGCTGCTGGGAGCGTTGCCGCTGGCGCTCGGAACCGGCACTGGATTCGAGCTGCGCCGGCCTCTAGGCATTACGATTGTGGGAGGACTGATCTTGAGCCAGTTGCTCACACTCTATACGACTCCGGTTGTTTATTTGGAGTTCGACCGGCTGCGGTTGCGCATGGAGGGAAAGCGAAAGACGGCGCGAAATCAACTCCCGGCTCCGCAGGCCGGCTAGAACGATGGGCTGGGATGAACGGTGCCTAAAGTAGGGACGCTATGAAGATCCTTGAACGAAAATCCGCGAACGAGATGATTCGGCTGTGTGCGGCTGCGCTCTTGTTATCTTTGTCGGGCTGCGTGGTAGGGCCGAAATACCATCCACCCGCGCCGCAAGCTCCTGCGGCCGTCTACAAGGAGTCGCCCACTCAGTCCCAGGAAGCGGGACTCTGGGCGCCGGCGCAGCCCGCTGATGCGAAGCTGCGCGGCAAGTGGTGGGAGATTTTCAATGATCCCGAACTGAACGCTCTTGAGGAACAACTGGATATAAATAACCAGAACATCAAGCAATATTTCGAGAACTTCATGGAAGCCCGCGCAATCGTCCGCGAGGCGCGCTCGCAATACTTTCCCACTCTTTCTGTCGCGCCCTCGTTCACGCGCTCGCGAACCTCGCAGAACCTCAACACGGTTCCCGTCAACACCTCCGGCACGGGCACCGCTGCCAAACAACTCCAAAGCACCGTTTACTCTCTGCCGCTCGAAGCCTCCTGGGAGCCTGACCTCTGGGGCAAGGTCCGCAATACGGTGCGCCAGGCCCAGTATGCTGCCCAGGTCAGCGCAGCCGATCTCGAGAACGAACGCCTGACGGAGCAGGCCAGTCTGGCGCAATATTTTTTCGAGATTCGCGGCCAGGACATGTTGCAAAAAATCTTTGACGATACCGTGGCAGCGGACCAGAAGTCGTACGACCTGACCCGCGCGCTCTACGAAGCCGGCATCGACGATCAAATCTCCGTGGTCGAAGCCGAAACCACCCTGCAAAGCGCGCAAGCAGGAGCGACCAATGTCGGAATCGCGCGAGCGCAATTTGAGCACGCGATTGCCGTACTCATCGGCAAGGCAGCCACAAGTTTCTCCATCCCAGTGAAGCCGATGACTGTCGCTCCGCCGCCGATTCCGGTCGGCGTGCCCTCGGAACTGCTCGAGCGCAGGCCTGACGTCGCTGCGGCTGAACGCACTATGGCCGAAGCCAACGCCGCAATCGGCATAGCCTATGCCGCCTATTATCCGAACCTGACCTTGAGCGCGGAAGGCGGGTTCGAGAGTTCCGCCTTCCATAACTGGCTCGCCTGGCCGAGCCGGTTCTGGTCTGTCGGTGCGTCGATCCCAGAAACCATTTTCGATGCCGGCCTGCGCCGCGCCACCGTCCAACAATACGTCGCGACCTACAATGCGGATCTCGCCAGTTACCGGCAGACGGTGCTCACTGCTTTTCAGCAGGTGGAGGATGGTCTTGCAGAAGTTCGTATCCTCTCCAAAGAAATCGAGCAAGAGCAGCAGGCCGTGGATTCAGCCCGAACCTTCCTCAAGCTCGAACAGGCGAGGTACGAAACGGGCGTCGATCCCTACCTCGACGTGCTGATTGCCCAGACCACCGTATTGGCCGACCAGCAGACCCTGAATGGTCTTCAGGTGCAGCAGATGACCTACGCCGTGGCATTGGTGGAGGCCCTCGGCGGCGGTTGGGACCGTTCGCAATTGCCGAGTCCCAAGCAGGTGACCGAGAAACCGGACAAATCAGAGACGGCCATCGAGCAGTAGCATGGTTGTGCTGTTCTTTAGCCGCTGTCCTTATCGTTTCTTGATTATTTCTTGAGCGCCGCCGAACAAAATCCACAGGCTCCTACCCGCATGTACCAGCAGTGACAATCGGCTAAGTCCTTTTCTTGTAGTACGCTTCGAGGAAGAGGTGGTTTGTAGTCGAGCTTTTCCGGAGCGCAGACTCTGCGGTCTGGATTGCGGAGCTCATTCTTTATGGCAGAACAGGATTGGAATAGGAGCAAGGAGAACGCAGGCGAGAACCACCACACGGCCAAAAAAGCCTATCAAGAACCGGCATTCCGGCACGAGCAGGTTTTCGAAACCATGGCGCTGTCCTGCGGCAAAATACAGGGCACCCAACTTTCCTGCCACTTCAACCGGCATACCTCTTAGTTTGCGGCCATCTATGCCTTACAACCCGGGAAATTACGAAGATCCCAAGCTTGGTCTTGCGGCCGAGATGCTTCGCTGTGGCGGCACCGTTCGCCTGAGGGCGTGGGGGGCGAGCATGCTTCCTTCGGTGTGGCCGGGCGATCTGCTCACGATTCAAAGCGCAGCGCACGACGAAGTCGTTCCCGGAGACATCGCGTTGGTCATGCGCGACAACCGTTTCTTTGTCCACCGGCTGGTCGAAACGCGTCGAGATGGGGATTGCTTCTCGTGGATCACAAGGGGCGACGCAATGCCTCAAAACGATCCGCCGGCAGCCGCATCCGAACTGCTCGGTCGAGTGGTCGGCATTAGCCGCGCCAATCGCAGTTGCATTCCCCGCCGCCGAGTCTCGCTGCTCCAATCCGCGCTGGCAAAAATGCTACACCACTCGGATCGACTTCGCGCTCTCGCCTTACGCATTCATGCCGCGCACCAGGTGCTCGGGATTCCCGCCACTTCTTCAATTCGCCCTTCGAATTTATGACGACTGCATTTCCCACGATCGCGAGAGAGGCGGTATCGATCGAGATCGGCGGAATGGCGATCGCCCTGCGAACACAGGATCCCTCATTTCATCGGCTGATCGAGAATCGATATACCGGCTTCGTCGGGACTTCGCCGGATTCTCACCTCAAATTCGACATTGACTTGCGTGAGCCTTCGGAATCCTCGGTCGATGATGACCTCGAGGTGAAGATGGAACATGGAGAATGGTTGCTGAAGCGTGGCGACTTCCGGGCAAGCTGGAATCCAGAAACCAGCCGAGGCCGGATCCGCCAATCGTGCAACCCCTATGCCATCGATTGCGTCTTGCGCATCGTTCACAGCTTGGTCTTGGCAAGGCAGGGAGGTTTTCTGGTTCACGCCGCCAGCGCGATTCGTGGAGGGAAAGCTTTTCTGTTTTCTGGCGTTTCCGGCGCGGGTAAGACAACAATCTCCCGCCTCGCGCCGCCCGATGCGACGCTGCTAACTGACGAGATCTCATACCTGCGGCGGGAGGGAAATCGGTACATTGCCTGCGGGACTCCTTTTGCAGGAGAGTTGGCGCGGGTCGGCGAAAACTGCTCCGCTCCCCTCAGCGCATTCTTTTTGCTCGAGAAAGGTTTGCAGAACCGCATCGAGCCCGTGGGCCCCTCAGAAGCCATCCAGCGGCTGCTGAGAAACATTCTGTTTTTCGCGCACGATCCTGAGTTGGTGAAGCTGGTTTTTCAGTCGGCGTGCGAGTTTGCAAGTTTGGTTCCCATCCGCCGCTTAGTATTCGTCCCTGACCACCGAGTCTGGGACATAATACGTTAGTCGCCACACGCCACAGGAGACCCAGGATGGCCGAAAGATACATTGCACGAAGCAAGGCGATTGCCGCCCGCATGGTAGGGGGCGAGATGATGGTGATGTCCGCGGTGGATTCGACTTTTTTCACGCTCAATGAAGTTGCTTCCACGATTTGGCAGGCAGCCGATGGCCGTACGCCGCTCGCGGAAATCGTGGCTGGTAAAGTCTGTCAGGAATTCGATGTCGACCCGGAGCGGGCGCAACGCGGAGCTAACCGCTTCGTCGACGAACTCTCACAACACGGAATTCTGCTGGTATCAGATCAGCCGTTAATCGATTCTTCCCCATCTCCGGAGCGCCCATGAGCCTGATGGCCGAGATGAATCAAAAGGCGCTGAATCTGGGCTTGCCCATCAGTGTTCACCTCGATATCACCTACCGCTGCAACGAACGCTGCGTGCATTGTTATCTGGATCACGACGATCACGGCGAGATGACGACCGCGGAAATCATCGATGTACTGGAACAACTGGCCGATGCCGGAGTCTTCTTTCTCTCGATCAGCGGCGGTGAAGTTCTCATGCGCCGCGACTTTTTCGAAATCGTGGAGCGGGCGCGGCAACTGCTGTTCAACGTAAAGGTCAAGACCAACGGTGTGATGATCCGCGAGAAGGAAGCCGCAAGATTGCGCCAGCTCGGGGTTGAGCAGGTGCAAATCAGTGTCTACTCGCATCGGCCGGAAGTTCACGATGCCATCACGAAATTGCCGGGATCGCTGAAGCGAACCATCCGCGCGATTCAATTCCTCAAGGCGCAGGGGCTGAAGGTTGTTCTCGCCAACGTTCTCATGGCGGGCAATTTCTCCGACCAGCAGGGCGTGATCGATCTCGCGAAAGAGTTGGGAGTCACCTACACACTCGATCCGACCATCACGCCGAAAATGGACGGAGACAGATCCGTTCTTGCGCTGCGAATTCCTGGGTCCGATCTCAAGCAGGTTTTTCATAACCAGGAACTCGTGGGCAACGTGGAAGAATTCTGCGCCCCTCCGCCCCCGCCCGGCGAAGATGTGATGGATGGTTTCCCCTGCAGCGCGGGCCACACCGCCTGCTATATTTCTCCTTACGGCGATGTGTTTCCCTGCGTGCAATTTCCCCTGCCCAGCGGCAACGTGCGCCGGCAGAAATTCATCGACATCTGGCGCCATTCCCCGCAATTGGAGGAGGTCCGATCGATCCATGCCAGGGACCTTCCGACCTGTTCGACGTGCTCCCATGTGGGAACGTGCACGCGCTGCCCCGGCCTGGCCTACATGGAAGGCAGCATGCGCGGGCCCTCCACCGCGGATTGCGAAAAATCTTTCCAGAGAACCGGCATCCCCTCGGCGAACATGCTGAATCGGGCGGCTGGCGGTTATGCGGGCCCACTGATTCAGATCCAGGCTCTGGCCAACTCATCCCTCGATTCCGCCTTTCCGATATGAAGGTAGTTTGCTCGTAGGCAGCGGCTGGGCGGGTTAGAACTCGAGCGCATTGGATGGCTGAATCGGATGGCTAAATAGGGAGACACAGAGGAGCGTTAACTGTGGATAGGTTTAGAACTCCACGAAACCGATATGCAGCCTTTTTTGCCAGGTACGTCATGCTGCTGCTGGCGTCGCTCGGGCTGGCGACTGGCTTTACTGGATCCTTATGCGCGCAGGGCTTCGCCAGGCCGGATGGTTCAATCCCCGTGCCGATCGATTGGAGCTCAAGGCATGTCATCTTCACCGGCGGCTACACCCCGGAACAGATGGTGAAGACGTGGAATGAGCCGCGGGCTTATGCTCAGTGGCTTCTGCACGGGAATGCGCCTGCCGACTCAGGACTGTTACGCAGGCGGCTAAGGCTGCGGGAGTGGGAAAGGCGGCGGCCAAGTCGCGGCATGCGAAAGGACTGGGCGGTTTCGCTGGGCGGCGGAGGGGTCGCCCAAGGCATGTGGCCCGCCAAGTACTCCTTCAATGTGAATGCGACGCCGAGTTGCACTGCGGATTTCGTAGTATTCCCCGTCAACGCATCGACCGGAAACACGCGCGCGAATGTTGTCGGCACCTTTAGTACCGTCGCTGTGGCCGGTACTGGCACCGTAAAATTCACCGTAACCCCAACCGGCGGAACCGCGGTTTCCCTCAGCTTGACCGCCAGCACTACCACCAATACCGGAACAGACTTTGAGGTGTCCACTGCCGCAGGCGCTGCGGGTGCTGCCAGCAACGCAACCAATCTGGCCGCCGCGATCAATCGTAATCTCAGTGGCACTGCCCTTGGCCGCATCGTCGCCATTGCCTCCACTGCCAACCACGCCGTCACGGTGTACACGCTCACGCCCGGAACACGGGTAGCGCTCACCGTACCCGCCACCGTAACTGGCTTAACCTGGGCCGCCATCACTGCCGGGACGAATGGCTCCCAGGCCAACATCGTCGCCTTCAATCAACTCTACAGCGGGTCGGGGACGCCGCTGTGTCTCACCAATCCGGAATTCATTTTCTCTTATGCCTCAGGTGTCGGACCAGTCGCTACCTCGCCCGGCCTCTCGGTCGGTGGCACCGAAGTTGCCTACGTGGAGAATGACCCGATCATCGGAGCGATTCTGCATGTGCTTACGTTCGGCAGCGGCAGCACCGAGTACGGAACCAGTGCCACTTGCACCGGCAACAACAACGGCGGGGCCACGTTGCCGGCCTGCGCCAACAGCCCGGTGATCCCGGGAAGCACCTCGGGAAGCACGGCCACAGACTTCATGCTTCCATTGGGTTTGGTGGCCGCCAATGCAGCAACTGGAGTGGCTGGAGCGGTAGATAGTTTCTCATCTCCGTTCACCGACTACGCCAACGATACGACGTACGTCGGCGATAACAACGGCTACCTGTATGCGATCACCCCCACGTTCAACGGGACGCCAGCGTATGCGGGGAATTTTCCGGTGCATGTAAACGCCACTGCCCCTGTGTCAGACACCCCCACGAAGGTGACGGCGACCACGACGGTGGTGACGGTCACAGTGCCCAACTCGGTTAGCATCGGAGAGTTGGTTACCATCGCGGGCGTAACCGCCAATGGCACCAACTGCAGTGCGGCTGACGCCGCTGCCATTAATGGACCGCAAACCCCTATTACCACTAGCGCAACCCAGTTAACTTTCAACGCTGCGATACCCGCTGCGACCGCTGGCGCCGGGTGTACTGTCACCGGTGCAACTGTCACCCAGGGATCGAACTTCCTCTCATCCCCGGTGGTGGATGTAGGTAACACCGGCAATATTTTTATCGGCGATAGCAGCTCTAACTTTTATGAAATTACCCAGGCGGGAGTTACGGAAGCGACACTGGCGCTCGGCGTTAACGGGGGTACGAACAAAAGCACGATCAATGGCGGCATTCGCGACGGCGCTATTCTTGACTCGACGAACAGCGTAGGTTATGTCGTGAGCGCATGCAGCCCCAATACCTCCGCGGCCAGCGGCGAGACCGACACCGGTATAGCGGGCAACACAGGTCTTGTCCAATTCAGTTTCACCAGCAACACCCTGACCACGGTTACCATCACGGGCCTTGACACCGGTGCGAACCAAAGCTGCACGGTCGCGGGCTTTCCCGTATACGCCCCTACCCCGGACAACCGCTACTTTACCTTGGGAATCGGCAGCGCCACCGAGGCAAGCAACGGAGAGATCATTGGAGCGGCCTCCGGCACGGGCGGCCAACAGTTAAAGCCCTTCTCATTCGTGAGTTCGGTTCTACAACCAGCACCCTTGGGGGAACCTCAGATGGGCACCGCCCCCTCGGTCGTCTCGCCCCTCACCGAGTTTTATAACGCATCGGTTGGGGTGGACTACTTGTTCGTGGGGGTAAATGTGAATCCCACCGAACTGTATGCGATCGCGCTGCCCAGCCCGCTTGAAATTGCCCAGGGCGTCGCGCCCGCAACGCTAGCGACGAACACGACCGATGTCGCTGGTGGGACCAGCGGCATCATTGTGGACAATGACTCTACAGACGGGCAGGCGTCGAGCATCTACTTCGGCACGCTGGCGACATCAACCACGATTTGCGGAACCACTGCCGCGTACTGCGCCGTCAAGCTAACGCAGGCCGGGTTGCAGTAGTTCGCCGCTCGCGGGCCTTCCCCGGGCGCCTTGATCCGAAAATCTAATCCCTCGCTAACTCATTGCAAAACCGGCTGCTTTCGAGACAGGCCAGTACCCTCACGGCCCCAGGATCAGGGCCGGCGCACATAGGTCACACCACGTCAGGTTGGCGATAAGGACGTTAAGTTACCGAAGTAAGACCCGACATTCCCAAACCGCGGGCGAAAATAAGAGCGTCATAATCTGAAATCTTGAGGAGATATGCGATGCGAGGGTACCGGTTCTCTTGGTTCTGTGTGGCGGCAGGGCTCCTGCTGGGCGTTCCGCTTTCCGGGCAAGCCGGGATGGAGACGACCTCGCCGGTCGATGCGAGCCACGAACAGGCGCACCTGGGGTATCCGCAGGATTGGAGTTCGCGGCACCTGTTGATGCCGGGCATGCGAGCCGAGGAGGTGCTTGCAGCGGGTGCAGTGCACGATCCTCGCTATGTTTACAACATGGTGATGCGGCAAGTGGCCGTGGAAAGATCAAGACCAAGAGCGCGGCGCCTGCCGCGCGACACCAAGATCGACTGGGCGGTTTCTCTCGAGAACGGGTACGTTCCCCAAAACCAGTTTCCGGCGAAATACCAGTTCGATGTGGTGGCGGAGAACTGCAACTCTGATTACATTGTCTTTGGGCTGACCGTGGCCGGGACTGGGACACAGGCTAACCTGGTGGGGATCAATAACCTCTACACCGGGGCCAGTCCGGCCTGTAACGGCGGATCGCCCTGGGTGACGTTCGCCTACAACACAGTTACGCAGACGGGTGGGCAGATTAAAACGTCGCCGGCGCTTTCGGCCGACGGAACCAAGGTTGCGTTTGTGGAGAGCACGAGCGCAGGCTCGTACTTCCACGTTCTGTATCTGCCGAATCCAATTCCGGCGCCGCCAGCGCAGTCCGGTTCGGTGCTGAGTCCGCTGACCCCCACTTCGTGCACAACGCCCACGACGGCAGGGTGTATGACGACCCTCGCCATCGAAGCCAGCGCAACCAATTCGAATTCCTCGCCCTGGGTCGACTACAACACGGATACGGCTTATGTGGGTGCCGACAATGGCGTGCTCTATAAGATCACGCCGGTATTTGGAGGCGGCACGCCGGCGCTGGTCAACGACTCAGCCAACTGGCCGGTCACGGTCTCGACCAACAAATACAACACGATATTGACTGCTCCGGTGGTGGATGATAATGCTGGCTTGATTTTCATCGGAGACGGCGAGGGATACCTGTATTCCGTAAAACTGGCCAGCCCGGCAAAGACCTACGCAGCACAGCAGACAATCGGCTGGGTATACGACGGAAGCGGCGACGGAAGCGGACAGCCGGGGACTGGTATTGTAGATCCACCGATTGCGGTCACCGATCCCGCCAACTCCACAACCGACCAGGTGTTCGCCTTTACTGGATGCAGCATTGTGCAGGGCATTGGCGGAGCAGTTACGCAGGTTGCAGCGAACTTCACGACGGGTTCGCCAACCGCAAGCAATACAGTGGACTTGGGGTCGGCGAGCGGCGACGGAGACTGCACGGGGAAAAACGTTCACGCCGGAGCATTTGACAACGCCTTCTGGCTGAACGGGTCGACGTCCGGGCACATGATCGCCTGCGGATTCGTGGAATCGGGAGGCGCTCCGGCAGATCCAAAGATGTATTTCTTCCCCTTTGCCAGCCACGTCATTACCAGCACCGGCTCGACCACCTTCCAGGTAAGCACCACGAAAGGGGACGAGTGTTCACCATTGACCGAGTTTTACAATGGCCTAACGGATCAATTGTTCTTCGGGGTGGGATCTACCGCCGATGGATTCCTGGAGAGCTCGACGATTCTGGCAGGGTTGGCCACGCCGACCTGCTCCGGAGCGCCGACCTCCAGTTGCGTGACCTCGCCGAAAGCTCTGGGAGGAACTAGCGGAATCGTAATCGACAACGAACTGTCGAACGGCGGGTCAAACATTTACTTCTCGACTATGGCGGCGGGGTCGGTGAACGGCCAGAAGTGCAACGTCTCAGGCGGAGCAGCCAATCCGCATTGCGCCGTGAAGTTGACCCAGTCGGCTTTACAGTAAGCGTCGTCAAAAACATGGAGTCATTGATTTACGCCGCTGGCGAGAAAGCCGCCATCCACCGGAAGCAAAGTGCCGGTTACGAAGCTGGCAGCGTCGGACGCAAGAAAGACCGCCGCGCCAATCAACTCATCGAGTTCGCCGAAGCGCTTCATTGGCGTGCGGATCAGCACTTCCTCCCCTCGCGGGGTTCCCATTAACAGCTTTTCGCTGAGGGCGGTACGAAAGTAGCCCGGCGCAATCGCATTTACACAAACCCCATGTCGCGCCCACTCGATGGCCAGTGATTTCGTCAACGAAGCCACGCCCGCCTTACTCGCGCAATACGCCGCAACTTCAAAAAGTGCCAGGAATGAGCCCATCGAAGCAATGTTGATGATGCGCCCATACTTGCGCTCGATCATGTGCCGTCCAAACACCTGGCACGCTCGCAACGTACCCGTCAGGTTCGTGTCGATGAGTTTGTCCCAGTCGGCCTCAGAGAAATCCAGAGTGGGAGCACGCTGGTTGAACCCAGCAGCATTGAGAAGAATGTCCACCTTTCCGAACGCCTGGACGGAAGCTTGCAGCAATTTCTGCAGCGATGCACGGTCGGCCACGTCGCAAGTCACGCGCAGCGACCGGCGGCCGATACGCTCGATTTCTCCCGCAATCACATTCACAAGCTCCATACGGCGCGCGCTGGGCACGACATCAGCTCCGGCTTCGGCCAGTCCGCGGGCAAGCGTACGGCCGATTCCAGAGCTGCCCCCAATCACCACTGCCACTTTACCGTCGAGATCGAGCGGTCTATATCCCATGATTCCTGGTGTTCCCCATGTGTGATTGTTCGCGAAGCGTGCGTCAGGAATTAACCATCACCTGCGATTCATCTCTGAGCGCATTCTGCAAACCCGGACTCAGCAGGGAAGCCGAGGCCTGGTCGAGATAGACGGTCGCGCTGGGATGCCTGCGTAGAATCGATGCCGGCGCCATCGGGCTAATCGTACCCTCAAGGCAAAGTTTGACTGCTTCTGCCTTGCGCGGGCCAGGTACAACCGCCAGAATCTCCCGAGCTTTCAGAATCTGGCGCGCCGACATCGAGATCGCCCGTTGCGGCACCTGCGAAATATCGGCGAACCAGGCCTCGCCCACTTGCTGTTGCCGACAGGCCTCATCGAGGTTCACGATGATATACGGTTCTTCCGTCTCAAAGTCGGCCGGTGGATCGTTGAATGCGATGTGGCCGTTCTCGCCGATCCCAAGAAACGCTATATCGACGGGCATCGATGCCAGCTCTTTGCCAACGCGCTTCACAACTTCTGAAGGATCTGCCGTATCACCGTCAAGCAGATGGTAGTGGGTAATTCCGGTTTTCCGCACCAACTGCTCCAGCAGCATCTTGCGAAAGCTTCCTGGATGTGTCAGCGGCAAGCCGATGTACTCGTCGAGGTGAAAAACCTCCACCTTCGACCACTCGATCTCCGGCACTTTGGTCAAAGCATCCAGAAATTCCAGCTGCGACGCTGCGGTCGCAGCAATGATTCGAGCCTGGCCATGCTCGGCGATGGCGCGGCGAATCGCCACTGCCGCCTGTTCGGCAGCCGCCCGCCCCAGCGAGACTCGATCACTGAATACTCGGATCAGCACGAAGAATGCTCCAGTTTGCCGGGCAGAATTGTGCCTCTGGAGTCTGGCAATTATACAAAGAGCGTGGCCAAATCTATGCCAGCTTGAATCGGAGTTTCATTCCGTGAAAGCCACCGACACGGTGCATAGCAGAAGTGCGACGATTTAATGTATGACTTTACCGGAGGACGGCGCTCAAGTCCTCCGAAGGGTACGCCATGAAAAACAGCCTGCACTTCATTCTTCAATCCACGTTGAGCAAAACGCTAAGCACAATCATTCTTGTGTGGATTGCGCTCGGGCGCTCCTCAAAGGGAGCAGCGCAAACCATTCTCGTCGACGCCACTCCCACTCACGTGGTAAACACGTTCAGCCCTCTTTACGCACTGGGTTCGACCGTCGACCGCGTGCCCAGCAACGCGACAGACATGTTCTTCCGTCCGGATCAGATCAAGCAGGTCCTCTCGGCCGGATGGGGTGTCATCAGCTACCGCCAGAACACAGATTTATTCGTGCAGGCCTGGCACTGGAATCCCAGAGGTGCCTGGAGCGATCCCGCCGGCAAGGGATATTTCACCGGTGATGCGACTCCGACGAACGAAATGATTCGCCACTCGTATGGCTATTCTCTCCGTCACCGCGGCTTCACGCGAAACGGAGGATCGGAGTTCGACGGCTTCTCGCGCCTCGACGATGGAGACCTCGAGTCCTACTGGAAGAGCAATCCCTATCTCAGCAAGGACTTCACCGGAGAAGACGATTCACTGCATCCGCAATGGGTAGTCATCGCCCTCGACAAGAAAGAAGACATCAACGCCATTCGCATCGCCTGGGCAGAGCCCTACGCGCAAGCCTACGAAGTGCAGTATTGGGTAGGCGACGGCGATGCCATGGATGATCAGGACAAAGGAACATGGAAACCGTTCGCATCAGGAAATGTAACCGATGGAAAAGGCCGCACCGCCACGCTGCGTCTCGATTCCGCAACCGTTGCCACTAAATTCGTGCGCGTGCTGATGACCCGCTCCTCGAACACCTGCGACACTCATGGTTCTGCCGATCGCAGAAACTGCGTTGGCTACGCGATCCGCGAGGTTTATCTCGGAACCATCGACGAGAAAAATGAATTCAAGGATATTCTTCAACACTCGCCTGATCAGAAACAAACGCTGACTCTGTGCTCATCGGTCGATCCGTGGCACGAGCCTTCCGATCTCTATCTAGCGCCAGACCGCATGGAATCAGGCGATCAGCCCGGCTTTGACCTGTTCTTCACCAGCGGAATTACTCGCGGCCTGCCTGCCATAGTTCCCATAGCCATGTTGTACAGCACTCCCGAAGACGCGGCCGCGCAAATGGCATACATCAAGGCGCGCGGTTATCCCGTGTCGTACATTGAGATGGGTGAGGAGCCAGACGGCCAATACATGCAGCCCGAGGACTACGCGACTTTGTATTTGCAATTCGCCGCGGCTCTCCACCGGGTCGACGCGAATTTCAAGCTCGGCGGACCCGTCTTTGAAGGCGTCACCGAGGACATCAAGGCCTGGCCTGATGCGCAAGGCCGTACTTCCTGGCTCAGCCGCTTTCTTGACTATCTGAAGTCTCATGGCCGATTGCAGGATCTCGCCTTCATGTCGTTCGAGCACTATCCCTACGATGGATGCGAAACGCCCTGGGAAAATCTTTATCAGGAACCAGAGTTGATCACTCACATCATGAAGGTCTGGCGCGACGACGGATTGCCTCCTGGAATCCCGCTGCTCGACACCGAAACCAACGACCACGGCGGCGAGGCCGCGGTCGATATCTTCGGAGCGCTATGGCTGGCGGACTCTTTTGGAGGATTTCTAACCGCCGGCGGGCAATCGACGCACTACTATCACGATCTGTCTTACTCACCGCCTCATCCGAACTGTGCGAACAGTTGGGGAACTTATCACATGTTCATGGTCGACGATCATTACCAGATTCAGCAAAAGACCGCTCAATTCTTCGGCGCGCAACTCATCACCGAGGAGTGGGCGGAACCCAAAGACGCCCAGCACAAACTCTACGCCGCTTCCACCGACGTGAAAGATTCCGACGGACATGTGGTGGTCACGGCTTATCCTCTGCAACGCCCGGATGGCCAATGGTCTGTCCTGTTAGTTAACAAAGATCACGACCACGCTCATCAGGTTCACCTCATATTTCATGACGCAGTCAGCAACCGTGACAGATTCTTCACGGGGCCGGTGGCGATGATCACATTCGGCAAGGCGCAATACCAGTGGCACGCCGCCCGCAAGAAGGGTTATGCCGATCCCGACGGTCCACCTGCAACCTCGCAGCTTAAAGGTGGAGAGAATGCTATCTACGACTTGCCCGCCGCTTCTCTGACTGTGCTCCGAGGAAAATTGCAGTCAGCAGAGGATCGCAGCGGCAAATGATTCTCAGTGACACCCTTTTCGGATGGCGATGAGCGAAACCTGCTCCAGGTCAGGATAGTGCCCGTCTTTGTCGGCGGTGCGTTCCGCTGGTGCGATCTGCTGGACGGTCGTCCGCGCCGGCAGTTTGCCGTGAAAATATTTGACATATACGTCGTCGAATTCAGGTGTGTCCGCCAAATTGTCGAGGTAAACAGTCGTAGAGACGACCTGGCAGAAATCCATATCGGCTTCTTCAAGATTGTCCATCTGGTTGCGCATCGTCTGCCGAAGCTGGACGGCTGCAGTCGACGTATAAACTCCGCCGTTCGCTCCCGGGATGAAACCACTCTTCGCAGAACAATACAGCGTATCTCCCGCAAAAACGCAGGGGCTAGCCGTAGGGCTCGGAGGCATGTTCCTGGGTCGCACGGCCCGCCGCTCCTTCAAGTCGCGAACCGCAACGCCCGTGTACTCGATCTGAGCTCCGCCGGGCAGGCTCGCGACCTCGATCGTCGCGCGTGCCGGAGTATTGCCGAATTCGAACCGGCTTGCATAGTGTTGATTCATGACTCGCGCCGGGAAGTTCGCAGTCAAGTAGGGATTGACGAAAACCATGTGACCGAGGTCGAGTCCAGCCGCTTCCACCACGGCCTTCATGCGGTCCAGCGCAAAATCCACCTCCGCCGCCGGATCGTCCGAAGCCTTGTCGCCTGCGGAGGCGATCGCAGGCAGCGCAGAAACAAACAAGCGATCACGGGTGAGGATGCCCGGCGAAAATGGTTCGTCCGATTTGTAGCCCGGCGGAGAAACGGCGCGCCGTTCCGTGAGATTGCGCACCGCGACTGCATTAATCGCAATGGCGGGATCAGGAAGCGCGGCGACGCCGAGTACCGCCCGAGCCGGCGGAGTCTTCCCAAAGAACTCGCCGTAAACACGATTCATTTCTTCGTATTGATGAATGTCGGTGAGATAGACGGTGGTGTAGACCACGTGATCCATCGTCAACCCCGCACTCTCAACCACCGCTTTCAAGTTATTGAGCGCCTGCCGAACTTGCGCCGCGAAGGTCGCGGGCAATTCACCATCCCCGCCCCGGGGCCCTTGAGCCGAAATGTAGACGTAGTCTCCCGCATCCACACTAGAGGAGCTAGCGCGATGACCCTCAGCAGATTTCTGCGGAGAACCGGCTGCCTGTGCATGCAGGCTGACGGCAGACCACAGCAACAATCCAACCAGGAATGTTTTCATCAAGCCTTCCGAAAGTATTTTAAGCATGGGCGAGTGCCAGCCGGACGCGATTCTACGCAGCTCCTTTTCCCTTTTGTGCGCCTCCCAGAATGCCGCGCAATCGTTGTCCCACGATGATCTCTTCGCCAGGCTGAATCGTCATCGATACCAGTTCGATGTGGGTCGCTTGCGGCCGTTCTTTCCGGGTCGGGTTCGGCTTGCCCTCGCGAACCGTTTTTACCAGGCTGGGATTATCCGCCCCGAGCACTTCAATGACGGGATCGCCGGCACGGAGAGCCTGCACACAGTCGGCAATGGTGAATCCCCAAGCTTTCTGATCCCAGGAGATTTTCAGCGTCGGATAACGGTTTCCATCATCCGGGATGTAGATACTCGTCTCCACCCCCGGCACCGTCTCCACCAGCTTTCTGATGTTGTCGACCCGGTCGTTCCACTCGCGGTAGAGTTTCTTTTCGTCCAAGCTCAGCCAAGTCTCAAGCGCGACGAGGCAGCCGATCATTTCTTCTTTCCCAACTTTCATGGGACGGCACACGGCTCCCTCGCGCGGGCTGGAATTCATGATGGCAGCCTCGATCAGATCCTTTCGGCCGAGAAGCACTCCGCTGCACTGCGGCCCGCGCAATCCCTTCCCGCCGGAAAATGTGTAGAGGTCAATTCCCATGCGAGCGTACAGCTTGGCATTGTCAGCCGGAGGAATCCCTGCTGCATCGTCGAGCAGCATCGGCACCTTATGATCTTTCGCGATTGCAAGTTCCTTCTGCAATTCATCGCCGAGGTGTGTGGTGTAGATCATGGCGGTGTTCGAGTTGATCGCATTGGCAAGCTCTTCCGGCGAATACGTGAGCACCAGCTTCGCGCCCGTCAACCGGATCGCGCTATCGAAAGCGCTTCGGCCCCCGCACATGATCACTTCATTCTTCAAGCCGGTGGTGTCGGGCAGTTGCCAGATCAGCTTGTCGTCGGTGCCGGCCATGCATCCAGCGGTTGAGACTGCCATGGCGCCGGCCGCGCCGGAAGTGATCATTCCAGACTCGGCCCCGGTGAGTTCCGCCAACCGCCGCCCAATGCCATGCTGTAAATCGATCACGTTTACGAAATATTTCCCAGCTTCGATCTGCGCTTCGTGAACT
>Ga0209693_10000113_pt1 | contig 31012 bp, 25 predicted proteins | sample HubBroMetageWRM3_FD_188345 | JGI IMG/M metagenome (GOLD analysis project Ga0209693, IMG submission 188345) | Warmed soil microbial communities from the Hubbard Brook experimental Forest, New Hampshire - Hubbard Brook CCASE Soil Metagenome WRM 3... | ecosystem: Environmental > Terrestrial > Soil... | reverse complement strand
GCGTAGCCCTTCGGCGCATCCTCGAGGCTGAGGGTTTTGGCATTGACGATCTTCGCGATCGGCAGGCGGTCGGCCAGCAGCGCCATCATGAGTTGGCGATTGTAGCGGAGCACGGGGGTCTGGCCGGTGTGGAAGGAGTTCGACTTCGACCAGCCCAGGCCCAGGCGAAGGCTGAGGCTGCCGGTCTTGGCGGCCTGGTCGTGCGCGCCGGGATCCTCGGTGACATACAATCCCGGTATACCGATGGCGCCAGCCGGCCGGATGATCTCCATCGCCTGGTTCAGCACGATGGCGGGTTGATCGCCACCGTCATGGCCCTTGGCTTCGAAACCCACCGCGTCAATGACCGAATCCACCGTGGCTTCGCCGATGACCGCGGCCACCTGCTCGCCGAGGCGATCGTGCTTGGTGAGATCGATCGGGACGAAGCCGACCTTTCTGGCGTGAGCCAGCCGCGCCGGGTTCATGTCGCCGATCATGATCACGGCCGCGCCCAGAAGCTGGGCGGAGGCGGCCGCGGCGAGTCCGACGGGGCCGGCACCGGCCACATAGACCGTCGAGCCCGGCTTGACGCCCGCCGTCAGGGCGCCGTGGAAGCCGGTCGGCAGGATGTCTGTCAGCATGGTCAGGTCCATGATCTTGGACAGCGCCTTGTCCTTGTCCGGGAACTTGAGCAGGTTGAAATCGGCATAGGGGACCATGACGTAGCGCGCCTGGCCGCCGATCCAGCCGCCCATGTCGACATAGCCATAGGCGCCGCCCGCGCGACCGGGATTGACCGTCAGGCACACGCCGGTATTCGTCTCCCGACAGGCGCGGCACCGCCCACAGGCGACGTTGAACGGCACCGATACGAGATCACCGACCTCGATCATCTCGACATCCGAACCCTTCTCGATCACCTCGCCCGTGATCTCGTGGCCGAGCACCATGCCTGCCGGCGCGCTCGTGCGACCGCGGACCATGTGCTGGTCGGATCCGCAGATATTGGTCGAGACGACCTTCAGGATCACGCCATGCTCGATCTTCCGGCCTTGCGGATTCTCGAATTTCGGGTCGGCGATATCCTGAACCTGGACTTCTCCCGGCTTGGTGTAGACGACGCCGCGATTTCTGCTCATGGACAGACCTCTCTTGCAGGGGGCAGAAGGATTACGAGCCGAACACGTCGAAGAAGTTTGGATGCATGCGGACTGTTGCTTGTGCCGAATTGCCAGCTCTTGGTTGTTGTTGTCGTGAAGCTCGCCCGTCGAAGCGTCTCGGCCGTTGGTCCAATCGGCCCACGTCTCAAAGCTTCGGCGGTCTAAAGTCCTGATCGGGATATGGCGACGCTTTTGGCCCCTGTATGACAACGGCGCCGTGGTCGGTGCTTTGATGGCAGGCGTTGCAGGTCGCCGTAAGTTGTGCGTAGGTCTCGGCAAACTTCGCGGCGTCGCCAGCTTTGATCGTCGCCGCCACGTCCTCCATTGGCGCCTTGATGGTCCCGCTGATCAGATCGGCCGTGTTCATCGACCTGTACGTCGGCACCGCGCGTGCCACTCTGTCAAAAGCGCTCTGCAGCTCGCGAAATTCATATGCGGCGTAGGTCCAATTTCTCTCCTGCCCAGCCAATCCCAGCTTTGTGTGGCGCGGTTGAATGGCAATGGTCATCAGGTCGCCGAAACTCGGCCGATAAGCCTCCGGTGGGGCGGCTTCCGAGCTGGCCGACGTTTGCGCATTGCCCAAGTCGAATAGTGCGAGCGTCATCGCGCCGGCAAGAAGCGCGAGCGGCATGCCAATTCGGAACACGCAGTGCTCCTCTCTATGCTGCGAGGCTGCGCGTCGGTGGCGCCATGAACTCGGGGCCGATTGGATCGGCTATCGTTTCGCCCAGGATGCGGTCAATTTCCGTCCGGGCGGCGGCGTCGAGCTGCCAGCCAGCTATCTGGTCGACCGGCTGCAGTTGGTCAGGATGACGTGCGCCCCAGAGAGCCGTCGTGACACCCTGGTCGAGCATCCATCGGACCGCCAGATGAATGACGCGCTTGTCGAAGCATCCGCGGGCAAGGCGGTCGAGTCGTCGCACGGCGGCGAGATACCCGGCGAATCGCGGCTTGCGAAACTTCGGGTCGCTGCGGCGCAGATCGTCGCCGTCGAATGTGGTATCCGGCTGCATCCGTCCGGACAGCAGGCCACGACACAACGCGCCGTAGCCGAATGTCGCGATCTTGTTTTTGCGACAATATGGCAGGAGGTCGGCCTCGATGCCGCGTTCGAACAAGTTGTAGGGTGACTGCAACACATGCAGGGGCGCGACACGACGGAACCGTTCCATTTGACCGATCGAGAAATTGCTTACCCCGATCGCCCGGATCTTTCCCTGAATGAACAGCGTGTGCATCGCCTCGGCGGTTTCCTCCATCGTCACCAGCGGATCGGGCCAGTGAACCTGGTAGATGTCGATGTGATCGGTTCGCAGCCGGCGCAACGAATCGTCTACCTCGCGCAAGATGCGCGCGCGGCTGGCGTTGCGGAAAACATTGCCATGCTGCCATTCAAGTCCAGTCTTGGTGGCGATGACGACGCGGGACCGCAGACGCCCTTCGGCGATTGCCTTTCCGACGATTTCCTCGGAGCGGCCGAAGCCGTAGACGGGAGCCGTATCGATGACGTTGATGCCGTGCTCCAGCGCCGCCCGGATGGTTGAAATGGATTCGGCTTCATCGGTTCCACCCCACATCCATCCGCCGATGGCCCAGGTGCCGAGCGCGACCGGCGACACTTTGAGCGAGGTACCGGCAATGGCGGCCAGTTCCGCGGCTATTCCTGATGTGTCGGCTTGGTAAGTCATGGTCTTTGCTCCTTGTTCAGATGCTGCGCGGCCTTTCATTCACGAAAGCGCTGCCTTGATGCCCGCTTCCTCGGCGGCGATCAGGCTGAGGGCTGTCCAGTCGAGATCGGCATAGCCGCGGGCGATTCCGGTGATGAGGCGATCTCGCACGACGCTCACGGATGGCATCGGGGCGCTTGCGTTCTCGGCCTCGGCAAGCGCCAGGCGGACGTCCTTGAGCGCCAAGGGCAGAGCGAAGCCAGGCGCGTAGTTTTGAGCGACGATCCTGTTGCCGTAGATCCTGTGGGCGCGCCCACCAAACATCGTGTTGGTGAGGAGGTCGACGAAAAGCTTCGGGTCGAGACGGCGTTTGCGGAGCAGGGCGACGGTTTCGCCGAGCATCTCCAGCGTCGTGGCCATCATCATGTTCCCGAGCAGCTTGACGAGATTGGCCTGCGTGGGATCGGCGCCGACAACGAAGGTCTGTTGTCCGAGATTTCCGATGAGCGGCTGGCAGCGCTCGACATCGGCCGGAACCCCGGCCACGACGATGAAGAGTTGGCGTGCCTTGGCGGCATCGGGATTTCCGAACACCGGCGCCGCGACGTAGCCTTGCCCGAGACGCGCATGCTCCTTGGCGAGATGGGACGCAGTGCCTGTACCGATCGTGCTCATCGAAAGATGAATTGCGCCGCGCCCCAATCCGATGGCGAACCCTTCAATGCCGGAGCCCGCACGCCCAAACGCGGCGTCGAGAACAGCGTCGTCGTCCGGCAGCATGCTGATGACGATCTCGCAGTCGAATAAATCGGTGATATCGGTTGTGGGCTCAAGACCGAGTTCTGCGAGCTTGTTCATGCGGTCTTGATGACGGACATAAGCGACCACCTGCCGCCCGGCGGCGGCTAGGTTTACCGCCATGGCCGTTCCCATGCGCCCCAGGCCGACAAAGCCGGTCTTGCCCTGCACCGGCGTCGCGGGCGCGGGCGCTTCGTGATCGGCGACGAAGACGCCAGACTTGTCGCTCAAGGAATGCCTCCTGATCAGATGACGGTGGCGGTTTCGTGCGTTCGGAATCGCTCGATCCGCGTCAGCGCATCATGTCGCAACGCGCGGATGCGGCGCTTCCGGGAGCTTGCGGCCTTTGGGGTGATCTTGCGCAGAACACCTCGCGCACGCGGTGCAGATTTGCGACCGCGGAGTCAGCGGCGAGACGATCGCGGCGATCAGCGCAAATCAGCGCCAGTTTCAGCAATACGGCCAAAGTCGTTTTCCAGGTCTGTCTCTACTCTGATGGCATGTCATCAAGGAACCCTCTCGTGAGCCAACGTGTCGAAATGCTTTCCGGCAATGCCTTGAAGCGCACGCCGGCCTCCGTCTGCGTCGCGGACCATGCCGTCGGGCCCGCGCGTCGAGACATGCTGGTCGCGCCATTCCTTGCCGCGCTGCCGCTCGCGCTGCTCGACGCGACGGCGCGTGCTGGCCAGATCGATCCCTCCGAGACGGCGATCACGCCTTCCGACGCCATCAAGTGGAGTGCCTGGAGCGGCGGCCCGCCCCATAGCGGTGAGGTAGCGACCTTGTATGGCGGCCTGGACACACCCGGGCCGTACCTCGTGCTGATGAAGTGGAATCCCGGCTACATGAGTGCGCCGCATTCCTACGCTACCGACCGCCTCTCCCTGGTTCTCTCAGGCACATGGTGGGTGAACAGCGGCGCGGATTTCGAACCGGACAATGCCGTTCCGGTTTCCGCCGGCGGCTTCGTCCGGCGCGTTGCGCGCACGCCGCACTATGACGGCGTGAAGCGCGGGGCGAAGGAGCCGGCCGTGATCGCCCTGTTCGGGATCGCACCGGTGAAGTTCGAGCTGGTCGATCTCAGGCAGGCCAGCCTGGCGGCAGGTCTGATTCAGCGGATCAGGAGACGCAAATGAGCGTACTTGGGCTTAGCAGATGGGTCATGGGACTTTGCCTCGTGCTGGGGGTCGGTTCTGCATTGGCCGACAGCAATTCCTTCGTCGGCCGGTGGCACTGGAACCGGACCCAGTCCAGCCCGCCTCCCGGCGAGCCCGTGCCGACCGACGTCATCGCCGAGATTTCGCGTGCGGACAGCATGCACGTGAGATGGTCGCTCACCGTCATCGCTGCGCAGGGCCAGAACAGCGTCGAGACCTTCGACGCCGTGGCCAACGGCGAGTTCTACCCGATCAACAGCGATACGACAGCGGCGTTCCGCCTGAACGGGAACGTTCTTCAGTCGACGTTCAAGGGGCCGAGTGGGCAGACGGACACCCTGACCTGCGCGCTGTCGGCCGACCAAAGGAAGATGACCTGCACGGGGGTGTTGAGTGACGGGAGCGGCCGAACGACGAACTACGTCGACGTCTACGACAGGATGTAGCCACGGATGGCGAGGCGGGCGTGGAAAATGGACGAACTCGAGAACCGGTGCTTGCGATGAGTTGCGACAGAATGGTGACGATGCTGCCCCTCCTGATCGGTATCAGCTTTCTGCTGTCCGCTTGCGTGGAGAGCGTTGGCTACAGCGCTCCCGTGTCCGGCTACGCCTACTCTGCATATGACTCGCCCTATTGGGGCTGGGGCGGCTGGCACCACGGTTGGGATCATGGTCACTGGGATGGTCATGTCGAAGTGGCCCACGCGGATGGAGGGTGGAGTCACGGTCTGGCGGGGCATGGTGGCTTCGGCGGACATGGCGGCGGCGGTGGCGGCCATCGCTGATGGTGTCAACCGGGATCAGCACCGTTCCCTGCCGGAATGCAGGCGCGCTCGCCCGTTCCGGGCTCTGCCGCCCGGCGGCCGGCTTTCTCGCCAGCCGATATCTTGAAAACCCCTAAACGAAGGAGAGCCTTATGACAGACCGTGCGCCCCCCATGACCCATGCCACCGGAATGCCCGTGGTGGACAATACCAACATCCTGACTGCGGGTCGGCGCGGTCCTGCGCTGCTGCAGGACATCTGGCTGATCGAGAAGCTCGCGCATTTCGACCGCGAGGTGATCCCCGAGCGCCGCATGCATGCCAAGGGCTGGGGTGCCCATGGCACTTTCACCGTCACCAACGATATCGCCCGCTACACCAAGGCAAAGATCTTCGCCCAGGTCGGCAAGCAGACGCCGCTGCTTGCTCGCTTCTCGACGGTGGCGGGCGAGCGCGGCGCGGCCGATGCCGAGCGCGACATCCGCGGCTTTGCCGTGAAGTTCTATACCGAGGAAGGCAACTGGGATGTCGTCGGCAACAACACGCCGGTCTTCTTCTTCCGTGACCCGCTGCGCTTCTCGGACCTCAACCACGCGATCAAGCGCGACCCGCGCACCGGCCTGCGCTCGGCTGACAGCAACTGGGACTTCTGGTCGCTCCTGCCGGAGGCGTTGCACCAGGTGACCATCGTCATGTCCGACCGTGGTATCCCGAAGTCCTTCCGCCACATGCATGGCTTCGGCAGCCACACCTTCTCGATGATCAACGCCGCCAATGAGCGCGTCTGGGTGAAATTCCACTTCCGCTCCCAGCAGGGCATCGCGAACCTCACCGACCAGGATGCGGCCGTGGTCGTCGCCAACGATCGCGAGAGCAACGGGCGCGATCTCTTCGAGGCAATCGAAGCCGGCAATTTTCCGAAATGGACACTGTCGATCCAGGTGATGAGCGAGGTTCAGGCCCGCACCCACAAGCACAATCCCTTCGATCTGACAAAGGTGTGGCCGAAGGCCGACTATCCGCTGATCGAGGTGGGCGTGATGGAGCTCAACCGCTGGCCTGACAACTTCTTCGCCGAGATCGAGCAGGCCGCGTTCTCGCCGGCCAACGTCGTGCCCGGCATCGGCTTCTCGCCGGACAAGATGCTGCAGGGCCGGCTCTTCTCCTATGGCGATACGCAGCGCTACCGGCTTGGCGTCAATTTCAACCATATCCCGGTGAACGCACCGAAATGCCCATTCCACTCCTATCACCGCGATGGCGCGATGCGGACCGACGGCAACCTCGGCGCGACGCCGACCTACTGGCCCAACAGCAAGGGTGCGTGGATGGATCGTAACGAGGCGTTGATCGAGCCGGCGTTGCCGATCGAGGGCGACGCGACCTGGTGGGACCATCGCGTCGACGATGATCACTATGACCAACCCGGCATCCTGTTCCGGAAGATGGGCCGCGACCAGCAGCGGCTCCTGTTCGAGAACACCGCCCGCGCCATGGCCGGCGCGCGCCTCGAGGTGATGCAGCGCCATGTCGCCAACTGCAACAGGGCCGATCCCGCCTATGGCGCAGGCGTCGCCGCCGCCCTCGGTCTTGCGCTCGAGCAGGCCGCCGAATGACTGGTTTCTCCCGTGACCAAGGAGCAGTAGCATGAGCACGATCACCGCCAAGACTCACGATCACAAGCAGTATTCCGCCGGCGCGATTCGGAGCATCGACATCCCCGATAGCAAGCTGTGCCGGCGGATCACCGAACTCGTCCGGGACACCGAGTCGGACCTGCTCTTCAATCATTCGAGCCGAGTCTACTGCTTTGCCGCGCTGACCGGCCTGCGGCGCGGCCTGCCGTTCGACCGCGAGCTGCTCTATGCCGGCGCCATGTTCCATGACATGGGCCTGACGCCGCGGCACAGCAGCCAGACCGAGCGCTTCGAAGTCGACGGCGCCAACGTCGCGCGCGATTTCCTGAGGGCCCACCACATCGCACCGAGCGACATCGACCTCGTGTGGACTGCGATCGCGCTCCACACCACGCCCGGCATCCCCGAGCACATGCATCCCGTCGTGGCCCTGCTCACCGCCGGCGTCGAGATGGACGTGCTCGGCATCGCCTACGAGGAGTTTCCAGACAACGTGCGCGAGGCCGTGGCCGCGGCCTTTCCCCGCGAGCCCCTTTTCAAGGAGGATATCATCCAGGCCTTCTACGACGGGATAAAGCGCAAGCCGGACACGACGTTCGGCAACGTGAAGGCCGACGTGCTGGCTGACAAGGACCCGCACTTCCATCGCGGTAATTTCTGCAGCGTGATCCGCGGCTCGCGCTGGCAGGGCTGAGGGACATGGTGGCGGCCATCGCGGACGATCGAGAGGCGCAATCGTGAAGAACTTCTCGGAATTGACGGAGCAGGAGCTGCTGGCGCTCGCGGTGTCCCTGGAAGAAGAGGACAATCGGACCTACGGTGACCTCGCCGCAGCCTTGCGCGATACCTATCCGGCAACGGCAAAGTTGTTCAGTGCAATGGCCGACGAGGAGAACGGACATCGTCACCGCCTGCTCAATCTCTATCGCCGAAAGTTCGGCGAACATATCCCGTTGATCCGCCGTCAGGACGTAAGAGGATTCGTCGAGCGAAAGTCGGTTTGGCTGTCGCGCCCGCTTGGTCTCGACAAAGTGCGTGCGCAAGCCGAGCTGATGGAGGCGGAGAGCAAGCGGTTCTATGTGCAGGCGGCCCGTCATTCGTCCGACGCCTCCATCCGTCAGCTGCTGGGTGATCTTGCGGCGGAGGAGAGGCGCCACGAGGAGAAGGCGGTGCAACTCGAATCGCAATTTGTGACGGCCGAGATGGACAAGGAGGAGCACCAGTCGGAGCGCCGGCTTTTCCTGCTGCAGATCGTGCAACCTGGGCTGGCGGGCCTCATGGACGGTTCGGTTTCCACTCTGGCACCGCTGTTCGCGGCCGCCCTGGCCACGAAAGATAGCTGGCAGACGCTCCTCGTGGGACTCGCCGCCGCGATTGGCGCGGGAATCTCGATGGGCTTCGCTGAGGCCCTGTCCGACAACGGCTCGCTCACCGGGCGCGGCAGCCCGATCTTGCGCGGCGTCGTCTGTGGTCTCATGACCGCGCTAGGCGGTCTCGGCCATGCGCTGCCCTATCTCATCGCGGATTTCTGGACAGCGACAACAGTCGCCGCCGGTGTCGTCGTGATCGAGCTCGCCGTCATCGCCTTCATCCGCAATCGCTGGATGGATACGCCGATACTGTCTGCGGCGCTCCAGGTGGTCGTGGGGGGCTTGCTTGTTTTCGGTACCGGAGTTCTGATCGGCAGTTCCTAGCATGGCGCTGCGGATCAACGAGCCAGACCGGCGGTTCCTTGCAGCAATCGTTCGTTGTCGATAAGCGTGGTGCAAATCGAAAAGAACGGCCGTCGAAGATTGGTCATCCTCTTCGCAAGAGGGCCTACCAGTGGAACTGAGACGTCGTGGCTTTATCAAGCTCACCGGCGCCGGTCTGGCGGCATCGGCGCTGGGCGCCCTGGGATTTGGTGCCGCCGGCGAAGCCCTGGCGGCTGCCGTCCGGCCGTTCAAGCTCACGGCCACGACCGAGACCCGCAACACCTGCACTTATTGCTCGGTCGCCTGCGGCGTCCTTATCTACAGCCTTGGCGACCGCGCCAAGAACGCCCGCTCTAGCGTCATTCACATCGAGGGCGACCCGGACCATCCGGTTAATCGCGGCACGCTGTGCCCGAAAGGATCAGCGCTGCTGGATATTGTCCACGCGCCCACCCGGCTGAAATACCCGCAGTACCGGGCGCCCCGCAGCAACCAGTTCAAGCAGGTCACCTGGGAATTCGCGCTGGACCGAATCGCCACGCTAATGAAGCAGGATCGCGACGCGAACTTCATCGCCAGGAACGCCGCCGGGACTACCGTCAACCGCTGGATCAGCACCGGCATGCTGGCGGCTTCCGCGTCCTCCACCGAGACTTCGTTCCTGACATGGAAGGTTGCCCGGGCCCTCGGCATGCTGGTCTTCGACAATCAGGCCCGCGTTTGACACGGACCGACGGTGGCCAGTCTGGCCCCCACCTTCGGTCGCGGCGCGATGACCAACACGTGGCAGGACATCAAGAACGCCAATGTCGTGTTGTGCATGGGCGGCAATGCCGCCGAAGCGCATCCCTGCGGCTTCAAATGGGTCATCGAAGCCAAGATCGAGAACCAGGCCAAGCTGGTGGTGGTCGACCCGCGCTTCACACGCACCGCGTCGGTCGCCGACTTCTATGCCCCGATCCGCCCCGGGACCGATATTGCCTTCCTGAGCGGCGTGATCCGCTTCCTGCTGGAGAAGGGCGCGATCCAGCACGACTATGTGCGGGCCTATACCAATGCCAGCCTGGTCGTGAGGGAGGGCTTCGGCTTCGAGGACGGGCTATTCACCGGTTACAACGAGCAGGCCCGCAGTTATGACAAGTCGAGCTGGGACTACGAGCTCGATGAGCAGGGCTATGCCAGGATCGATGATACGTGGCAGCACCCGCGTTGCGTGATCAACCTGCTGCGCAAGCATGTCGACCGCTACACGCCCGAGATGGTGTCGCGCATCTGCGGCACGCCACAGGACAAATACCTGCAGGTCTGCGATTTGATAGCGACCACCGCGGCGCCCGACAAGACCTTGACCAGCCTGTTTGCGCTGGGATGGACGCAGCATTCGGTCGGGTCCCAGAACATCCGCACCATGGCGATGGTCCAGCTTCTGCTCGGCAATATCGGCGTGGCGGGTGGCGGGATGAACGCGCTGCGCGGTCATTCCAACATCCAGGGCCTGACCGACGTCGGCCTCCTGTCCGCCGCGATGCCCGGCTATCTGACGATGCCGAAGGACGGCGAAGCGACTTTCGAGCGATACATGGCGACGCGGCAATTCAAGCCGCTGCGTCCCGGCCAGACGAGCTACTGGCAGAATTATCGAAAATTCTTCGTCAGCTTCCAGAAGGCGATCTATGGCGACGCCGCGCGCGCCGAGAATGACTGGGCTTATGACTGGCTGCCGAAGCTCGACAATGACGGCTACGACATCCTGCGCGCTTTCGAAATGATGGTGAACGGCGAGATGAACGGCTACATCTGCCAAGGCTTCAACCCGCTACAGGCCTTTCCGGACAGGGGCAAGATCCGCCGGGCGCTGGGTAGGCTGAAATTCCTGGTCACGATGGATCCGCTGGACACCGAGACCTCGCGGTTCTGGCAGGATTTCGGGCCGCAGAATCCATCCGACCCGGCCAGCATCCAGACCGAAGTCTTCCAACTGCCGACGACCTGCTTTGCCGAGGAAAACGGCTCGCTGGTCAACTCGTCGCGCTGGCTGCAATGGCACTGGAAAGCGGCCGACGGACCGGGCGATGCGCGATCCGACATCTGGATCATGTCGGGGGTCTTTCATCGGATGCGGCAGATGCACCGCAAGGAGGGCGGCGCTTTCCCCGATCCTATCCTGAACCTCGCCTGGAATTACACCAACCCGAGGAGCCCGAACCCCGAGGAACTGGCCAAGGACATGAACGGCCGGGCACTGGCGGACCTCAAGGACGAAAGTGGCGCGGTCGCGCTGCACGCCGGTCAGTTGCTGGACGGCTTTGCCCAATTGCGCGATGACGGCACGACCTCGTCCGGCTGCTGGATCTTCTCGGGCTGTTACACCGAGCAGGGCAACCAGATGGCGCGGCGCGATGCGACGGACCCGCGCGAGCAGGGCATCGCGCCGAACTGGGCCTGGGCGTGGCCGGCCAACCGGCGAATTCTCTACAATCGCGCCAGTGCCGACATGGCCGGCAATCCTTGGAACCCGAGCAAGCCGGTCATTCAATGGAACGGCAGCCGCTGGGTCGGCATCGACGTTCCCGACTATGCGCCGACCACGAAGCCGTCCGATGCGGTCGGTCCGTTCATTATGAACGCCGAGGGCGTCGGACGTCTGTTCGCCCGCGATCAGATGGTGGAGGGTCCGTTCCCGGAGCACTACGAGCCCCTCGAATCGCCCGTGCCGAACGTCCTTCATCCCAAGGTCGCCACCAACCCGGTGGCGCGGGTGTTCAAGAACGACAGGGCTGCGTTCGGGACCGCGCAGGACTTTCCGTATGTCGCGACGACCTACCGGCTGACCGAGCATTTCCACTTCTGGACCAAGCACGCCCGCATCAACGCGATCCTGCAGCCCGAGGAATTCATCGAGATCGGCGAGGTTCTGGCCGGGGAGAAGGGCATCGAGCAGGGCGGATGGGTACGTCTGTCCTCCAAGCGCGGTGTGGTCGTGTGCAAGGCGTATGTGACCAAGCGCATCCGCCCGATGACGGTGGACGGCAAGCCCACGCATGTGATCGGCGTGCCGATCCATTGGGGGTTCACCGGCCAGGCGCGCAAGGGCTACGGCGCCAACACGCTGACCCCGTCGGTTGGCGATGCCAATACGGAAACCCCGGAGTTCAAGGCGTTCCTGGTCGATATCGAGAAGACCAACGCCCCCGCTCCTGAAAGGGCGGCCGATGTCTGATCTGCAGTCCCAAGACTATGTCCGCATGTCGGCATCGACTCTGACGCCGCCGTCCACCCGCGATCACGAGCAAGAGGTGGCGAAGCTGATCGATGTCAGCCGCTGCATCGGCTGCAAGGCATGCCAGGCCGCGTGCATGGAATGGAACAACCTTCGCGACGAGGTGGGGCATTTCGAGGGTTCCTACGACAATCCGTCGGACCTTGATCCAAGCATCTGGACTTTGATGCGGTTCTCCGAATGGGAGAATGAGCAGGGCAATCTCGAATGGCTGATCCGCAAGGACGGCTGCATGCACTGCGAAGACCCGGGCTGCCTGAAAGCCTGCCCGGCGCCGGGGGCGATCGTGCAATACGCCAACGGCATCGTCGACTTCATCAGCGAGAACTGCATCGGCTGCGGCTATTGCATTGCAGGCTGTCCGTTCGACATCCCGCGGGTCAGTCCGGTCGACCACAAGTCGTACAAATGCACCTTGTGTTCGGACCGCGTCGGGGTCGGGCTGGAGCCGGCCTGCGTCAAGGCTTGCCCCACCGGCGCGATCATGTTCGGAACGAAGACGGACATGACGGCTTGGGCAGGCGAACGTATCGTCGACCTGAAGTCGCGCGGCTTTGCCGATGCCGGGCTCTACGATCCGCCGGGCGTCGGCGGCACGCATGTGATGTACGTTCTGCACCATGCCGACCGGCCGTCGCTCTATGCCGGCTTGCCGGACAAGCCGCGCATCAGCCCCTTGGTCGACGCGTGGAAGGGGATGCTGAAGCCGCTGGCGCTGGCTGGCATCGCCTTCACCGCTCTCGCCGGATTCTTCCACTGGGTCGTCGTCGGGCCCAACGAAGTGCGGCCCGAGGACGAAGCGCGGGCCCAACGCGAACTGCAAGGTGTGAAGGAACGCAAATGAGCAGGCCCCCGGGGACCCTGATCCGCAATACGACCGCGGCGCGGATCAACCACTGGATCACCGCCGGATGCTTCGTGCTGCTGCTGCTGTCCGGCCTTTCGATGTTCCATCCGATGCTGTTCTGGCTCTCCGGATTGTTCGGCGGCGGCCAGTGGACGCGGACCATCCATCCATGGATCGGCACCGTGCTGCTGCTGAGCTATGCCGGTATGATCGTGCAGTTCTGGCGCGACAATATGTGGAACAGCGACGATGTCGCCTGGATGCGAGCCGTCGACCGCGTGCTAGTGAACGAGGAGGAGGGCGTTCCCGAGGTTGGCCGCTTCAATGCCGGCCAGAAGTCCGTCTTCTGGTCGATGGCGCTGTTGGTCCCGGTACTCTTCCTCACGGGTATCGTGATCTGGGACGTCTATTTTTCCGCCTATACCACGATCGAGCAGCGCAGGATCGCCGTCCTGATCCATTGCCTGGCGGCTGTGGCGGCGATCATTGTCTGGATCGTCCATGTCTATGCGGCGATCTGGGTCAGGGGCTCGATCCGGACGATGACGCAGGGCTATGTGACTCCCGGCTGGGCGTGGCGGCATCATCGCAAGTGGCTGCGGCGTCTGGCGGTGACCGGCTCCGCCGGGCCGCGGCCACGCGCATGAGACAGGGTCAAATGGCGCCCAAGGGCGCGTGGCCTGTTGGCCTGCCGGGCGGCGTGAAGGCGCCGGATGCCTTGATTCTGCCTGATCCGGCCACGAGGTTCGCACGCACGGCCGCTCGGTTGGACTCTTTGTCGGTCGGCCATCCGATGGAGGAGTGGCTGCGTTTCATGGCACGGCTTGCAAAGGCCCAGCACGCCGTCGCCCGCACGATCGCGCCCTTTGCCGGTCCGGACCAGGCCGCGGTGAGTCAGGCAGTGGACGTGCGCTTGCCGCCGCTCGCGGCGGACAGGTATCGGCGAGATCCGAGGTGGCGCGATGGGCTCGCCCTGTTGCTCGATGATGTCGGCGGCAATGTGATCCCGGCGCCGGCGCGGTTGGCTATCGAAAACCTTCGCAACCGCGGGGCCGAAGGAATGGACGCCCTGGCCGATGACTTCCTCCACGGCGGCATGGACACGACGGACGCGGGCGCCGCCCTCTATGTGGCGGCCGCGCTGCAGGTCTATTTCAGCCGTCTGGCCGCTTCGTTGCCCGCGCCATCGTTGCGTCTGCTGCCTCAACGCGGATTGTGCCCCTGTTGTGGCTCCACGCCGGTGTCCGGCGTGGTCACTGAAACCGGCCAGACGCGGGGCGCGCGCTATCTCCATTGCTCGCTCTGCGCCACCGCTTGGAACTACGTGCGTGCTGTTTGCACCACTTGCGGCCAGTCGCGCTCTGTCGCGCTGAAGGGAATCGAAGGCGATTCGGGCGCGGTCAAGGCCGAGACGTGCGACGACTGCCGGACGTATGCGAAGATGCTGTACCAGGCGCGCGACATCGCGGTGGACCCGTTCGCGGACGACCTTGCGACGCTGGGCCTGGATCTTCTGGTTGCCGAGGCAGGCTGGTCACGCCACGCGCCGAACCCGTTGTTACTCATCGGGTAGAGCGGTCCGGGCTCGCCCGCATTCGGATTCAGGTTTCAGTGCAGACACCGAGCGTGACGCGCATATGAACAATGCGCTCATCGCGGTGTCATGGCGATAGCTCAACAACTCCATTCGCTCGAAATGGGCCGTCTTGCCGAGACGTTTGCAATACCGCTCGGCAAACGGTCGGCCCTCCATCTCGTTTTCCACATTCGCAATGTTCACTGATAGCCCGTCACCGTAGGTCCGCCGAATATCTGAACTGCGGAAAAGGCCAGCTTCTCCCCGCGAGCAGGCGCTGAGCCAGACGGCCATCAGGCCGACCAGAAATGCCATGACCAATCGCATGCCACCCTCATGTCGATGAAGTCCGATCACTGGGGCATGATTTCCGGCTTGTCGTTGGGAAACTTTGCGATCGTCGCCACGTCGACATTGAGGTGCTGGGCGACCAGCGCCGGCGGCGTGCGCGCCAACCAGTCGGACAGGGAAATATCGGCAAAGTACGAACTCCGGAACACTTCGAGGACCATCACATCGGTGTCGCCGACATTCTCCAGATAGTGGCCATAGTTCCGCTTGACATAGCCGATGTCTCCCGGATTGAAGTCCATGGTGACGGCGTTCGGCCCGGTATTGAACACCGTCATGCGTCCCTTGCCCTTGATCCAATACTGCCATTCATCGGCGTTGGGGTGCCAATGCATCTCCCGCATGCCCCCAGGATGCACGGTTACCAGGGCCGCAGCGATCGTCTTCGAGACGTTGAAGGTGCTGCTGTCGACAACCCGCACTTCGCCGCCCTTGGTCTGGCGGGTCGGCTTCATCGAGCCCATGGAGAAGGTGAACGGATAGGGCGGAGAACCTCCGGGTCCCAGCACGGCGGCACGATCCGCCAGCAGACTGCCAGGCAGCTTGCCCTGGAAGATGTAAAGATCCTGCAGGGGGATCTTCGAGAAGGTGTCGGCGGGAAGCCCAAAGTTCTTCGCCAGGACTTCGGGAGGCGTATGGGCGAGCCAGTCGGTCACCAGCGTCGTATTGAACTCGGACGCTTTGCCGTTGTCGAAGCAGATGACGAACTCGCATCCATCGGGTCCCAGCCCCTGCAGCGAATGCGGCAGGCCGGGGGGGAAATACCAGAGATCGCCCTCCGTGACGTCGGAGACATAGGTCCGGCCCAGCTCATCGAGCACGGTGATCCGGCAGTTGCCATAGGTCATGTATGCCCACTCGGCTGCGAGATGCCAGTGCAGCTCGCGGATGCCGCCGGCCGTCAGCCGCATGTTGACGCCCGAGATCTCCTCCGCGATCGCGAAGTCGGCCTGGATCACCTGGCGGGCCCAACCACCGTTCTGCATGCGCTTCGGCGCGTTGTTGAACGAGGCCCAAGGCAACGGCATGCTGCCGACGTCGGTCGCCGGGGGCGATTGCGGCGAGGGAAACTGGCTTGCAATGACCGGATTCTGTGGACCGGGATCGCTGATGCTTGCCGGGTTGTTCTTGGCATTGATCGCCCCTTGCGGCGGCAGATCGGGATTGCCGAAGGACTGAGCGTGCGCCGCCTGGACTGCGGCGGCGGCGACTGCGCCTCCGGCGGTCACCGCCAGAAGGTTACGACGTGACACGGTATCCATGATGGTCTCTCCGATTGGCCTGTCTTGCGATGGACGAGAACCGATTCGTCAACACGCATTGCGATGGCTGGACTTAAGCTCAGTCACCTGCGCCCGCTTTACGGGAATTGCCCTGATCGACCGGCGATTGCCGCCAATTTCAGGGAGCAATTGTTCGGGCGATCACGGGACCGCCCGCAATTGCCGCAATCCTAGATAGGTATGAGCAAAGCGCGGCAAGACCGCGCTAAGGAACTCTCTCTAACGTACCGGCCTATATCTGAGCGGCACCTTCGGAGGTGCTCGTGGTCATGCCCTTACGGAGGAAAGAGAGATGGACACAATCTCCGGACGCCGACCTTTCGGCGCCGCCGCCGCGCTGACCGCGGCCGCACCTGGGTCGAGTGCGGCCAGCGCGGGGCGGTTCGCTTCTCGCTTCGGCCGGCCCTGGTTTCCCAGCTGGCGGCGGCTCATCGGCACTGCCGGCCCGGGCCTGCTGATCGCGGTGGGCTATATCGATCCAGGCAATTGGGCGACCGATCTCGGCGGTGGGTCGCGCTATGGTTATGCGCTTCTGTCGATGGTCCTCATCGCCAATCTGATCGCCATGGTCGCGCAGGCGCTATGCGTGCGACTCGCCATCGCCACCGGCAAAAGTCTCGCCGAGCTCTCGCGGGCGGCATATTCCCGGCCCGTTGTCCTGCTGCTCTGGCTGCTGGCCGAGGTGGCGATGGTGGCGACCGACCTCGCCGAGCTGGTGGGCGGGGCCATCGCCCTCAAGCTCCTGTTCGGAATGGACCTCGTTCCCGGCGTCTTGCTCATGAGTGTCGGCACGCTCGTCCTGCTGTTCGGGCGCGACGATTGGCGATGGCTGCGCGGCTTGGTCTGCGGCCTGGTCGTGGTGATCGCGGCCAGTTTCGCCGCACTGCTGTGCCTTGCGCCGCCGGACTGGTCGATGGTGGCGACGGGCTTCCTGCCGACGCCCGCGCTGGTTGCCGACCCGGCGATGCTTCTGCTCGGCATCGGCATCATCGGCGCGACCGTGATGCCACATAATCTCTACCTGCATAGCGGCCTGCTCGCTCCAGCCGGCCGAGTGCTCGACCGCGGGGCGAAGCAAGGCGCGATCAAGGCGAATGTGCGCGACTCCAACGTGTCGCTCAGTCTGGCGCTGCTCATCAACGCCGCGATCCTGATCGCGGCCGGGGCCATCTTCCATGCCCGCGGCCTGACGGAGATCACCGACCTCGGCACCGCCTATGCCCTGCTCGATCCCGTGCTCGGCAGCAGCATTGCCGCGACGATCTTCGCCATCGGCCTGCTGGCGGCCGGGCAGAGCTCGACGATCACCGGCACGCTGGCCGGGCAGCTGGTGATGGAGGGCTTCCTGCAGATCCGGCTTTCTCCCGTGGTCCGCCGGCTGATCACGCGCCTTGCCGCTCTCGGCCCAGTGCTGATCTATTTCGCGGTGGTCGGTGAGAGCGACACAACGCGGCTGCTGGTGTTGAGCCAGGTTGTGCTCAGTCTGCAACTGCCTTTTGCCCTGGTTCCGCTGCTGCACTTCGTCGGCTTGCGTCGGCTGATGGGCGAATTCGCGCTCGTCAGGAGCGCGAAGCTCCTCGGCTGGGGCCTGGTGCTGCTGATCCTGACTCTCAACGCCGTCCTGATCTTCGAGGCGCTGGCCTGACAGGCGGTAACTCGATCTGGCAGGTCGCTGCGACAAGATCTATCGAAGCGTTGCCGTCGTCGCCACGCCCTGCGATCCACCGTCCTGCCACCCGCCGCCCAGCGCATTGAAGAGACTGACGAGGGCCTGCATTCGCGCGATACGGATCTGGGCCAACAGGTCATTTGCCGAGAACAGCGCATTCTCAGTGTTCAAGACGGTGAGCAAATCGGTGCTGCCGACGCCATACTGGAGCTGCGCGATGTCATAGGCCCGGCGCGCCTTTGCCACTGCAACCTGCTGGCTCTCCTGCTGCTCGGCCATCCGACGCGTCGCCGCGAGCGCGTCCTCGACGTTGCTGAACGCCGATATCACCGCCTTGCGATAATTCTGCAGCAGCTCTTCGTAACGGCCCTTCGAGTAGTCGAGCTGCCCGTGCAGCCGGCCGCCTTCGAAAATCGGCTGGGCAAGCGCGGCCACGACGGTGTAGATGGCGCTCGCCGGCGAAAGAAAGTTCGACAACGCGAAGCTTTCGAAGCCACCCGATGCCGTTAAGGTGATGCTTGGGAAGAATGCGGCGCGCGCAACCTTGATATTGGCATTGGCGGCGATGAGCTGGGCTTCGGCCTCTCGTACATCCGGCCGGCGTTCGAGCAATTCCGAAGGCAGACCGGGCGCGACCACGGGAACGGGGAGCGGCACCAGGGAATTCGCGGCAAGCCGCATGTCGTTGGGCAATCTGTTCAACAGGATCGCAAGCGCGTCGAGGGCCTGGGAGAATTGCTGCTGGAGCGGCGGGATTGCCGCGCGCAAACCGGCGACAACGGTTTCCTGCTGAGCGATGTTGAGATCCGTCGTCGTGCCGACCCGTCCCTGTTCGCGGACGAGCTTCAGGACGCTCTCGGCATTTGCCAGGTTGTCGCGCGCCACCTGCAACCGATCCTGCAATCCGAGCGCCTGGAAATATGTGGTCGCGACACCCGAAACGACGGTCAGAGCGACGACCTGCTGGTCGTAGCGGCTCGCGACAGCAACAGCTTTGGCAGCGTCCCGGGCTGCCGCGTTCTTGCCCCAGAAATCGATCTCGTAGGAAGCGCTTATTCCCACGGTGTAGGCGGTATAGGGGATGGGCCCATTGATGGTCGGAAAGACGATCCGTTGGTTCGATGGGCTGGCGTTCGCCTGAACGGAAGGCAGAAGCGCCGCGCCTGCAATGCGCAGCTGACCGTCGGCCTGCTTGACGCGCGCGATCGCCGCGCCGAGATCGGCATTGGCCTGCTGCGCCGTCATCATCATCTCGTTCAGCTCGGCCGACTGGAATCCCTGCCACCAGTCCGCCGCAGGCCATGCGGCGCTTTCATCGCGGTCGCCTTCTCGCCAATCGCCGGGTATCGCCGTGTCAGGGCGCTTGTAGTCGGGGCCGAGGTCGCAACCGCCAAGGGCTACGGCCGTGATCAAAGCCGCTCCGACGGCGGCGGCATGGTGTAGTCGTCTGCTCATGGTGAAGCCGCCGCAGTGCCGGTGCGGACACGAACGCGGCTGCCGTCCGTGAGGCCGACCTTTGGGTTGAGTATGACTTTTTGACCGGCAGCGACGCCATCACTGGCTTCGACCTCGGTTCCCATATCCCGCACCACCTCGATCTTCCTGAGATGGGCGATGCCGTCCTCGACCACGGCGACCTGCAGGCCCGCGCGGTTGAAGATGACGGCGGCGCTCGGCACGATCAGCGACGGCGTTCGCCGGGGAATCTTGAGCTCAACAGTACAGTAGATCCCGGGTCGCAGCGTTCCGTCGTCGTTGCCGACGTCAATCTCCGTCAGGAGCGTGCGCGTGCCTGGCTGCAAGGCATCGGCAATACGCGTCACCGTACCTGGAAAGGCACGGCCGGGGATTTCCGGAACACGCACGACGGCAGCGGCGCCGGGCGTCAGTCCAAAAGCCTGGTCCTGCGGAACGTAAAGCTGGACGCGGATGACGTGGCTATGGACCATCGCGAAAAGCGGCGTGCCGGCACCTGCGTCCGCCTGGACCAAGCTGCCGATGTCGATATTGCGCTGCGTCACGACGCCATCGAACGGCGCCACCACCTGCTGATAGATTTTCTGTTGGCGCAGCACCATGAGTTGCGCTTCCTGCGCCTTGACAGTGGCTTCCTGGGCGACCGCCGCTTGCTGCTGCGCCCGGTAGGCGAGCCGGTCATTGTCGGCCTGCTGACGCGAGGCAGCGCCTTGCGGGGCGAGCGCGGCAGAGCGTTCCGCGGTGACGCGGGCCAGATCGCGGTTCGCCTCGGTCTGGGCGAGGGTCGCCTTGACCTGGGCGAGGGTAGCTTCCGCCTGGGCAATCTGATGATCGAGTTCGGGCGCCGTGACCTCCACCAGCAGATCGCCGGCCTTGACGCGCGAGCCGATGTCGACGAGTCGCTTGGTGATATAGCCGCTGGCGCGCCCATAGATGTTTGCCGTCTCGAAGCCGAGAGTCGTCGCCGGCAGCATTACCAGCATGATGTCCTCACTCGCGCGCACCTCTTGCACCCGAACAAGGGGGACGAAGTCGCGCTGCTGCGCGGCCGTCGCCATCGCCTGGCTATAGCGCCCATAGTGTTGCCACAGACCGGCGACGAGCGAGGCAATGAGCAGGACCAGGACGCCGGACGCGGCCAGGCGACGTCCGGCGCGACGGGGCTCGGGCCGTTGTTGGCCAGCAGCCGGCGACTCGCGTGCCGGTGGCTGTGATGGCTGTGGCTGGTCCGACATCAGACGCTCCCCTCGAGTGCGCCCTGGGCAGCTTTGAGGCCGCTGCGTTTTCGCAACATGGCGAAGAGATAAGGGACGATCAGCAGCGTCGTCGGCGTGGCGAAGACAAGGCCGCCGATAACGGCACGCGCGAGCGCGGCGTTTTGCTCTTCCCCTGGGCCGCCGATGGCCATCGGGATCATGCCGATGATCATTGCGGCCGCCGTCATGAGGACGGGTCGGATTCGGGTATGTCCGGCCGAAATCGCGGCGTCGCGTGCGGACATGCCGGCGAGTTGCTGGTCGCGCGCGAAAGTCACCAGCAAAATGGAGTTCGCCGAGGCAACGCCCACCGCCATGATCGCGCCCATCAAGGATGGGACGCTCAGCGTCGTGTCGGTGACGTACAGCATCGTGACAATGCCACACATGGTCATTGGCAGGGCAAGGATGACCACCACGGGGGTGCCGAAATCCTGATAGTTGACCACCATGAGCAGGTAGACGAAGACCGCCGCGAAGAGCAGGCCAACGCCGAGATTGTGAAAGGCGTTGTTCATGCTCTCGATCTGACCGATCACCTCGATCAAGTTGCCGGGCGCCAGCTGGCGACGAAGGTCCGCGACGATCTTGTCGATGTCGCCGGAAACACTGCCGAGGTCGCGGTCCTGCACCGCCGCATAGACCTCGTAAACCGGCTGAATGTTGGCCTGGTTGGTATTGGTCGGTGTCGAAGCCCGCGCAAGCGTGGCCACGTTTCCAAGCAGCATGGGATTGGGGCCGCCCGGCGGCGTGGCGACGGCGCCCAGCGGCGTGTTGGTGAGATCGTTCAGGGAGTGGACCTTATGTTCCGGCGTCTGCACCGCGATGTAGTAGGGGATTCCATTTTTTGGATCGGTCCAGAAGTTGGGACTCACCTGCTCGGATGAACTCAGACTCACGTTCAAATTCGTCGCGATCTGGTTGGCGGTGAGGCCGAACTCGGTCGCTCGCGCGCGATCGATCGATGCATAGAATGCAGGGGCGGTCATCTCCTGTTGCAGATGGGCGTCGACGATGCCGGGGATGGAAGCGATCCGCCGCTGTAGCTCCCCTGCAATCTGCAGATTCTTCTCGCGGTCATAACCGACGGTACGAACGTTGATCTGTGCGGGGAGACCGAAATTGAGGATCTGGGTGACCATGTCCGCGGCCTGGAAGTAGAACGTGCTTTCCGGAAATTCCGCCGGCAGTGCCCGCCGCAGCTCCCGCACATAGTCCGCCGTCGGCGCATGGCCATCGTTCAGGGACACAAGGATGACGCCGTCATTCACGCCGATCGTCGATCCGTCGGAGAAGGCGAGATTGTAGAGACGCGCCGGCAGGCCGATGTTGTCGACGATTTGGCCGCGGTCTTTCTCCGGAACGATCTGGCGGATCCTGTCTTCGACCGCCTGGAAGATCCTTTCGGTTTCCTCGATTCGAGTGGCCGGCGGCGCGCGGACATGAAGCTGGATCTGGCCGGCGTCGATTGCGGGGAAGAAATCGCGACCGACAAACAGAAACATGGCAACGCCAAGCGCCAGTACGAGCACCGAAACGCCCGGCACGACGAGCGGACGCGAGAGCAGCGCGGTCAAGATCTCCACATAGCTCTGGCGCAATCGTTCGAAGCCACGCTCGAAATGGCCGTGCAGACGAGCAAACCGGCTGGCCGCATCCGGGACGCCGGCTACGGCGTGGTGTTCGCCTTTGAGCAGCACACTGATGGCAATCGGCGTCAGAGTTCGCGACAAGCCATAAGAGGCAAGCATGGCAAAAACGACCGCAAGACCAAGCGGCGTGAACAGGTACTTGGCCGGCCCTTCGAGGAACACCACGGAGGTGAAGACGCAACAGATGGCAAGCGTCGAAACCAAGGTCGGTACTGCGATGCCGGCGGAGCCATGAAGCGTCGCCTCGTACAGCGGCATGCGTTCTTCGGTAAGCAGACGATGCGTGTTTTCGATCGTGACCGTCGAATCGTCGACCAGGATACCGATTGCGAGGGCAAGACCGCCCAGCGTCATTGTATTCAGCGTTTCGCCCAGAAAATATAGCGCGACGATCGAGGTGAGGATGGCGAGCGGAATCGAGATCATCACGATCAGGGTCGAGCGCCACGAACCTAGGAACACTAGTATCATCAGCGCCGTCAATCCGGCGGCGATGGCACCCTCGCGCAAGACCCCCATCACGGAGGAGACAACGAAGACCGACTGGTCGAACAGCTCACTTATCTGGAGGCCGGGCGGCGCCGCAGCGCGCGCAACGCCGAGCGCGTTCTTGACACCGTTGACCACGTCAAGCGTTGACGCCTCTCCGTTCTTGATGATGCTAAGCAGGACCGAGCGCACTCCGCCTTCACGCACGATATTCTGCTGGACGGCGTAGCCGTCGCGGACAAAGCCGATATCGCGCAGGAATACCGTGGCGCCATTGCTGTATTTGATCGGGATGGCATTGAGCTCGTCGATCGTCTTCGGCATGGCATTGGTTTGGACGACGAACTGGGTGTCGCCGATCTTGGCCGTGCCTGACGGAAGCGTGAGATTTTGCGTGTTGACGGCATTGACCACGTCGAGCGGCGTCAGTCCCTTGGCGAGGAGCTTTGCTGGGTCGATATCGACCATGATTTGTCGATACTTTCCGCCGGCCGGTGTCGGCAGAGTGACGCCATGAATCGGCGCCAGCCGCTGGCGGAGATTGTAGATGCCGTAGTCGTAGAGTTGTGCCTCGGTGAGGCTGTCGGAGCTTAGGCTGACTTGAAGCACCGGAACACTCGATGCGTTGAATTGCACCACGATCGGCGGCTGGATACCGGCGGGCATAAGCGAACGGATGGAATTCGTTGCCGAGACGATTTGCGCAATCGCCAGGTCAAGATTGACGTCCGGCTGGAAATAGATCTTCTGAACCGAAATGCCGTTGAGCGTTTGCGCCTCGATATCCCGGATGTTGTTGACGTTGGAGCTGATCGAATACTGACTATAGGTTGTAACGCGCTGCTCCATTTCCGTCGTGCTGAGACCGGTGTACTGCCAGATCACGGTGACGACCGGAATGTTGATCTGCGGAAAGATATCGGTCGGCATGACGCGAATCGCCGTGATACCGAGGAACAGGATGAGAATAGCCAGCACATAGAACGTGTGCGGCAATCTCAGAGCGAAGCGAACGATCCCCATTGGCTTCTTCCGATCCGGCGTTTCCGTTGGAAGGGGGCCCGAGAACAGGCCTCCGACACCTTGTCGCCGCTTTTAGAAGTCGAGCAGAGCCACCGCTTTAGCCGGATTGCCGACGTTGGCGCTGGTTTGCGCCAATTGTCGGCGTAGCCACTGCGGGATGTTCGGACGCCGGCCGGGCGTCCCGCCTCAGGTGACCATTTCGCGGCGGAGATCCCGCACCCACAAAGTGCAAGCGAAGAACAACAACCGCAATCCCGAGCAAGCGGAGAAACGTCAGTTGGCTACGGTGCACCAAGCCAGAGAACAAGAGCTGGCTGCACGAAGAGCCGCGGACAGCGATGGATGAAAGGAGCATCGGCAATGAACCGATCATCTGCAACAAGAGGCATCGCAAGGCTTGGCCTTGTGTACGCGCTTCTCTCAGTGGCTGCCGGTGTTGGCGTCGCCAATGCCCAGCCTGCCGTGCCGTCGGAGGCGCCTGGGATGCTCAATGCCGTCGATTTCAACTTCGTCGGCCAAGCCAACCTCGGAGCGCCTTTCCAGGTGGATTCCGGCCGGATCGCGGAAACAAAGAGTACGAGCGTCGAGATTCGCAGTTACGCGCATCTGATGGTCACCAGCCATATACCCGTCGTCGATGCGCTGAATGCGATCCTGCAGCGCAAGAATATCACTCCGTCGAACACGCTGCTGCACGGCGCTTATGACGCGATGCTGTTTACGCTCAGGGCGGATCACGGCACCGCGTTCGACCGGAACTATGTGGACGGCCAGGTCGAGTATCAAAAAGGGAATGCAGCGCTGTTCCAGCAGGAAATCCAGAACGGCAGCGATCCAGACCTCAAGGAATTCGCACGTCAGACCCTGCCAAAGATCGAGGATCATCTGCAGCGCGCCCTGAAACTTGCCGGCGCAGCGAGCGCGGGCAGCACGGACTGAGGCAAGACCCATGGTGACCGCCTATCCCCCCATCCGCATTGTCGGCCCGGCCGGATTCGACCAGGCAACAGCACAGACGCCAGGCTCCGTACGCCAGGCAGCAGTCGCGCCACAGCTCGGCATCGACTCGGTGCTGTGGGGCGGGTTGTTCGAGGTCCAACCGGGAGCCCGCACGGGCATTCACCATCATGGCGAGCAGCAGACGATTGCCTATGTCCTGTCGGGCATTTGCGAAGTCCGCTGGGGGGCGCGGGGAGAATGTGCCGCGACTGCGAAGGCCGGCGATTTCATCCATGTGCCTGCCTTCCTGCCCCACATGGAGATCAATCCGTCGGATGCGGAGCCTTTTCGCTGGGTTGTCGTGAGGAGCACCGCAACGCCGATCGTGGTCAATCTTCCGGACGATATGTGGCCATAGGCGAGGCATACCACCCGCCCTCGGGCGTCAGGCCTGTCACGAGCAAGGAGTAGTCATGGACGAGAACCGGCACACACGTTTTCTATTTACACGACGCGCAGTGCTGGAGACTGCAACCGCCACAGCGGCCCTCTGCGCGGGTCTCCCGCAAGTGGCCCTCGCTGTCGGCCCGGTCGACGCCGAGACGTCGCCAGTCCCTGTGACGGTCGAACTTCAGATCAATGGTCACCCTCATGTTCTGCGCCTCGATCCCCGCACGACCCTGCTCGATGCGCTTCGTGAGCATCTGGCGTTGACGGGAACCAAGAAGGGCTGCGATCACGGCCAGTGCGGCGCCTGCACGGTGCTGCTGGACGGACGCCGCATCAACTCCTGCCTGACGCTTGCCGCGATGCATGACGGACAGCCCATCACGACGATCGAGGGCCTTGCCGACGGCGAGACACTGCATCCGTTGCAGGCCGCTTTCGTGGCGCACGACGGCTTTCAATGCGGGTATTGCACCGCAGGGCAGATCTGTTCTGCCGTCGGGATGCTCAATGAGAGCCGCATGGGCATGCCAAGCTATGTGACCGAGAGCCTGGCGCTTGCCCGGCCGGAGCTGACCGACGCCGAGATCCGCGAACGCATGAGCGGCAATATCTGTCGCTGCGCTGCTTATCCCAACATCGTGGCGGCGATCAGACAAGCCGCGGGAGGCCCGGCATGAAGGCCTTTACTTACGATCGCGCCGACTCGGCAGTTCACGCCGCCGCCGCTTCGGCCAGGCCCGGTGCCAAGCTCATCGCCGGTGGAACGAACCTGCTCGACCTGATGAAGCTGCAAGTCGAGACGCCGACAGAGCTCATCGACATCAACCGCCTGCCGCTGGACAAGATCGAGGACACCGCGGACGGCGGGCTGCGCATAGGCGCGACGGTGCGAAACAGCGATCTTGCGGCTGACCATCGCGTGCGCGAGCGTTATGGCGTCTTGAGCCGGGCCTTGTTGGCGGGGGCGAGTGCACAGCTGCGCAACAGAGCCACCACCGGCGGCAATCTGCTACAACGGACACGCTGCTCCTATTTCTATGACGTCACCAAGCCGTGCAACAAGCGCAACCCGGGCTCGGGCTGCGCGGCGCTCGGGGGCTTCAACCGAATGCATGCCGTGCTCGGTGCCAGCGACCAGTGCATTGCCGCAAACCCATCCGATATGGCGGTCGCGTTGCGCGTGCTTGACGCCGATGTGGAGACGGTCAATGCAGAGGGCGAGGTTCGAGTCATTCCGATCGCCGAGTTCCATCGCCTTCCCGGCAGGACACCCGAGGTCGACACGACGCTGAAGGCGGGCGAGATCATCACGGCCGTGACACTCCCACCACCGCCGCCCGGAGTGCAGATCTACCGAAAGGTTCGCGACAGGGCCTCCTACGCCTTCGCTCTGGTTTCTGTCGCAGCGATCGTTGAGCTCTCGGCAGGAGGCATCCGCTCGGCGCGCCTCGCTTTCGGCGGTTTGGCACCCAAGCCTTGGCGCGTGCCGCAGGCGGAGGAACGGCTGGCCGGCGCGTCCGCCGACGCAAAGACTTTTGACGCCGTCGCGACAGCCGTCCTGGACGGAGCTCACGGCTATGGCAGCAATGATTTCAAGATCCCACTGACACGGCGAACCCTGCGCGCCGTGCTGATGCAAGCCGCCCGGACCTGAAGGAGTTCGCCGATGGAGATGAACACACCTATCGGGACGAATGCGCTCGATGTCGAAGCGCAAGGCATTGTCGGCAAGCCGCTCGATCGTGTCGATGGACGGCTGAAAGTCACCGGCGGCGCGCGCTATGCGTATGAGGTGGCGCAGGGCCCAGCGGTGGCCTACGGCTTTGTCGTCGAAGCCTCGATCGGCAAGGGGCGAATCAAATCCATCGATACGGGCGAGGCCGAGCGGGCGCCCGGCGTGATTCTGGTGCTGACCCACCGGAACGCGCCGGAGCAGGGCACGGGCAATCACCATGAGGCCCATCCGGTGCTCACCAGTCCGGACGTGTCGTACTATGGCCAGCCGGTTGCCTTTGTGGTGGCGGAAACCTTCGAGCAGGCCAGGGCGGCCGCTTACCTCGTCCACGTGAAATATGTTCGGCTGCCCGGAAAGTACGCGCTGGGCGATGGCCTCGATCAGGCGCGCGCTCCCCAGGGTGCCGGTGCTCCGGCCGATAGCGCTGTGGGTGATTTCGCGAGCGCCTTTGCCAGCGCTCCGGTCCAGCTTGACGTGACTTACACGACGCCCTTGCAAAGTCACGCCATGATGGAGCTCCACGCCACGCAGGCGACGTGGGATGGCGACAAGCTCATCCTCCACACATCGAACCAGATGTTGAACCAGGGGCAGGCGGCGGTCGCCAGGACCCTGAAAATTCCGCCAGAGAACGTGCGACTTGTGAGCCCCTATATCGGCGGTGGCTTTGGCGCCAAGCTGTGGGTGAATGCCGACGCCATTCTGGCGGCGATCGCGGCCCGCAAGCTCAAGCGCCCGGTAAAGACGGCGCTCACCCGACAGCAGGTATTTCACGTCACCACGCACCGCTCGGATACCATCCAGCGCATCCGCCTGGGTGCGGATCGGGACGGCCGGATGCTGGCGATCGGCCATGATGTCTTCTCGGGCAACTTGCGCAGCGAGCAGACCTATGAGCGAGCAGCCCTTCAGACGCGGACGCTTTACGCTGGGGCAAACCGGCTGACCCGGCATCGTCTGGCGCCTCTGGATATTCCGGTTGCGTCGTCCATGCGCGCCCCGGGCGAGGCGGTGGGCATGTTGGCCCTGGAATGCGCGATGGACGAACTCGCCGACAAGCTCGGCCTCGATCCGATCGACCTGCGCGTGCGCAACGAACCGACGGAGGATCCGGAGCGGCACGTTCCCTATTCCAGCCGTCACCTCTTGGCCTGCTTCCAGGAAGGGGCGAGGCGCTTTGGCTGGGACAAGCGGAATCCGAAGGCCGGCCAGGTGTGGGACGGACGCTGGCTCGTCGGAATGGGTGTCGCCGCCGCCACGCGCGGGAACCCGCTTCAACCGTCGAAGGCCAATGTGCGATTGGGGCCGGACGGTTTCGCCATCGTGCGCATGGCGATGACCGATATCGGCACTGGCAGTTATACCATCCTCACCCAGATCGCCGCGGAAATGCTCGGCTTGCCGGCGGAGCAAGTACGGGTAGAGCTGGGTGACACAAGCTTTCCGCAGGCATCGGGTTCGGGTGGTTCCTTCGGTGCCGCCAGTTCCGGCTCGGCGCTCTTCGAGGCTTGCAATACGTTGCGAGCTAAGCTGGCCCGAATTGCCGGCATGGACCCGAACACAGCCGCCTTTGCCAACGGCCGCATCGCGGACGCCGGTCAGACCAAATCGCTGACCAGCCTCGTGGGAGCCGGATTGGACGCTGATGGGGAGATAAGGCCTGGCAGCACGCTCAGGGACTTCTCGCAACAATCCTACGGAGCGCATTTCGCCGAAGTCGGCGTTGACGCCGACACCGGCGAGGTCCGGCTAAGGCGTATGCTGGGGGTCTTTGCCGCCGGCCGTATCCTGAATGCGAAGACCGCCCGATCGCAAGCGATCGGCGGCATGATTTTCGGTGTCGGAGCGGCGTTGGAGGAAGCCATGAGTCTCGACCCGCGCTTTGGCTACTTCGTCAATCACGATCTTGCCGAATACCACGTGCCGGTGCATGCCGATGTGCCCGATGTGGATGCGATCTTCCTTCCCGAACTCGACGACAAATCCAACCCCTTGAAATCCAAGGGCGTGGGCGAACTCGGCATTTGTGGCGCCGGTGCGTCGCTTGCCAATGCGATCTACAACGCCTGCGGTGCGCGCGTCCGGGACTATCCGATCACCCTGGACAAGCTGCTCTCTGTATTGCCGACGCAAACATGACACTTCTCGGCCGTCGATCGGGCGCTCAGGAGTTCTCGCCCATCCCGGTGTCGGCAAGTGACAGTCGCAGGGTCCGAATCACGATGCGCTGCCCGAGTGGGTGGGTATCGTGAAGTTGAAAATAGCGCCGCGGGGCTGGTTGGCGGTCGCCCATATTCGGCCGCCATGCGCTTCGATGATCGAACGGCAGATCGACAGCCCCATGCCCAGACCGTCGGGCTTCGTCGTGTAGAAGGAAGCGAAGAGCTGCGCGAGATTCGCCGGCGCCACGCCTGGCCCCGAATCCTTCACCGCGACCAGCACACCATTCGGTTCGGCTCGAGCGGTGACGATGAACAACTCTCGCGGCCCTTCCGCGACGGTGCCCATGGCCTGGACAGCGTTGACGATGAGGTTGAGGACGACCTGTTGCAGTTGTACGCGATCGCCTTCGATGGGGGGCAAACCCTTCCCGAGTGCCGTCTGCACCGACGCGCCATGCTTGGCGGCTTCGCTACGGGTAAGCTCGATCACCTCGCGGATCGCCTCGTTGATGTCCACGCGGTCCTTCCGTGAGGGCGCCTTCTTGATGATTTCCCGGATCCGGCCGATGACGTCGCCGGCGCGATTGGCATCCTTGACGATGTGGTCGAGTGCCTGGCGGACCTCCTCCAGGTCCGGCGGTCGTGCCGCCAGCCAGCGCAGCGCCGCCTGGGCGTTGGTGACGGCCGCGGCGATGGGCTGGTTCACTTCGTGGGCGATCGACGCCGTGAGCTGCCCCATGGTGGCGACGCGGTTGGCGTGCGCGACCTCCATCTGCATCTCACGGTAGCGCCGCTCGCTCTCGCGGGCTTCGGCTTCCGCCCGCTTGCGCTCGGTCAGATCCAGCACGAAGGCGACGCCCTGGTCGCGTTGTTCGTCGAACGCTGCCGAGCCGATCAGCACCGGCACGCGGCTGCCGTCCTTGCGGAAGTACTCCTTTTCTACCGGTGGCAAGCGCCCGGCTATCTTCAACCCTTCGATGGCCCGTGCGTCGAGGTCTCGCCATTCCGGCGGCGTCAGGTCCACCCAGCTCACGCGACCGGAGAGGAGATCCTCACGCTCGTATCCCACGATGCGAAGAAAGGTATCATTGGCCTCGATGATCCGACCTTCGAGTTCCCAGAGGTAGATGCCGATGATGTTGGCGTCGACCAGGCGTCGGATCTTGGCCTCACGTTGTTCGAGATCGCGGTATAGTCGAGCATTCTCCAGCGCGATCGCCGCCTGCGAGGCGAGCAGCTTCAGCACCGCGCTGCCGGCCGGCGCGAAGACCCGGGAGGTCAGGGTGTTCTCGAGATAAAGCACGCCAGTGAGCTTGGCCTGGGTGATCAAGGGCAAACAGAGAATGGACCGCGCCTGGCGCTCTCGGAGGTAGGGATCCGCGGCAAACGCGGGCTGGGCGCCGGCATCGTCGAGAATGACGCTCTCGCGGGTGCGCAGGACATAGTGGAGCACCGACTCCGGCAGCGCGGCTGCGCTCACGGGCTGGTCGCGCAGCTGCACGACCACCGTGTCGCCGCCGGTGGTGGCTTCCGCTTCGATGCGCGGCTCGGCCCCGCGCTGAAGGATCAACAGGCCTCGTTCGGCACCGGCCTGCTCGATGGCCGTGCGCATGAGTGTGTCGATCAGCATTTCCAGGACGATCTCGCCCGAGACGGCCTGCGACACCTTGATCACGGTCGCGAGGTCGAGGTGTTCGACGGGTGCCCCGATCGTGCTCGTCGGAGCGGGCGCCGGTTGTTCCTCCCTGAGGCGTGGATACATCTCGTCGAGTTGCCGGACCTTGCCATCGGCTCCCCAACGCACATAGCCGTCGCGCGCGTTTCGCAGATACACCTGCGCAAACTCTTCGAATCCACGGGCTGCGTAGAAGCCGGCCGCCAGTTCATAGGCGAGCGCCTCGTTGTGGACAAAGCCGTTGGCGCGGGCCGAGCGGATGGCCTGTTCGTAAAGGTCCATGGCATC